>SXGR01070767.1_pt1 | contig 61781 bp, 53 predicted proteins | sample 3174711 | NCBI WGS metagenome assembly SXGR01 (sample SAMN11356860, study PRJNA531348) | freshwater metagenome | isolation source: freshwater sample F1-60 | place: China: Fuxian Lake, Yuxi | collected 2017-12-25 | reverse complement strand
GTCCGCGCCGATGTCGGCAATCTTCGTGAAGATGCCGCCGGCGATTCGCAGGGCCGATGCGCCAAGCGATTCACCAATCGCAAAGCCGATGAAGCAGGCGCCCGCATAGTCACCAGGCACGAAGAGCAGGATGAACAACATCAGCAGCAGTTCGACGCTGATCAGCATCATGCCGATGCTCATGCCCGCCTTGAGCGGAATGGCGTAGCAGGGATAGGGCTTGCCGCGGAGGCTGGCGAACGCCGTGCGGGAATTGGCGAACGTATTGACACGAATGCCAAACCACGCCACGCCGAAACTGCCCGCTATACCGACGAGGCTGAAGAACAGGATGATGCTGACCTTGGCCAGCGAGAAGTGCAGGAGGAAGAAGTAGTAGTACAAAATGATCGTGCCGATGAAGAGTTCCAGGATCAGCAGCAGTTTGCCCTGCTGGATCAGGTACGTCTTGCAGGTCTCATAGATGAGTTCTGAGACCTCAAGCATCGACGCATGCACCGGCATGTTCTTGAGCTGCGTATAAATAACCAGGCCGAAGAGCAGTCCCAGCGCGCAGACCAGCAGGCCGACCATCAGCAGCGTACGGCCGTCGACGCCAAGGAAGGACACCTGGCCGAGGTCGGGCATCACCAGGTTGGCTTCGCCGCCCGAATGTGCCGGCGCGGCGGGCGCCTGTGTGGCGTCCTGCACCTGCAGCGTCGTCAGTGCCGTCTGCGCGTCGGTGTAGTTGATGTTGCTGATTGTCAAGGCCGCGACGGCGACCAGGCCTGCGGTGACCGCCAGGCGAATACGTCGAGGTGTAATCTTCAAACCTGTCTCCCTGTCGCGCAGGTAGAGGCCTGCCGCGTCGAACATCATGGCCCGAAGGCACAGGTTCTGTCGAGGGCCAGCCCATTTGAGGCTAGAATCTGCCGCATGCCCGCACTTTACGTGATTATCCCGGTCCTCGGGGTCCTGACCATCGCCTACAGGTACTACAGCGCGTTTCTGGCCACTAAGGTCTACATGCTGGACGACAGCCGGCGGACTCCGGCTCACGTCAAGAACGACGGGCACAACTACCACCCCACACCCAGGTGGGTCCTGTTTGGCCACCATTTCGCCGCAATTACGGGCGCCGGTCCCCTGATCGGACCTGTTTTGGCCGCCCAGTTCGGCTATGCCCCCGGCCTCATCTGGATCGTCGCCGGCGTATGTCTGGCGGGCGCCGTCCACGATTCCATCATTCTTTGGGCGTCCACCCGGCGGGGCGGAGCGTCGCTGGCCGAGATTACCCGGCAGGAACTGGGCCCGGTGGCTGGGTTTACCGCCGCCCTGGCGATTCTCTTCATCATTGTCATCGCATTGGCCGGGCTTGGCCTCGCGGTTGTGAACGCCCTGGCCGAGAGTCCCTGGGCCGTGTTCGCCATCGGCGTCACGATTCCCCTCGCGCTGTTCATGAGCCTCTGGATGTACAAACTGCGCCCCGGCAAGGTGGGCGAGGCGACTATCATCGGTGTGGTCGGCCTGCTGCTGGCGGTCATCTTCGGCAAGGCGATTACCGAGACCTGGCTGGGCGGCATGCTGACGCTCTCGCGCATGCAGTTGGTCATCGCGCTGGGCGTCTACGGGTTTGCCGCGTCGGTGCTGCCCGTGTGGATGTTGCTTGCGCCGCGCGACTATCTCAGTTCGTTTATGAAAATCGGCACGATTATCTTTTTGGTGATCGGCGTCATCATCGTGAACCCGATCCTGCAGATGCCGGCCTTCAGCGGATTCACCGGCGGCGGCGGGCCGATTGTGCCGGGCGCGTTATTCCCGTTTGCGTTTATCACCATTGCGTGCGGCGCCATCTCGGGCTTCCATGCGCTGATTGGATCGGGCACCACGCCAAAGATGATTGACAAGGAGTCCGACATCCGGCCGATTGGCTATGGGTCGATGCTCATTGAAGGTCTAGTGGCCGTGATGGCGCTGATTGCGGCGTCGGCGATGCATCCCGGCGACTATTTCGCCATCAACACGTCGCCCGCGGTGTTCGATACGCTCAACCTGCCGGTGGTCAACCTGCCGGAACTCGAGTCGGCGGTGGGCGAAACGGTGGCCGGCCGCACGGGCGGCGCTGTGTCACTGGCGGTCGGCATGGCGCAAATTTTCTCGAGTCTGCCAGGTATGCGCGGCCTGATGGACTACTGGTATCACTTTGCGATCATGTTCGAGGCGTTGTTCATCCTCACGACGATCGATGCCGGCACACGCGTCGGCCGATTCCTGGTGGGAGAGTTCATCGGGCGTGGATTCCCGAAGATGGCTGATCACAGCTGGGTGCCGGGCTCCATCATCAGCACGTCGCTTGTGGTGGTCGCCTGGTCATATTTTATCGCCACAGGCAGCATCAGTACTATCTGGCCGATGTTCGGCATTGCGAATCAGTTGCTCGCAACAGTTGCGCTCGCGGTTGGCACAACCGTCATCATCAGCGCCGGGCGGCGCCAATACATCTGGGTTACCCTGGTGCCCATGTGTTTCCTGGCGACGACGACTCTGAGTGCCGGGTTCCTCAGCGTGAAGAACAACTTCTGGCCGATGGCCATCGGGCCGCGCATCGAACTGCATACCCAGGGTTATCTGAACTCCATCGTGACCGTCATCATGATGGTGTCCGTCATCGTCATTCTCGCGACGGCCGTCCAGCGCTGGCTTCGGCCTGACGCACCGGCGTCACCCGCCCTGGCGAAATAGCGTTGCCGTACGTCGCGCGGCCCTATCGGTTCTTCTGAAGCGTCTGGAGCGGCTGGAAGTCCGCGTCGGCGTTGGCCCACTGTTTTGCGAGTATGTCGAAGAGTTGGCCGGCGCCGGCCGTGTCGCCCTTCTGCTTGAGGAGCAGCGCGAGCGCCAGCCTGGCGCTCATCACCTCGCGGCTCGGCCCAAGCACCTGAAGAGCCTGCACCGCCCTCCGGTAGCTGGCGATCGCGTCGTCGATCTGGCCGTAGCGCTCGTGCACGAGGCCCAGGTAGTAGTGCAGTTCCAGCGAACGCGGGCGCTGCGTCAGGTAGGCGTCAACCATCGCCGTCGCGTCCTTGACCCGCCCGTCGGCGCCGGCGAGCAACGCCTGTGTCACCAGCACCGGCTGCGCCTGCTGCGGATCGTTGAGGTCAGCTTTGTCGAGTTGCGGCACGAGTGAGCGGACGATGGCCATATCGCCGGCGGTGGCGAGCGCGGCGGAAATCTGGACCACGCCCTGCGGGGGTAGGGTCTTCCTGCCGAACGCCTTGAGGCGCGGCAGCCATTCGCCCCCTTGCAACACAGCGAGGGTCATGGCTTCGGCGGCGTCAATGCCCTGCACCGCGCCTGGGTCAGACGTGCCCCGCACCTGCGCCCGAAGCTGCTCGAGAATGCGCGAAAACTCCTTGACGCGGCCGTCCCAGATCGCCAGGTTCGATTCCGAAAACAGCAACTGCGTGGGGGAGCCCAGCGTGCGGGCTGCGGTTTCGAATTCGGCCGCGCGCGGATGCCCCTGCACATGCGCGACAATCCACCGCGTGATCGCCAGGCCTGAGTCGGGGCGCACCGCTAACGCGCGGTCAATCATCGCAAACGCCTCGTCGTAACGCGCGAGAAAGAGCAGTGCGGATGCGGAGTTCGAAATGGGCAACGGTTCGTCCGGAGCGATTTCGTTCGCCGCGGTATATTCCCTGAGGGCTTCCTCGAAGTGACCCTGCCCCAGCAACACCACGCCGAGGTTGTTGCGCGCGGCAAAGTCACGTGGATAGGCGGCCGTCATCATCTCGAGCGTGGTGCGCGCCTGAGCAGGATCAAGCGTCACGCGCGTCGCGTGGCTCCATGTGATGTAGAGCCGCTCGTATTCGCTGACACGATCGCGGAGATCGTACGCCTTCTGGGTGTACTGTTTCGCATCCTCGGCTCGTCCGAGATTCGAACTGACCACGCCCCACTTCGCCCAGGCGAGCGCGAAGTTCGGGTCCAACTGTGTCGCCTGTTCGTAAAAAGGAAGGGCCGCCTCATCCCCACGGGTCTGTCGCGCGCGGCCGGCCATGCCGTACGCCTTGAGCGCGTCCAGGGACGCGGTTGTGGCTTCGGTGATCGGAACATCGTATTTCTGGACCGAGGCCAGCGACTCGCCCAGGCCTACGCGCAACTTCGTGATCGCGGCGCCCACCTGCGTGAGCACCTCTTCCTTCGACGCGGCCTGCACCTGCTGCTGCGCCAGCGACGCGCCGGTCACGCAATTGTGCACGCCGATGGTGATGACGTAGTTCGTGCCAAGCGGCGCGATGGATCCTTCGACCGAGGCCTTCGCACCGGAACGCTGACAAATCTCCCGCGCGACGGCGCTTGTCAGTGGCTCGTCGGCCGCCCGCGACATGAGGCGTAATGTTCGCTGCACACTCTGATCGGCCACCAGCGTGACGAATGGCGTTTGCTGCAACTGCACCGCCACCGCCTGCCGCAGCGCATCGTCAAACACCGCGTCCCCGGTGGTGTTGGCGAAATCCGCAATGATGACCGTGTCGCGTTCGGTGAAGGCGGGTGTGCGTGTGGACTGCCAGAAAACAAACGCCGCGGCGAGCGCTGCCGCCACCGGAATACCTACCAACAGGCCCTTTGACTTTGGCCTGGCAGTGGCAGTGGGTGCTGCGCCAGTGGCCGAGGCGGCGACCTGGGTCGCGCTGGTGTTTCGCCGCAGGCGCGAGAGTTCCGACAACATGTCGGCCGCGGTCTGGTATCGCATCCTGCGATCTTTCTCGAGTGCGCGCGTGATCACGTGTTCAAGGTCCGCCGGCACGGCCGGATTGATTTGAAATATCGGCGCAGGGTCGCGGTTGAGAATCGAGTCAAAGACGACCGCGGTGGTCTGGCCGCCGAAGGCCTGGCGGCCGGTGGCCATCTCGTACAGGACCAGGCCCAGGGAAAATAGGTCGGTGCGGCCATCGGTGACTTCGCCTCGGGCTTGTTCGGGCGATATGTAGTTGACCGAACCAATCGCTGTGCCTGGCGTAGTCATCGACTCTGCGTCGATCCGCGTCTCGTCGCCGGCCGCTGTATGTTCCGGTCCGGCCGTGGCCACTCCGAAATCTAGCAGCTTCGCCTGGCCGCGCGTGGTGATAAAAATGTGCGCCGGTTTGATGTCGCGGTGCACGATGCCCTTGGTGTGGGCCACTTCAAGGGCATCCGCGATCTGGCACCCGATGTCCAGAATCTGGTCGAGGGGCAGGGGGTTGTCCCGGATCAGCGCCTTGAGCGAGTCGCCCTCGAGCAGGTCCATGACGAAGAACTGGCGACCTTCGTACAGGCCACTTTCATGGACCGTGCAGATGTTCGGGTGATTGAGCGACCCAGCGAGCTTGGCCTCGCGTCCGAACCGGTCGGAGGCTTCGGCCGACATGACGAGCGACTCAGGCAGGAACTTGAGTGCCACGCGCCGATTCAGCTTGGTGTCTTCGGCCTCATAGACGATGTCCATGCCTCCGCTGCCGAGCTGACGGAGGATGCGGTACTGGAGAATGAATTTGCCGACCATCGGCACAGTATAGGGAGTCCTAGGTCCAGGGTCCTGAGTCCTGTTACTTCGCCCCAGCCCAGGTCGGACCGGCAAGGTATCATTCACGGCGAGGTCATTCATGTCCGAACCCGCACAGAGCTATAAGAATCACGCGAAAGTCATCCCCGCGTTCCATTTTTTTGTCGTACCGATCCTGCTCGCCAACGTGATCTGGTCTGCGCGCATCGCCATCCAGGCTCCCACTACCGGCTCGATCCTCGCAAGTGCCACGGCACTGGCGCTGATCACGGCCGCGTTCTTCGCACGCTTCTTTGCGCTGAAAGCGCAGGACCGCGTCATTCGACTCGAGATGCGCATGCTGCTGCGGGAACTATGGCCCGCCGGGCTTCACCCGAAGATTAGCGAGCTCACGATGAGCCAATTGATCGCCCTCCGCTTCGCCAGCGACGCCGAACTTCCCGAATTGGCTCAGACGGTGCTCCGCGACGGCATCATCAGCCAAAAACAGATCAAGCTCATGATCGAGGAGTGGAAGGCCGATCATCAGCGCGTGTGATTGCGCGAAGTGGCGTGTCGCACACGCATCGGTGTGGCACACTAGCGTGCGCTACGATCGGCACCCCTTGCCGAGGAGTTTGCACGCGATCGATCCCAGGTTCAGGCGTTCGAAGAACGAGCGGCCGCCGTGGAATGTGCAAAAGTCTTCCGGTCCGGTGCCGCGCCGGAAGTACTCAAAGGCCACCGAGCCGGCGTCTTCTCCGCACGCGTCGGGGGCTTCAAGCCCGACCGCCGGCATACCTGTACTCTCACCACATCATCAGGCGCTTCCAGCCAAACCGCTTTCGCGCTCGTCGTAGCCCCGCGCACGCAACGCGCCCAGATCGGCACGACCAGGCTTGTTGCGTAGCCGTTTGGCGCCACCAGCTTCGGCTCGTCAAAGCCGGTCCAGACGCCCGCCACGAGCGTGGGCGTAAACCGAACGAACCAGGTGTCCTTGTAATCATTCGTCGTGCCCGTCTTGCCACCGGCAGGCAGCAGGAAACCCTCCTGTCGCACCCGCGCACCTGTGCCTTGGTCGACCACGTCGGCCAGCACAGATTGATGCCACGGTGCCGGCAGAACCGCTCGTCTTCGACGGCCAGCATGGCCCGAAGCATGTGCGGGAAAATCTGGGCGAGGTCGACAAGGGTGCGACGCTCCCGGAAGATGTTGAACACCGGTCGAGACCGCATGTCGTAGACCAGGGTCGAGACGGGCATGTTCGCCGCCGACCGAATGTCGCCTGGGCCGGGAACGACACACAACACGTTAAAAAACCAACACGGCGATAGCACTGGAGCAAACTTAGACCGGCCATGCCCCACGGCCGAGCCGGTGATGCGTGATTCGCACGCGGTGTCCGAAAGCCACCAGGCAACTTCGCATGACCCCTAGTTGCGTAATCAAGGTTCGTCCCAGATCAGGTGACCCGCGTTTAGGTGGGTGTCGGGTAAAATGTGCCAATGGCCCTGATAGAACCCGGTAAGAAAGCACCTGCCTTTACCCTGAAAGACCAGGCAGCGGTGACGCACAAGTTGTCGCAGTACACCGGCCGTCCGGTCGTTCTGTACTTCTATCCCAAGGACGACACCCCTGGTTGCACCACAGAGTCCTGTGACTTCCAGGCCCGCCTGCCGAAACTGGCAAAGCTCGGCGACACTGTCGTGCTCGGCATGAGCATCCTCGATGAAAAGAGCAAGGCCAAGTTCGCCACGAAGCATGGGTTGACCTTCCCGCTGCTGGCCGACACAGATCACGCGGTGGCGGAAGCGTACGGCGTGTGGCAGGAGAAGATGCGCTACGGCCGCAAGTACATGGGCATTGTGCGCACCACGTACTTGATCGACATCGCGGGCAAAGTCGCGAAGCGCTGGGACAAGGTCAAAGTCGAGGGACACGCCGACGAGGTGCTCGCGGCGAGCCAGAGTCAGTAGCGAACTGCTGGCTCATTCTGATCTCGAAGCCTGGCGGCTACGCGTGAAAGCCGGCGGTCAGTGCAACTGAGGACTCCCCAGGATCACTCGGATCCGCGTGCCATTCGGCGGTCGGCCACGAACACCTCGATCCGTCGCCGAACGTCGTCGCGAATCAGGCGGACGTGTTCGATGGGCTTGCCCTTCGGATCTTCCAGGGGCCAGTCGTCTCGCTTGACTCCCGGGACAGTGGGGCACGCATCGCCGCAGCCCATCGTCACAAGCCACGCGGCATCTTGGGCCAACTCAGCTGTCAACAGTCGGGGCACGGCCGATCGCAGATCGATGCCGGCTTCGTCCATCGCTTCCACCACCACGTCGTGCACGCGAGGGCCCGGCTGTGTGCCAGCAGAGACGGCCCGGGCTTTGCCTGGATCGGCAAGAGCATTAAAGAATGCCGCTGCCATTTGTGAGCGACCCGCGTTGTGCACGCAGGCGAAGATGACCGTGTTCGGCTGGGTGTCAGGCATTGGCGTACCACCGTTGTCGTATCCACAGCGACACACTGACGAGGCCGATCAAAGCAGGCACTTCTACCAGCGGTCCGATCACCGCGGCGAACGCGGCGCCGTGGGTGATCCCGAATGTGGCCACCGCCACCGCAATCGCCAATTCAAAATTATTCGATGCAGCCGTGAACGACAGCGAAGCGCTGTGCGGGTACGACGCACGGGCCTTGTAGCTGAGAAAAAAACTCACGGCGAACATGGCGACGAAATAGATCAGCAGCGGCACCGCGATTCGCAACACGTCCAGAGGCAGCATGACGATGGTGTCGCCCTTGAGGCTGAACATGACCACGATGGTGAAGAGCAGGGCGATGAGGGTGATGAGGCTGATCTTCGGGACGAAGACGCGGTGGTACCAGTCCAGACCTTTGATCCTGCCTAGGATTAGTCGCGTGAGAAAACCGGCAGCGAACGGCACGCCCAGGTAGAGGCCGACACTCGCGGCGATCTCCCAAATGGTGATGTGCACTACGGCGCCCTGCAACCCAAGCGTCGCGGGCAGAACGGTGATGAAGAACCAGGCGTAGACGCTGAAGAACAACACCTGGAAGATCGAGTTGAAGGCCACCAGGCCGGCGCAGTACTCAGGGTCGCCCTTCGCCAGGTCGTTCCACACAATCACCATGGCGATGCAGCGTGCGAGGCCAATCAGAATCAGCCCGATCATGTATTCGGGCTTGTCGGACAGGAACAACACCGCGAGGCCGAACATGAGCAGCGGGCCCACCACCCAGTTCTGCAGCAGCGACAACCCGAGCACGCGTTTGTTCCGGAAGACTAGGTGCAACTCTTCGTATCGCACCTTCGCCAGCGGCGGATACATCATCCGGATGAGGCCAATAGCCAGGGGCACTGACGTGGTGCCGACGTTCCACGCGTTGAGTGCCTGATTGAATTCAGGTACGGCGTAGCCCAGCAGCACTCCCAGCCCCATGGCGAGGAAGATCCACAGCGTGAGGTACTGATCCAGGAAGGACAGTCGTGTGGTGGCCATCGTTACCTACGTCGGAACTTCTGCGAACACGACGCCGGGATTCTGCCGTTCGGCATATTGCAGGGCCCACGCAGACGGGAAGAGCAGCACGGGACGCCCCTGGCGATCGGCCGCCTGCATCACGCTGTGGTCAACACCCTTGATGTCGGCAATGAACTCCGCATCGCCGTAGATCCAGCGTGCGCAGTAGAAGCCCAGCGCTTCCACGCGGCTGTCCACGTTGTATTCGTTGGTGAGGCGCGAGGCGATCACCTCAAACTGCAGGCTGCCCACCACGCCCACCACGGGATCGCGTCCGCCGCTCTTTGGGAACAGCACCTGCACCGAGCCTTCTTCCTCGAGCTGCCGAACGCCATCATCAAACTGTTTATGGCGTGAGTCGTTGAGTCGCAATCGCGCGAAATGTTCGGCCGGGAAACGGGGAATGGCCGTGAACTTCACCGGCTTGCCTTCGTGCAATGAGTCGCCAATGGCGAATCGGCCTGGGTTCACGAGGCCGACGATGTCGCCGGCCACGGCTTCGTTGGACGTCTGGCGGTCGCGGCCGAACATCTTGTAGGTGCGCGCCGCGCGCACAGTTTCACCAAGCCGCCCGTTCACCAGCAGCATGTCCTTCATGAGGCGGCCCGAACAGACGCGCACAAACGCCACGCGGTCGCGGTGTCGGCGGTCCATGTTCGCCGGAATCTTGAACCCGAATCCGCTGAAGTCGTCGGCGTCGGGCTCAATCGGGCCGACGTCCGACTGGCGCGCGCGCGGCGCGGGGGCGATGGCCGTGAGGGCCTCCAGAAATGGCTCGAGACCGAAGTTCGTGAGCGCCGACCCGAAGAACACACCAGTCTGACGACCGGCCAGGTATTCCGCCTGGTCAAACGTGGACCCGGCGGACATCACAATGTCGACCGACTCCTGGAACTCCCGGGCGACTCGCTCGCCGGCCAGTTCCGCAAAATGTGGATCGTGATGGTCGGCCACTTCCGCCGGGGCAGGCCGCTCGCCTTTGCCCATACGTTCATACAGAAGCACTTTCGCGGTGCGCATGTCGAACACGCCGTGAAAATCTGCGCCAACGCCGACTGGCCAGTTTAGGGGCGCGGCGCTGATGCCGAGCACCGTCTCGATTTCGTCGAGCAACTCCAGAGGTTCGCGACCCGGCTGATCGAGCTTGTTGACGAACGTGAGAATCGGCAATTGATGGCGTTTGCACACCTCGAACAGTTTACGGGTCTGCGCTTCAATGCCCTTCGCCGCGTCAATGACCATGACGACCGAGTCGGCCGCGAACAGCGCCCGATACGTGTCTTCGCTGAAGTCCTGGTGGCCCGGTGTGTCGAGAAGCGAGATGCGGCATCCGTGCAGATCGAATTCGAGGGCCGTCGATGTGAGCGAGATGCCCCGCTGCTGTTCCATCTCCATCCAGTCCGACACCACATGGCGTCGGCTCTTGCGCCCACGCACGGCGCCGGCCAGCTCGATGGCCCCCGAGTACAGCAGGATCTTCTCGGTCAGCGTGCTCTTGCCCGCATCTGGGTGGGAAATGATGGCGAACGTTCGGCGCCGCGCGACCTGAACCGACAGTTCTTCTGTGAGTGGTTGAGTACTGGACATGGACCATTCAAGTTTACAATGCGGTGTGCACCATCCCCTGAAGGAACTGGCCACGGTGGCTGATGTGAACGCGGCGCTGACGGGGTCGGCATTTCGGCCAATCCTGATCTTCAAACACAGCACCACGTGTGGCACCAGCGCGATGGCGCACGAAGAGGTAGACGACCTGGTGGCCGACTCCACGCCTCCCGTGGACGTGTTCCTGGTGAGGATTCAGGGCGCCAGGGACGTATCGCGCGCGATCACGGACCGGCTCGGCATCAGGCACGAATCGCCGCAGGTCCTGCTCGTTAGTGCCGGCCGCGTCCTCTGGCACGCCTCGCACTTCAGGGTCACCGCTCGCGCAATCACCGCCGCGTTGGCCCAGCACGTGCCCGAACCCCAGTTGTCACGATAACGCCCGTAAGGAAATAACTGACGTATTCTGGCTGCCGATGCAGCCCGCCCCGCGGCATTGCTCGTCGGCCGAATGCACTGGGTATTCGCCCTCCTCGCGCCTGGCGGGATCGGGCGCCTCGGCACCCAGAATTTGCGCCAGTCATTTCCTTATGGGCCCTAATTACACTCTTCAAAACCTATTCACCACCAAGCTAGATGAAGCCGGGCTGCGCGAGGGAAGGGACGTCACGACCGAACACAGACGACTCAGAGGTCGTTTTGCCCTGTCCTGCGGTCGTTCGTGACGTCCCTTCGCTCGTGCACGCCGCCAAAGGCGGCACTCAACCGCACGCCTTCATGGCCCTTCATGGTGAATCCTGATCAGCGCTTGCGCTTTGCGAGTGTGGCCTCGAGCGCAAGTCCCCGTGCCAGTTCTCGATCGGCCTCGACCGCCTGCCCGCGCCGCATCATCACGCTGCCCAGCACAAAGTGCCCGAGTGGCGACGTCTGTCCTTCGGGCTCGATCGACAGCCCCTTGCGCGCATACGACTCGGCTTCGCCGAGCAGGCGCCCCTCGTCCAGCCGCGCTTTCGCGAGGTAGAAGAATCCTTCCGCAAAATCCGGATTGACCTCTACCGCCTTCTTGTAGAACTCGATGGCTTCGGGCCCGCGTCCAAGACGCGCCTTGAGCCGCCCCAGGTTAAACGCCGCCTTGTAGGCGGTGGGGTGTTGCTCCAACTCGGTGCGATACGCGCTTTCCGCCCCCGCATCGTCTCCGCGCGCCTCAGCGATGAGTGCGAGGTTGAAGTGCGCGAGCCGCACGTCGGGCTTGAGCGCGAGCGCTTCCTTCAGCCGCTGTTCGGCCTGCGGCAACTGGCCGCGCTCAAACGCAATGACCGCAGTCGCAACCTGCGCCAACGCCAGTTTCGGATCAATCGCGAGCGCCTGCGCAAATTCCGTCTCCGCGCGCGCGCGGTCTCTCCGGTCTAGATAGATCTCGCCGATCTGGTATCGGACGAACGCGTTTTTCGGATCCACTGTGATGTAGCGTTCGTAGCCCGCGAGCGCGGCGTCATCCTTACCCATGCGCCGATAGGCATTGGCCATGTTGATGATCGCCAGGTCGTAGTCGGGCTTGAGTTCGAGCGATCGCGTGAAGTGCTCAATAGCCTCCGGAAATTTCCCGGCCTTGAAGTACTCGTTGCCGAGCATGAACCACGCGTCGATGACGGCCGGGTCTTCATCCACCACACGGCGCAACATGGCGATAGCTTCCGCGCCGGCATCCTGGCCCTTGGCCACGTCGCGCGCGGTTGTCATGAGGTTGAAGAGGCCAATCTTGTCCTTGGGGTCGGCGCGGTCGCTGGCCGGCCCTTCAGCAGTGGCGACAAATGAGCCGACGTACCCCAGAGCTGCGAGCCTGGCGCGCGTTTCCGGATCGACATCTTCGTTTTTCGGTTGGGCCGGGGCGTTGTCCGACATCACGCGCTTTTGCTCGCGCAGTCTGCGCAGCATGGCATCACCCACCGACCGCCGTTCGTCGAAAATATTCTTTAGCTCCTTGGGGTCGCGCTCCAGGTCGTAGAGTTCCGGCCGCGGCGCGTCGATCAGTTTGTAGCGTTCGGACCGCATCGCGGTGAGTTCGCTCCACCCGTAGTGGTGCAGCGGATACATCGCCTCGGCATACCCCTCGCGCCCGGTGTCGAGCATGGCGTCTGGCTGCCCCGCCAGCAGCGCGGCGAGGCTGACCCCCGCCATGGATTCCCGCGACGGAATCTGCAGCAAATCCAGCACCGTCGGCAGGATGTCCACCGTCCGCACCGGCTGTGCCACGCGCCGACCACCTGCGTTGCTGAACGGCGTGCGGACGATGAGCGGCACGTGCATGGAGCTTTCGTAGACAAAAAAGCCGTGCGTCTCTTCGCCGTGTTCGCCCAGCCCCTCGCCGTGGTCGGCCACCACAATCACGATGGTGCGGTCAGCCAGGCCGCGGTCCTTGAGGTAACTCAGCACCCGGCCAACTTGGGCGTCGGTGAATGCGATCGCGCCGCGGTAGGGATGGCCCTTGTTCTGGCTGCGGAACGGCTCGGGCGACTCATAGGGCGCGTGGGGGTCGTAGAGATGCAGCCACGAAAAGAACCGCTGGTTGGCCACACCATCCATCCACTTGAGGGCTAGGTCCACCACCTCGTTTCCGGGCCGTTTGACGCTGGCGAGCGACATAGCCTTGACGTTGGTGAGGTCGAAGTCGTCCTGGTAGGTGGCAAAGCCCTGGTCGAGCCCCCACTTGCTGTCTAGGACAAAAGCCCCAACCGTGGCTCCTGTCTTAAATCCCTGTGCAGAAAGGACTTCAGCCATTGTGACCTGTTCAGGTCCCAGGAAAAACCCGCCGTTGTCTCGGATGCCGTGGCGGGGAGGAAACTGCCCGGTGAAGATGCTGCTGTGGGCCGGCAGCGTGAGGGGCGCGGTCGTCATCGCCTGTTCAAAGACCACGCCCTCCCGGGCCAACTGGTCCAGGTTGGGGGTGCTGACGTCGGTTGAGCCGTAGGCGCCCAGATGGTCGGCCCGGAGGGTATCCAGGGTCAGGAGGACGACGTTGAGATCCGACCGGGTGACCCCCCTGGTCAGCGAGCCGAGGTCCACGCCGCCCCCGGCTTCCTGCGTCCGGGGCCACAGCCACCAGGCTGCCGCGGCGCCCGCCAGGACCAGTCCGACGACGAACAGCGGCAGTGACGGCGTGCGCCTGAGGCGTGTCGACAGGCGGGCTGGCATGACGGAATGGTAGCGCACCTGTAGATTTTCTATGGCGCTGGGGGGGCGTGGAGGGTGTATTATCGCTCGCCTAGGTTCCTATCAGGAGAGGTCAAGTGCCGATGGACAATCGACGACGTTGCGAGTATTTCCGCCGTTTTGCTGGTGTGGGCCTGATGACGACCCTGCTTGCAACGGTGTTTTCCCCTGCGATGGCCGCATCACAGGGACCGACAGCCTCACCCTCGTTTTCGACCAAGTCGATTGCGAAGGTCGTTGCCACGAGGACGGCCGCTGACGCTGCCACGACCGCACCCCAACAGCCCTCCGACCGCTCGTTTTTCAAGACGAGAACTGGGATGCTGGTGGTCGTCGTGATGGCTGTCGGCACGGGGTACGCCTTGTATTCCGCCAAAGAGGACCGCATCCGCGGTTCGATCCGCTAGGAGTTACCCACATGACCATCCACAGACTGTTTTCACGATTGGGCATTGGCGCTGCGGCGCTGCTGATCGCGTGCTCGGTGACCAGCGTTTCCGCACAGACAATGACCGGCACAATCGCCGGCCAGGTGACCGACGCGCAGGGCGGCGCACTTCCGGGCGTTGTGGTGACCTTGAGCAGCCGATTCGGTCAGGCGAACCAGACCACGGATGCGCAGGGCACGTTCCGCTTTCTGGGCCTGAATACCGGCACTTATGAAGCGCGCACGATGTTGAGCGGCTTCAAGCCCAGAGTTCAGTCGAATCTGGACATCACGATCGGCAAGGTAATCGATATCAAGCTCACGCTGGAAGTGGGCGGGGTGACTGAGGCGATCACCGTCGTCGGATCGACGGCCAAGGTGGACACGACGACCACGGCTACTGATACGACGATCTCGCAGGACCTGCTGTTCAACATGCCCATCTCGCGTGCCAATCCGGCCGTGAGCATGTTGAACTACGCGCCTGGCATCAACAGCAGCTCGGCGTTCGGCGGCGCGTCCGGCTCGGCTAACTCGCTCCTGGTTGACGGCGTCGACGTCCGCGACCCGGAAGCCGGCACGGCCTGGGTGTTTTTCAACTACAACATCATCGACCAGGTGCAGATCGGATCGCTGGGCCAGTCGGCCGAGTTCGGCGGATTCACGGGAGCGGTGATCAACACGGTGACCAAGTCTGGCGGCAACCGGTTCGCGGGCCTGTTCGAGCAGCGGTACACGGGCAAGAAATTCCGTGGTAACAACGTGTCTGCGGCGGTGAAGAACGTCAATCCGTCGATCATGGCCACTGGTGTGGACAGCCTCCAGGACTACACTGTGCAACTGGGCGGTCCGTTACGCACGAACAAGGCGTTTTTCTTCGCCAGCGTTCAGCGGTATTCCATCAAGCAGGACCCGGACGGACCACGGACGCTGCGCACGGAAGTGAGCCCGCGGTTTAACGGCAAGCTCACGTTCCAGCCAACGGCGTCCGACAACCTTGTCGCGTCCTTCCAGTACGACCAGTACAATCAGGGTGGACGAACTGGCCTGGGCGGCGTCAACGGCACCACCGACGCGCGGGTGGTGCAGCAGGATTCACCCGAATGGACCTGGAACGGCCAGTACCGCCGCGTGCTCGGCAACAGTGGGCTCTTCGAAGCGAAGCTCCTGGGCTACTGGGGCTACTTTGACCTCGATCCCCTGACGCCGACGTCGGCGCGCCTTGACGGCGATTCAGGCGCCTACAGCGGCGGCGCTGGCTATAGCGCGCAGTACGACCGCACGCGCAATCAGCTCAACGCGTCGCTGGCGAAGTATGTGGAAGCGAAGGGCACCCACGCGTTCAAGTTCGGCATGGAGATCGAGCGCAGCAACATCCGCAACCGCTTCGGCTATACCGACGGGCTGTTCTTCTACGACTACGGCGGCGCGCCATACCTGGCGTATGCGTACCAGTACGACGTCAAGGGCCGCAACGACCGCATGTCCTTCTTCGCGCAGGATCAGTGGCAGCTGGGCCGGTTCACCGCCAACATTGGTGCGCGGATGGACCGGATCAAGGGTGTGGGGACGTCGGACAGCAAGACCTACTACGACGTGGCGCCGATCGCGCCCCGCCTGGGCCTGGCGTTTGACGTCGGCGGCGATGGCAAGTCGGTGCTGCGCGCGTATTACGGGCACCTCTACGACGGCGCGGTGTTTGCGTCGTGGTCCAATGCCCTGCCGGGCATTGGCGACTACATCATCTATGAGGCGACGGGGACCATTGCCAACACCAAGGTGAAGGAGATCGACCGCATTTCGGGCGTCAGCAAGTACACGGTGCTCAAGGACCTGAAACATCCCCGCACGGATGAAATTAGCGTGGCCTTTGAGCGCGAGTTAGGTCTGGGCTTGAAGGCGACGGCCACGTACATCCGGCGCGACGCGAAAAACTTCATCAATTCCACGGTGGCTAATGCCCAGTGGACATCAGCCAACTACACGAATCCGTTGAATGGGAAGGTCGAGACCATCTACCGGTGGGCGAACCGCACGTCCGATCAGAAGTTCCAGATTGGGAACGTGGACAACTTTGCGTACAACGGCGCGCCTGCGGCGAATGCGTACCGCACCTACAACGGCGGCATGTTCGTGTTGACACGCGCGTACTCCAACCGGTGGCAGGCCCAGATCTCCTACGTCTATTCGGAGACCAACGGCACCGTCACCAACGGAGCGACGTCGGGCATTGCCAGCGGCCAGTTCCAGACACCGAACACGGTGTTCGTCAATTCGGACGGCCTCGTGGGCTTCGACCGGACACATGAATTCAAGGCCTTTGCGGGCTACCAGATTCCTGTGGTCGAAATCTCGGCCAATGTTTACTACCGCGTGTTGAGCGGCACGCCGTGGACGCCGTTCCAGCGCGTCTCCGCCAGCACGTTCAACTGGACCGGGAGCATCGACCTGAATCTGGAACGGCGCGGCAACCGCCGTCTCGAAAACCAGCAGTTGCTCGATCTGCGGCTGGAGAAGGTGTTCAACGTAGGCGCGAACCGCTTCGGCCTGTATGTGGATGCCGAGAACCTCTTCGACACCGGGTTCCAGACTGGTGTGCAGGCGAGGAATCCGTCGGCATCCATCGCCGGGACGGCCGTGCTCCTGGGTGGCGTCACGGCCCTCAATGCGCCGCGACAGTTCACCTTCGGCGGACGCTGGAGCTTCTAGAGTCCAGGGTCTAGCGTCCAGGGTCCAGAGTCCAGAGTTCTGGCTTTGGAGTCCTGAGGACCGAAGCCGTACACACATCGGGGGTGGCAGTTCACACTGCCACCCCCGTTTCTTTTTCTGGCCCCTGGACGCTAGACGCTGGACCCTGGACTACTTGTAGAGGACCGTCGCCTCGCCATTATCGGAGATGCGTTTCTTCGTCAGTGCCAGGATGGCGTCGCGACGGCTCAGGAGCCGGTCGATTTGACTCGACATCAAATACTTGCCAACCTGCTTCTGCAAGTCCTTCTTTTCGAGTTTAGGGAGTCCATCAAGGAGCGTGCGCGATAACCTCGTCAGCAGTTCCGGCTTCGCCGGGGACCTGTTGACGCGGAACGCTCTCGAATGGTCAATCAATCGGAGTGTGAACTCCTTGGTGACCAGGATGTTCTTGAGGTGACGGTCGACTGTTTTGCTCATTCCAGTCTTCCACGTCCGTGGGTTCTGTTGCTGTTCAAGGCGCTCGGCTTCGGTGGACATCACCTCCACAAACCACTGCAGTGAGCCGACCTTGCCATCCACGACCTCACGCGCGACCGTTGCCGGCACCAACCCAAGCCCGATGACCCGATCGATAGTGTGGGCGGCGATATCGGTCTGCCAGCTGTCCTGGAAGTCAATGTCCGACGAGCCATCAGCCACGCCGTCATTCCTTTGCCCGGGCGAAGGACGACGATTCGGCGGAGCAGTTGGTGGGAGCGGGCGGGCAGAGGGGCGAGAAGTTGCTCTATCTTGCCATGCGCAATCTACAATGACGACATGACCGTCCCCGACGAGGCAGCGCGCCTAAACTTTATTCGCGACATCGTCTCTGCGGACAAGGCCGCTGGCACCAATGGCGGCCGCGTGGCCACCCGGTTCCCACCCGAGCCCAACGGCTACCTGCACATCGGGCATGCCAAGTCCATCTGCCTCAACTTCGGCGTGGCCAGCGACTTCGCGGGCGCCTGCAACCTCCGGTTCGACGATACGAACCCGGAGACCGAAGAGACCGAATATGTCGACTCGATCCAGGCAGATGTCCGGTGGCTTGGGTTCGATTGGGAGGACCGGCTTTTCTACGCGTCCGACTACTTCGAGCGGCTGTACGCGTGCGCGGTGCAGTTGATCCAGGACGGCAAAGCATACGTAGACAGCCTGACGGCCGAGGAGATTCGCGAGCATCGCGGCACCCTGCGCGAGCCCGGGCGCGAGAGTCCGCATCGCAATCGGCCGGTGGCCGTGAATGTGGACCTGCTTGCACGTATGCGGGCGGGGGAGTTCGCCGACGGAGCCCAGGTGCTTCGCGCCAAGATCGACATGGCGTCGCCCAATATGACCATGCGCGACCCGATCTTGTATCGCGTGCGTCGCGCACATCATCACCGGACGGGCGATGCGTGGTGCCTGTATCCGATGTATGACTACGCGCATCCGCTGTCGGATGCGTTTGAGCGCATCACCCACTCGCTGTGCACGCTTGAGTTTGAAGATCACCGGCCGCTCTACGACTGGTTGATTGCCAACGTGACCGGGCTGCCGGCGCGTCCGCGGCAGATTGAATTCGCGCGCCTGAACCTGACGTACACCGTCATGAGCAAGCGCAAGCTCATGCAGCTTGTGACCGAAGGGTATGTGGACGGGTGGGACGATCCGCGCATACCGACGATCTCTGGCTTGCGGCGCCGCGGCTTCACGCCTGAGGCGATTCGTCGGTTTTGTGAGGAGATCGGCGTCGCCAAACGCGAGAACATGATCGACATCGGATTGCTCGAGTTTTTCGTCCGCGACCATTTGAATGCGCGCGCGCCTCGTGCGATGGCGGTGTTGCGGCCACTGAAGGTTGTCATCGAGAACTACCCTGAAGGGCAGACCGATACGTTCGAAGTGGCCAGCCACCCTGACAATCCGGCGATGGGCACCAGGCACGTGCCGTTCGGGCGCGAGATCTACATCGAGCGCGAGGACTTCATGGAGGAACCGGCGAAGAAGTTTTTTCGTCTGGCGCCGGGCCGTGAAGTGCGGCTGCGCGGGGCGTATCTCATCACGTGCCGAGAAGCGGTCAAGGATGCCGCAGGCAATATCGTTGAACTCCGCTGCACGTACGACTCTGCCACGCGCGGAGGCGATGCGCCGGATGGCCGCAAGGTGAAGGGCACGCTGCATTGGGTGTCGGCCGCGCACGCGGTGGATGCCGACGTGCGGCTGTACGACCGGCTGTTCACACACGAGACGCCTGGCACTGGCGACGCAGATTTTCTCACGCAGATCAATCCCGGCGCGCGCGAAGTGCTCACAGGCTGCAAGCTGGAGCCGTCACTGGCCTCGCCTGAAGTGGGCGCGCGATTTCAGTTCGAGCGGCTGGGCTACTTCTGCGCGGACCAGGACAGCACCGCCGCCCGCCCGGTGTTCAACCGCACCGTCACGCTCAAAGACACCTGGCGCGGCTAGCGGGGACTCGGGCTTGAAGACCAGGCCGAGCGACGTACGCAAAACGTCGCGCGGCCTGGTCCTCAAGCCCCAGAGAACCGGAACGCGACCTTGACGCTTTCACCGGACCCTTTGGTGCGCGCCGTCCGAAGCGCGTCCTTGTATCGGGCGAGCGGGAACTCGTGTGTGACAAGGCCGCCCAGTGGGGCGCGGCCGTCGGCGATGAGCGCGGCGGCTTCGCTGAACGCATTGACACTGGCGCCGCCGTGGCCATGACTGCCGTACGCCAGCGTGCCGCGGAACGTCAGTTCCTTGATCCAGAGCGGCGTCCAGTCGAGTCCGCGGAGCGTGCTGGCGTTGCCCAGAAGCACGATCGTCGCACCTGCGCGCGCGAAGCGCATGGCGTCTTCCACGCCGCGGGTGCTGCTGATGCAGACAAATACCGCATCAAACCCGCCGATGCCGATGGGCCGGCCCAGAATGGGCTTCAGCAGCCGCGTGCCGGCCGCGTCGGCGAGTTCGTCCAGGTAGTCGCCCCGCGCCACCACCGTGCGCGTGGCGCCAAGCTGTTCGGCATGGCGCGCCTGAAAGGGATGACGCGTCAGCGCCGTGACTCGGCAACCGGGCGCCAGCGCCTTGAGCGCGTTCACCATCAGCAATCCCATGGTGCCGGCGCCAATCACCAGCACGTGTTGCCCCGCTTCAGGCATGGCGCCGCGAACGGCATGCACACAACACGCAAAGGGCTCGGTCATGACGGCCGCAGCGTCGCTCACCCAGTCGGCCACTCGAAGCAGCTGCGACTGATGGGCCACGAACTGCTCACCCCAGCTGCCGCCCAGCGCGCGCGTGGTGCCGATGAACATCCCCGGCGCCAGCGCACCGTCAGTGAAATGGACGCAGCGCGAGTGGTAGCCTGTGGCACACGCGCCACACGGCGGCGTGACGGCTCTTGGCTCGCAACACAGCAGCGGGTTTACCGTGACGCGATCGCCAACGCCGAAACCGCGCACCCCTGTGCCGCAGGCTTCGATCACCCCGACGTTTTCGTGCCCGATGACAAACGGGAAACTCGAAAATGGCGATGAGGACGGACTGGCCTCGAGGCCGACGATGCCGAGGTCGCTGCCACAGATGCCGCCGAGCACGGTGCGAATGCGCACCCAATCCTGACTGGGCAACTCAGGAGCGGCGACGTCGGCGTAGCGTGTGCAGGCGTAAGGTCCGACCAGCCAATTGTCCGAGAGTCTTCCGGCGACCTGTGTGGCGAGATACGTCGGAATCGGCGCAGCGAAACTGATGGCTTTCATCTTCCTTGGGGTGCCTGTGACGGCACCGGCGCCACTAGCCGCAAAGCGCCAGGCACACACACAATGTTCAGTTCGGCCGTTGTTGCCTGGCGGTATTCGCCGTCGGTCTCATAGGCCGGGGGCCCGGAGAATTCCACTGTAAACGACGGCGCCTGTTCGATGATGACCTCACTGAGCGTGTGATGCGTGCCTCGCGCGACCGCGCCAAATAGATTCATGCGGCGCCACGTGGACGCGTCGAGGATCGCGACCGCGTCGAGGCAGCCATCGGTGAGCGATGCCTCAGGGGCGATGCGGAACTTGCCGCCGAAATTCTTCGCGTTGGCGATCACCAGCATGAGGTGCCGCGACGAGCCGCGCTGCTTCGCCGCGGACGCCACATCAATCTCCACGCCAGGGTAGGACGCCAATTGCCGCAGCGCCGAGTAGAGATACAGCGCCTCGCCCTTCACCCACTTGATTGTGAGGATGTCTTCGAGCACCGCCACGTCGAACCCGAAGCCCGTGATGTTCAGGAAGAAGTGCTCTTCGATGCGGCCCACATCCACGCGGATCTCGACGCCTTCAGTCACAAGCCGGGCCGTGGCCTCAACATCCGTGGCCGGGCATCCGGCCGTCTTCGCGAAGTCGTTGCCCGTCCCGGCCGCCACCAGCGCGAGGCGCACGGCGTCGCCGGCTCCTGCCGCCAGGATGGCGTTGGCCACATTGCCCCACGTGCCGTCACCACCCACCGCCACCAGGGTGGTAGCGCCTTCGTCGATGGCGCGTCTGGCAATCGCCTGTTCGTCCTCGCGTTTCTGCGTGGTGCGAATGTCGGTGATACCCACCGCGCCAAACGCGGCGGTGACGCCGGGCAGTGCGCGGGCGCCGCGTCCACGGCCGGAGGCCGGATTGACGATGACGCAGACTCGTTGGGACATCAGGCCCCGCCTGGGCCGATGGTCTCGAGCGGGTCGAAGGTCTGGCGGCCATCGCGCATCCACAATTCGCGGAATGGGGTGCCGTTGACGCCATCTGGGTTGAGCCCAGCGGTGAAGGCGTGCGGATAGATTTCGATTGATCCGCGCTCTTCTTCGTTTTCACTGAACTGTGCGTTCATCGCCATGGTGGCCATGTAGGTGCCTGTGGCGTCGTGTTCAAACGCCTGGTAGTAGTGCTCGACCGGTTCCCATTCGTAGTCGGTGATCCGCATGTCCAGGATTTTAGTGCCACCGTGTGCTGCGGCCACTGTGATTTCGCGTGCGCCGACTTCGAACTCAATCTGGATGTCGTCCATGAAGTGCGGCAGGTGCCACAGCTTGATGGCGTGTTCACGTGAGGCCTTGGTCGTGGTGCCGACCAGGAAGGGAAAAAACGCCGCGCGCGGCATCGGCTGGCCGCGGGCAATCCGCGGCGCGACTGGCACCGACAACACGAGTTCGCCGTATTCGCCCACCGAGCTGCCGCTGAAGTCGAAGGCCATGACCGACAGTACGCTCTGTCCGTGGTGCGGCTCAACCGGCGACATGAACGACGGAATTAACTTGCGCGCATTCTCGGTCGGAAATTCAAAGAACCCGCCAATAGCATGGCGATACTGGTATCGCACTTGTCCTGGATTCAACTCGCTCACTTGATGATCTCCTCTTCACGAAGCACTTTGATCAGGATGGCGGCGGCACGGTCGAGGTCCGCCGTCAAATGGCTCGCCGAAATCGATACCCTGAATCGCGACCGGTGTTTGGCGACCGCCGGGAAGATGATGGGCTGCAGATACAACCCGGCTTTCTGCAGTTTCTGCGCGATGCCCAGGATCTTCCGATCGTTGCGAATCATGATCGGAATGATTTGCGACGTGGACTCGGCCACATCCACGCCCGCCGCGGCCAGCAGGCTGCGGAAGTGCGCCACGTTTTCCCAGAGGCGATGCCGCCGCTGGGGTTCACGCTTCACAATCTGGAGAGCCGCCAGAACACCCGCAGTGACCGCCGGTGACAACGCGCACGAAAATACACGCGACCGCGCGAAGCCCATCAGGTAGTTATAGAGGCTCTGCGAGCCCGCGATGTAGCCACCCTGGCCGCCGAGCGCCTTCGAGAAGGTGCCGACGTGGATGTCCACTTCATCTTCGAGGCCGAAGTGTTCGACCACACCACGGCCTTCCGCACCGTAGACAAAACTCGAGTGCGCTTCGTCGATCAGGATGCGCGCGCCCGCGCGCTTGGAGATCTCCACCATTTCAGGCAGGCGGGCGATGTCGCCGTCCATCGAATAGACGCCTTCGACCACGACCAGGCGCTTGCCGGTGGTGCCCTTTAGCTTTTTCTCGAGGTCGGCCGGCTGGTTGTGCCTGAAGAACTTGACCTGGGCCTTGGCGAGGATCGCGCCGTCCACAATACTGGCGTGGACGTTCTGATCCAGAATCACCCAGTCGCCCGGGCGAAGGAGCGCCGACAGGAGGCCGACGTTGGTGCTGTAGCCGGTCGGGAAGACCATCGCGGCTTCTTTGTGCTTGAACGCCGCCAGTTCCTTCTCGAGGGCAAGGTGGACATCCATCGTGCCGCTGAGGATCGGCGATCCGGCGGCACCAAGCCCGTATTTGTCCAGCGCCGCGTGGGCGGCCGCGATCACTTCGGGATGGGTGGACAAGCCCAGGTAGTTGTACGATGCGAGGTTGAACAGCTTGAGGTGTTCGTGATGCAACTGCTCTTCGAGATTGATCCGGGCGCCCGGGGGCGTCGACATCGGCTGCGAGAACAGGTAGTAGCCGCTATTGCGCGCGCTGCCGTACCACCAATCGTCGTAGGGGCCAAAAATGGCGAACAAGTCGTCGCTGGATGAATAGTAAAAATTGCTGTAGTCGTACTCTGTCGTCGCAACGGCCTGCGGGGTGTCGCCACCTCGTTGGTCTGCTGTCTCGCTTTCCGCGTTCGATTGGTGTGCCATGTCTCTCCTCCGAACGACCCTGAACGAATCCCGGCTACTCAGTCTGGCACGCGCGGCATGGCGTGTGACGAGGAGCGCGGTCTTTGTACTGGTCTATTTGGCGTATCTCATTCTCTTCATGGGATTTGTGCAAAGATTTATCCTAATTCCTCTGGCGTGGCTATTTCCAGTCCCGGTCGCGCGTTTTCTGGTTCCCTGGAGCCGCCTTTCTGCCGCAGCGCCCCTGGTACTGCTCCGGATCATCGCCGGGGTCCGCATCTCAATTGAAGGCGCCATCGGTCGGGAAAACCGCGTGGTGATCATGAACCACCAGTCCGTTATCGACGCCCTCATCGCCTACAGGGTCACCAGGGGCTACCTGATGCTGATTCCCACCCGGAGCCGCTACGCCTGGGGGCTCCCGGGCGTCTCGCCGTACATCCGGATGGCCCGGTTCCCCCTGATTGCCCAAACTCGCCAGAGCCTCAGGACGGACCTTGAGGCGATCGCGGAAGCGGCCGACCGTTGCCGGCGGGGAGAGGCCTCGTTCTTCATTTTTCCCGAGGGACATCGAAGCAGGGACGGTTCAATCCTCCCCTTCATGATCCGCGGCCTGCGCATCGTCCTGGCCCATGCGCCGCTGCCGGTTTATTGCATGGTGGGTGACGGGATGTGGCACATTCGCACCATGGCCGACACCTTCACGAAGGCCGCCGGCACGCGTATTCGCATCCGGATCATCGGTCCGTTCCAGCCGCCGGCCGAGGAATCTCAGATTCCCGATTTCGTGGCATCGCTCCGGGAGCGAATGATCCAGACGCTGGAAGATATGCGCGCCGGCCGGCCATTGCGCAATGCGGTCTGAAGCTCCGCCCTCCCGGGATGTGGCCGCCGCGCTCGGCTGGGGCCTCGATCATGCCGTCGATGTCGACGCCCAGGCGCTTTCGGCGTTTCTGGCTCAGGCGTTCGGACCGTCCAGTGTGGGCATCATCCACTACGGATCCCGCGCCCAGGGGCGCAAGCCACGCGCGGACAGCGCCTTCGACTTCTTTGTCATCGTTGATCGTTATGGTGATGCGTACCGGTCGCTCTCGGCCACGGTGGGCACGTCGTATTCGCCGAAGGTGGCTACCGCTCTCGCTCATGTGCTCGCGCCCAACGTCATTGCGGTGAGCGATGGCGCCGGCGGAGCGGGCGAGCCAGCCCAGCCGTCCAGGCAAAGCCGCGCCAAGTGTTGTGTCATTTCCCTGGCCGACTTCCGCCGCGCCTGCTCATCCCGTCGCCGCGATCATTTTGTTCAGGGACGCCTGTTTCAGTTTGTCCTGCTGGCGTGGACGCGGGATGCCGCGAGTGCGCGTGAGATCGGCGCGGCCATTGCCGAGGCCCGGGCAGCCACGTACACCTGGAGCCAGTCGTCGCTGCCCGAGACGTTCACCGTGGATGAGTTCCTTCAGGTGGCGCTGTCGCGCTCGCTGGCTGGTGAGATCCGGCCGGAGTCAGGCGATCACGCCTGTACGCTGGTCGCCGCTCAGCGAGATGCCCTCTGCGCCATCTACACGCCGCTGTTCGAACACCTGGTCGCGCATGGAGCGCTGTCGCGGACATCCGCACCGCAGGGCACCCAGACCTCGACCATCTATCGGCAGCAGGGCAGTGTCTCGGCGGTCGATCGCCTGCGGGTACAGTGGTATTTTCGCTTCAGCAAGGTGCGTGCCACGGTGCGCCTGCTCAAACACGTCATACTCTACGAAGGTTGGCTAGAGTATATTGTGCGGAAGATTGAACGGAGCGGCGGCACAAAGATGGTGCTGACTTCCTGCGAGCAACGATGGCCGCTCATTTGTTTGTGGCCGCGAATCTTCTGGTATCTGCGCAACCGTCCCCAGCGGAAAAAGGCCACGTGACCCTGATCGATACTCTCGCGTTGACGCTTGTCGCGGTTGTGGTCGGCACCATACCGGTGTTCGCCATCGTCGGCCGGAATCGTCCCCTGGACCCGGATGTGGCGCGACGATCGACTACGGTGCTCCTTGGGTTCTGGGCTCGTGATTGGCTGATGTGGGTGATTGGCCCCGTCGAGCGGGCGATGATTCGCGCCAGGGTCTCGCCCGACATTTTCAACTACCTGAGCGTGGCCTTCGGCATAGGTGCCGGTGCCGCGTTTGCCCAGGGCGCCCTGTCGGTGGCGGGATGGGCAATTCTGTTCGGCGGCGTGGCGGATGTGTTCGACGGCCGCATTGCGCGGGCTCGTGGCATGGCTAGCCGTTATGGCGCGTTCATGGACTCCACGCTCGATCGGTTCGCCGAAGCGTTTTCCTTTGTGGGTGTGACCTGGTACCTGTCGACGACTCCGTGGGGCGCTGCCGTGTCTGTGCTGGCCATCAGCGGCTCGCTGCTCGTCAGCTATACGCGTGCGCGGGGTGAAGCAGTGGGCGTGAGTGGCACCGGTGGCGTGATGCAACGTGCCGAACGGCTGGTGCTGCTCGCTCTGGGAGCGCTCGCGGATGCGGCGGTGACGACGCGATGGGGATGGCCTACCGGCACTGTGCTCACAGCCGCGGTGGCCCTGATTGCCCTCGGCGCGATGGGCACCGCGATCTACCGGACGGTCTCGATTGCCCGCATACTCGCGCGGCAAGACGACTTGTGACGATTGGAGTGGTTCCCGCGGCAGGCAAGGGCTCCCGATTTGCCGCGGAGGCACAATGTAAACCACACAAGCTTCTGACGTTGGTTGACGGCGAGCCGATGGTGCGTCGGACCGTGGCCACACTTCTGGCTGGCGGCGCCGACCGCTGCGCGGTGGTGGTGGCGGCGCAAGGGGAAGCGGCGGTGCGCGCGGCACTGGCCGGCCTGCCGATTTCGGTGGTCGTGAATCCCGATCCGTCGCGCGGGATGTTCTCGTCCATACAGTTGGGCATCGCGCAGACGGGGGAAGGCGATCTCTGCGTTCTGCTGCCGGGCGATATGCCGTACGTGCAGCCGGCCACGGTGGCCGCCGTCATCGCGGCCACGAGAGAGTCGGGCCTGACGGCCTGCGCCACGTTCAACAGCCGGCGCGGCCACCCGATCGCGTGTTCTCCGGCGCTGCGCGAACGAATCCTCCTAGCCTCGGTGGAATCCACGCTCAGCGATGAACGTTCACGCGACGCATTCCTGTCGATCGATGCCCCCGATCCCGGCGTGCATCGCGACGTCGATCGGCCGGCGGACCTTGTGTAGCTCTCGGTCTTGAAGAACAGGCCGAGCTACGTTCGGTACGGAGCTCGGGCTGTTCCTCAAGCCCGAGAATCACCCTGACCGTGGCGTGCGAAGAAGGCCGATCGTCCTCGCGATCGCCGATCAACACCCATTTGGAATCGGCGAGAAGTGGCGCAAGGATGTCGGGCGGCGCCGCAGCACCGCCGGCCGGCCTGACCGCCAGCACATTACATCCCGTCTCACGACGCAGGTTGCAGTCGGCGATGGACTGGCCCGCTAGGTACCGCGGCACGCGCACCGTGAAGACCTCCAGCCCCTCCCCCAGCGACAACACGCTGCCGTGACGCACGACGTCGAAGATCGCATTAGCCTCCATCGGCACATACGACATGACGAAGTCGGCACCCGCCAGGCGAAGCGTGGCCACGTTCTGCTGATGCATGGATCGGCTGAGGATCTTGATATCCGGCCGTTTCGACCGGCAGTAGAGCGTCAGATACACGTTTAGGTCGTCATCGTGCATGGTGATAGCCACGCTCGACGCGGTGTCGAGGCCCGCCGAATCAAGCACCTCTGAGTCCGTGGCATTCCCACACACCCAGCGCGCCCGGTCGGGCACCTTCACGTGTTCTCGTTCCACCACCCGATGCTCGATACCGTCCGACGACAAGGCGCCAGATGTGGCACGCCCCACACGCCTGCCGCCCACGATGAGCGCCGTCACCGCGGGTGGGGCCGATTGGCTGTACGCGCGGGCGTAGGCGTCCACAGCGTCCTAAATACCTGACAGCAACAGGGTCATGCTGTGCGTGAGGAGGAGTCCGGCTGACTCCGGCGAGTACGCACCCTTGTCCCACAGGCCCGCGCGAAACCCCAGATAGAATTCAGAGGTGCAGGATTCTCTTTACGGTCACATGGCGGAGCGCCGGGCCGCCGGCCGGCGATTTGCGGTGGCCACGGTCGTGCGCACGAGCGGCAGCACGCCGCAGGTGGCCGGTGCCACGCTGGTGCTTGGTGATGGCGAGCCGCTACGCGCGGCCGTAGGCACCCTCGGCGGCGGGTGCATCGAGGCTGACGCGATCGAAACGGCTCAAGGGATCCTCCGGTCAGGCGGACATTCGCTGCGCGCGTACGAACTGACCGAGGACCTGGCCTGGAACACCGGCCTCGTGTGTGGCGGCACGATGTGGATCCTGGTGCAGCGCGACGATCAGGCACTGGCGTTTGATGACGTCGACTTGCTGCCTGAGATGGTCAGTGCCGCCGCTGGCGGCGAGCCCGTTGCGCTGGTCACTCGCCTCGGCAGACATCAGGGCGATTTGTCGCTGTTGGGGCGGATCGCCGTGCGGGCCGATGGCTCCCGCCTGGGCTCGCTCGGCGATACCGAGGCCGACCAGCGCGCCACGGCTGAGGCGCTGGCCCAGTTGCCGCACGGCACGGCTCGCACCGTGAAATCGGAGACCGAAGATTTGCTCATCGAGGCGATTGCCAGCCGGCCGCGCATTGTCATCGCCGGCGGCGGCCACGTCGCACTCGCCATCGCCCGTCAGGCGGCGATCCTCGATTTTGATGTGACCGTAGTTGAGGACCGGCCCGAGTTCGCCGACCCGGCACGGTTTCCGAACGCGACAATCCTCCAGGGGGATGTGCCCGCGACTCTCGAAGGCATCAAATACAGCTGGAACAGCTTCATTGTGATCGCCACGCGCGGACACAAGCTCGATGCCGATTGCATGCTGGCGGCGGTCACGACGCCGGCCCGATACATCGGCCTGCTCGGCAGCCGGCGAAAGACGGTGTTGATCAACGAGATGCTGCGCGCCGAAGGCGTTCCGGAAGACCGGCTGCAGGCGATCCACGCCCCTGTTGGGCTGGACCTGGGCGGTCGGACTCCTGCTGACATTGCCCTGTCAGTGCTGGCCGAAATCACGCAGATTCGGTATCACGGCACGGGCAGGCTCTTATCGAAATAAGCGAACACCAGGCCGGGGCAATCCGTCCCTCGCTGGCATGTCGAGCCTGCGTCACACGGTTCGCCTGCTCCTGCAAGACCGCGGCTTGGGCCGTCACGTCGCTCGCCTGGCCAAACGCGATGCCGACCGTGGCCGCCGTGAGCGCCGGCGCGTCGTTGATGCCATCGCTCATGAACATGGTCGGCGCCTTGAGCGGCTCGGCCCGAACCAGCGCCACCTTCTGCTCCGGAGTCTGGTTAGCGTAGACCTCGGTGATGCCCACCTTATAACGACAATCGCCATGGTGAGGTAGCCGCGGATGACAGCGGCGGCGGGACGAATCATGGTGCCTTCAATGATCTTCGTGCCTGTGGTGATCGATCTCGCGATCCATCGCCGCGGTGTCCGCCCGTGCGATGGTGGCGGCCTTCTTGTTCTTCGCGGCGGCCGCGGCCTGGGTCTTCTCGCGCGACCTGAGCGCAAATGTCGAGAGGCGCCTCTCGGGTTCGCCAGCGCCGCACACGGGGCACGAGGCCGCAGGGTCGCCGTGCGAGGCTGGCCGAATCAGCGTCTCGAATTCGTGCGCGCAGGACCGGCAGCGAAAATCAAACAGCGGCATCGTGCGCAAACGCCCGAGGCTACTTGCACGCCTGGCAGTTATTGTTGTTCTTTGCGCCCAGGCCTTCGAGCAACTTGATGATCTCGGGGAAGGGCTGTGTGCGCTGTTCGGGACTGTTGGCCATATCCACGGTAGTCTGGCCGTTGCGATTGACCGCCATGACGTCCGCGCCCCGCTTCACGAGATACAGGATCGTCGCGTTGTCGCCACGCGCCGCAGCGTGGTGGAGCGCCGTGAACCCCTCTGCGTCGCGCAGGTTGATGTCCACGCCCAACTCCTCAAGGAAGTATTTGGCCGCGGGCATCCAGCCATCCGGCACATGTTGATGCTGCTGGGCCACGCGCGAGGTGCCGTAGCCCACGCCGCTAGCCGCATGGAACGGCGGCACGTGCGGGCCGCCGGACGGCACAGCGGGTAGACCCTGCCGCGCCGTGGCGCCGTACGACATGGTGGCAATGTTCGGGTCGGCGCCGTAGCGCACCAGCAGTCGCAGTGCCTGGACGTCCAGTGAATACGCAGCTCGCCAGAAGGCCGTGGCGCCGGTGTAGTCCACACCCATGCGGCCGGCGTTGTAGGCCGCGTACCAAATGTGCGACCCGGTGCGCGCGTTGGGATCGGCGCCCGACTGCAGCAGCGCCTCCATCAGCTGAAGGTGCGAGGCCCGCTGCTGCGCCGCCGCCGTCGGCTGCGGGTACCAGGTGCGCAGCGCCCACTCGTTGTTGACCGTGGCGAACAGCGGTGCCGCGCCGTCATCGCTCATCAGATTCGGATTCGCGCCCCGCTTCAGGAATGTCATCGCCAGGTCGTAGTGGCCGTTGATGATCGCCACCAGCATCGGCGTTGACTTGTCTCCGGCGCTCGGCAGGTTCACATCGACGCCCGAATCAAGCAGCATCGTCGCAGCGGCGGCAAACCCGTCGCGCGCCGCGTAGTGCAGGGCCGAGAGGCCGCCCTGGCGGCCAATCTGCTGGATGTCGGAGGCGGGGCGCGGTCCGCCGGCGGCTCCGCCGGCGCGCCCCCCGCGTCCTGGCCCAGGGGCCGGGTCACCCTGGCTGCCTACGCCGGTGGTGGCGGCTCTGCCGGTCTGCGGCGGGTCAAATTGTGGCGGCGCCACCGGCGTCCGTCCCGTCGTTGCTGTGATCACGCGGTCGCGCGTCATGCGGGCGGCGCTGTCGGCCAGCGACCGCTGACCGTAATCGATGACCGTGGTCGCCAGCGCGCTGTTCGCGCCCTTTTCGATCAACATCCGCATCGCCTCGATGCGATTTTGCGATGCCGCAAAGACCAGTGGGGTGCGGCCATGCGTGGCGTCGACGGCATTCACGTCGGCTCCGCGCTCGAGCAGAAACCTCACCGCGGCCGCGCTTCCGGCCTGGGCAGCCAGGTGGATGGGCTGCACGCCGGTCTCGGTGATCAGCTTCGGTTTGCTCCCCGCTTCAAGGAGGCGGGCCACGATAGGGGCATGTCCGCGCGAACTCGCCAAATGCAGCGGCGTGAAGCCGCCGATGCGCGTCAGGGGCTCTACGACGGCTCCGCCAATCAGCAACAGATCCATCGTCTTGACATCGCCGTTGAGTGCCGCCCAGTGGAGCGCGGTCATACCATCGCCCTGTGCCGCATTGACGTCGGCGCCGTCGCGCAGGAGCGCCTGCACCGTCGTCATATCGCCCTTCATCGCCGCGTCAGCGACTCTGGATTCCGGCGCCGGCGCAGCAGCCACCAGCATCAGCGACACCGCGCCGACCAGCGCGGGCACGCGCAGCCTACGCATGTGACACCGCGCCTGGCGCTGCGAAGGAGAAGTCGCCGCTGCTGTCGCCAAACGTCTTCATGTCGAGCCCGAGCTTGTGCATGAGGCCCAGCATGACGTTGGCCATCGGGGTGCCGCTGTCGGCCTTGAGGTGCACGCCTCCTTCGAGGATGCCGCCGCCGCGCCCCAGCAGGATGAGCGGGCAGTTCCGGTGATTATGCACGTTAGCATTCGCCATCGGCGAGCCGTACACGATGAGCGTCTTGTCGAGGAGGGACGCGTCGCCCTCCATGGTGGTCTTCAGCCGCTCCAGAAAGTACGGCAGCATCGATACGTGGTGTTTATTAATCTCGCTGAACTGCCGGATGCGTTCCTCGGCCACGCCATGGTGCGACGCGTTGTGGAAGCCGGTGTCAATGCCGCTGCCGGGATACACGCGGCCTGAACCGTCGCGACCCAGTTTGAACGAGAACACCCGCGTGGTGTCAGACGTAAACGCCAGCAACTGCAGGTCGAACATTAGCTTGACGTGTTCATCAAACGCGTCGGGGACGCCGGCAGGCGCGCCGGGCAACTCGCGCGTTTCGCCACTGGCATTGCGTGCTTCCACGCGTTGAATGCGCTGTTCGATCTCTCGAATATTGCTTGCGTATTGATCGAGCCGCGCTTTGTCGGCCGGTCCCAGGTCACGCCGAAGGCCAGCCATCTGCGACACGAGCATGTCCAGAATGCTTCGGTCCATCGCACGCCGCATGGTGCGCTGCTCGGGTGTGCCCCCGGCACCAAACAACAGTTCAAACACCATGCGCGGGTCCCGCACCATCGGCAGCGGCTGTTCCGGCGCAGACCAGCTGATGGTGTCGGTGTAGACGCACGCGTAGCCATAGGCGCAGCCACCCGATTGATCGACCGGCTCAATACTGAGCTGCATCGATGGAATCGGCGTGTCCTGGCCGAACTTCTGCACGTAGAGCTGGTCCATCGAAGTGCCGACCTTCACGTCCGACCCTTCAGTCAGCTTTGGACGCACGTGCGTGAACATCACGGCGCTTGACCTGAAGTGGTCGCCGCCGACCTCGGCCGGGGCAAACGCCTCAGCCATTCGCGTGTCGGTGTTGCTCACAATGGTCAGGTAGTCGCGATACGGCTCGAGCGAGCTGAGGCTGCCCTTGCTCAGGTCAAACGTGCGACCGACCCCAGCCGGATTCCACAAATACTGCGCTGCGCCAATCTCACTGCAGCCGGCAGCCCCATGCACCTGCTCGATGCAGACCAGCCGTGCGCGATCCGCCAGGCGTCCCGCCTCGGTGCGGGCAAAGACCGTGCGTGCGGGAATCATGGAGTCGAGCAACGGCAAGGCGATGGTGGCGCCCAGGCCCCGCAGCGCAGTGCGCCGCGAGATGTGTTTTCCGGTCAGATACATGGCAAAACCCTCACTTCGTGACAACCGCTTCTTTACGGGCCGAGCGAAACGCGGAACTCCGCGCCACGCCGAGAATCAGCGACGACAACCGATAGTCCGTAGCCCTGGCCTCGCGCACGATGCGCCGCACGACAGGCATGTCGTAATACTCCACGCGCCGAGCCAGCGCGTAGGACATCAGCATCGAGGTGAAATGCGTGACCACGACCTCGGAGCGGGCCGCGAGCGCCGTGCGCAGGTCGGCGACGCCCTTGAGGGGCGTGCCGTCATACAACTCGCCCGCGGTATCCACCGGCACGCCGCGGTCCTTGATGCGCAAGGACCCCGTGACGTCAAACCCGTCGAGCGCCAGGCCAATCGGATCGATCACGTTGTGGCACGAACTGCACGCCGGATTCTTCCGGTGCATGGCAAGCTGTTCGGCCACCGACAGGAAGCGGCCATCCACCGCATCACCCGTTTCGTCCAGGTCAGGGACGTTCGGCGGCGGAGGCGGGGGTGGACTGCCGAGCAGCACTTCCATCACCCACTTGCCCCGCAGTACCGGCGAGGTCCGGTTGCCATGCGACGTCAGCGTCAGGATGCTCGCGTGGCCAAGTAGTCCGCGACGCAGGTCGTCGGGGTATGGCACCTTGCGGAACTCGGGTCCGCTCACCCCCGCAAATCCGTAATGCCGCGCGAGACGTTCGTTCACGAACGTATAGTCGGCCGTCAGCATCTCCATCACCGGCCGATCCTCGCGCACGAGGTGGTCGAACAGCAGCTCCGTTTCGCGACGCATTGCCTCGGCCAGCGTGTCGTCGTAGTACGGGTAGTCCAGGGCGTCCGGTTCGATCTTGTCGAGGTCCTGCAGCCTGACGTATTGCGATGCAAACCGCGTGGCCAGTGCCTCGGCCTTTGGGTCGGCTAGCATGCGACGCACCTGGCGGGCGAACATGTCCGGTCGCACCAGTTCACCGGTGCGCGCGACACCGATCAGTGCCGGATCCGGAATGGTGCCCCACAGGAAAAACGATAGGCGCGAGGCTAAGTCCACCGGGCCAATCGGGTAGATGCCGCCAGCCGCCACGCCCGCCGGCACCTCCTCGACGCGGAAGAGAAAGTGCAGGCTCGTGAGCATCGCCTGCAACGTGGTGCGAATCCCGCCTTCAAACCCGCCCGTGGCCGCGCCCTGGCGATAAAACGTCAGGAGCTCGTCCACATCAGCTGTGGTCAAGGGCCGGCGATACGCTTCAGTACCCAGCCGTTCAACAATCCGGCGCGCACACGCCACATCTTCTTTGGGCGCCGTCGGGCGGCAGGAGAAGATGTTTCGCCGCGTCGCATTGTCGGAGACGCCCGAAACTTCTGAGGGGCCGACGATGGCGAGGTTGCGAAGGTGGGGGAGTGTGGTGACGCCGTAGCCCACACCGATTTGTGTATCCGCCAGCGTGTGGTCAATCGGCTTGATCAGGTCGTCTTCCGAGCCCTCGAATTCCTGGATGAACGTGGCGGCCACGCGTCGCGCGCCTGCGCGCACGTAGATCGGTTCGGTCGAGACGGTCAGCCCGGTTTGATCGGATTCCGAGATCCACCGATCCACGTGCACCATGCCGGCGCGTTCACCGTCGATCGCCACCTCCATCCGGATGGCGCGTACGGTGCGGCCGAAGAGTGCGCCGGTCGGCTCCCCGTGCAGCAGCAGTTGGAACTTGTATTTGCCGTCGGCCGGGAAGTTGTGCATCACCACGGTGCCGCCGCGCGTGCCGAACGGCGCGCCGTTCAACCGTTCCTTCTGCGACCGGGTGCGGGGGATGTCGTACGTCGCTGACGTGGGATCGGCCGTCGGGTCGCCGACGGCCACGCGGCTCACGTGCGCCGCGGCGCGCAGGTAGCCCTGCATCACGGTGGCCGACGGCATCTGCACATCGGCGATGTTGTCGAAGCCGGCGCTGATGGTGTCGGCCGGCAGGTAGGCGCTCACGTCGAGGTCAAGCGCGAACAGGGCGCGCACCGCTGCGGCGTACTCCGCGCGATTGAGTCGTTGAAAGGGCCGGCGCCCCGGGTTGGGGTTGGCCGCCGCGGCGGCGTCAAGGGTGGTCTCGAGCGCGCTCACAAGCGCCGTTCGTGTGGCCGGGCTCGGTTGGGGATGCGCCTTGGGCGGCATCATGCCGGTCCGCAATTTGCTGACCACCTTCTCAGCCAGTTCCGCCTTGTCGGCGGCACGCCCCGCGTCGAACCCATCAAGCGACATCTCACCCTTCAGGTCTATGTCGTTGTGACAGTCGCCGCAGAACTTCTGGAGGGCATCGTTCTGCGCCGCTACAGACAGGACGGCAGGTTCAGGCGCGGCCGTGCGAGCCGAGCTCGCGGCGGTGCCCGCCCGTAAGGTGAAGGCCGTGCCAAACAGCACGGTCACAAGCGCGATCAGTGCAGTCTTCTTCATGAACTCCCTGAAACTACCCAAGAAACGATACACACCGGCGGCGGGATTGTCAGCCACAAACCGGGGTTGTCTTACGCGGAGTTATTCCATGGCAGTCCTGGGCACGGCCACCTGGATACTGCGCCATTTTCCCTGCCGAACACGGAGGACGCTCAACGTCGCCCGGGCGACATGACCAAAGACAATGGCCAGCCAGATGTCGGCGGCAGTCAGGGTGCCAGTGGAAGAACGAATCGAGCACCAGCCCACAGGGACGATCACCTGGGACACGATCGAGATGTAAAGCGGGCCTTTTGTGTCACCGGTGCCCTGAAGCCCGCCCGTGTAGCAGAGCGCTATCGTGACAAAGAAGCCCGAGACCGCGAGGTAGGCCAGCAACTGTCGGCCAATCTCGAACCCCACGCCTTCGGTGAGCGCGAACGCGCCGAGGAGCACACGCGGCATCAGCACGAACCCGAGCCCCACAATCGCTGCCACGCCCAATCCGATTCGCGCAGCCACGGCTGACGACTGCGCTGCGCGGTCCGGATGGCCCGCGCCCAGGTTCTGTCCCGCCACGACAGCCGTCGCACCCATCAACCCAACCGACGTCCACGTGATTAGCGAAAACAACTCGGTGTAGCCCACCGCATACGCGGCCTGCGCCTCGGCGCTGTACTGCAGCGATCCGATGAAGCGCAGCATCAGCAATCCCGCGAGGTTCATCGCGATGCCTTGGATGCCGGTGGGCAGTCCGAACCGGAACAGCTCGCGGATGATCGGCCATTCGGGCTTGAAGGACATGCCGCGGCTGAACCGGATCACGAGTCGGCCCGAGAACAACAGCCAGATCAACACCCCGCTGGTGCCGACACTCGCGATTGCCGTACCGAGCGCCGCGCCGAACGTGCCGTATCTGGGAATCAGAACAATGTTCAGAATGACGTTGGCAATGGTCATGGCCACGCCCGTTCGCAGGGTGGTCTGGACGTCGCCGGCCGCACGCAGGGCCCCGCTCATCATGAAGAAGGTCAACATGCCAATGCTCGAGACAAACATCGTGCGGATGTAGGGCAGCGCTTCACGCTGCACGTCGGGCGTGGCATTCACGAGAGACAGCAGCCACGGCGCAGCGAAATACCCCACCGGCGCCAGAAGTCCCGTCGAGAGGAAGGTCGCGGTCAAAAACGCCTGGTACACCGTGCGGTCCACGGCATCCGCGTCGCCGGCGCCCGCAAACCGGGCCACCAGCACACCCATGCCTGAAAACACCGACGCAACAAAAACGATGACCAGGATAAAGATCTGGAGGCTCACGCCGATCGCGGCGTTTGCATTGAGGCCGACGTAGTGGCCGACCATCGCGTGGTCAATCACGCCCTGCAATCCCCCCAAAATGTTCTGGAGCATTGCGGGCCACGCCAGCATCCAAACGGCCTGCGGCAGCGGGCCCTCGATGATACGACGATCGAATTTCTTTTGAGCGGGATTGGGTATCGGTTGTGGTTCGTCGGCCATCTTGGTCCTACGAGGCCGAGGGTACATCCTTGGGTGTCCAGACGCCTTCACTTTTGGCGACATACACCGCCGCGGTCAGGTCGCCAAACACATTCACCGTCGTCCGCGACATGTCGAGGATGCGGTCCACGCCCAGCACAATGGCGATGCCTTCGCCGGGCACCCCGAACATTACCAGAATGCCGACGAGCAAGGGGATGGACCCGCCGGGCACGCCGGCAGCGCCGATGGCCGTGATGACCGACATGATCATGACGATGGCCATTTGCGAGACGGTCAAATCGATGCCGAAGATCTCCGCGAGAAAGATGACCGTGATCCCCTCGAAGATCGCCGTGCCGTTCATGCACATGGTGGAGCCGATCGGCAACACGAAGCCGGCGATGCCGCGCGGAATGCCGAGTTGATGTTCGGAGACATCAAGGCCTGTTGGCAGCGTGGCACTCGAGGAACTGGTGGAGAATGCCGTGATCAGCGCGGCTTTCACCCGTGACACAAACAGGAGGGGCGATAGGCCGAGGCCGAACTGCAGGATGCTGCAGAGCGTGATCAGGACGTGCAGGAGCAGGGCGAGCAGGACGGTGCCCACGAAGGCAGCCACGGCGACCATCAGGTCGAAGCCGAAGCGCGATGCCACTGCGAAGATGAGGCAGGCCACACCGTAGGGCGCCACCATCATCGCGAAGTGGATGATCTTGATGACCACTTCGTTCAGGGCCTCCAGCCAATCCAGCATCGGTTTGGCCTTGGCCGCCGGGATCAGGGTCAGAGCCGCGCCGAACATCAGGCCGAAAAAAATGATGGCCAGCATATCGGTCTTTGCCGCCGCGTCGATCGGGTTGCGCGGGACGATATTGACGAACGTCTCAGGCCCGAACTTCCCGGTCGTGGCAGCGGCTTCCACGCGCGTGGAGGCGTCGCCGGCGAAGCGTTCCATCAGCGCCACACGCGTCTCCGGCGTGACGCGATTCCACGGTTTCATCATGTTGACCACAACCAGGCCGAGCGTGGCGGCCAGGCATGTGGTGATGAAGAAGTAGCCGATTGCCCTGCCACCGACCCGGCCGACCTTGCGAATGTCACCCAGTCCGGCCACGCCCAGCGCAATGGACGCAAAGACCAGCGGCATCACCACCATGAACAACATGCGGAGGAAGACCTGCCCGACCGGCCCGGCCACATACTTGTTCATCCACTCCACCGTCGGATTGGTGACGCCCACAGTGAGGTTGGTCGCCACGCCCAAAATCAGGCCAACCGACAAGCCCAACAGGATCTTCGTGTGCAACTTCATGCCCCTGCCGCTGGAACCGATGGATTCGCTCATGCGGGGAGTCTATTTGGGAATGAGGCCATGGGGCAATGGGGCAATGGAATGGTCCCGATTCTGTCAACCACCTTGTCGTCGTGTGACTGTCGAGGTTGGTGCTCTTATTGATTGAGGAGATGGCATGAGGATTCGAAACGCGTCGATTAATTGTGTCCTGGCGCTGAGCCTGGTGTTCCTGTCGGGCGCCGCCGCGCTCGCCCAGACGAACCCCACCGGGGTGATCAAGGGCCGGGTGGCGGACGCGCAGGGTGGCGTGCTGCCCGGAGTCACCGTCACCGTGTCGTCCCCGTCGTTGCAGGGGGTCCGGATGGCCGTGACTTCTGCAAATGGAGACTACACCCTGCCGTTCCTGTCGGCCGCCACGGCGCTGACGCTGGTCCTCACGACGACCCTGGTGGCGCAGACCAAGCCAACTGTGAAGATCAGGGCGCCGACGCATGACGATTCTCAGCACGCGCAGGGAGACGCCCGGACGCTGGACTCCTCTATGCCGTAAATTGCCATGATGTTCTGGTGGTTGAGCGAGGCCGGCGCCTTGGCTTCGCGCGCGAAGCGGGCGAGGCGCTCGGGGGCCTGCGCGAAGAGTTCCGGCAGGATCTTGATCGCCACATCGCGGTCCAGCCCGGCATCGCGTGCGCGATACACCTCGCCCACGCCGCCTGCGCCAAGCGCGCCAACAATTTCGTACGGATCGACGCGCGTCCCTGGGACCAGGCGCATCAATGGTGACGATTATCCCGGCCTGGTTGCCATCCGTAGACCAAAGTGCATGCCGCAGTGAAGAACCCGGTCTTCAGATGCCGCCGTTTGCGGCGTTTCTCAATGGCGCTGCGGTTCAGACCTTCAGGAAGCTCTTCAGCATCCAGACCGTCTTCTGGTGAAGGGTAATCCGGCCGATCATCAGGTCCTGGCTCTCGGCGTCACCAGCCTCGTCGGCGATATCGCGCGCGCGCTCGGCATCCGCCACCACTTTTCCGCTCGCGGCGATGAGCGCACGGACATAATCCTCCTGCACCAGCGGCGATGAGAACTCTTTCATCTGCGCGGTTTTGGCCAACGTCGCGAGGCCGCCGATCGCGTAGGCGTCGAGCGCACGGATGCGCTCGGCAATCTCATCGATCGCGATAAAAAGCTCTTCGTAATGCGTCTGAAAGGCGGTGTGCAGCGCGAAGAACCCAGGCCCCTCCACGTTCCAGTGGGCCAAGTGAGTGAGCGACAGCAGGGCGTAGGAATCGGCAAGCACCTGATTTAGGCTGTCAGTCAGCCGGGTGTTCGTTGACGGTCGGATCACTCGTGGTTTCTTCATAAGGGCCTCTACAGATGTTATCGTCCAGTCAACCGAATGCGGCAGCCAGCGCGAGCGCGATGACGCTTCGCGCCGTCCATCCCGCCGTCCGAATCCAGTTCGTGCGCGTCAGCCACAAGTGGACAGACGCATCAAATCCTGCTTCGAGCCGACGATGTGCCGGCACCTGCCAAACGCCGGTGCTGATCCAGATGACGCCAACCAGGGCCAGTCCGGTCCAGGCCAGCCATCCGCCGACGACCCAGACGACCGCCACGGCGGCGGCCAGTTCGGCCAGCATTGGACCCGCGACGACCCAGCCAGTCCGCCGGACATGCTCCCGTTCGTACTCGCAGAACCCGCGCTGCCCGACGCGCGAGAACAGCGGGTAGTGTACAATCTGTACGAACCAGATCACCCCGGTCATGTACAGTGTCGCCGCCACGTGCGCAACCAGGAGCCAGGTGCGCGCTTCGGCGACCGTCTGTCCAAACCCTTGCGGCACATCCCCAATGCTACCCCGGGCGGATGGAATTGCTGATTATGGACGCGGTGGGGGTGGCACGAGGTGATTTGAATGAGTCGCGCGATGTGGGTTGCAGCGTTGGTCGCTCTGATGGGTGTTTCGTCGAGAGCCCAGGCACCACAAGTCCCGCTCTTTACGTTCGTGTCGCCCGACGCGGCCGCAGGGTGGCAGGCTGTGAATGACGGCGTCATGGGCGGGGTGTCCGACGGCCGATTCAGGATCACCGAACGCCAGACTCTGGAGTTTTACGGGACGCTCTCGCTGGAGAACAACGGCGGCTTCGCCTCGGTGCGGTCGCGGCCCCGGACGCTTGGCCTGCAGGCTGGCGACACGATCGTGTCGCGCGTCCGTGGTGACGGGCGTGAGTATCAGTTAAACCTCTACACTTCAAGGCAGATGAGGGCCTGGTCGTACCGCGCCCCGGTGCCGACCCGCCCGGGCGAGTGGATCGAGGTGGCGATTCCGTTGGACCGGTTCGAGGCCACCTCGTTCGGCCAGGTCGTGCGGGGGGTGGGCCCGATCGACCCCCGCAACATCACGTCGATCGGCTTCCTGCTGGCCGAGAAGACACCCGGCCCGTTTGTGCTGGAAGTGGCGTGGGTCCGGGCGCTTCGTGTACAGCTCCACCGCGTCGACCGGCGTGAGCGATAATGCGTCCCGTGACCCACGTGCCGTCGCTCGTTGTCTTGTGTGCTGGAGTGCTCTTGCCGTTGGTGGCCGCCGCGCAAGGGGCGAACGCCAAACCGGCCCCGGGGTCGCCCACGGCTGATCGGCTCCCGATCTACGTGGTCGATCCCACGTGGCCACCGACGCTGCCGAACGACTGGATTCTGGGTGATATTCGCGGGCTGTTTGTCGACGAGCGCGACCACTTGTGGGTCATTCACATGCCGTCGAGCCTCACCGACCAGGAAATCGGTGCCGCCGCCAAGCCGCCCATCGCCGACTGCTGCTTCCCGGCCCCGCCCGTGCTGGAACTGGATCCCGACGGCAAGGTGCTGCGCTCCTGGGGCGGCCCGGGCGAGGGCTACACCTGGTTCAGCCAGGAGCACGGTATCTACATCGATCACCACGGCTTTGTGTGGATGGGCACAAGCAACGGCATGCACATGATGAAGTTCAGGCAGGACGGCACGCACGTGCTGACCATCGGCGAGCCGGGTGTGAACAAAGGCAGCAACGATCCTGATCATCTTGGCGGCCCCGCCAACTTCTACGTCGAACCCAGGACGAACGAACTGTTCATCGCCGACGGCTACATCAACAAACGCGTGGTGGTGTACGACGCGGCCACCGGCCAGTACAAGCGCCACTGGGGCGCGTACGGCAAGCCGCCGGACGACATGCAGAAGTACACGTACCCGGTCAATGTCGCGAGCCCACCGACGCAGTACTCCACCCTGCACGGCTTGGTGGGATCGAAGGACGGCCTGATCTATGTGTCGGACCGCCGCGGCAACCGCATCCAGGTCTTCCGGCAGAACGGCGAATACCTGATGGAAAAATTCGTGCGCCCGGAAACGGGTGGGTCGGGGACCGGCTTCAGCCTGCAGTTCTCGCGCGATCCGGAGCAGAGCCTGCTCTACCTGATCGACGGTACGAACCAGCGTGTCTGGATTCTGCGTCGCCAGGACCTGGCCATCCTGGATCGTTTTGGCCGGCCCGGTCGCCAGAGCGGCGAGTTCATCCGCGCCCACATGATTGCGATCGACTCGCAGAACCGGATGTACACCGGCGAGGCCGGCAACGGCCGCCGCATCCAGCGATGGAACCTCATGGGCACCAGGCCGGCGTCAAGCGTGAAGCCGCCGACGCGGTAGTCGCCGGGCTGGGACCTCTTTCGTTTGCGTATAAGCCTCAGCCGTGAAATCCAGGCCGAGGCCCACACGCAAATGAAAAACGCTCAGGGGCGGATGGTGTCGGCCAGGCACCCAGAGCGCGACTCCACTGAAGCACGCGGCAGGGTCCGACACCGTTTTCAACAGGCCCAAAGAGCCTGGCGCCGATGCTGTCTCCCCAGCTCATCGTCTACCCCCTGCTCACGTGGTCGCGTTCCATGCGGACTGTAACACCGTCTCGCTCTTCAGGGGCGCGGGCACACTGTGGAGGCTGCCTGCTGTCGTCGTGGGGACGCGAATAGTTCTACAATCCCTTCCACTGCTCTCATGGAGGTATCAATGCGTTGCCGGATGATCGTGTTCGCGGTGTTGCTGAGTCTTTCCGCGCCTGTGTCGGCGCAGCTTGAAAATGTCGGGTCCCTGTCGTTTCCGACGTCGGCGAACCCCGAGGCCCAGCGCCACTTCCTGCGCGGCGTCGCCATCCTCCATAGTTTCGGGTGGAAACAGGCGATCGCCGAGTTCAAGCTCGCGCAGAAGGCCGACCCGGACTTCGCGCTCGCCTACTGGGGTGAGACGCTCTGTTACAACCATCCACTGAACGCCGAGTCCGACCCTGCCAACCCGCGCGCTGTGCTCGGGCGTCTCGGGTCGACTCCGGCCGCCCGGCTCGCCAAAGCGCCCACGCCACGCGAACAGGGTTTTCTGCAGGCCGTCGAGGCGCTCTGGGCCGAAGGCGACTGGCGTGCGCGGCGTGTCGCCTACATGCGCGCCATGGAACGCCTGCATGCGGCGTTCCCGGCCGACGACGAAGTGACGACGTTTTATGCATTGTCGCTCCTGAGCGCGGCTCGGGCACAGAACGACAGCACGTTCCGTCCGGAGGTGAAAGCCGGCGCCCTGGCCATGGACGTGGTCCGCCGCAACCCGAACCATCCCGGAGCCACGCACTACATCATTCACGCGTTCGACGATCCGGTGCACGCGCCGCTCGCACTCGAATCGGCGTTCCTCTACGCAAAGATCGTTCCGGCCGTCTCCCACGCCGTCCACATGCCCACCCACATCTTCATTCAGCACGGCATGTGGCAAGAGGTGGCGCATCAGAACATTCGCGCGTTCACCATTGCGAAGGAGCTGTGGCAGCCGGGCGATTCGCCCGGCGACATGGCCCACTCGGGCGACTGGGGCCAGTACGGATTCCTGCAACTGGGCGATTACCGTGGCGCCCGTGGCCGCATTCAGGCTTTTGAAGAAATGGCCGCCACCACCAAGCACGCCCGCGCCACCTCAGGTCTTGCCCTCGTCCGCGCCCGCTACATCATTGAAACCGAGGAATGGATGGTGCAGGACGTCGCGGACTCCGCTTCGATCGCGACGGTGTTCGCGAATGGATTGAGCGCCGTCGCCACAGGTAATGCGGCGGTTGCAGACAAGATGCTTGCGCGGCTCGCCGTCAGCGCCAAGATGGGGGTCCAGGAATCCGGTGGCGCACATGCGGACCACGGCGCGGCATCCGCGCCTGCCGCGGCGACTTCAGCACTGTCAGAAGGCGACAAAGGCGCGCGCGTCATGGCGCTGGAGCTGGGCGCGCGCATCGCCGAGTCCAAGGGTGATCGCGAGAAAGCCATCAAGATGCTGCGCGAAGCCGTCACAATCGAAGAAAGCATGCGGCCACCCAACGGCGCGGCCGACCCCATCAAGCCGTCGCACGAACTCCTGGGCGAAGTACTCGCGCGCGCAGGTCAGCACGCCAACGCGGCGGCCGCCTTTGACGCGGGCCTCGAACGCATGCCCAACCGCGCACGCTCACTGCACGGCGCAGCCGCCGCCTATGCCGCCGCCGGCCAACCCGATCGCTCTCGTGAACGATGGACGACGCTTCAGTCGTTCTGGATCGGGACGCCGTGGTCCAAATGACCAGCCTTGAGCTAGCATTACAAGAGAGGGCAGGACACATGCGAGTGCGAGTCACGACAATGGCGTGCGCGATGGTCATGACGGTGATGATGGTGGCGCTGGCCGCGCAGACCGGCATGAATGGGACGTGGGCGTTTGTGATGGACAGCGAGATGGGCCAGGTGGCGGCCACCGTCACGTTCAAGGCGGACGGGGAGAAGCTGACCGGCGAGATGCAACTCCCGGACGGCCGCGTCTGGCCGGTGACTGACGGCACCATTAAAGACGGCGTCGTGAAGTTCGTGGTGACGCGGCAGCGGCAGGACGGCAGCGCAATGGCGTATGGCATGACCGGGAAGCTCGCGGGAGACGCGATTTCGGGCACGGCGTCCGCCGACATGGGCGGCCAGGTGATCGAAATACCCTGGTCGATGAAGCGGTCCAAGTGGCCTGTAGCGCGAGACGATCGCGGTCGCCGTGTAGGCCGACGCCGGTAGAGCGTTTTTCGTTTGCGTGTAGGCCTCGGCCTTGAAAACCAGGCCGAGCTACGCTCAGAAGGGATCGGGCTACGCACGAGCGGATATCGATTCCGGAACGTAGCTCGGGCTGGTTCTCAAGCCCGAGTGACCGCCGCACGCAAACGAAAAACGCTCTAGAGTGATGCACGACTATGGAACTGGAAGGGCTGTGACCTCCGTTGCCGATGCGCCTCGCTTGACCCTCGACACAGCTGAAGGCATCGCCAGCGACGTGTTCGGCCTGACCGCGCGAGCTACGGCGTTGCCCAGCGAGCGCGACCAGAACTTCCGCCTGCACGCTGCCGACGGCACCTGGTTCGTGCTCAAGATTGCGAACGCGGGTGAAGACCGTCGCATGCTCGAAGCGGAGGATGCGACGATGCGCCACCTGGCCGCCGCAGGCGTGACCCCGGTGCCGCTCCCTTCAAAGACCGGCGATGACATCGCGCGCGTCGGCCGTCATTTCGTCCGGCTCATCACATGGCTCAACGGGCGGCCCCTAGGCGACACCCCGCGCCAGACCGATGCGCTCCTCGCCGATGTCGGGCGAGCCGTGGGACTGATGGATCGCACGCTCGCCTCCTTCGATCACCCCGCACTCCACCGCGAGTTCTACTGGGATCTAACGCTGGCGCCCTCGATCATTGCGCGGGACTTGCCGCGGGTGCAGGACCCGCAGTTGCACGGGATAATCACGACCCTGGTTGCCGTCCACGAGGACGCTGCGGCGCGGCGCGGGACGGCCTTCCGCAAGAGCGTGATTCATGGTGATGTCAACAACTACAACGTGCTCGTTGATCCGCGCGCCCAGCGTGTGACCGGCATCCTCGACTTTGGCGACATGGTCTACGGCGACACGGTGAACGACCTCGCCGTGGCGATGGCCTACGCGGCACTGGACAAGCCGGATCCGCTGGGGGCCGCCGCCGCGGTGGCGCGTGGCTACCATGCCGTATACCCGCTCACCGACGACGAAATCGCCGCGCTCTACGGCCTGATGAGCCTGCGCCTCTGCCTGAGCGTGTGTGTGGCCGCCTCCCAGCAGGCTCTGCGTCCCGACCTGGACTATCTCGGCATCAGTCAGGCGCCGATTCGTCGAACACTGCCGGCGCTGGCCGCCATCCACCCGCGCCTGGCCTACTATCGCTTGCGCGACGCGTGTGGTCTGCCGCCCGTGCCGCACGCCCCTCGCGTTGTGCAGTGGCTGCGCGATCATGCCGACCGCATCGCCCCCATCACCGATCACGACCTGCGCACGACGCCGGTGTGTGGCCTGGACCTGAGCGCCGGCAGCACCCTCGTCGCGAGTGACCCGGCAGACAATGCCGCCGGGCCGTTCGCCCGTCGCGTGCAGGCCGCCATGCGGGCCGCGGGCGCGGCGATCGGCGTGGGCGGCTACGACGAAGCGCGGCTCATCTACGCGACCGGAGCGTTTGCCGAGGGTGCCACCGGCGCGGTGACGGATGAGCGCCGCACGATCCACATCGGCCTCGATCTGACGATGCCCGCGGGGTCGCCGATCTACGCGCCGATCGACGGCGTCGTCCACGGTTGTGAAAACGCGACGGCGCGGCTCGACTACGGGCCGGTCATCGTCCTGCGGCACGACGTGGCCGACGCCGCGGGCGACCCACTGACGTTCTATACGCTCTACGGCCACCTTGATCGTCAGTCGCTGGAGGGGCTCTGCGTCGGCAGGCCGATCAAAGCTGGCGAGCGGTTCGCCGCGGTGGGCGCGCCGCCGGACAACGGCGACTGGTGGTCGCACGCACACGTGCAGATCATCACCGACATGCTCGACGTGCCGTGCAATGTCAACGGCGTAGCGCCGGCGAGTCAGCGCGCCACGTGGCTCAGCCTATCGCCCGATCCCAACCTGCTCCTCGGCATTCCGCCCGATCGGTTCGTCCACCATCCGAGCCCGGCCGACTTGCTGACGCTGCGCCGCCGGCACTTCGGTGGCAACGTGCGTCTATCGTACGGGGCAGATCCCCTGCAGATCGTGCGCGGGTGGAAGCAGTATCTGTTCGATGAGACCGGCCGCACATATATCGATGCCTACAACAATGTGCCGCACGTGGGTCATGCCCATCCGACGGTGACGACAGCCGTCGCCGCGCAACTGGCCACGCTCAACACAAACACCAGGTATCTGCAAGAGGTGGCGCTGGAGTACGCCGCCGAACTGACGGCGCGATTTCCGCAGCCGCTTAATGTATGTTTCTTCACGGCATCTGGCAGCGAGGCAAACGAGCTTGCGATCCGCCTGGCGCGCGCGCACACCGAGCATCGCGACCTGGTCGTGATGGACGCCGCGTATCATGGGCACACCACCACGCTTGTGGACATCAGCCCGTACAAATACGCGGGGCCCGGTGGCGCCGGCGCGCCGGACTGGGTGCACGCCTCGCCGATTCCCGACGTGTACCGCGGAGCGTACCGATCGGACGATCCGCAGGCCGGGCACCGATACGCGGGCGCGGTCGGCTCTGTGATTGACGGCATCCGTGCGCGCGGCCGTAGCCTCTGCGGCTACATCGCTGAGACGTGCCCGAGCGTAGGCGGGCAGATCATGATGCCGCCGGGATTTTTGTCCGAGGTCTATCGTCGAGTGCGCGCCGCGGGCGGCGTGTGCATCGCCGACGAAGTCCAGACCGGCTTCGGCCGGCTGGGCATGCACTTCTGGGCGTTCGACGCCCACGACGTCATTCCGGACATCGTCGTGCTCGGCAAGCCGATGGCTAATGGGTATCCAATGGGCGCTGTTGTCACCACGCGCGCGATCGCGGATAGTTTCGACAACGGCATGGAGTTTTTCAGCACGTTCGGTGGCAGCACCGCCGCATGTGCAGCCGGACTCGCCACGTTGCGCGCCACGATCGACGAGGGACTGCAGGCGCACGCCCTGGAGGTGGGCGGGCACCTGCTGACCAACTTGCGCCACCTGCAGGCGTCCGCCGATCTCATCGGAGACGTGCGCGGGTCGGGTCTGTTTCTCGGGGTCGAACTCGTGCGAGACCGTACGACGCTGACGCCGGCGGCGGAGGAAGCGGCTGCGGTGGTCGAGCGCATGCGCGCTCTCGGGGTGCTGGTCGGCACGGACGGTCCGCACCACAACGTCATCAAGGTCCGCGGCCCGATGCCGCTTACTGTCGGCGACGCGGACGTGATCGTCGCTGCACTCGCGCAGGCTCTGCGCGAGCAGTAGGCGGGTTCGGGAGGGCAGCGCACAGCCCGCCGGTGGTATCCTCAGCGCTCTCACGCCCTCGCGTGGGGCGGCGCCTCGATCATTTGAGGAGGGACGCGTGGAGATCGGACTGACGAGGCGTGTGCGTGTTCTGCTGTGTGTGGCCTGTACCGTGGTGGTCAGCGCGGCGGTGTCCGCGCAGCAGTGGCCCCAGTTTCGCGGGGCCCAGGGACTGGGTGTCGCTGACGAGCAGCGTCCGCCAGTGAGCTGGGACCTTGCGACCAGTCGCGGAGTCCTCTGGAAAGCGCCGGTGCCGGGGCTGGGGCATTCGAGCCCGGTCATCTGGGGCGATCTGCTCTTTGTGACGTCAGCGGTCAGCAGCGACCCGAACTCGGTGTTCGAGAAAGTGCTGAAAGGCGAACAAGACTTCCGTACCGACAAGGCAACCCACCAATGGCGCGTGTACGCGCTCGATCGCATGACCGGACGCGTGGTGTGGGATCGCCTGGCCCATGAAGGTGCGCCGGCGATTCCTCGTCATCCTCACAACAGCTACGCGTCGGCCTCGCCGGTGACCGACGGCCGATACGTGGTGGTGATGTTCGGCTCGGAGGGCGTCTACTGCTACGACCTCAAGGGCAATCTCGTGTGGAAGAAGTCCCTGGGTGTCATTCATGCCGGCAAACACAACAACCCCGAGTACACGTGGGGAACGGCCAGTTCCCCCGTGCTCCATCGGGGGCTGGTATTCGTGTTGTGTGATTCGCTCGAAGGCGGATACGTGAGCGCGCTCGACGTGACCTCGGGGCGCGAAGTGTGGCGCACACCGAGGGACGCGAACCCTTCGTGGTCCACGCCGGCGATTGTCGAGACCGGTGGTTCCGCAGAGTTGGTCATCAACGCCGCACCCTATATTCAAGGCTATGACCCGGCAACCGGGAAGGAACTGTGGCGCCTGGGTCCCAGCTCGACGAACACCACACCCACGCCGATCGCCGGCGAGGGTCTCATCTTCGTAGCCAATGGCTACAACCCGATCAAGCCGATCTACGCCGTGGTGCCTGGATCCCGCGGCGACCTGTCGCTCAAGGACGGTGCCACTCAGAGCGACGCGATCGCGTGGAGCAACCTGCGCGATGGCCCGTACATGGCGACGCCTCTCCTGTATCGGGGCATCCTGTATGTGCTCTCGACCCGCGGCATACTGACGACGTTTGAACCGCGCACCGGCCGGCAAATCTACCAGGCGCGAATCGCGGCTGGCGGCTACTCGGCGTCGCCAATCGCGGCCGACGGCCGCCTCTATGTGGCCAACGAAGAGGGGGACGTGTTTACCATTCGAGCCGGGCGCGAGTTCGAGGTCCTGGCCACCAGTGTGATGAATGACACCGTGATGGCCACACCGGCCCTGGCCGGTGACGCGATGTACGTGCGCACCGGGCATGCGGTGTACGCCATCGGCGGACGGCCGGAGAGCGGGGAACCCCGGTATTTTCCGAAGGCCGTCAAGCTCGAGGAGACTCCGGAGACCTCGGCCAACGTGAGCATGGGCGACCTCGACGGTGACGGCGATCTCGATCTCGTGCTCGCCAAGGGGCGACACTGGCCGCTCATCGACCGCGTCCTGCTCAACAACGGGTCCGGTGTGTTTGTCACGACCGACCTGGCGCCGACTGCCGACCGCAGTTATTCTGCCGTCCTGACGGACGTGGACGGCAACGGCACACTCGACCTCGCACTCAGCAACGACAAGCCTGACGAGAAGTTGGTGTACCTCAACGACGGCAAAGCCAGCTTCCGACGCGCCGGCACCTGGGGAGCACCCGCCTGGGCGACGCGTAATGCCGCGGTCGCAGATCTGAATGGCGACGGGCGGCCAGACATCATCGCTGCCAACCGCGGCGGAACCAGCAATGTGTGCCTGAACGATGGCACGGGACGTTTTGACGCGACGCCGTGCCTTGTTCTTCCCTCGGAATCGGCGACAAGTATCGTGCCCGGTGATTTCAACAAGGACGGCGCGATCGATCTGGCGGTGCCGCACCGTGACGGCGGCCAGAGCTTGATCTTTCTCAACGACGGCAAGGCCGGATTTGGTAAGACGACGGCGTTTGGTCCTGCGGTGACGAACGCGCGCGCGGCCGCGGCCGGTGATGTGAACGGCGACGGTTGGCTCGACCTCGTCGTCGGCGACGAGCGCATCGGCACGCGCGTGTATCTCAACGACGGTCGCGGCGCACTGGTCCCAGGCGTCGCCCTCGGCGAACCGACGATGGCGGTCGGCGCGATCGCCATCGCCGACATGAACCGTGACGGCCACGCCGACATCGTCATTGGACACGCCGGCGCACCAGGCGCGGTGTGGTTTAACGCTGGAGACGGTCGACGCTTCACCGATGTGCGCTTCGGCGATGGCCGAGGCACCGTCTACGGCATCGCGGCGGGCGACCTCAACGGCGACGGGTTCCCAGATATCGCGGCCGCGATGAGCGATGCGCCGAACGTGATGTTCTTCAGCGTGAAGTAGGCGAGTGAGGCCTTTGGTGCGCTGGCCAGGTCATGGCGGTGATTATCCCTAACGGCCCCCGTGTTCGGCCCTCATCGGATCGTCGCGAACGGTGACCGTCCCCTCCAAGGTCTGCCCGCTGACCCTGAGGGTGACGCGGTAGGTGCCGGCTTCGGCCGCCGTGCTGCCGATGGGGGAGCCGAAGAGTATGCGTCCGGCGGCGTAGCCGTTGAAGTCGGTGACCAGCTCGGTGCGCACCTGGTTGAGCGCGGCATCGGTTGTCGCGGCGGCCAGTGCCGTCCGTACCCGGGCAAGCTGCTGCCGCTTTGCGGCGTCAACGACGCGAGTGTCAAGGAACGTGATGGCCCCCTCCAGCCGCGCCCGCATCGCCGCCCGCTGGGCGGCCGTGGTTGGGAACTGGAAGTCCCAGTAGGCGCGATTGATGCCTTCCTGCGGGCCGCCGCCGGCCGCGGCGCCCCCGCGACCCCCACGGTCGCCGCCCGCACTACCCAGGCGCACCGTGGCCACGCGGTCGCCGACAAACTCCGACACCTCAAGCGTCACCGGCCCCTGCGGCGCCGCGTTGAGCCAGAAGTTGATCGACGCACCGACCGCGGGGTTGGCGCCGCGGAACAGGAAGTCCTGCTGTTTTCGGCCAAGGTCGATCGTCACCCACCTGGTCGCCACCTCGTTCTCGAAGAGGTGAGCGCTCGTGGCGGTCACGGCGGGCGTGATCTGGCGCAGCGGCGTGATGTCGTCGAGAATCCAGACCGCCCGGCCGTGGGTGCCGGCAATGAGGTCAGCGTCGCGCGGGTGGATCACCAGATCGTAAATCGCGACGCTGGGCATGCCGGTTGACAGCTTGAACCACGTGCGGCCGCCTTCGACCGTAGCATAGACACCGAACTCCGTGCCGACGAATAACAGGTTCGGATTGACGGGATCTTCGTTGATCACGTACGACCCGATGCCGTCCGGGAGATTGCCCGTGATGTCGGTGAACGTCGCGCCGAAGTCGCGTGTGACAAACACGTGCGGGTTCATGTCGTCGAGCCGATGGTTGTCGAGTACCACGTACGCGGTGCCGGCCGTGTGTTGTGATGGCTCCACGCGGCTGACCCAGACCTCGCCCTTCACCCCGGGCAGATGGCTCTGCACGTTGGTCCAGCTCGCGCCGCCGTTTCGCGTAATCTGCAGATTCCCGTCGTCGGTGCCAGCCCACACGAGCGCTGGGTCGAGCGGCGACTCGCGCACGTCAAACACCGTGAAGTGGTTTTCGCCTCCGGTCACTTCGCGCGTCAGTCCGCCAGAGTTCGACGGATTGCGCAACCTTGCATCGTTGGTCGTCAGGTCGGGGCTAATGATGCGCCACGTGTCGCCCCGGTCCACCGACTTGAACACGTGATTGCCGGCGAAATACAGCGTCCGTGGATTATTCGGCGACATCGTCAACGGGCTGTTCCAGTTGAAGCGAAAGTGCGGCGGCATCAGCGGGCGATTCGGACGGCCGTAGCGGAACCAGTGCTCACCGGGGTCGATCGTGTAGCGAATGGGCGTTTCTTCATAGCCGACGTCGGAGTAGTCGGCAAAGTTGACGACGGTCTCGGGTGTGGGCGTGATGAAGGTGGGCTCGCGCGTTTCGAAGTTCAGCCGCATCGCAAAGCCGACGTGGTTCACCATGTACACGACACGATAGTCGGTGGGATCGACCAGCGAGGCAAAGCCGTCGCCTTCGCCCAGCCAGGTATTGTGCATGTTGAGGATGCCCCGGCTTTCGCGCGAGTTGCTCGGCCCGGCCCAGATGGCGTTGTCCTGCAGGCCGCCCACCACCCAGTACGGATCGCGCATGTCCACGCCGACCTTGTAGTACTGGCCGATGGCCATGTTGTCGAACGACAGCATGGTCTCGCCGTTATCCACTGTCAGATACGCGCCCTGGTCGGTGGCCGTATAGAAGATCTTCGAGTCGTAGGGGGCCATCCAGAAGTCGTGATCATCGCCGCCGCCGCCCCACCAGTTGTTACGCCACGTGGCGCCGCTATCAAGCGTCACGCGGAACTCGCGCCCCACGGAAAAAATGCGTTTCGGGTCGTTTGGGTCGATGTGCACCTGTCCGTGATAGAACGGCCGCAGGTGGGTCTTCAGAATCCACTTCCACGACGTGCCTGCGTTTTCAGAGAGGTAGATACCCGAGCCCGGCGTCTGGGCCGCGGTCGGACGGGACGGGTCGTACGGAATGTTCTCATCAGCCTCATAGGCGGCCACGACGATATCGGGGTTGGCGAGGTGGATTGAGATGTCGATCATTCCCGAGTCGCCGGCAGCCAGGCCGTTGCTCAGACGCCGCCAGGTGCGACCGGCATCGACACTTTTAAAAATTCCGCCATTCGGCCCCCCCGAGTGCATCGTCGCCGGCTGTCGTAGGCGGTGGTACATGCCGGCGTACAGGATGTCGGGGTTGCGCGGGTCCATGATGACTTCGGTGGCCCCCGTGCGGCCGTCGTTGGGCAGGCCGCTGGCCAGCTTTGTCCACGTGGCGCCGCCGTCGGTCGTCTTGAACAGTCCGCGATCACCGGTGTAGCCCCAGAGATGGCCGGGGGAGGCGGCATAGGCGATGTCGGGGTTGGTCGGGTGGAGTGCGATCTCGGCGATATGGTGAGTCGAAGCCAACCCAACGTGTGCCCAGGTGGCGCCGCCGTCAGTGGTTTTGAACAACCCGTTGCCCCAGCCGCTTGAGTTCCGATTAGCCGCTTCGCCCGTGCCTACCCAGATGATCTGGGGGTTTGGCTCGAAGATGGCCACCGAGCCGATCGAACCGGCGCCTTCGGAGCGGTCGAAGATCGGGTCCCACGTGATGCCCGCGTTCTTTGAGAGGAACACGCCGCCCGATGCCGACGCCACCACGACGTAGCGGTGATCGGTAGACAGCGCCTCGATGGCGGCGATGCGGCCCGTCATGTTGGCGGGCCCGATATTGCGCCAGCGCATGTCGCGCGCGAGCGGATGCGTCGCCGACGGCGCTTGCGCCAGCAGTCCCGCTATAGCCGAGAGAATAACGAACACCAGCGCTGCCACGCGTTTCACCATGTGTCTCCCACTCCAGGGAATCGGTTAAAAAGCAGCGTCAGTCTAGTCGAAGTTCTGCTGCAAGGCTGCAGTAAACTCCGCCCATTCATGTCTGGGGATCAGTAGTCGACTCGATCCCTACGAAATCATCGCGGCGCTTGGTGCCGGAAGCATGGGCGAGGTCTACAAGGCGCGTAATGACGTCCGACGGGTCCGCTCCACGCTGGAGTCGCGACGGCCAAGAGTTGTTCTATCTCGATTTGGACGGGTGGGTCGTGACCGCTGCCGTCCGCGCCAACGCTTCAGGCATCGAGTTCGGGCTGCTCGAGCGGCTGTTCAAGCCGGCCTTGCACGGCACCATGACCGTGGTCTACTCACCCGACGTGGATGCCCGCGGGCGATTCTTCACCTATCGCATCGGTGAAGAGACCAACTTGTTTGCGAACACGCTGGCGGTGATGGTCAACTGGCCGAAGTCCCTGTCAGCCCCGGGCACGGCTTCTCGCTGAAGCAGCGACGGTGCGGCCGTGCCCAAACTACTTCGCCGGCGCAGAGACGGGTTTACCTTTTTCCACGACGTAGGTGGCCAGAACCCTGGCAACCACCGTCCCTGTATTGCGCCCCTCGTGAACCACGCCGGCCGGAACAAAGAACGGCTCGCCGGCCTTGACCGTGATCGGCGGCCGCCCGTCGATCGCCACCTCCACCTGCCCTTCAAGAATATAGGCAATTTCTTCGCCGGGGTGCGTGTGCCGGCCGGACCCCACCCCAGGCTGGAACTCTGCACGCGCCTGGACGACATGCTGCCCTGCGATGGAAAGGTCCTGGTCTTGAAGGAGGGTGCGCGTAAAGCCCGATTGCTGTGCGGCTACGCCACCACTGGCCACGACAACGATGACGACAAGAGCCAGGAGGGAGCGCATGTGAAGTAGTTTCATGGGCGCATCATAGCCGCACCGACAGGCCTCTGGGCGTGGTGGGCGAACTCGCGTGCCGGCGCGTCACCAGATGTCTCCCACGGTGTACCCATTCGGAAATGGATCTTCCGGATCGACCACGTACGACGCGAACCCTGTGATCCAGGCTGTGCCCGTGATTGTGGGCACGACCGCGGTGTGGGCCTGCGGGCCGGTGCCGACCGTTGTTTCTTTGATCAGGCGTCCGGTAAACACGGTGCCGAGGATGCCCTCGTGGCGGAAGTCTTCGTGCAGGCCCAGTTGGCCTTTGGCGTGCAGGATGGCCATCCTGGCCGATGTGCCTGTACCGCAGGGCGATCGATCGATCACACCGGTCCAGGTGGACGGTTTGTTCCAGTCGAGCGTGCCGGTCGACACCGTGACCGCATTCCGGCTCGAGTTGCCCGCGTCGTGGGGTGGGCCTGATAGTTGTCCGATCGTGATGCCCGTGAATCCCGGTTGTTCGGGATGGACGACGGGGAGTTGTTCGGCGGCGGCGGCTTTGATCATTTCGGTCGTGCGCGTGATGTCGGCGCCTTCGTCGGGCGTCAACCGGAAGCCGAATTGTGCGGCCTCGGCAATCACGTAGAACATGCCTCCGTAAGCGACATCGACCGTCACCGTGCCCAGGTGCGGCACTTCGATCAGCCGGTCGAGGTGAGTGGCAAACGCCGGAACGTTGGTGAACGTCACGCCACGCACCTTGCCGTCGGCGCAAGAGGCGTGTACGCGGATCAGGCCGGCGGGCGATTCAAGCACCACGTCGGTGGCTGGTTCGGTCATCGGCAGCATGCCGGTTTCGAGCAGGGCGGTCACCACGCAAATCGTGTTGGTACCTGACATGCCCGGATATTCCACCTGTTCCATGATCACGTAGCCGGCCTGGGCGTCGGGGTGGGTGGCGGGCAGGATCAGGTTGCAGTTGGCAGCGGGATAGCCGCGTGGTTCGCGCAGCATCCGCAGCCGCAGGTCGTCGCCGTGTGTCTGCAGCCACGTCATCTTTTCGAACATCGTGGTGCCCGGCACGTCGAGCACGCCGCCCACGATGACGCGCCCTGGTTCGCCGGCCGCGTGCAGGTCAATGGCTTCGATCTTACGACTCAGTCGCATCGGCGCATTTTACTGGTTCCCGGACCAATCGCGGTGCGGCCCCCGGCGCGTGGAAAGCCGGGTCCGTAGCAAAGGGCAGAGGCTCGCCTGGACACTTAGCGTCCTGGGCGATCCGTTCGGCCCTGGCGCGCTACTGTGCCCGCGGCGTAGAGATGCCCATCTTGAATCCGTCGGGATCGCGGAACTGGAATATGCGCGCGCTCCAATACCGATCTGCGGGTTCATCGATCAGCGTTCCACCCGACGCCTTGATGCGCGCGGCGGCCGCGTCAACGTCGGCCGCGCTCTGGACGCTGATCTGCAGGTAGAACCCTTGGCCCTTGATCCGGCGGCATGTGCGTGACACGCTCGAGTACGCGATGGCTGCGGCCACCGAGGTCGTGCTCGCGCATCCCGATGTAACGCTTGTGGCAGACACGCGGCTGGCTCTGGCTGGCGGCTTTATGCTGTTTGTCGGCGGCACCGGCGGCACCGGCGGCACCGGCGGCGCGCTATGGCGGGCGACCGGCCGCCTGCCGGTGCCGCGGGTGATCCTCACCCTCCTCTGTGCGGCGTTCGTGACGCCGGTCGGCCGGAATCCTCTCGTCGCCCTCGGGATTCTGCTTGTGGGCTTGATCGCCGTGGCACTCGCTGAGTCGTCCCAATCCCACTCTCACGTGTGAGGCGTGTGCCCGAGACACCCGTCGCTCCGCTCGCAGGAGAGCCAGGACAATGGGTCTCTCTCGAACATCACGACCCTTGTCAGTCGCTCGCGCGAATCGAGCGCAGGGTCACCGTGGCGCAACCGCCGAGAACACATACCGGCCGGAGCCGACCTCGAACCGCGCGCCTCCCAGCGAATCCGCCGGCAGGGGTGTGACGCCTGTCGCGGCCGGTGCCGGCCGCCCGCCTTCGGTGACCGACGACGGATCTCGCGTCGGCACGCGGACGATCGCCGTGGCATTGATCGGCACCTCGATCTCGAGGCTCAGCCGGTCGCCACTGATGCGCCAGTGACTCGTGATGGGGCCGCGAACGGAGTCGTAGCGCGCCTGCGCCCAAGTCAGATCACCTACGACGTGCGGCTCGATCAGAATGCGATCAAACCCCGCGGCATCCGGATGCGGCTTGATGCCACCCAACCCTTTGAAGAACCACTCGCTGACCGAGCCGAACATGGGATGGTTGTGGGAGTAGGTGTTGTCGCTGTACTCCCAGTGCTCCCACAGGGTTGTGGCTCCCTGGGCCAGCATGTGCCCCCAACCGGGAAATGTCTTCTGCGTAACCATCGTATAGGCGACGTCGGCATGACCCGTCTCAGTCAGGCTGTCGAGCAGGTACTTGGTTCCAAAAATCCCGGTGGCGATATGGCCATTGTGATCGACCAGCACGCGGTCCACCATGGCGCGAATGGCTGCGGCACGTTCGGCGTCAGGCACCAGGCCCATGTACAAGGCTGTCGCCTGGCACGCTTGCGTGCCGGTATCAAACCGCCCGGTGCCGGGGACAAGGAAACGGTCGATGAAGGCGTCCCGGATCCGCTGGGCCAGGGTGGCATAACGCGTGGCATCCTGCGCGCGACCAAGCACTCGCGCCAGACGCTCCACCAACCGCGCCGCCTGAAAAAAATGGGCGGTCGCCATCAGCGCGATGGGCTTGGGGTCGAGACTCTCGTGATCGCCGATACAGCGGTCGACAATGTAACCGTCCGCGTTGTCGGTGAGCAGTTCGACCCAGCGTCGCGCCGCTTCGTACTGCTGCTGCACGATGCGAGCGTTGCCGTAATACTGGAACAACTGTACGACCAGCAGAGGGTGCGCCAGCCCCCAGCCGATGGGCCCGGCGGCCGGGTCGTAGCCAGCCGCTGAAATGCCGACGAACGGAGCTGTCTCAGTGAACCATCCGGGACCACTCGCGGCGTCCTGGTGGTCCTCGACGGTTTTGGCGTAGAAGGTCGCCATGTCGTGGTTCAGGATCGCCATCTCGCTGCTGGCGACAATGTCGCCTCCGTACTGGAACTTCTCGCGCGCCGGGCAATCCGACTGCACACTGAAGATGTTGCTTAGCAGCGTCCACTGCACCATCGTCTGAATGCGGTTGACGAGGTCGTTGGAGCACGTGAACGCGCCGGCTGACTCGACCGCCGTATTGAGCCGAAGCCCTTCGATGGCATCGAGCGTCGGAGTTCCCGGAAAGCCGGTGACCTCGACGAAGCGAAATCCGTGAAAGGTGAATCGTGGCGTGTAGACTTCAGGTCCCGACCCGCGGAGCGTGTATTCGTTGGACTGCCAGGCGACATCAGGTGCGCCCGGACCGCCGCGTGGCGTGCCGTCCCTGTTCCGCCCCTTGATCTGACCGGCCACCGATGTCATCACGTTCAGGGTGCCGTCGGGACTGAGCAGTTCGCCCATCCTCATCTTGACGGTCGAACCGCGCGGGCCCTCGACGCGCAGGCGTGCCCAGCCGGCGAAGTTCTGCCCCATGTCAAAGATGAACATGCCGGGCCGGACTTCCGTGACCGCCGTTGGCCGAAGCGTGGCCGTCACGCGGATCGGAGGCACCATCTGGCTGCGCAACGCCCCGAGGAGAGGCGACGGCCCTTCTTCGCCTGCACGTGACCGGGCCGCCAGCGAGGCGCGGGCCCAGACGGAATCGTCAAAGCCCGGCCGATCCCACCCTGACTGCTCCCGGCGTGCGTCGTACACCTCCCCCAGGTACACGCTATTGCGCACCACCGGACCAGTGGCGACGCGCCAGCTCTCGTCGCTGGCCACGGACTGCGTCGTCCCATCTTCGTAGTCGATGTTCAACTGGGCGATCAGGCGGGGCCTTCCCACCGGGACGTGATCGCGCAGGTTGATGCGTCCCCACATGCGGAGCGGCAACGGGTTGAACCAGCCATTGCCCAGCATGACGGCCAACGCGTTGGGGCCACCTTTGAGCAGCGCGGTGACATCGTGGGTTGTGTACAGGACGCGCTTTCCGTAACTGGTCCACGCCGGGTCCAGCGCATGGTCCGATACCTTCTCGCCGTTGCAGCGAAGTTCGTAGTAGCCCAGCCCCGCGGCATACAGTCGCGCGCGGCGCACACCGGCGCGAACCTCAAACGTCCTGCGAAGGAGCGGGGCGGGATCGTCCTGATAGAAATGCTCATCCCGCTCAGGCAGAGGCGTGCCGTCGTCGATCCATCGGCCTTCCCAGTCGGCCGGCAGCAGCAGCCCCATCTCCCACCAGCTCGGCTGGCTGAATGGCGTCGACCGGCCGTTCTGGTCCCAGACGCGCACTTTCCAATGGCCCCGCTCGGCGCTCACAAGCGGCCTGCCCTGATAGGCGATGTGGAGGTGTTCGGCGGATTCAACCCTGCCGCTGTCCCACAGGTCGCCGCGATTGGCCGCCAGGCCTGCCACACTGCCCGCTACCAAAATCTGATACGCAGACTGCCGCTGGTGCCTGGCGGCGGCATTACCGGATGCCAAACGCCAGCTCAGGCGGGGGGCGGCAGCATCGATGCCGAGAGGCGTCCGGAGACCCTCGCAACGCGGGTCGATTGGGAGAATAGCGGCCTGTGCCTCGGCAGCAGACGCGCGGCGAACGGCGCCGAACACGCCCATAACGCCGGCGGCGCCGGCCGCGATCGTTCCTCCGAGAAAGTCGCGCCGGCGGATCTTCATCGGTGTGCTCCCACTGCCGTCATCACCTCCGCACATCCGGATGGCGCTCGCGGCCGGGCTCATACTACCGTGGGAGGGGCTCAGCCAGGCTTGCGCGCGATCCACACCTGCTCATGGGCGGTGTCAGGAGAGAACGGCGTGCGCGCCAAGTCTCCGAAACAGGCCTCAACCTCGAAGCCGACTTCGACAAGCAGGCTCCGCGCCTGTGCCGGCTCAAGCCAGCTGAGACTCAGCCGGCGGTAGCGCCTCCGGGTCAGCAAACCTTCCGCGTCTGCTTCGTCTTCCCACGTCACCACCCTGATGACCTGAGACGCTTCGTTCACCAGGGACGTGACCCACAGCAGCGTCTCCACGCCAGCGGGTGACCGGTACTCGGCACGCAGTTGGACCCGCCGCATGTGATCCACCAGGGCCGGCGTCATCAGGAAGTCGTCGAAGATGAAGAGCCCGCCGGGCCGGAGTTGTGAGTAGACATGGGTCAGGGCCTGGCGCTTGTCGTCCAGGGTCAGCAGGTGGCCGAGGCTGTGGTAGGGCAGCGCGATGAGGCTGGCGGGTGCTTCGAGCTGGAAGTCTCGGAAGTCGGCGTGGATGAGCGTGAGCCGGTGGAGCACGCCCGCCTCCTCGGCGCGGCGGCGGCACCGGGCGAGCATCGCCGCAGACAGGTCGACCCCGATGATATCCCGTCCCCGCCTGGCGGCCTGCACGGCGATTCGGCCGTCGCCGACGCCCAGTTCGACCACGAGGCCTTCCACCGCCAGATAGGCGTCCACGTAGAACGCCAGGTTGGCGCGTGAGGAGGCCGCCGTCTCGGTCCACACGGCGTAGATGTCAGCGAAGCGGTCGTACTCCGCGGCGATCGTCACGAGGGCAGCCAGGCGAAGCGCGGTCCGCTATCCGAGGCTCGGATGACTAGCGCAGAGCGACGATCGCGGCGCTCATCGCGAGCATCAGCGCGGCGGGGAGTGATTTCATCACCGGGTCGCCGACCTTGAGGTGCATGACAATCGCGCCAAGCATGAGCACGGCAATGAGGCCGGCGGCCTCGCGAACCGGAAGCGCTATCCAGACGCCAGCCAACAGGACCACGGCAGCGCCGGTCTTGAGCGCGCCCACGAGATAAAAGGCGACCCCGGGAAGGCCGTACGTGGCAAACTCTTCCTGCAACGTCTGCGCGGCACCGCCGCGATAGGACGTGGAGGATCGCCCGCGCACCAGCCAGACATTCAACAGCCCCAGTCCGACGATGATTTGAAGTAGATTCGGTAGTGACAACCATTCCATGACTATGCTCCTCCAATGACTGACCAGACCGGCGACCAATCCCGCCGCTTTAAGGCCGACCAATCGTGATGGCGCTGTATTATGCCTCGATTGTCGTGTCGTCCTCGGTGTTCCTTTTTTATGGCATCGGCTGTCTGTATTTCCAGGGCATGAGGCGTGACTTCGAGCGATTCGGCCTCAGTCGACTCCGGACGCTCGTGGGCACCCTCGAGGTGCTCGGTGCCGGTGGCCTGATCGTCGGCCAATTCTGGCCGCCTCTTGTGCCGCTCAGCGCGGGAGGCCTGGCTCTGATGATGTCGGTGGGTGTGGCGACCCGCTTCCGCGTGCTCGACTCACTCGCACAGACACTTCCGGCCCTGCTGCTGATGTGCGTCAACCTGTTCATTGTCTGGGTCGCGCTGGGACACCCCAGGGCTGCGATCACGACGGTGGGTCCGTAGCGGTTTATCAACCGACGGTCGAGCCATGTGCGGCGCGCGCGAAGGGATCCCACTGCAGTTTGCTCACGGCGCCTCGTCGCAAGAGCCATGAAAGGCGTGAAGAAACAGCACCTGCCCGAGAAGCGCTGCGCCGCCTGCGGCCGTCTTTTCACATGGCGCAAGAAGTGGGAGCGCGTGTGGGACGAGGTGAAGTTCTGTAGCGACCGTTGCCGGATGATGTCAGCCAGGCGGAGCTGATCAATCGTTCTTATGACTCGCCCGATCGTCTGACTCCTGAGCGAGCCGACGCAAGTCCCTCGCCGAGAAGACCAGAAACACTACACACAAACCAGAAGCGAAAAGGCCAACCAGGAAAATCCATAGCGGCGACACTTCATTTCTCCCGTGAACGTGTGGCCTGTCGCACAAAACCTCCGAAGGAGAGGATTGACGGCACCCAGATGCCAACGAATAGCCCCTCGTCGCGATGCCCCGCGAACCACAACCCGACCGAGAAGAGGAAAGAAATGAATGCAGCTGCGAGAACGAAATAGTCGCTGCGTCTAAACATGGGGTACCTCCATTCGCGATTATACGGGTTCCCGTTCCGCAGAAACAAATGAGCGCACGGTGTGCGTCACCGCCCCCGTACGTGGGCCAACCCCCCATCCACACCCAGCACCTGTCCTGTGATCCAGGAATTGTCAGGGCTCAGCAGGAACGCGATGGCACGAGCAACCTCTGCTGGCTGCCCGATGCGTCCCAGCGGATGCATCGCCGCCGATGCCTTCAGCGCAGCCTCGTTCTCGGTGATCCGCCGGGCCATGGGGGTGGCGACGAGCCGCGGCGCCACCGCGTTGACGCGGATGCCGACCCCGGCGTACGTCGCCGCCGCAGCACGCATCAACCCCTCCACGCCAGCCTTGGCCGCGGCGATCGCGTCGTGATTGGGCAGGCCGATCGTCGCCGCGCACGACGACAGCAAGACCACACTGCCGCCTCTGCTCTTCATGTGCCTGCCCGCCGTCTTCACGAGCGCAAATGCCGTCCGAAGATTCAGCCCGATGGTCTCGTCAAAGTCCTGCGCCGTTGTCAGGTGCGCGGGCTTGAGCAGGATCGACCCGGCCAGATTCACCGCGCCAGTGATGCCCGGGTGGGCTTGGAACAGGGCGTCTACCGCGTCAAAGTCCCGCGCGTCCACGCACGTCGTCTGCGCCCCGCATGTTGCGGCCACCTCAGAGAGCGAGTCCAGTGTTCTGCCCGCGAGCACCAAAGACCAGCCGTCACGATGGAGCAGCTCAACAAGGCTACGACCGATCCCCCCCGCTGCGCCGATGACCAGACACCTGCGATCGTCCATGAATTCCTTCCTTCGTCTGCGGCCTGCGGTCTGACCGCGGCGCGAAGAGGCACGCCTCCAGCACGAGCCCCGAGACGATTATACGGAAACGCGTCGATGGCGACCGGCCAGCTCCGCCACCGCCTGCCGCTCGGCGGCGTCAAGTCGCGCCAGGTTCTTCACCTGCAGCGACATGCGTGGATTACGCGAGAGCGTGGCCTCGTGGCGCATCAGGTAATCCCAGTAGAGCGTGGTGAACGGACAGGCCGTCGCGCCTGTGCGCAGGGCCGGGTCATAGCGGCAGCCTTTACAGTACGGACTCATCCTGGCGATGTACTTGCCGGTGGCGATGTACGGCTTACTGGCCATCAGACCGCCGTCGGCGAGGTGGCGGTTCGCAGTGCTGGTATTGGCC
>SXGR01327575.1_pt1 | contig 62193 bp, 43 predicted proteins | sample 3174711 | NCBI WGS metagenome assembly SXGR01 (sample SAMN11356860, study PRJNA531348) | freshwater metagenome | isolation source: freshwater sample F1-60 | place: China: Fuxian Lake, Yuxi | collected 2017-12-25 | reverse complement strand
GTCGTCGGGGCAAGGGAGGTAGTTGTAATCGGGGCTGCGCAGGAAGCCGAAGCCGTCGGGGAGCGTTTCGAGCGTGCCTTCGCCGAACATCAGGCCGTTCTGCTTGACCCGTTCTTTCAGGATCTTGAAAATGATGTCCTGCTTTTTCAGGCCGCTGTACTCGGTCAGATTCTCGTCCTTCGCGATCCGCTGAAGCTGGGCCATCGTCATCTGCTGCAATTCGGAGATGTGCGTGGTGCCGCGTTTGATCTCCTCGTAGCGGCTATTCGTCTCCGCGTCAAAGCCGATGTGCTCCTGTTCGTTGTCCTGGGAGCCGGGCGGGGGCGCGGCGATGGCGGTTCTCGCGTCGTCGAGGATGTCTTGGCCGAATCCGCTTGGCGCATCGGTCTTGGCGGCAGGGCGCGGGCGGGTGGGACTGGCGTCTTTACGGCCTCGTAAGTCCGACATGGACGTTCCTCCTAAAGAGCTGGCAGAGATTGGGAGGTTCTGTTCCTCTCTCGCAGACGGACGCGACATGGCTAAGACGTCGTCTGCGAACACACCAGCGGTAGGCACGGGAATGATGTTTGCGTGGTGGCACAGCCTCCTGACCGTGCCATGTTCAGCGTCGTGGCCGCTCAACCTTGCGGCCGTCTCTCAAGTCATGAGTTCTATACCGTCTTGCAAGACCTGTGGTTCATATCTTGGAGAATGAAGGATGGATTCTAGCAGATAACCTTCCACAACACCAGCAAATCTTTCACCTGTCGCTTTACTTTATCAGGTTCACCGTCATTGACGATCACGGCGTGGGCGTGACGCTTCTTTTCAGCCAATGGCAACTGCACGCTCTCGCGGCGATCCAGCTCTTTTTCGTTCCAACCACGGGTTTGCTGTAATCGAACCAGGCGAAGCTCACGCGGGGCGTCCACGAAGACGATCTTGTCGCAATGGCGATGCCAACCGGTCTCGATCATGATGGCCGCGTCAAGGATAGTGCATTTTACACCGCCTTGGGCTTTGGCAAGCTCGATTTCTTCAAGAATTCGCTTTTCGATGTATGGGAACACGAGCGACTCCAGCGCGTGCAACTCCTTGCGCTCCGTGAAAACGATGCGGCCGATCTTCTTGCGATCCGCGTGACCGCGGTCGTCGAGAATAGCGTTGCCCCAGCATTCGACGAGCTTCGCCTTGATGTCGGGCTGTACGAGGGCTTCATGGCCGAGCTGGTCGGCGTTGATGAGGTGGCCGCCGAGTTCGCGCATAGCGTCGGCGACGAGGCTCTTGCCGCTGCCGATGCCGCCGACGATGCCGATGATGGGGATCATGCGCTTCACCGCCAGTGGTTAAGGACGATGAATTGATCCGCGATGGGGACGTTGGCAGCGAGAAGGTTTCGCAGGGCTCTTACGATGCCGGCGGCTTTCAGATCGCGCGTGGGATCGTTGTCTTTACGAACGACGAGGACACCGGAATGATGACCTCGCAGGTCGATGACCAGCGAATGAAGTTGCTTATAGTCATCATGATTTCCCGTGATGATCGCCCGGCCATTTTTTCCAGCGTACCGCAGGTGGACTGGGTCATCGTCGCCCGACAATCCGACATCCGTTGGCAGTTGAACATCATGCCCGGCTGTTCGAAGCAGTTGGGCAAGAAGCGGGGATGCGAAGTCATCATCCAGATAGAGATTCATGAGCGCTGAATCCGATATTGCCGACGTATTTCAGCCTCTTCTTGCGGCGAAAGCCGGCCATCAGGCTTTTTGCTCGCCGCATCGATCAACGCTTGTTCGCGCGCATAATCCGCCAGCAACTCCGGCGGGTCCGATTCGCAATACGCGATCGACTCCAATACCGCCTCGACGGGCAGATTGAATTGTGCCGCAATCTCTTCCGGGGAGAACTGCTCCGGTCCGGCGTACCAGCCGTACAAAGTCCGCGCCGAAATGCGCGTGCCGCGGACGAAGAGCTGTTGGTACGACGATCTTGGCTTCGGCGCCAGGTGCTTCCAGGAAGTGGAGGGGGGGGTATTCATAGCCGAATTGTACCACAGAGCCAACGATTGAGAAGGCGTCTTTTTCACGTCGCCGCTTGTGGCTCAGCGCTCGCACGGTGCCCGGCGAGCGCTAAGCCGCAAGCGGCGGTCAAATTTCGCTCGTGTCATGCCAGTTCGCCCCGACGCTCATGTCCACGCGTAACGGCACCTGCAACCTGTCGCCGAGCGATTGCGTCATCTCCTCGCGCACCAGCTTGACGATGCTCGGCTGCTCCGTCGGCGGCAGCTCGAACACCAGCTCGTCGTGAATCTGCAACAGCATCCGCGCCTGGCAATTTTCGCGTTTGAGCCGGCGATGAATGTTGAGCATCGCGACCTTGATGAGATCGGCGGCCGAACCCTGGATCTCCATGTTGATCGCCTCGCGCTCGGGCTGGTTGCGCCCCTTGTAGCTCGTGTTCGGCCGCACGCCTTCGATCTGCCGGCGTCGGCCGAGGATCGTGCTGACGTAGCCGCGCTCGCGGCACGTCTTCAGGAGCGTGTTCTGATATTCTTGCACACGCGGGTACTTTTGAAAATAGGCTTCGATGAACGCTTCCCCCTCCATCATTGGGATGCCGAGTCGATTCGCCAGGCCGCGAGCGCTGATGCCGTAGATGACGCCGAAGTTGACCGTCTTGGCGGCGCGGCGCATCTCCTCCGTGACGGCAGCGTCAGCCACGTTGAAGATCTTCGCCGCCACCATGGCGTGAATGTCGCGATCCTCGGCAAACGCTTGCCGCAGCGCTTCGTCGGCCGAGAAATGGGCGAGCAGTCGCAGCTCAATCTGCGAATAGTCTGCGGTCAGCAGCAACCAATTCTTTTCGGGCAGAAACGCCTGACGAATCTGGCCCCCCATCTCCGAGCGGATCGGGATGTTCTGCAAGTTCGGATCGCTCGAACTCAAGCGTCCCGTCGCGGCGACGGTCTGCTGGAATGACGTATGTACGCGACCGGTGCGCGCGTTGACGATGGCGGGGAGCGCATCGACGTATGTCCCCTTGAGCTTCGCGATCTTGCGATGTTCGAGCAGCTTGCGCGGGAACGCAACGTTCGGATTGTCCTGCGTCGCCAGTTCTTCGAGCGTCTCCTGGTCAGTGCTCGATTCGCGCCCGATGTTCGTCTGCTTGGTCGGCTTGAACTTGAGCACCTCGAAAAGGATCTCACGCATCTGTGGCACCGAGTTGATGTTGAACTCGCGTCCGGCCAGGACGTAAATGTCCGCTTCGATCTGCTTGAGCCGGGCGTCCATGTCCGTGCCCAGGCGATTCAGCAGCGGGCTGTCGAGGCGGATGCCGGTGAACTCCATTTCCGCGAGCACTTCGATGAGGGGGATTTCGAGGTCGTCGTATAGGTACATATCTCCCCTCTCCCCCGGTACTCCGGGGGAGAGGGGTTGGGGGTGAGGGGGCCGCCCTTGCAACGGCGTGTTCTCATCAGGGGTTTTGCGAGAGGGAGTCTGTCGTTGCACGTTCGACCCCCTCACCCCCGGCCCCTCTCCCCCTGAGTACAGGGGGAGAGGGGAGGAATCACCTCGCTTGAAGCCCAATTTCACAAGCATCGGCTCCAGCGTCTCGCACAAGCGCCACGCGACGTCGGCGTCTTCGCCCGCGTACTCGGCGACCTGCGCGGTCGGCACCTGGTCCATGCGAATTTGCTTCTTGCCTTTGCCGATCAGGTCGCTTGTCTTGATTTTCGGATGACTGAAGTATTTTTCGGACAGCGCGTCGATGCCGTTGCTGCGCTCGCCGGCGTGCAGCAGGTAATGGGCGATCATCGAATCGCCGACGACGCCGGCCACGCGAATGCCGTTACGCAGGAAGACCTGCCAGTCGTACTTGATGTTTTGATTGACTTTGCCGATCTTGGCGTCTTCGAGGATCGGCTTGAGACGCGCGAGCATCGTGTCGGGATTGAGTACGGCTTCGCCCTTGGGGCCGCGCACCGCCAAATACCACGCCTCCGCTGACTGCCACGAGATTGCGACGCCGACGATATCGGCGTCGTGCGGATCGAGCGACGTTGTTTCCAAATCGACGGCGAAGCGTGCTTGCTTCTTTAGCTGCTCGAGGAATTCCGTGAAGTCAGACTCGCGATTGATGAGGTGGTATGTGTGCGGCCAATCAGACGATGTTGCCGCCGCTGGTTCGCTGACCGAGTCGCCAAAGAGACTACCTTGTATGACTTGCTTGCTCGGCTGGGGCGCCTCTTTGATGTCGGCGCGTACCTGCTCCGCGAAGGTACGGAAGCCCCAGGCGCGGAATAACTCGAACAATTTGAGTCCGTCGCCGTCGCGCAATCGCCACGTATCCCAGCTCACTTCGATCGGCACGTTGCGATCGAGCGTGACGAGCTTGCGGCTCAGTTCGAGCTTGGGCAGGAACGTTTGCAGGTTCTCTTTTTTCTTCCCCTTGAGATCGTTGACGTGGGCGATGAGGTTCTCGATCGTGCCATAGTCTTGCAGATATTTGCTCGCGGTCTTCGGCCCGACGCCTTCCGCGCCGGGGACGTTGTCAACCGAATCGCCAACCAGCGTCTGATAATCGACGACTTGCTCGGGCCGCACGCCCCAATCGTTCTTGAGCGACTCGGCGTCGAATACCTCGCGCTTGCGCAGACTGAATATCTTGATGCGCTCGCTCAACAGCTGCCGACAGTCCTTGTCGCTTGAACAGATATAGACATCGAGACCTTTCTCCGCGCCGGCCTGAGCCAAAGTCGCGATGAGATCGTCCGCCTCGAAGCCCTCACGCAAGACTACGGGAATGCGCATCCCTTCCAGCATCTGCAAGATCAGCGGTATCTGCAACTGCAAGTCGTCTGGCATCGGCCCGCGATTGGCCTTGTACTCGGTGTACATCTCGTCGCGAAATGTCTTGCCCGGCGTGTCGAAACACACCACCAGGTAATCCGGCTTCTTGTCATTGCGCAGATAGAGCATGTCTTTCGTGAAGCCGAACAGCGCGTTCGTCGGCAATCCCGACGGGCTGGTCATCTCCGGCAGCGCGTGAAAGACCTGGAAGATCAACGAGAATGCGTCGACCAGATAGAGAGTCTCGGCGGGCATGGGATTTTCCGGAGATGACGGGATCGCGACAGCGCAATTCTAAGAGGCCGGTTCGCGCTGTCAAGGGACTGTATTACGAGCCGCGACACGCTGAGCATGAACGCGCCAACCCTCCGTGGATCAAACGTGGTCGCCACGATCCGGTAGCTCGCTGTGCGCGTCGGCGTGTAGACGATGCGGGTCCCGCGCGGCCCCATGCTCTCGTCTTGAAAGGCGATGATCATGCCGTCCATGTCGAGCAGCTTCAAGTAGGGGGAGAAAGCGTTGCTGGTGAGATCGATGATGTATCTCTGCCCGGCGACCATCGGCACATCGTAGGTCCGAGCATGGAATTCGCACCGCAACGGATCACTGGACGTCATCTCGTCCTTCACGCGGAAGAGGACGGTGAGCTCCTGCATGAAGATGGCGTAGAAGCCTTCCAGCAGTGGGGCTTTTGCCGATGCGATCAGTCGGTAGGTGCCGGTTGCTGCGGGGCGATAGACGATATATCCTGGCAGCGTGTCGAAGTCGTCCGTGTCGCGTGCCAGCATGTTCCCGCGCTCGTCTTCAATCATCAACGCGGCGTTGAATTCGGTCGTCTCGATGCGCAGGGCATACGTTCGGCCCGCCACCATTTCGACATAGTGATGGCGGAACGGGCATTGCCTATTGCCATTGGGCCCCGAGCAGCTGAGAAAGCCACTGAGGATGATTTCGCCGCGTGGTTGCGTAATCGGCTGTGCCGAAGCCAGACTACTCGCAAAGAGCAAGGCTACGATGGCCGTAAGAATCCACGCGAGCCAGAAAATAGGCGTGCAACGGCTCATGATCGTCCCTCCCGATGTGAATCTTGTGATTGGTCGAAGGGAAATTGTGCAATTCCAATACCGTCGCGGCTAGCAAATGGGTAAGTCCGTAAGAGGCTTTGCAGTCATTATTTACGACGTCGTATTGAAGTGCTTCGGAAACGGTGGTGTGACGAACAGGCGCACTCTCTGGGGAATGATGTGCGGAACAGAACCAGATGCCCCGCAGTTTACCGGGATTTTTCCGGCTACTGGCCGTAAATGGCGGGGGATGTCATCATCCGCGATCGGCGCTCACCGAGAGAATCTTCTTGACACAACTTGAGTCCACGAGTAGTTTTAGCTGATATACTCATGGCATCGGCTGCGTTCTCGTTCCGTTCAGGGCGGAAGTTTGGGGGGTATCCTCTTCCGTTAGGGAACATGCGCACGCCGACTCGGTCCCACCTGTATAGCCGAAAGGGCCATCTTATGTTGAACATTCCCGGTCCCGCGATGCGATTTTGCGATGGCATCAATCGCCGCGGCTTCCTCAAAGTCGGCGCCTTTGCCTTCGGTGCTACGTGTTTTTCCCTTACGGATGTTTACCGAGCTGAGGCCCAGCAGAATGCCGCCTCCTCGCACAAAGCGGTCATCAACATCTACCTCGGCGGCGGTCCGGCCCACCAGGACATGTGGGACATCAAGACCGAAGCTCCTGTCGAGATCCGCGGCGAGTTCCAGCCGATTCAGACCAACGTCAACGGCATCCAGATCGGCGAGGTCTTCCAGCGCATGGCTCGCGTGATGGATAAGTGCGTCGTCATTCGTTCGATTACGGGTTGTGCCGATCGCCATGACGCAGTGCAGTGCTTGACCGGCTGGCCGCACGATTCGCTGCGTCCCCTGGGCGGCCGTCCGAGCATCGGCTCGGTGCTATCCAAAGTGCATGGCCCGGCCGATCCGTCAGTGCCGCCATTCGTCGGACTGGCCGCGCCGACGCAACATCGTCCTTGGGCGGATGCAGGCCAAACCGGCTTCCTCGGCACGCCGCATGCGCCGTTCCGTCCCGAAGGCCCCGGCATGGCGGACATGCGTCTCAACGGCGTCTCCGTCGATCAACTCGGCGATCGCCGGCGTCTGATGCAGAGCTTCGACGCTCTGCGCCGCGACATCGACATCAATGGCACGATTCAAGGCCTCGACGCCGCCCAACAGCGCGCCCTCGGCGTGTTGACTTCGAGCCGGCTGCTCGACGCGCTCGATATCTCGCGCGAGCCGCAAGCGGTGCGCGATCGCTACGGGGACGGCAAACCGTATCAGTACCAGTTCGACGGCGCTCCGACGGTCAACGATCAACTGCTGGTCGCGCGCCGCCTCGTCGAAGCGGGTGTTCGCTGCGTCACTTTGACCTTTGGCCGTTGGGATAGCCACGGGCAGAATTTCGCCTTCATGCGCGACCACGGCGGCAAACTCGACCAGTGCCTGAGCGCGTTGATCGAGGATCTCGACATGCGCGGCATGCTCAATGATGTCACGGTCGTCGTCTGGGGCGAGTTCGGCCGCACGCCGCGAATCAATGGCGGAGCGGGACGCGACCACTGGGCGCCGGTGAGTTGCTGCTTGATGGCAGGTGGCGGCATGCGTACGGGCCAGGTCATCGGCGCGACCAATCGCCTCGGCGAAATCGCGGCCCAGCGCCCGGTCTACTCCGGCGAAGTCATCGCCACGGTCTATCGTAATCTCGGCATCAACCCAGACACGGTCAACATCAACGACCCGACCGGCCGCCCGCAGCACCTCGCCAGCCATCCCGCGCTGCCCGAAGTGCGTTAGCCATCGCCGCATGCGGCTTTTGAGTAACCAATCCCACCTCCCGCGAGGTGGGATTTTTTTGTTATAATAGCATTCATGCAAACCGAATTTCCCGTACTCGGTCAGCCAGCGGAGATGCTCATGGGCGCGCCCAAGCTGCAGCCTCGCTATACGGTGGATGAGTACCTGACACTGGAGCGCGCGGCCGAAGAACGGCACATTTATCTCGATGGCGAGATCATCGCCATGGCTGGCGAGAGTCTTTCTCATGGACGAATCTCTGTCAATGTCGTCGTGTCATTAGGCATGCAGATGAAAGGCAAACCTTGTGAAGTGCTCACCAAGGACACCAAGGTTCGCAGCGGCCCGATTCCGATGCCTGGACGTAGCCGGAAAGGCTTATTCTCTTATCCCGATATCCTCGTCGTGTGCGGCGAAATCGAACACCACGACTCCCATCGCGATGTCATTCTGAATCCAAAAGTCATTATTGAGGGTCTTTCGGAATCAACGGAAGCCTTCGATCGCGGGGAGAAGTTCGAGCGCCTCCAGAAGCACAATCCCACGCTGACGGATTATATCCTGATTTCACAAGACAAGCCTCAAGTCGAGCAATTTCGTCGCAAGCCGAATGGCGAGTGGTCGTATCGTCTCCATTCGGGATTGAATGCCAGCGTCGCGATCGTGTCGATCAAGTGCAAGTTGAAGCTGGCGGACGTGTATGATCGCGTCGTCTTCGCCAACGATGAATGACGTCGGCTCACGGTAAGGAGGCCCGCCATGGCAAAATCCGATCCGCCGCGCATCGCCATTTTGGGCGCCGGGCCCATCGGCCTCGAAGCGGGGCTATACGCGCGGCAACTCAAGCTGCCGTTCACGATTTTCGAGCAGGGCCGCATCGGCGAGCACATGTGGCGCTGGGGGCACGTCAAGTTGTTCAGTTCGTTCGGAATGAACGCGACGCCGCTCGGGCGTAAGGCGATTGCCTCGACCAAGCTCGATCATCCATTTCCCGCGGACGACGCCTGCATCAGCGGGCGCGAGCACGTCGAGCGTTATCTGTTGCCGCTTGCGGACGTGGTGCGCGATCGCATCAAGACCGAGACGCGCGTCATCAGCATCGCCCGCGCCGGCTTTTTCAAGCATGAAGGCGCCGGCGATCCGGACCGCGGCAAACAGCCGTTTCTTCTGCTGGCACGCGAACGCAATCAAGATCGTGTCGAACAGGCCGACATCGTCATCGACTGCACCGGGACCTACTCGCACCATCGCTGGCTCGGTCCCGGCGGCATCCCGGCGCTCGGCGAAACGCAAGCGGAACCGCACATCGCGTATGGCCTCGTCGATGTCCTCGGCGACGCCAAGAAAGACTTCGCCAACAAGTCGGTCCTGCTCGTCGGCACCGGCTTTTCCGCGGCGACGACGGCGTCGAGCCTGGCCAAGCTCGGCCTGGACCATCAGTCGACCTGGACGACCTGGATCGGCCGGGCCGCCCATTCGCAGCCGCTGCGCCGCATCCCGAATGATCCCTTGCGCGAACGCGACCGTCTCGCCGCCCATGCAAACAATCTCGCCACGCGCACGGACGACAACGTTGATTTTCTCGCCAGCACGACCGTCGAGGCGATCGAACTTCTCGCCAACAATCAGAGCTTCAAGGTCACGCTACGCAGCGCGGGCAGCAAGAAGACGATGGAGTTCGAAAAGATCATCGCCAACGTCGGCTACACGCCCGACCGTGCCTTGTATCGCGAATTGCAGATCCACGAGTGCTATGCGACTTTCGGCCCAATGAAGCTGGCAGCATTATTGGCGGGCACGAAAGCGCACGACTGCATGAAGGAAGTCGGACACGGCCCCGAGTCGCTCAAGAACCCGGAGCCGAGCTTCTATGTCCTCGGCGCCAAGAGCTATGGCCGTAATTCGCACTTCCTGTTGCGCATCGGCTTCGAGCAAGTTCGCGATGTGTTCACATTGATCACCGGGGACGCGAAGTTGGACCTGTACAAGTAATTGTCGCTTGCGGCTAAACGTCGCGCGTACGCAAGGCCGCAAGAGGCGAATAGGATTCGGACGATGGCAGAACCACCACCGCGGACGGGTTCTTGGCTGCGCTGGTTCGTGCTCCTCGTCATGGTTGCGTGCGTTATCGGGTTCTACGCATTCGGACTGCACGAGCACCTCTCGTTTGACAACGTGCGCGCCAACCTCGACGCCATCGACGTTCAGGTGCAGGGCAACCTCCTCCTCGCCGCCGTTGTATTCTTCTTGCTTTACACCGCGATGACGGCCTTGTCGGTTCCCGCGGCATGGGTGCTGTCGCTGCTCGCCGGCGCGTTGTTCGGCCATGTGCTTGGCGTCGGCGTCGCGCTCCTGGCGGCGACGTGCGGCGCGACGCTGGCGTTCCTGAGCAGCCGATACGTCCTGCGCGACTGGGTGCAGGGACGCTTTGGCAAGTATCTCGAAACGCTCAACCGCGGCATCGAGCAGGACGGCGCGTTCTATCTCTTTTCGCTGAGGCTTGTCCCATTCATCCCGTTTTTCGCGATCAACCTTTGCATGGGCCTGACGCCGATCCGCACATGGACGTACTTCTGGGTGAGCCTCGCGGGAATGTTGCCGGGCTGTCTGCTCTACATCAACGCCGGGACAAAACTGCGCGAGCTGCAACGCCCGAGCGACGTGCTGTCGCCAGGGTTTATCCTGTCGTTTATTGCGCTGGGATTGGCGCCGCTGGTGTTTCGTAAGATGCTGAGGTGGCGTAAGAGAGAAGGGAGTTGATTCATTGCGGCGTTAGATTTGCAACGCAAAATCTCAAGTCCCGAGAGAGTCAGCCGCGCTGCCAGAACGCGAGTGAAGCTTGCGGAAGCGTCACCCGCATCCCGGCACTTGCGGCGTCGCAATCACAAAACGCGCTTGAGCGCGCTCCTCCGGGCTGTCTTGGCTCGACGGAAAGGTCCGCCTACTTTACGCGTTTGAATTTCTCTTCCTTGCCTTTGTTTTTTCCTTCCAGCGGCGAGACGATCATGGATGTTTCCGTCACGACGACCTTGGCCTTGTCCAATTTTTCCTTGCCTTTCTCTTCAATCTTGGTTTCGACGATGTCATTGTCCAGGATCTTGTACGTTCCCGATTTGCTGAATTCGGGCTTGCCCACCAGCTTCGCCGTTTCCTCATCGAATTTCACGACCATGGTCATTTTGTTGTCCTTGGTGAATTCGATGAAGATACCTTTGATGCCCTTGGCTTCTTTCGTGCTTTCGGGTTCCCATTTGCCGACGATCAAATCCTTGAGCGTCTTCTTGTTGCCGCCGCCCGCGGCAGTACCTTGGCTGTCGGCAAGCGTGGTGATGCCGAGAACGACCAACAGGACCATGATCGAAGGCAACAGACGATTCATTGGAAGGCTCCTTGGGGTAAGAAACAAAGTAACCGTTCAGCTCCCCTCTCCCCCTGTACTCAGGGGGAGAGGGGTCGGGGGTGAGGGGGACGAACGGTCGGTTGCGCGGCGCCCCAACCCCTCACCCCCGGCCCCTCTCCCCTGAGTACAGGGGAGAGGGGTGAACGGTTACGAAACAAACAGTGCTGCCGGGTTTGCAATCGAATCAACCGAAGCGCCACATCTGGCTCCGTCAACGAATTACCGGCTAACGATCAATGAGCAGCATATCCGCCACGTCGAGCCGCAACGTTACTACGGTCGCGCCGCCTTGGGTCTCGGATTTAAGGACGCCGCGCTCGACGCTACGGATGGACTTCGGATTCGTCACGCCGGCGATGCGCACGACCAGTTTGTCGATCGGCTGACCGGTGTAATTGATGAGCGGGATGGCGAGCTTGCCTTTCCCGTCGATGCAGGTCGTCTCGACGAGCGGCTCGCTGCATTCGACCGGACGCTTGAAGCTGACGGGGAGCATATCGTCAACGAGCTGACGACGCAGGTCGGCGTCCATCTTGGTGGGGAGGAAGTGGTTGTAGCCGGCGTCTGTGCCGCCGCGGTCCGCCGGAAGAATCGGCAAGCCGCTGCGTTCGTAGGCCATGCCGGGGAAGAAGGCGTACAGGATCGCCTTGCCTTTGCCTTGCGATTTTTCGATGACGGCCGGCGAGGTGTCCTTGTACTTGGCGATGACCTTGCCGTCGCCGGCAACCATCGATTGTTTCCAGACGAGCACCGGGACCTCGGTCTTGTCGAGCTTGACCATGTCGAGCGGTTTGTACAACGGCAGGTCTTGCTTCGCGAGCACCATCGTCAGCTTCGGGTCCTTGTAGAGCGTCTGTGACTTGACGCCATAGAGAGCCTGGACGTCGGGATTCGCTTTCCCGAACTCGTCAAGGAACCCGCCGCCGCACAGCGCGACGAGCGTGCCGCCCGCTTCGACCCATTTCTTGAGCCCCTTGACGGCGTTCGAGTGCAAGTACTGCTGGGTGACGTAGATGACCTGGTAATCCTTACACAGGCCTTCGATGACGTCGTCCTCGGTGACGAAATCGACCGGGACCTGGGCATGACGCAGGGCGTAGTAGATCGCCTTGCGTTCGTGATTGTGGATGCCGCCCTTGGAATTGGAATCGCCGGTCATGATCTCATCGACGCTCGACAGGAGCAAGCCGACCTTGGCGGGGCGCACCTTGGCGTCGAGCACGTAATCCTCGAAGACGCCAGCCTCGTGCGTGACCTTGTGGATCTCACGCCACATGCCGAGATCGTGCGTGGCGACATAGTTCTCCGTGCTGCCAACGGCAAGCGGCGATGCGCAGAAGTAATTGATGAGCGTCGCCCCATGAGCGATGCACGTGTAGTACGACAGGCGGAAGCTGCGCGGCGTGTTGCCGGGGCTGTGCGGCATCACGTACATCATGATCGGCATGTTGTGATACTTGGCGCCGCAGCGGAAGCCGGAGGTCAGGTAGCCGGAGACCTGCACGCTGAATTCAGGGATCTGCCAGACGTAATCCTCGCTCCACGGCATATTCATGGCGCGCATCTTGAACGGGCGCACCCACTGCATCTCCGTGACCATGAAGTTGGCGTGCGGCGAATAGTTGGCGCCGGTGAGGATGTCCTTGCCGGCGTTCTCTTCGAGCCATTTCGTCGCTTGCGCGTAGTGCTCGATGCCGGCATTGGTTGAGTAGAGGGATGAGTAGTAGAACCAGGGATCATCGGACTTGCCTGTGAACTTGGCGTTGTCGGCGCCAGGGACATTCTTCGATTTCAGCCAGGCGACGAACTTAAGGTTGAATTCGGCTTCCTTTCCCTTGGGCGGCGTCAGCGGTGAGATGTGGATCTCGTCGCCGAAGCTGATGACTTTGATCGTCTTGGCGGTGCCGGCTTTCATGGCATTCGCCCAGTTCGACTTCTCGGAGCCGACCGGCCAATGGGCGACGAGCCGCGTCTTGCGTTCGGGGACGCCGAGTTGCTTGCTCCAGAACGATTCGCCGGTGAGCGTGTTGCTGCCGAGGGCGAGGGAGAGCTTGGTCGCTTCCTCGCCGAGCGGACCGGGGTTGGACATCGCGCCGGAAAAGGCGCCGATGCCGTAGATGGGCAAGCGTTTGGGAACGCTGCCCACTTTCGGGAACTTTTCGACCTCCATGCGCAGCCACTTGACGGCTTCGAGTTGCGTGCGGATGACGGGATTGGCGGCAACGTTGCCGGGTATCTCGAAGGTTTCGTCCTTGAAGGTGACAGTACGGACGCTCTTGATGCCGCCTTTGCCGTCGGGGACGCCGAACTCTAACTGGAGGTAGGTCGGACTGGCCTTGCCCCTGTAGATGGCCTTGGGGAACCAGGTGCTGTCATTGAGCGAATCGAGCGCCTGTCCGACGGGAACCCAGGCGGAAGTATCGCCGGGGTTCAGGTATTCCTCGTCGGGGATCGTCAACGTCGGCTTGCCTTTCGGTTGCTTCGGGTTTGGGGTCACAAGTTTTTCGAGGTCGAGGCTCGGTGCGATAAGCTTGCGTGAAACCGCATGCGAGCGCGGGCCGGTGAGCTGATACTTCGTCGGATCGACAAGCATGCCGCTCTTGACGACGCGAATCGTCGGCCAATCGCGGATGTGGATGTAGTAGGGGGAATGCTGTCCGCCTGACGATGGCTCGATCACGGGGACACACGGCGCGACCGCGTCCTTGGGATTGGTGATGCGCACGAACAGATCACCGTCTTGAACAAGCCAGCCGTCGAATTCGAGATAGCGCGTTTTCTTCTGCGCGGCCATGCCTTCGAGATCGTTAGTCAGACAGATAACATCAATGTTTCGTCGCGCCGCGTTGATGCGTGGTTTGCCGGCGTCGAGCTGCGGCCCGGCGAGGAGGCGCAAGGTCGCGGGGCCTTGGGCGAGCTTGACGGGTTCGCCTTGCTGCCAGACGATGTTGTCAGTGCCGCCCCACCAGTAGCGTTCCATGGCCACGCGCTTGTTGCCGTTCAAGGCCCAGATCTTTGGATCCTCCAGCTTGCCGAAGAGCTTCTTGTAAGCAATTTTACCTGCTTGCTCGATTTCGAGCGTGAACTCGACGGAGAAATCGACCGGCTGCTCGAAGCGCGCCAAAACGTGAAACTCACCGGCCGCGGGAAGCACGATCTTCTGCGTGGCGATCGCGTCTTCCTTCACTTGCTCCGGGGCGCCTAAACAGCCCATGCGTGAAAGAAACGTGATCGCGAAGGTCGAGGCATAGTAGTTCTCCTTGTAGGGGACGACCTTCCAGGCGCCTTTCTCGACGGTGAAGTCCTCCGCCTCGGCGAGGAGGCGGATTGGCTTCTCCTGGCCCATGGCTACTGACGTGGCGAGCGAAAGCACGATCACGGCAACGACGAGAGGACGCAACATGGTAATCTCCGGGTTGAGGCGGTTTGCTTGCAGTTGAGATATGAATCGGGGAGCGAAGCGGCGAAACAGAAAGAGACGCCGTCGATTTCGTGCTTTCATCGTGGAACCTTGTATCGTACAATAACGTCAAAGGATTAATGGAGGATTCCGCGCGTTGGCGAAGAAAGGGACCGTCCATGTCGCAGGTCGTTCAAGCCAAATGCCCGCATTGCAATAATGTGCTGCGCATTCCCGCCGAGTGGCTGTCGAAATTGATGCGCTGTAAGCACTGTGAGAAGATGATCCAGGCAAAGGACAAGAGCGCCGCGACCAATTCGACGAACGTTGCCGCTGGCGTGCCAGCCTCGATTGCGAAGCCCAATCAGTCCGTGCCGATCGCCAAGCCGGCGCCCGCCGTGGAAGCCGTCCCCACGTTTGCGGTGCCGCCGCAGACCCCCTCAAACGCCCCGTTCGGATTCACTGGGGACGAACCCGTCCTGGCGCCCAAAGTCGCCAAGCCGAGCAAATCGAAAGCCGGTGGGTTGCTTCTCCTGGTCGTGATGTTCTTCTTCCTGTTCATGATCGGCATCGCGGGGGCCGGTTTCGTCGTCTACAAGGTCGCGGCGAATTGGGGCGAAATTACGCCGCCCAAGGAACTTGCCAAGAACAACGACGTCAAGCCCGTTGCTGTCAAAGACAGGGACAAGCCCAAGCCGACCGATGGTGCCGCGAAGGTCAACGGCAAAAGCAAAGACGGCGCGGTCGCCAACAAAGACGCCAGGGACAAACCTCCCACGACGAAAGACGATTCGCCCAAGACGGACGCCACCAAGAAAAATCCTCCTCCCTTCACCGATCCGAATAAGGACAAGACGAAAAAGGACGGCAAGAAACCACCGCCGCCGCCGTTCTCCAACGATCCGTTCCCGCGCCGGGCCTTGCTCATCAACGTCAACAACTACCTGATGTTCAGCACTGTCCATTACGGCAGCGGCCGCGATTCGGTAAAGGGGGGCTATCCCGGCAGCAGCACCGGCGTGTTGCGCGATCTTCTGTCGCGCCCACCGATGAACTTTCCCGTAACGCAGGTGACTGAACTCTCCGACGGGGTTCCGCCGGGCGGCAAAGTCGCGCAGCCGCATTCAACGCAAAAGTCGGTCCTCGAAATGACGATCCGTGATTTCGTGGAAACATCCCGTGCTCAGGACCGCGTCATCGTCTTCTTCGCCGGGCACGCGGCCTCGGTCGACGACAAAGCGTATCTGGTGCCGATCGACGGCGACTTGAAAATTCCGGAGGGCGCGAAAGTTCCGGAGAAACTGATACCCCTGAAGTGGGTATTCGATCAACTGGCAAGCTGCCGAGCGCAGCAGAAGATTCTGATCTTGGACGTGTTCCGCTACTCGCCCAGCCGCGGCCACGAACTGCCTAGTCCCGGTGAAGGCGCGGAAGGGGCCATGCCGGAAGCCTTCGACAAGGAATTGCTGACTCCGCCCCCGGGCGTGCAGGTGTGGTGCTCATGCCAAAAGGAACAAGTGGCCCTCGAATTGGACGGCGGCAGCGCGTTCATGCAAGCCCTGTGTCATGCGTTGCAGGGAGGTCCGGAAATGGTCGGCATTGCGACGGCGTCGCAACCGATTCCAATCGAGGACTTGGTCGTCAAAGTTAACTTGCGTCTGGTGGACCTGGCGAATGCGGAAAAGAAGACGCAAATCGCGCGCCTTACAGGTAAGGCGAGCGATAACGTCGTGGCGTTCAACAAAGATGAGCCGCTGGCGCCGACACTGACGCTCAAGCCGCCGATGGCGCCCGGCGGCGAGGCTGCCGGCACGACCCAGGTGAATAATATCCTTGACGAGATCAGGCTTCTACCCGCCTGGCGCGATACGCGCGCCGGTGACACCAACCTGCTCAAGGCCCAGAACCTACCCGCCTTCTCCGCGAAAAAACTCGACGGCTACAAGGCCGACGATTATCAGAACGTCACCGAGCTCTTCAAGCGTTATCAGAGCAACAAGGAAGAGTTCACGAAGCAGTTCCCTCTACGAGGCGCCTACTTCGAGTCTCTCGAAGCGCTTGAAAAGAGCTCGAAAATCACCATGCGCGAGGTCCTGCGCAGCCCGATCGATCCGAAGCAAAAAGCACGCTTCAAAGACGAGCAAACGCCCCTCGGCATATCGATGTTCGAACTCGATCGCGTGCTTGAAACTGTCAAGAAGGCGGGCGAGCAACGCGAGATGGAAACGTCTAGACGCTGGCAGGCCAATTTCGATTACGCCCAGGCGCGCTTGCAGTCGCGTCTGATCTACCTCTTCGAGTACAACTATACGCTCGGCCAGATTCGTGCCGATAATCTGCCTGACCTTGCTCCGGGCCAAAGCGGCTGGCGTGTCGGCATCACCGGCGCGAAGATCAACGTCACCGAGAAGAAGGCCAAGGATCTCGCCAAGGCCAACAAGGGATTATTTGAAAAAATCCAGGAGCAATATCCCGGCACGCCGTGGGCCTTGCTGGCGCAGCGCGAAAGCGTGATCTCGCTCGGCCTGGCGTGGCGACCCAAGAGCGATTGACGTCGCCGCTCGCGGTTTAGCGGTCGCGCGGGGGCGCCGGATCGCTTGAAGTGCCCGCTTGTGAGTTCGCGCCAGCGACGCCCGCCCAGCTACGCCACGTCAGCGTTGCTCCCATTGCGATGCCCAGTAGGTCAAATCCCACATCCGCCAACGAACCGTGGCGAAACCAGATGGGAGAGAGCAACTCTTGCAGCCATTCCGTCAACCAGGCATGTCCAATCAGCACGAACATCATGACCCAGCGAAATCGCACCGGCAGCGGGGCCCAAGGCGATAGACCGGTCAGGAACGCGTAGACGCCGATGTGCATCGTCTTCGCGGCGATCTGCTTGAGAATACGAAGCACCTCAGGATCAGGGTGTTCTTCCGGGCTCCGACCCGGAAACTCCACTGCGATCGTCCAGATCAGCAGCAGCCCGGACCAGATCAGCCAGCGCATCACGGCAGCCTCCTTCGCTTGCTGTTTGCCGTAGGGACGACTTCTCTGCGAGTGAGACGGTCCCCCTCACCCCCGGTCCCTCTCCCCCGGAGTAGCGGGGGAGAGGGGAGAAGTCGCAGCGCCAAAGTCGCAAGCGGCGAATGGTCGATCCCCCCGGATTCTATGGAAAAACCAGCACACCTCATAAAACCGCAAGTCAGTCGCGGTCCTTCCTGGAGAATATTCCACATTGGTTAAAGTCCACCACACGAAAAGTCCTCGGCTGCGGAATAATTGCATTGCGCTAACCCACCTTTAGCAAAACTCACTGTTTTCCGGTGAAGATTATTTTTCCTTGGCAGTATTATCGCGCAAGTTTACTTTGTCACCCAAACGACATGAATGGTTCATGGCTGCGCGTAGCCTATGTCCGTGAAACCTGCATCCTGATGAGGAGAGTTCCGATGAGGCTTAACCTGATTACGTCGCTCTTGGCAGCCCTGCTTGGCATCGCGGCGACGGCGCAAACGGGGCTCGCCCGGCACTGCGGCGCTTGCCAGTTCCCCGGTTCGATGAACTGCCGCCAGCAGTCCTGTATGCCCAGGGTGCAGTACCATGTCACCTACCAAACGGTCTACGAGGACCGCGTTTGCGTGCGCTACCGGCCGGTTTACGAGACGACGATGAAGGAAGTCCGCTGCGTCACCTATCATCCCGTCCACGAAAACCGCGTCAAGGAGGAACGCTACTGCGTCCAGAAGCCGGTCTGGGAGACCTACAAGGTGATGCAAAATTATAAGACCTGTCGGCCCGTTTACGAGACGCACCAGAAAGAGGTGCGTTACAAGGTGTGCAAGCCGGTTTATCAAGTCTATGAAGTGCCGGTCCACTCGATCACGTACAAGCCGGTCTTCGAGAAGCACCTGAAGGAACAGCGTTACACCGTACACCATCAGACCTTTCAGGAATACCAGGTCCCCGTCAAGTGGGTGACCTTCCGCCCTGAGTACACCAAACACGAAAAGGAAGTGCGCGTCTGCACTATGCGGCAAGAGATTCAGGAGTTTCAAGTCCCGGTGAAATACAAGACCTTTAGGCCGGAATACACCCAGCGGGTGATGGAGCATCGCTACATGACGTACAAGCAGGCGTTCCAGGAATATCAGGTGCCGGTGAAGTACACGGTGTGCAAGCCGGTGTATGAGAAGCATGTGCGTGAAATACCCTATACCGTGTATCACAAGAAAATGGAGCACTACCAGGTGCCGGTGAAGTACACGGTGTGCAAGCCGGTGGTCACGAAGCACGAAGTCGATGTGCCAGTGAAGACGTACCGGACGGTTGTCGAGCCGATGGAAAAGGTCGTCAAAGTCATTCGTTGCGAGCCGGTGTATTTCGAGCAGAAGGTGACGGTGCAGGTGGGCGAGTGGAAGACCGAGCATACCTTTTGCCCCGGCCCAGTCGTGCAACGCTGCTATCGCGAGCCGGGCGTGTGGGTGTTCGACGAGTGTTGCTGTGCGTGCCGCTACATTCCCGGCCCGCTGGTGACCGTGCCCGTGCAGATGCCAGGTCGTTGGACGTGCAAGCACACGTTCCACCCGCGCGAGGAAGAGCGCACGATCCGCTGCTGTCGGATGGTGCAGAAGGAATATGACACGGTTGTCAAGTACAACGTGTGCCGAACAATATGTGAGCAATCGACGCGGCGGTGCGTGTACACATCATGCAAGATGGTCGCCGAGGAGCACGTGCGCATGGCCGACTGTCACCGCTGCATCGTGATCCCCGAGCAGCGGGTTCGCAGGGAGACCTTTACGACCTGCAAGATGGTCGCTGAAGAGCACACGAAGATGGTGGCCTGCAAGCGCTGCATCACGATTCCGGAAGAAAAGGTCTGCCGGATCCCGTACCAGACCTGCCGGATGGTCGCCGAGGAGCACACGAAGCTTGTGACCTCCCGGAAGTGCATCCAGGTGCCGGAAGTGCACATTCGGAAGGTTCCGTACGTGACATGCAAGATGATTCCCCAGGAGCACATCAAGATGGTGACACGCAAGAAGTGCGTGATCGTGCCCGAGGAAAAGGTCTGCCGGTCCGAATACGTGACGTGCAAGATTGTGCCGCAGCATCACACGACGATGGTCAAGAAGACGAAGTGCACGATCATCCAGGAAGAGAGAGTGTGCCTGGTGCCGTACACGGTGTGCCGGCTGATCGTGGAGGAAAAGTCGCGCGCGATCGAGTGCCGGAAGTGCCGGATGGAGACGGAGGTCAAGGTCGTCCAGGTGCCGTACACGGTGTGCAGGATGGTGCCGAAGGAACTGGTCAAGCAGGTTCCGCAGGTGACGTGTCGGTTGGAATGCTTCACGGAAACCCGGAAGGTGGCGCGTTGCATTCCGATCGTGGTCCCCTATTGCTGCGACCCGCACGGGTCGATGATGCCGCCGGCCCCCGCGATTGGTGCGCCCGCGTCTTCTGGATTCAGCGTGCCAGCGCCAGCACGGATCATGCCTGAGACGAAGTAAACCCGGTTCGGGGAATCGCAATCGATCGGCCTATCGAAAGCCGAGCAAAAGGGCCTCGCTGGATGAAGCGAGGCTTTTTTTCGTCGGCGTTCCAGAAAAAAACAAGTCGGTTCTTGTAGTCCGGTTGCCGAGCATGTAAGGTAGAGAAAAATCAGGAGCGATTCTCATGGAAGCACGACCCAACTCTCCCCCAAGTGTCATCACCGCAGCCGTGTTGTTGCTGATCTATGGAGGGTTGCTTCTAGTATGCGGCATGTGCGGCGCGGGGGGCGGCGCCCTCGGCATGGCGATGCAGGACAAGGGCGGCGATCAGGCGCGCATACAGGCGATGATGGACAAGGACGCCCCAGGGCATCAATTCGTCCAGTGGGGCAGTCTCGCCCTGAATTTCCTGGTCGCGTTCATGATCATTGGCGCGGGCATCGGCGTGTTGCGATGGTCGCCGATTGGACGCATGACCGCGTATCTGGGGATCGTCCTCGATTTGTTGGTTTCGTGTGGCAGCAACATTTATCAAATCGTATTCATTATGCCCGTGACAGAGAAGTTTCTTGCGGAAGCGATGCTGCAGCAACAAAAGCAAGGCGGACCGCCGCCGCCGTTCGACATCGGCGCGCTGGCGACGGGCGCCGGTATCTTTGGCGTGGTCCTCGTGGTCGTCGTCAAGCTCGGGTTTCTGGTGCCGGCGGCGATTTGCCTGAACACCGCCGGGGCTCGCGCCGCGTTTTCGGGCCAGCTCAAAGGTCCCCCCAGTGACGATGATCGTGACTGGGGCTCGCGCTCCAGCGGATATGACGACGGCTACAATCCGCCGTCGCCGCCCAGGTCGCCGGGAGACACGGGCATCACGGATCGTTCGTAGCGATGGATCTAGCATGCCTCCTCCCATCGACGCCGAATCATTCACTGAAGCGTTGGATCGAGCCGTGCGCATCCTCCGCCCGGCCAAGAAGGTTGCGGTATTGACGGGCGCCGGCATCTCGGCGGAGAGCGGACTGGCGACCTTTCGCGGCGGCGGTGGGCTTTGGGAAGGGCAGCGCATCGAGGATGTCGCCACGCCGCGCGCCTTCGCGCGCGATCCGCTCCTCGTGTGGCGATTCTACAATCTGCGCCGCGCCAATTTGGCGACGGTTAACCCAAATCCCGGCCATCGCGCCCTCGTCGAGCTTGAAAACCGGCTCGGCGCGGATTTCACACTGGTCACACAAAACGTGGACGGCTTGCACCAGGCCGCGGGGAGCCACAACGTCCTCGAAATCCACGGCGCCCTGCGGCGAGTCCGCTGCGTCGGCTGCCAGCGCGTCAGCGACCGCGGCGTCGAAGTGTTGCCTGAACTGCCGCACTGCGAGGAACGCGGTTCGCTGCTTCGCCCCGACGTCGTCTGGTTCGAGGAAGCGCTTCCCGACGACATCTGGGGGCGTGCGGTCGAAGCGGTCCAGGCATGCGATTGCTTCCTTGTCGTCGGCACCAGCGCCGTCGTCTACCCCGCAGCGGGGCTGATCGATGTCGCTCGCATGGAAGGCGCAGACGTCATCGAAGCTAACCTCGAACCTTCCGCCGTCAGCACGCGCGTGAACATACTCTTGCTCGGCCCGGCTGGGACATCGTTGCCGGAACTGCTAAAAAGGATGAAGGAGGAAGGATGAACGCACGCACGATTCTTCATTCTTCCTCCTTCATCCTTTTGAGGCTTTCATGGCCCAAATCCTCGATGGCAAACAACTGGCGCAGACGATGCAAGCGGAGATCGCCCTCAAGGTCGACAATTTCTTCGCGCGACACGGTTATCGGCCCGGACTCGCCGCGGTGCTCGTCGGCGATAACGCCGCCAGCCAGGTCTATGTGCGCAACAAACGCACCGCTTGCGACAAGGTTGGTATCACGAGCTCGCTGCATCAACTCCCCACGGCCACGGCGCAGGATGAGTTGCTGCACCTGATCGCCCATCTCAATACCGATCCGCAGGTAAGCGGTATCCTCGTGCAGTTGCCGTTGCCCAAGCATATGGACGAAAGCGTCATTATTGACGCCGTTGCGCCGATGAAGGATGTCGATGGCTTCGGCCCCGTCAGCCTCGGCCTGTTGATGACGGGCAATCCGCGCTTCTTGCCGTGTACCCCTCTGGGCGTCCAGCAGATCCTCGTGCGCAACGGCATCGGCATCGACGGGCAGCATGTGGTGATCGTCGGCCGCAGCAATATCGTCGGCAAACCGCTGGCGTTGATGCTGATGCAGAAGGCGAACGGGGCGAACGCGACCGTAACGGTTTGCCACAGCAGGAGCCGGGACATCGGCGCGATCACCAGGCAGGCGGACATCATCGTGGTCGCGATCGGGCAGGCGCGCTTCTTGACGAAGGACATGGTGCGGCCAGGCGCGGTCGTCGTCGATGTCGGCATCAACCGTACGCCGGACGGAAAGCTGGTCGGCGACGTTGACTTTGACGGCGTTAAGGAGATTGCCAGCGCCATTACCCCGGTTCCAGGGGGCATCGGGCCGATGACCATAACTATGCTGTTGCACAACACGCTGCAAGCGGCGATACTACAACATGAGTGATCCGTCCAGGCGCGCGTCGAAGAACCGCGCGTTTCCGCCAAGCGCGGCGAGACGAATCGTGTCCACGTCAGCGGAGACCCTATGTTCCCGACTTCACCTGCTGCCCGCATTGGGTTGTACGTGCTTCTCCTTCTCGCAGGCGTGGTCACGCTGCATTTGGCCCAGGAAGTGATTCTGCCACTCTTGGTGGCGCTTCTCCTGGCGACGGTGCTCGGACCAGCCGCATACTGGCTGCAGGAACGGCTGAAGATACGCTGGTCGCTGGCGTGCGTTACCGTCGTGATTGGTCTGGTGTTGGCGAACATCATCATCTTCGCCGTGTTCACATCGTCGGTGACGAGCGTCGTTGCGCGCATGTCGAGCGAGGAAAAAATCATTGAGATGTACAAGAAACTCCGCAACAACCTTGAAAAAATCAGTCCGACGGGCCTCAACGAAGATGTTTTTCCCATTGACGTGAAGAAAGAAGATCACATTGTCGAAACCTACAAGTTGCTTCGGGAGAAAGTAGACCCGTTGAGCAAGACAACCCAGACTCCCCTAACGGAAGAAGATTATCCCAAGGACCCCAAGAGAAAGGAACTGACCACGGAGGAGACGATCAAGAAATATAAGGAACTTCGGGCTCGGTTGGAAATCCTGGGGGGTACAGCGCCAATCGACGAAAAGGCCTTCCCCAAGAATTTGCAGTCCGTCCGGCAGGTCAGGCTTTTTCAATACATCATCGACAAAGCGCCGTCCCTCTTGGGTCAAGCCGGACTTTACAGCGCCAATTGGGCCTGGCAAGTGATTTTGATTCTCTTCACCACCTTCTTCGTGTTGCTAGAAGGCAAGATGCTCGCACGGCGCGTTGTCGCGATCTTTGGCCCAAGCCAGGAGGTACAAGACAACGCAACGAACGTGCTGTTTGAAATGGCCGCGCAGGTGCGCACGTATTTGGTCTGGCGCACCATCATCAACTTCGGCCTCGCCATCCTCATGGGGGTAGTTTTCCAGGCATTTGGCTTGGGCCAGGCGTGGACTTGGGCTATCTTATTGGCGATTCTCAATTACATCCCCTACTTCGGCCCCGTGCTGGCGTCGATTCCGCCGTTTCTCGACGCCTTCATTTCGACGGAAAATCCGGTGGTGCCGATCGTGATCATGGTTCTCTACTGGGGCGTGATCGTCGTGGAAGGCTGGCTGGTGGTACCGCTCTTGATGGGGCGCAGCATGGACCTGAATGCGACGACCGTCATGCTCGCCTGCTTGTTTTGGCCGCTGGTATGGGGGCCGACGGGGCTGTTCCTGGCGATGCCGATCATGGCCGGTATCAAGGCGATCCTCTTCAACGTCCCCGAACTGCGCGCGTGGGCCGACCTCATGAGTTCGACGGAAGTGGACACCAAGCCGCGGATCCTGATGTCAGGCGAGATCCCCAATGGCGTGCCGCAAGCCGACGGCGCCTTCACGGCCGATGAACTACGCCATGCCGAGGGGGAGGCAAAATAATGCTGAGTGCTGAGTGTCGGAAAGTTCAATCTCGCGGTTACTTCACTCCGCACCCCGCACTTTTCTAAGCGAATTGATTGGCAAACCACGCGTCGCTCGATTACAAAGAACCTCTGCCCGGCAATCAACCTACACGGCGGAGCATCTGTAATGAGCGAAGCGTCTCCAGCGGGCGGAACCCCCTCCCACGGCCAACTCAGCTTGTGGGACACCGTCAGCATTATCGTCGGCATCGTCATCGGGTCGAGTATATTCACGATCCCCACCATCATCTTCATTCGCGTCAGCGGCCCATGGGAAGTGATGGGTGTGTGGGCGTTCGGCGGTTTCCTCTCCTTCATTGGCGCGCTCTGTTACGCCGAGCTGGCGACCACCTATCCGCGCTACGGCGGCGATTACGTCTATCTCACGCGCGGACTCGATCGTCCGATCGGCTTCCTCTTCGGCTGGTCGCAGCTCGCCGTCATCCTGACCGCCAGCACCGGCGCGATGGCGTTCATCTTCGGTGATTACGGGACCGGCTTGATGGGCATCAACGCCAACTCGGAGCGTGCCGCAGTGGGCAAGGCCGAGGCGACTTTGAAAAGCAAGCAAGAAAAAGCTCAGGACCAGACCAAGGAAGGGAAGGAACTTTTCGCGGCCGTTGAGATGACTCAACTCAAGGAAGCGCAGACGGTGCATCAGACGAGGAAGAATGAAGTCGCGCTCGTGGCCGCGCAAATGGGCATCGGTGCGATTCTCGTTTTGACGGTGTTGAATTTTTTCGGCGTCGTCCTGGGCAAATGGATTCAAAACGGACTTGTCCTCGTCAAGTTGGCTGGACTCTTGATGATTGTGGGCGCGGCACTCTTGGTGCCGGTGGACAACGCCTTCGCGGTGACCAATCCGACGCGCGGGCAATCGGGCATCGCGGGGGCGATGATTCTCGTCCTCTACGCGTTCGGCGGCTGGAACGACGCCGCCTTCGTCGCCGCCGACTTGAAGGATCGCCGCAATATCACCAAGGCCTTGTTGCTCAGCACGCTCGGCATCACCGTCATTTACCTGGTCGTCAATTTCGCGTATCTCTTGGCCATCGGTTTCGAACCGGGGCGGCGCTTCAATTTCGCCATGCCCACGGAGATCATGACCAAGGCCTTCACGAAAATCGGCGGTGAGGAGTTTGGCGCATTCGGCGGCAAGCTTATCAGCGTCATCGTGATGATGTCCGCTCTCGGCGCCATGAACGGCCTCATCTACACCGGCTCACGCGTCTACCTGCCGCTCGGCAAGGAGCATCGCGTCTTCGCCTTCCTCGGCTTCTGGAGCCCGACGCTCAAGTCGCCGATTTTTGCTTTGATCGCGCAGGCGCTCGTCAGCATCGGTATGATCCTCGCGGTGGGGACCGAAACCGCGCAAGCGGCAATCAACGACGGCTTGAAATCGATCGGCATTCCCGAGATCCCCTGGGCGGATCACTTCGGCGGCTTCAACACGCTCTTCGACGGCAGTGCCCCGGTCTTCTGGATTTTCTTTCTTCTGACCGGCATGTCGATGTTCGCGCTGCGGGCACGCGATCCGAAAATCGAACGGCCCTTCATGCTCAGGCCGCCGTTTTATCCGCTCTTGCCGCTTGTTTTCTGCGGCATGTGCCTGTTCGGATTCTGGTCGGCGATCACCACGGCAGGCTGGGTGTCGCTGCTCGGCTTCATCCCGCTCGCGCTGGGACTGCCGCTCTATTGGCTGTCGGGCGCGGTGACGACGCCAGCCGAGCCGCCGCCGTCCGAACCGGACCCTGCGGCTGAATTGGAGAAGACTCAGCCCATCCACGGCAATTCCGCGGACGATCGGTTCAAGCCGCGCAGCTAGATGTATAAGCAACTGACGCTTCAATGCGAACGCCAAGCCGCCAGCGGCAAACACGGAGACTTCTCATGAAACGATTCTCTCTCGTTACCTGGATTACGGCCGTCCTCGCCCCCGCGGCCATCTTGTCGCTCGCGCCGGCCCACAGCCAGGACCGCCCAGCGCAGCGCGAACCCGACGTCATCTACGTGCCGACGCCATATGAGGTGGTCGACAAGATGTTCGAGTTGGCCGACATTCGTCCCGGCGAAATCGTCTACGACCTGGGTTGCGGCGACGGACGCATTCCGTGCATGGCGGCGAAGAAATTCAACGTCCGCACCTGGGGCTTCGACATCAACCCCGTGCGCGTTCGCGAATCGCTCGACAACGTCAAGAAATTCAACGTCGAGCACCTCGCCACCATCAAGCAGCAGGATATCTTCGAGCTTGACCTCTCGAAGGCAGACGTCATCACGCTCTACCTTCTGCCCCGGCTCAACGTCAAACTGATCCCGCAACTCGACAAATTGAAGCCGGGCTGCCGCATCGTGTCGCACGATTTCAACATGGAAGGCGTGCGGCCCAAACGCGAGATCAGCTTTCGGCCCACGACGGGGGAAAGTACGCGCGACCATCGCATCTATTTGTGGGTGACGCCGCTCGAGAAGGAACGGCCGGGTGGCAATTGAAACGAACAACGGCGCTGCGCCTCTCGCGACACGCACCGCCGCTGCCCTATCGTATGCAACGCCTTCCCCAAGGCGTTACTTACCTCGATTGAATCCCCAGGGGCATCACCCTGAGGGCTAACCCGCCATTCTCACCAATACACTGGCACGATGGCTCCTGATTTGGCATAAAGACTTTGCCACAAGATCTTTGTTCCAAACGCAGCAGGCCATCGCGCCAGTGTATTGGTGAGAATGGCGGGTTAGACGTTAAGTGGCTTGTCGAACGACAAGTTGGGCAGCGGCACGTAGGTAGCCGTCGCCGACGAGAATCCAGGCCTCGCCCTTCAAGAGATCGCTCTTGGCGGCCTGCAAGCGTTGCACTAGACGCGCGGGGGCGTGCACCTCCAATTGCGGCGGGCTGTAGGCGAGCGAACAGCTTTCGACCTCGTTCGACGGCAGTTGGCGCTGCCGACACCAGCTGCGCCAAGCTTCTTGCCACAAGGCGGCCGGCGTCTCCTGGGCGAGGTCGGGCCATTGAGAATGGGCGGCGATGGGGAGGCGCAGCACAGGAGACTGATCGTAGAGAGTCCAGCCATCGACCTTGACGGCGAAGGCGAGCATTCTCTGGACGTCATCTTTGTGCGTGAACATCAAGACGAGCATTACGCGCTCGGGGCGATCGACGATCACGCGTTGCCAGTCCTGGAGCGAGACACCGTTCGATAATCCTTCGATGTCGAGCGGGAAGGCGTTGCAGTGCTTCCAATCCGCAGTCTGGGTGATGCAGCTCTGTAGCGCAGTGGGGTCGAAGCGATGATCGGCGTCAACCTGCCAGGGAACGCCGGCACAATCCGCGAGTGGAATGAATTGCGGCGCCACGAGCCGCTGCCCGGCAGCCGCGAGACATTCCATGAACGGGAACACGCGCCGCTCGTTCGCGCGGTAGGGAATCTGACGCGACTCGATCGCGTGTCGGCCCAGTTCGGTCGCGCGGCAGCCGTCCGCTTGACGTGTCAACAGCCCCGCGTTTTCGAGATCGCCGAGGATGCGCTGGATGATCGCCTCGGGCAAGCGCAGACGCTCGTGTAGAGCGGCGCCGCAGATGCCGGCGCCGGGGCTGATGCATTGCTCGATGTCTAGCGCTTTCAGGACGAGACCGGCCAGCGGTTCCAACGGTCTGGACGCCAGAACTTTGACGGAGGCTTCGACCCGATGCGCGAATCCGTAGCCGACCCACAGAGCCTGAGGCTGGTGCGGCGCGAGCTGTCGCCACCAACCCGCGAGGGTTCGGCTGCCGGGGTAGATCAGGGACGACGCGCGATCCATTGACGACTCCAGAACGCTCCCGGTGTACGTCCGGGAACCTTTTGCCCATTATGAAGCAAAAGAGGCGAAAAACAAGGCGAACAAGGAGCGGTACACGAAGTAAGCGGGTTCCAAGAGAACCCGCTTACTTCGTGTACCGCTCGATGATGTAATCTTTTCGGCCGTGCTGGATTCAAGACGAGACGAAATCTCATCCTTTGCCGTTCGAGACGCCATTGACGTGCGCGGGGATTGGTTCGTGACAATGCAGAATTGCCGTCAAGCGTTCGAGACGCAGAAGTTCGTCGTGGGCGGCGCGGGCGTCGAGGTGATCGACCGGTCCCGTCCAATGGGTGCGTTTGTAGAGTGTACCGGGATCGCCGAACACGATCAGATTCGCCGTGGCGCGCACCAAAGCCAACGGCAATTCGAGAACGTCTTCGCCGAAGGCGACGGCGCGATGACCATGGCTGCGCGTCAGGCTCAGGAAAACAAGTTCGCATTCGCGCTGACGCATCCGGCTCGGCAACGCAATTTCCAGCGGGAACGACCGTCCGCGCAGTAATTCCGATTGCTGCACGAGGCGGCGCAGCAGCTCGACTTGCCCCTGGTAGAGTGCGAGCACCGCGACGCGGGTAGTGGCGTTCGGCTCGTTCTGCGCCCAGCTCTCCAGCCGGCGAATCAGGACCTGCGCTTCTGCATAATTCACGAAGCCGCGCATGGGCAAGCCGGGCCGCAATCCCGCCGGCAGACGATCCGCCTGTTTGGCCGCCGCGAGATCGAGTTCCAGGCCCGCGCCTTCGCGCGGCCATTCGTGCTTGGTCAGCGCCGGCACGGCCACGAATTCACAGGCATGGTCGGCCGCTGATTTTTCTTGCGTGTAGCCGATCAGCCAATCGGCCGGGCGCACCACGGCTTGCAGCATCTTGGCGATCGGCCGGCTGAAGCGATACGGCATCTGCAGGAACACGGACCGTTCGGCATCAACGATTGGCCGTTGCCGCGCCAGCCAATCGTCCGCCCTGGCGCGATCCCAACCCGCGCTCTTGTCGAACTCGATCGCGGCGACGCGCGATGTTTCGCCAGCATCGTCCGCGACGACGCCGAGACGCAGGCCGGAGTCGAACGCCAGCCAGCGCTGGATGCGAAAGCTCGCGGGGCCAAGACGGCGGCGAACGCATTGCGCATCGTCACTCCACCAGCCGGTCTGGCCAAGCGGTTCGAGCGGGAATTCTTGCACCTCGCACACCATGAAGCGGAACGCGTCCTCGAAGGAATGCTGTGGTCCAAAGAGCACTTGCGCCAGCCGCGGCGTCGAGCGCGGGCGGTGCAGGATGCGCAATTCAATGTTGGAGGCGTCAGCCAGGCTTTCGCTCTCAAGGTGTTGACGATCGTCGGCGCCCAGCGGCACGAGTTGGCACACAAGTCGGCCCTGCTCGCGGCGCCAGGTGCAAGGCCAGCGACCCGCGTCGCCGCCGAGCGCTTGCCAGATGCGCCGCCAGGCGCTGGTCGTGGGGACGGCGGCCGTCAAAATCGAGCGTACCGGCTTCTCTTGCGGTGGCGCCTCGCCCAGCGCGGACGCAACCAGGACACAGCGTTCGGCCTGACGCGCCAGTTTGACCATGTCGGCGTCCGCAAGACTCTCGGCGTCTTCGACGATGACGAAATCGAAAGGCGCCCTTGTGGCCGCGCGGAACTTCACGTCGGTCTGCCAGCGTTGGATCGTGCTCGCCACCACATTCGCGAAACCTGGCAACCGCTCCGCCAGTTGCGGACCGGACTCCTCGACGAATTGCAGCCATTGGCGGGCAAACTGACATTGCTGTTCGTCGTGTTTCGTTCTCTCAATCCAAAGTTCCTGGGCCTTGGTGACGGCTGCCGGTGTCCACGCCGTGGGGGCGTCCATCAACACCTGCGCGCAGAGTTTCGACCAAACCTCAGTGAGCAATTGCAATTCGCCTTGCAAACGCTGTTGCTCGTATTGCCAGGCGCGCCGCCGTGTTTCGATTTCCTCGGCGATCAGCGTCTGCCGTTCGCGCTCGAATTGCTCACGGCGTTCTCGCCCTTGAGTTTGCAATTGATCGATGCGCTGCTGTAGGTCGCCCTTGCGTTCTTGTGTTTGGCTCAGTTCACGGATCAGCGATTCGGTTTCGGCGACGACGCCGGCGTTGAAGAGATTGAGCCAGAAGGCAGGCGTCCAGAATCGACGGTGCTTCTTGGCCTGATAGCCCGGTTCCAGAGACGCGACACGTACGCCGCGGTCGGCAAGCACGTGGTCGCAAACGCTCAGGTCGGCTTGATGGGTTGCGAGCGATGATTCGAGTTCACGCAGGCCGTCGTCGCAGGCTGCGCGCATTTGTCGCAGGCGCGCCCAGAATGGCGTCGCGGCATCGGCTGCGTCCGCCTCGCTGGCCACCTCGGCCGCAACTCCGGCGAGGCCATCGCTCACCCGGCGCTGTTGCTGTTCGAGAGCGTCGTTACGTTCCGCGCACGCGCGGAGTTCGCCCCAGAGTGGGGCTTGCGCACCTCGCCGTCGACAGGCCGATTCGTGGTGTTCGCTGTTGCCACGCGCGCCGGCAAGCGTGCGTTCCAGAAAGGATTGCCGTTGTTCATCAAGCGTGAAGCCGCGCAGCCAAGGCGGGATGGCCTCTGGTTTCTCGAGCGGGTCGAGAAGACGCAGGGCAAATACTTCGGATCGGCCAACCAGACGCGCCAGGACGACATCGACTGACGCGGCATGAGGAGCGAGGAAGAGGATGCGCTGTCCGCGTGCTGCCGCCTGGAGGATGATCTCCGCGACCACGCGCGATTTGCCCGTACCCGGCAGGCCTTCGAGCAGGAAGAGATCGGGCGTGCTCAACGCGCGGACCACTGCCTGTTGTTGCACGTCATCAAGCTGGTCATCGAAGAAGACCAAAGACGCGGACGAGTGACAAGGCAGGGCATCCGCCTTGCCGGCAAGAAGACGGGACAGCAGCGAGGCGACAGCGGTATCCTTGGCGGACGCCGTTGATGTAGCGCCGTTGCTGAGGGGGGGCAACTGATGGGGATAGAGGACACCTTGTTGCTGAGCCAATCCCATCGCCTCGGCGCGCTGGCGCGGACTGGCGTGCAGAAACCACTCCTCCCAGGTGGAGGAATGCACACGATCGCCATGGACTTCGACGCCGTTGGTCGATGGGCCGATGGCGCTGACGCTTTCAGAGGCTAGCGCTAGCCGGACCGTCATGGCGCGCCCTCGTTCCACCCCTGTCCGACCGGGTGGCATAAATAATCTCTCTGCATCGGCATGAGCATCCTGAGGTCATTCAATCCTGGCGCCATTGACGCCGCCGTGTTACGCTTTTGTTGTGGTCGCAACGCTGCGATGGTGCGCGAGTCGTATATCGGTGAAACAAGGGGGCGGTCAGGTCGGGCGTGGCTGAATCGACCCCAAGCAGGTTCCTTCAAGAATTGTCCCTGGTGTGGAAGGAGCGTAGGAGTTCCCTCGAAAAGGACGTTAAAGGGCTCCTCGCCTTGGGCGTCCGACCGTACTAATAGACGTTCAACTCATTACAAAGTATCGGAGAGTTTTACGTTTCTCAAGAAAAAATCCGATGAAATTAGGGTTTTCTGAAGGTACGCCGACCGTCTTTTGCCGACAAACAACCCCCTTTTTCGTGTTGATAGTGGGCCGACGCTCCGCGTCCTGCTTGGCGACGCGAAGCGTCGCACCATATTGTTCAGCGTTTTTCCACGCTCAGCACATCGATGCTCACGCGCCCTACAACCCGGATAACCGGCACAATCGGCGTCATCGTGCGTTCATCGTGCCAGCTATGATCGGTGATCTTCAGGTGGGCGGCGCCGACGTGGCCCTTGCCCAGCGTCGCGTCAATGGGGAGCCAACGTCCCTGGATCCAGACCTCCGTCCACATGTGAAACGCAAAGCAAGGCAATCCCTTGACTTCCGCGTAGATCAGCCCAATCGCGGTTCGGCTCGGCACCTCCACTGCCCGGCACATCGCGGCGGCCAGCATCGCGAATTCGGTGCAATCGCCTTGTAGCGTGCGCGCGACGTGATCCGCCGTCGCCAGCGCTTCATGATTCGTCACGCGCATGTTGTCGCGCACCCAGCGTTCGATCCGCAAGGCCCGCTTCCATGGGTCAACCTCGTTGCCAATCGCCCTGGCGGCCAACTCACGGACTTTCACATCATGGCAGTTAATAAAGTAAGAGCTTTGGGTGAATTCGGCAGATGGCGATTTCGCGTCCTCGACTGCAGGATTCGCCTCATTGGAGCGCACATGGAGTTCGAATGTATTCCCTTGGCCGTTTTTCGCTTGCTGCCGATCGTCGCGTGAAAACGTCGTCGCCGCGTTGTCGTCGTTGCGAACCGTGATGCGGTAGACGGCGGCGCGCGTCTCGTGCGGTTGCGGAATACGCTGTTTGAGTCGGACGAGTTGCCCAAGCCCGACATCGCTAAGCTGGGCGATCGGCCCCGGGGCAAGTGCCTGTGTTTTGGTAGTCCGGTAGAGCACAATCGGGCCGAGGCCAGGGACCTCGAATTCCGTTTTGACAGGCTCTAGGTTCTTGTCCAGCCAGAGCAATGACGCGGGCAATTGCAGTGCGTCTATCTTGTCGCCGTTGCGAAATTCGATTTTCTCCGGAACGCTCTCAACCAGCAAGAGTTTCGTCTTTTCTCTGGCGCCCTTCAATTCTAGCTCACGATAGCCTTTGGCGTTGACCGCCGTTTTCACAACGAGGTTTATCGTCGGCTCGAAATGGCGATACATGAAAGTGTCGCCAGGCTTGAGTTCGCGGTCTTTGAAAAGACTCTGCTGCTTGAAGAGGCCGACGGCGTCGCCATGCCACGGGGCAGGCTTGAGGCGCGTGTTGCCGTTGAGAAGAAGCTGCACCTGATTGCCGACCACGGTTCCTTCGATCTGGGTTTGCTGCTTCTTGCCGAGGAATTGCTTCATGAAGACGCCAAGAACCTTGCCTTCGGCCGATTCGACGGAGCCGGTATCCATGGACATTTGCACGACGGTGTCATTGCGTTTCAGCGTGAGTCGAAGTTCGACCGTCGTGTGTAAGGCCTTTTCGCCATTGAGGTTAACTTCTTTGGTGATCGTGTGAACATGCCCCGCTTTGCTTTCGCCGAGATACGCGGCATCCCAGGATTCGAGGACGATCTTGCCGTCGCTCCCACCGGCGAAGGCAGGGGTGCTGCACAGGATGAACAGGAGGACGGCAAGCGCGTTCCGCAAGGTTAGCTCCAAACAATCAACCACGAAACACCCCGAAAACACGAAAAAAGAGACTGGTCGGGACTCATTTTCCTCCTGTTCCATTTTCGTGTGTTTCGAGGTTTTCTATGTTTGTCTAGTCTGCGCTAGAGATCTGGTTGAGTAGTTTACGCGAATGGCTCGTTTTTTTGCAATCGGAACAGTTGCGGAAAGTTCACAATATCGGCGGACATTGCCGGCGCGTTTCCCCCGTTCGGCAGCGTCGGAATCGTCCCTCTCCACAGGATTTGCCGGCGCAATCTCCCATTTTCAAACGATTTTGCACTTTCTCTCAAGTTCGCGCCTACAATTTGATCGGATCTTTGGCCGCGAGGCAAATCGCGACCTATACTTCAACAACCGCGGAGACGCCCGTCCGCGCGAGTTGCCCGGCTCAGCACCACACCGACCACGCAACGAAGGGTATCGACGTGACCGACAAAAGCATGGCCGAGCATCTGAAGGTGGACCGTTACGGCGACTTCTGGCTGACTGACGCTATTCGACCGGCCCAGGATCTGACGGTGGTGCCGAGCCAGGGCTATCGCATTGACGTGTATCGCGACCCGAACGCCAACTTCTCCGTGCCGGTCCTGGCCGCTTCCATTTCGCGCGAAAAGCTCTTTGACGTCTTCCTCGACCTGCTTGAGTCACTCGGCGAAGTCGTCGATGTCGTCCTGGAAACCAGCCACAATTCGACGGGCGGCAACCCGCACCTCGACCTCTTCCGCGAAGCGATGGACCTGCCTGTCCTGAAGAGCCATTGCTGCGATTACGAAAACCTGCTGCTCAATGACGGCTGCACGGGCATCGCCGTCATGTCCACCGAAGGCCCGATGGAAGTGCAGTTCGACGAACACAAGCTGCTCGTCGTCTATGCCCCCAAACTGAAGCCGTTTGAAGCCGTGATGCGCGAACACCGCATCGCCCGGCAAGACTCGATGAAGCTGATTACCGAAGGTGAGCACCTGCACTCGACTGACGAGACGCACCGCGCTTCGTTCGAGGAGATGTGCTATCGCCTGGGCGTCGGCAAAGCGTTCGAGCGCGTCGGCAGCAACGATTGGTAAGCCAATTTGCCCTCGCGCTGAACGCGGCGAGTCAAACGCACGAAACACCCACGGCGAACGTCGTGGGTTTTTTGATGCACTTGATCGCGGCAGAGAAGCTCCCCCCAGAATTGTTATGCCTTGCTACGGCCCGCATGGCGCGTCATAATGATAATCGAAAATAGGAGGACGATGATGATCAATGCAATTGTAAGGGGCGGACTTGTCGTGCCGCACGATCCGTTGCCGCAGGATTGGCAAGATGGAACCGAGGTCGAAGTCGAAAAAAAAACCGCTGACTCGAGCGAGGCCGATGGCATTTCGGGCGCCGATGCCTGGATGGATGATGTGGAACGCTGTGCCGCGCAACAAGACGAGGCAGACGACTTGCGCCTGCAACAGGCCATCGACGCAGAGCGCAGGCTCGCCAAAGAATTAGCGCGCCGAGGAAAGTTGTGATGGCGAAATACCTGCTGGACACGAACCACCTCAGTCACGCCATCCGTAAAGTGTCCCCGCTGCGTGATCGATTGCGCGCCGCAGTCCGGCAGGGCCACCGCCTTGGCACGTGCTGGCCGGTCTTGTGCGAGCTCGAAGTCGGTATTCGGCAGACGGCGAACTCGGATGCGGTTCGGCGAACTCTTGGCGCCGTTCTGCGCGACATGCGGATTTGGCCCATGAACTGGCAAGTCGTGAGCGCGTATGCCGATCTGCGTCTTTTCGCCAAATCCAAAGGCATAGCCATCTCACACGTTGATCTCGTCCTTGGCAGCCTCGCACAAACCATGGATACAATCCTGCTGACGACGGACAACGATTTTCAAGAATTGAAATCCGTTCGCTCGGAGAACTGGATCGTGGTTCCGTGAATCAAGTTGCCCTAGCCGCACCCGGTAGGACCCTACGTCCTCAACGTGCGGCATTGTCGGCGATGGACGGTGAACGTCAACCGAATACTGGGTCTCGGCGATGCCCGCGAAAACTCTTATCCTGTCCGCATGAACATCCTCATCGCGATTCCCGGCGACGATCCGCCGCAACTGCAAGGCTCCCCCCATCTCGAGCGGCTGCGTGCGCGCGGCGACGTCGTCATGCACCCCGATCGTCCGGCCGACGACGCCGAGAAGCTGCGTCGTGTGCAAGGGGCGACCTGCCTCATCAACTCGCGCAGTGCCGTCAAATGGCCGGGACCTCTTCTCAGACAATTGCCGAATCTGCGCATGATTACCGTGTGCGGCATCGGCACTGACGCCATCGATACGGCCACCGCGAAAGAACTTGGCATCGCCGTGTGTAACGTACCAGGTCTGACCGCGCCGATCGTCGCCGAGCATGCGCTGGCCTTGATGCTCGCCACGGCGCGGCGGGTCTGCTTGCAGACGGAGCAGCTTCGCGCCGGCGTCTGGAAAACGCCCGACAATATCTACCTGCGCGGACGCACGCTCGGCATCCTTGGCGTCGGTCCCATCGGCGCCGAGATGGCACGTCTGGGCCAGGCGATCGGCATGCGCGTGCAAGCGTGGACGTTCAACCCGTCGGCGGATCGCGCCAAGGCGCTCGGCGTCCCATTCGTCGAGCGCGATGAGTTGCTGCGGACCAGCGACGTCGTCAGCATCCACGTCAAGTTGACCAAGGAAACACGTGGCCTGCTAGGCGCTCGCGAACTCGCCCTGATGAAGCCCGGCGCTTTGCTCGTCAACACCGCACGCGGCGCGATCGTCGATACCCCGGCGCTGGTGGACGCACTCAACCGCGGCCATCTCGGTGGCGCCGGCATCGACGTTTACGACATCGAGCCGATCCCGCCGGATCATCCGCTGCTCGCGTGCCGGCAAGTCGTGCTGACGCCGCACGTCGCCGATCAGAATCCGGAGGGGATGGAGATCCTCAACAAGGGCGCCGTGGACAACGTGCTGGCGTTTCTCGATGGGAAGCCGATTCATCGCGTGGCGTGAGGCAATTCTTCCCCGCCCCTTGGTGCAATATCGTTCGTCGAACACGATGCGGGGATCGGGCCAGGCAGCTTTATTGGACCCGCGGAGCGCAGCCGCGAACCTTGGAGCCATTATTCGGTAGTGTCTCAGTTTCGACCGTAGACCTCACGCTCCGCGTGAGGATTCCTCACGCGGAGCGTGAGGTCTACGATGGTCGTGCGAAACTGAGACACTACCCATTATCCCGGTTGTTTTTTCGGAAGCGGATCCAATTGCTTGATCTCGATCTTGCGGAAGTGAATCTCACCGGCAATAATTTGCAGGGTGATGCGCCCTTTTGTCGCTCGATCTTGCCGGGTTTCGGTGTAGTCGGCGGCTTCCTTGCCGTTCACCACGAGGCGAATGCGTTTTCCCTGAGCGATGATTTCGTAAGTAAACCAGGTATCGGCTGGCACGAGCGGCTCCGTGACTTTGACCAACCCATAGAGACTACCCGTTCTTTGATCCGTATGGGCATTTGAAATTTGCGCTTTAAGATTCGACAGGTGCTTGTCGGTCCGGAAAAAGATGCCGCCATGGGCCTCGTCGCCCCCCATCACTTCCGCGCGCAGATGGAAGTTATCGAAATCATCGCGGACGGTGAAAATGTAGTTATGAGGTCCGGAGCAGGTGACGGCGCCATCGACGACTTTCCATCGCGCCGCGAGCCCCCCAAACTCGCGGGGGGTCCAGCCGGTCAAGTCCTTGCCGTTGAAGAGGGGAACGAAGCCCGTTGGAGCCGCCGGCACGATCGGCGTCCCATCTGCGCTCACCCACTTGGCGCCGACAATCTTGCCGTGATGGTTGTTGCCGGAGGAGTCCTTGAGCACGTCGCCCGAGCCTTCATCGCAGTGGTACAACGCCAGCGTGTCGGCATCCCGCTCGAAGCGATCTTTCGGCGTGAATTCCGGGTCGTAACGCGCGACCTTCGAGACGCGCACTTCGCGCATGATCCCTTGAAATCCAGGGTTCGGCTCCGTCGGAACGGCGCCGGCGAATAGAGCGCTGGCAACCACATTGGCTACACTCTTGGGCGCGGGGGAAGTCGCCAGGATCTTGCCCTCGACAAACAAGGTCATCTGGTTGTCCTTCCAGACGACAGCAAGATGGATCGGCCGGCCCGCCTCACTGGCCGCAGTTCGCAGATTGGAGAACGAATCGTTGACCTGATGCATCCTGCCGTTGGGCAAATAGACGAGTGCGTATAAATTGTCGGCGACCGAATTGATGACGCTCGCCCCACCCGCCTTCAGAATTCTGCCCGGACTTTCGGGGAACACGTACGCTTCGAGCGTGCCTTCGTCTATTTGTCCCAATATCAGCGTGGAGAATTCAACGTAATCCTTGGGGCCAAACCGAAGCGCGGTGTTCGGGAGGATTTTCGGCGGGTTCTTGTCCGCGTCCAGCGTCTTTTTGACGCGTTGGACCGTCACTACCTGCACGCCGTCGCGATTCAAGACGAACTTTTCGGGCAACGCGAAATACTGGCCATTGGGATCATCCTTGAGGCTGATCGTGTAGTCGCCCGTGCGGATGGCCCAGGTCTGGCCGCTTTTGCCGGCGAGGATTTCGATTTCCTGGCCGTTCTTGAGCAAGCTGACTGTAACCTTTTCATCCTCGGTTCTGATCTCGATGGTCCCCTTGTCCGTGACGATGTAATAACCGCCGCCGCCCGCCAAGGCGAGGATGCAAGCGAACGCACCGAACGCGATGATGGCGAGAAACCCGAATGACCTGCGCGGCGGCGCGCTGGGCGTGGCGGCGCGCGGCATGATCTGCGTAATGGTCTGTGCGTTGCCCTTCGGCGTCAGCGTGTTGGTGTTTTTCGACTTGGCCGGCTTTAGCGTGACGTTCGTGAGCGTGGTGTCCGCCGGCGTTTCGAGTAGTGCGTGTTCAATCTTGACGAGTGCCTCGATCACGTCCTTGGCCGTCGCGGGACGATCTTCGGGCTGCTTCGCCAGCATCTGTAGGATCAGGTCCGACAGCGACTTTGGAATCGCACTCGAGATCTCATGCAGCGGCCACGGATCGAGCGTTGCCAGCGCCATCAAGACTTCAATCGTGGATTTGCCTTTGAAAGGCTGCTCGCCGGAGCACAGCGCATAGAGTACGCAGCCAAGGCTGAACAGGTCGGCCCGCGCGTCCACGTGCTTGTCGCCGCGCGCCTGTTCGGGCGAAATGAACGCCGGCGTGCCGAGGATGGCGCCCGATTTCGTGATGTGCGCGTCGTTGTAGGAGCGGGCCAGGCCGAAATCGAGGATGCGCGCCCGCGGCGGTCCCGCACGCTGCGTTTCCAGCCAGATGTTCGCCGGCTTGATGTCGCGATGGATCAAGCCCGCTTCATGGGCGGCGCTCAGACCTTCCGCAACCTCCTTGCCGATGCGCACGACCTCGCGGATCGGCAACCGCTCCCCCCTCTTCAAGTGCGCACCGAGCGGTTCGCCTTTCAAAAACGGCATCGCGATGAACGGGACGCCGTTCTCTTCGCCGACTTGATAAATCGGGCAGACGAAATCGCTTTCGACCTTCGCCGCCGCCTTCGCCTCGCGCAGGAAGCGTTGGCGATGCCGCGGGTTCTTGGCGATCTTCGGCTTCATGACTTTCAGGGCGATTTGGCGTTCGAGCTTGACGTCCTCGGCCTCGAAGACCGCGCCCATACCGCCGTGGCCGAGCTCGCGCAGGACGCGATACCCGCCCAGCCGGCCGATCTCGTCCGGGCTTTCAGGTTTGCCGAGCAAGGCCACGATCTCGCTCATTGCGACGGCGTGAGGAATTTGCGATTCCTCCGACTCCGCTGCGGCGCCGTCGATTTCCTCGCCAGGCTTGACAAGGGAAGCCTTGCTGCGTTCGAGCAGTTTCTGCAGTACGGGCTCATCCGGATGCGGCGCAGCCTTCGCGCCGGCGCGCAGGGCATCGCTGAGGGTATCGCTTTCGAGATTGGCGATCGTGCCCGCGCAACTCGGACACGCTTCAATGTGACTCGCCTGCGATTCGACCTGTTCGGCAGACAACCTGCCTTCGAGCAGCGCCAGGTAGCTCTCGCCCGTCGGGCACGCTTGCTTGGTCATGGCGAATTTCTCGTGATATACTGTGCGCGGTCGAGATAGGCACAATTCAAACTAACCCGAAGCACAAGCGAGGGATTGGGCGCGTCCCTCGCTTGTTGTTCAGGTTAATGTCAGGATGGACCGCGTGTCGTATATACCGTCTCCTACTGTACGATGAGGTCCGGAAAATCTCACGCAAAAACGGGATTATTGTTAAAATTCGTATGGATGCGCGCGCTAAAGCGATCGCCACCCAGGAAAATACCCATCCGAAGCGTCAGCGAGAGACGATGCGGTCCCCGCTAACGCTTCGGATGGGTTTGGTAATTCCTGCCGCTCCCCCACACAAACTAACACCACATTCCCTGCAATTCTTGACGCAACCGCGCCAACACGCGACACTTGGCGGCGTACACGGCCTCGATGGTCATCCCCGCCGACGCCGCGACCTCGCTTGCCGACTTTCCTTCGACGACGAGATCCCACACCGTCTGCCAGGTCTGCGGCTTGAAGTCCGACTTGATAATGTGCATCGCCCGAATCGCCAGATGATCGCGATACTCGCGTTCGATGAACGCCTCCAGAGGGTCCGGCACAAACGCCTCGCCGTCGGCGTCTCCCAGGTTCGTCGGGACTTTCCGTTTCTGCAAATCGCGCCGACAATTCAGCGCCACCGTGCGCAGCCAACCGTGAAAGCTCATGTTGCGCTCGTAGTCAAAGCTCGGCAACTCCACGACAAGCTTCGCCAAGATCTCTTGCACGAGATCGGCCGCGTCGTGCTCGTTCAGTCCGGAGCCGCGCAGCCAGTGATAGAGGAGTGGGGTATAGAGCGTGACAAAGCGATCCCAGGCCGCGGAGTCGCCGCGCTGTTTGAGCCGTTCGAGCAAACTGGCAGACGTGGAGTCGTGCACAGACATCAAAGCTCCAGCCACTTTGCCGTTTGCGGCTCTTACGCTCGGAATCGAGCGTGCGAACGCTAATTTCGAGTTCCGCAGATTTCGCGAGGAGGTTTTAGGTAAATATTAGTATCGATTTCCCGGCTGTCAAGGAAGCCGACTGATGGAGCCTAACAATTTTCGGCCCTGTTTTCACCGAGCCGACTTTCCGTAAGCCATGTGGCATATGGAATATGACAACCCTCAAAGCGGGTTGGAGGAGACGCGGAATGCACGGCAGACGTTATCCTTGCTACTTTACACGCTCTCTGTCGGGGTGCAAAGGAAACTGATGAAATCCCCAACCAATGGCGACCAGTTCGACGGACGTACCTCGAGGAATCGCCGTCGGGACCGTGCCACGGGCCGAAGTAGTGCAGCTTGCCGAGGATCTCATTGCCCATCGCTTCGTGGCGTGACCGAAGAGCAGCATGCCGCGAGTTGGTTTCTTTGGCTTGGGGTCTGTACCTGGACGAGGAGACGTGGTAGAATCTCCCTTCCTCATGATGATCGCTCCCGTGTAACATTGTTGTCACAGTGACACCCGACTATTCGCGCCAATGGATAGCCAATTTTCTGTCGGGTGGCAGACGGGTGTTACGCTGGTGTCAGTATCTCAGGAAGCGAAGCGGTGAAGGCGAGATGACGCAGTGAAAAGCACGACGCACCCGTAGCTCAACTGGATAGAGCAATGGTCTTCGGAACCATAGGTTAGGGGTTCGAATCCCTTCGGGCGTAATGTAAGTAATTGATAAATAGCGACTTGTGGCTTTGGTGTTTCTGGTTGCATCGTCCTGCTCTAGTATGGCTTCCTTTTCGGACAGCCTCTGAGATTTGTCAGTCGCGTTCTGCGAGAGGTGTCCTTTTCTGGCATCATCATGTTCACAAGAACAAGGTTCGGATGCTCATTCGCTGCGGCGATCAGGCCAGCGCTGCCATCAAGGCGAGTACGACGCGGTAGTCTTTGGTCTCGAGCATGCTTTGCAATTCTTGCGTGAGGCCCTAATCGTCATCCACAATTAGAATCGTCTGCTCGGCAGCCATGATGCGGGCAACTCCTAGAATGGCCTCACATCGTTTTTGTAACAAAAGGATGATGGATGACGACAACGCTTGCATCGGAAGGCTGGCGCATGCCCGCCGAGTGGGAGCCGCACCAGGCGACCTGGATCGCCTGGCCCCACGAAAAGAGCGATTGGCCGGGGAAATTCGCGCCGATTCCCTGGGTGTACGGCGAGATCGTCCGCCATCTCGTGGGCGAAGACGTGCACATTCTCGTTCAGGATGCCGCCCAGGAAAAACGGGCCTGCCGCGTGTTGACGAAGGTCGGCGTTGATTTCAAGCGTATTCGCTTCTTCTGTGTTCCAACCGACCGTGTCTGGACGCGCGACTCGGGACCGATCTTTCTCGTACATCCGACGGGCAAGGTCGGCATGACCGATTGGCACTTCAACGCCTGGGCCAAGTACGACAACTGGCTACGGGACGACCAAGTGCCGGCGCGCATCAACAAACAACTGCGTCTGAAACGCTGGCAGCCGAAGTGCAAGGACCGGCGCGTCGTCCTTGAAGGGGGCAGCATTGACGTCAATGGCCAAGGGCTACTCTTGACGACCGAGGAATGCTTGCTCAGTCCAATCCAGGCGCGCAACCCACACCTGAGCAAAGGTGAAGTCGAGAAAACCTTGTGCGGTCATCTTGGCGTCAAGAAGGTATTTTGGCTGGGCAACGGCATTACCGGCGACGACACGCACGGGCACGTCGATGATCTTGCGCGCTTCGTCGGGCCACGTCAAGTCGTGACCGTGATCGAACCCTCCCAGGCAGATCCGAACTTCGAGCCGTTGCAAGAAAATTCGCGGCGCTTGCGCGCGATGACCGACCTGACGGGCAAGCCGCTAGAGATCGTCGAATTGCCGATGCCGGCTCCGCTGTTTTTCGAGGGGCGTCGGCTGCCGGCGAGTTACGCCAATTTTTACATCGCAAACGACGTGGTGTTGGTCCCGACGTTCAACGACGCCAACGACCACAAGGCGATCGGCATCCTGGAGGACGTTTTTCCGACTCGCCGCGTCGTCGGCATTCATGCCGTTGATCTAGTCTGGGGCTTTGGCACGTTGCACTGCATGACGCAGCAGCAACCGAAACAGGCGCGTCCCACCTGATTGGCTCTATCCCACCCCCGTACTTGGCCGGCTCCTCAATAACCGATCCCGATGTCAATTCGTCTTGGTCGGCTTCTGACGACTCAGATGACACGCGCTTACCACGCTTGTTGATACAGCGTCACAATCTCCTCGGCGGTTGGAATACGCGGATTGTTTTGCGGGCTACCGGAGGCAAGGGCGTCTTCCGCCATCTTCGTCAGCAGTGCGTGAAAGCGCGTCTCTTCGACTCCCGGGCACGCTCCGAGTCGCGGAACACCCAATTCGGCATTGAGTCGTTCGAGACCCACGACCAACGACTCGGCCGCCGCTGCGTCGGGCGTTTCTGCCGCACAGCAGCCCAAGATGCGGGCCACCGCCGCGTAACGGCTCGACGCTGCGGACCACGAGTAGCGCGTCACCGTCGGCAAGAGCACGGCGTTCGACAGGCCGTGCGCCAGATGGAAAATCGCGCCAATGGGCCGGCTCATCCCGTGCACCAAACACACACTGCTGTTCGCGAACGCCATGCCTCCCTGACAGGCCGCCAGCATCATGCCCGCGCGAGCTTCACGGTTGGCGCGTTCGTGATAGGCGTTGCGCAGATGCCTGGCCACGAGTTGAATGCACGACAACGCCAACGGATCGGTCAGCGCGTTTGCCTTGCGCGAGACATACGCTTCGATACCGTGCGTGAGCGTATCCACGCCGACCGCGGCAGTCAGCGCCGGCGGCATCGTCAGCGTCAGCTCGTAGTCCACCAGCGCGGCAGTCGGCAATAGGTTGACGCTCAGCATCATCATCTTGACATCGCGCTCGGTGTCCGTGATGACCGCGACCTTGGTCACTTCGCTGCCCGTGCCTGCCGTCGTCGGGATGGCGAGGAGCGGCACGCCCGGCCTGGGCACGCGATGATAACCTGCGTATTGACTGAGTGGCGGCGCATTGGCGACCAGCACGCTGATCGCCTTGGCTGCGTCGATCGGCGAACCGCCGCCGACCGCGACGATGGCGTCGCAGCGCTCGGCGCGAAACTGTGCCAGGCCGTCAATTACGTTAATGTCGGTCGGGTCAGGCTGTACGCCGGCGAACGTGCTGACCGCCAACCCGGCCTTGGCGAGGATCGCAACGATTTCGCCGCCTGGGCCGAGACGCATCATGCCTTCGTCGGTCACCACCAGCACGCGTTTGACGCCGTGACGTTCGCACTGCGCGGCGACTTCACGACGGGCGCCGCCGCCGACCACAATCGTTGCCGGAACGTGGAATTGTGCCAGCATGGTTCACCTCCGCCCGTTATTGCCGCTTGCGGCTTTGCGCGCGTATTCGATACCAAACGCTAAGCCGCAAGCGGCAATTGGGAGTCATAGGGAATCGTACCGAGTCTCGCGAATGACGACGAGGGCGGCCAGCGTGACGACGGCGCTCAGCATCACGCAATAGCTCGGCGCTGTGATGATACCGGTCACTCCGATCAGCCAGGTGGCGACGAGCGGCGCCGCCCCGCCGAAGATCGCGGCCGACAGATTGAAGCCGAGCGACAGGACGCTGCAGCGCGCCCGTGCCGGGATCAACTCGACCAGCAGCGTCGGCAACGTGCCGCCGATCCCAGACGACAGGACCGCGAATACGCATTGCGCCGCCAGGCACGCCGCAAAGCCGCCGGTCGCCAGCACGTGATACAGCGGGTAGGCGAGGAAGAGCATACCGGCCGACACGGCGTACTGCACCGGCTTGCGGCCGATGTGGTCCGACAGCATCCCCATCAGCGGAATGCCGATTGCCAGCACGATCATGGCGAGCGTGTTAATCGTCAAGGCGTCTCGGCGCGACAGCGGGTTGGGCCGCAATTCGGAGAGGTAAGTCGAAAGATATACGTACACGAGATAGAAGCCGACGACGTTAAGGCAATTCAGAAAGACGGCCAGAAGCATCAACCGGCGTTGCCCGCCCAAAGCCTCGCCGAGCGGAGATGCGGCCACGTCGTGCGATTCCTGAAGCTTCTTGAAGCTGGGCGTTTCCTCAACGCCAAAGCGCAAATACAGCCCGACCAGCCCGACCAGCACACCTGTCAAGAACGGCACACGCCAGCCCCAGGCCTCAAGGTCGGCCGGTGCCAGAAGCGTGTTGACGCATGCGCCGGTGCCGGAGCCGAGTAGAGTACCAAGGACGCAACTGAATGCGGTCCAACTGCCGACGTAGCCGCGCCGATGCGAAGGAGCGTGCTCGACGAGAAAGGCCATCGAGCCGGTGTATTCGCCGCCGACGGAGATGCCCTGCACCAGGCGCATCACGATCAGCAAGATCGGCCCCAAAAGTCCCGCCTGGGCATACGTCGGCAGCAACCCGATGAGCGTGGTCGGAATGGCCATGAGGATGACGGACGCCGCCAGCGCCTTCTTGCGCCCGACGCGATCGCCGTAGTGCCCGAAGAGCGCCGCACCGACGGGCCGCATCAGGAAGCCGGCCGCGAAAACGCCGAACGTGTAGATTAGGGAGGCGATGCGATCTTCCGAAGGAAAGAACTGCCCGGCGATGACCGGCGCGAAGTAGCCGTACAGGCCGAAGTCGTACCATTCCATCACATTGCCGACAACGCCGGCCACGAGAGTCCGACGCGAGGCCGAGCCGGGCAAAGCGTGCGCATCCGACGCGGCCGGTTCCTGAACGTTGAGGCTTCCTCGTTCCATCGGACAAACTCCCGAATTCGTTGCTGGCATAGACATGAAGCGATCATCTGGCAAATCGCCCAAGACGGAACATCTCGATGGGCAATCGTGTGCGTCCATTTTCTGTCAGGTCGGCCAGAATCTCGCCAACGACCGAGGCGAATTTGAAGCCGTGGCCAGAGAAACCCGCCGCCAACACCACGTTGGGATGATGCGGATGCCGGTCGATGATGAAGTGCCGATCGGGCGTCAGCGTGTAAAGGCAGACTTTGCTCTGGCGCAAGGGCCCATTCACCAGCGGAATGTGGGCCTGAAGAAACTGCCGGCAGTCGTTCACATCGGCGTCCGCAAGTTGACGATTGACGCTGCTCGGATCGGCCACGAGTTCGCCGCCGTCGTGCCGTGCGACCTTGAGTCCGTGCTCGTCGAGAACAGGGAAGCCGTAGTAGATTCCCTCTGGCGTCTCGGTAAGATACACCGGAAATCGTTGACGACGGAACGGCGAGCTGTCTGCCGGCGCGATCCATAACAGGGCCTTGCGGACCACTTCGAGCGGCAAGGACAAAGCGTCCAAGATCCGGGCTGCCCACGCGCCGGCGGTGATCACCAAACGGTCTGCTGTATACGTCTGTCGCTCGGTTTGCACAAGCACGCCATGGGCGGACGCTTCCCAGCGGACGGCCGGCTCCTGCGCGTGCAGTTCCGCGCCATGAAGGCGGGCTTGATCCACGTACGCCTGGACGCAGTCCTCGACGTAGAGGAACCCGGCGTCGCGCTCCAGCATGCCGTGATATTCGTTGCCGAAAGTGAAGGCCGGGAAGCGCCGCCGCAGTTCGGCCGGGTCGAGTTGCTCGACATCGAGCCGATGCTCCGCCGACGAACGACGTACGCCGGCGATCAATTCTCCGTCTGGCCTACCGATGTTGAGGCAGCCGCATTCGGTGAAGAGATGTCGCCCTTGCTGCTCTTCCAGTTCGTACCAGCGTTCGTAGGCTCGATGCAAGAGAGGCACGTAATCGGGATGCTCGAAATATGCCTTGCGGATGATCCGCGTGTGCCCGTGGGAGCTGCCGCGATCGTGGACGAGGTCAAATTGTTCGAGCCCGAGGACGCGCCGCCCGCGCCCGGCCAACTCCGCCGCGGCCGCCGCGCCCATGCCGCCGACGCCGATCACGATCACATCGTAGTGGGGGTGCATATCGCCTCTTGAATTTCAGGCCCCGCGTTTGAGTTCCAGTTCTTCCCAGCGGGCGTAAAGACTCGCGACCGCACGCTGCGCCTCTTCGAGCGCCCGGCAGGCATCGGTGAGGGCGACGTGGCCGACCGTCGCCGCACGTTCAACCGCCGCCTCGCGCTCGACTACCCATTGTTCGGCGGTGAGGATGGCGGCCTCCATCTGGTCCCACTCTTGCTGTTCGCGATAGCTCAACTTGCGCGGCTTGGCTGCGACCGGCTTTTTCGCAGTCGCTGCGGGCCGCTCTTCCTTGCTGTCGGCCGCCAACTGCCTGCTGCCTGCTTCATGCGCGGTCAGCCATTGACTGACGCTGCCGTAGATCGCTGCGCCGCCGCGGCCGTCGAGGCCGACGACCTCCGTACAGAGCCGATCCATCAACGTGCGATCGTGGCTGACGAGCACCACCGCCCCCGCGAAGTCCGCGAGGTTGTCTTCCAGAACTTCCAGGGCCGGGATGTCAAGGTCGTTGGTCGGCTCGTCGAGCAAAAGCAAATCGGCGGGTTGCAGCATCAACTGGGCGATGCGCACGCGGGCCTGTTCGCCGCCGGAGAGTTGGCCGACCAGCACGTCGAGATGTTCTGGTTGAAAGAGAAACTTCTTCGCCCACGCCGCGACGTGCGTGGGCCGATCGCCGAACATGACGGTATCGCCGTTGGGACAAAGGGCACGCCGCAGCGTGTCGGCCGGATTGAGCTTCGCCCGTCCTTGCTCGAACATCACGAGACGCAGGCCGTCGGCGCGTGTGACGGTGCCGGCGGCGGGCGAGATCTCGCCCGCCAGCGTCTTCAACAGGATGCTCTTGCCGCTGCCGTTCGGACCGAGCAGGCCGAGCTTCGTGCCGGGAGTCAGCATCAGATCGAGGCCCGAGAACAATGGGCGATCGGGGAAGGACTTCGCAATGCCGACCGCCGTGAGCAGCTTGCGCGTTTGCCTGCCCGTGCCGACGAAGTCGATGCCGGCGGCGCCGGTCGCGGCGTTGCGATATTGCAGCTCCGCCAATTCCTCACGGCGCTGGGCGGCATCGTCGATGCGCGAGCCCGCTTTGCGCGTTCGGGCCGCCGCCTTTCGTCCGAGCCATTCATTCTCGCGGCGAACCTGATTGGCGACCGACTCTTGCTGCCGGGCCTGCGCTTCGAGAAACGCCTCGCGCTTTTCCGCGAAATCATCGTACGAGCCGGGAGCGCGAAACGATCCACCCGGATAAACGCGGCTAACTTCGATGACCTCGTCCGCGACCGCGCGCAGGAACGCCCGATCATGCGTCGCCACCAGATAGCCGAACGGGGCCGCGCGCAGTAAGCGTTCCAGCCAGACGATGCCGGGCAAATCGAGATGGTTCGTCGGTTCATCGAGCAGCAGCAAGTCTGGCTTGCGAACCAACTCGCGAGCTAGCGACAAGCGTTTGCGCCAGCCGCCGGACAGAACGTCGGCCCGCTGCTCGGGATCGCTGAACCCGACTTGCGTCAACGTGATGGCCGTGCGTGTTTCGCGTTCGTAATCCTCGATCGGCTCGTCCGCCAGAGCATCCAACAATACCTGGCGCGCCGTCAATCCGACCGCGAACTTGTCATCCTGAGCCAAATAGCCGATACACGTGCCTCGCCGCAGCGAACGAGTGCCAGCGTCCGGCTCCTCACGGCCGGCTAGTAATTTCAGCAGCGTTGTCTTGCCGGAGCCGTTTGGCCCGATCAGGCCCAATCGCTCGCCGGCGCGCAATTCGAGTGAAAGTTCGCTGAACAACGGCCGGGGACCGAATCGCTTGGTCAGTCCTTGGACACTCAATAGCAATGTCATTCGCGATCTCGCACACGGCAGGATTTGCAAGGAGGCAGATTCGATCGCTATTCGCATGTAAACGCGAACATCGTCGCGTTCTCCAGATGGAAGCGAAGCAGGTATCGACCCGCCGGGAGCTTGTCGACGCCGCGATCCATCCAGGCGATCTTGTGGCGAAGCGAATCACCCCGGATCACGACGGCATCGTCTTTCGAGTAGCCGCGCACCCGGTAGCCGTCCTCGTTCAGCAGTTCGACGCGGATCGACCCGCTGGTTGCGTCCGCGTTAAGCATGATATCCGTGCAGCCCTTGAAGTCGAGCGGCTTGAGCGTGACCTGGCCGACGTTCTCCAGCGGTTTGCGCAGCGTGACCTGGGCGCTCTTGGCGACCGGGCGAATGCCGGCGAAGCGGTCAAGCGGGATCGACGCCATGCCAACGCCGCTGCGCTGTCCCGGCTCCGATTTCACGCCGTTCAACGGAGCGACGTTCGCAGCGCCATAGTAGAAGCGGATTTCGTCTCCGTGCACGATGGGTGTCGAGTTGGACAGCAGCGTCCGGCTATCGAAGAGCCCCGGCTTGCTGCGCGCCAGAAAAAACTCCTTGCGGAACGGCCGTTCCCAGGCGACGCCGTCGCGGCTCGTCATCAGCTCGATGTCGATGGCCAGCTTGTCCCGGCGTTTGAGTACCTGGTTCAAGGCGAAGTAGCGGCCCTTGTGAAAGAAGCCCGGAGCGCCGTGGAACTCGACATCGGGATGATCGTCGTCGTCTGGCGTCAGCACGATTTGCGGCTTCGACCAGTGGATGAAATCCTTGCTCTCGGAGCGGGCAATGCCGTTCTTGAACCCCATGCCGCCGTCAGGAGCGTCGAACCAGAACTTGCCCAGGAGTACGAACACCTGGCGAATCGGGTCCCAGAAAACGTCGATCACGTCGGACAGAGTCAGCGGATAGGACCAGGTCTTGCGAACGAGGCCCCCCTTGGCCGGCGTCTCCTTAAATGGTGATTCATTCGCGAAAGGAGGCTGTATCGCGCGGCCGCCGTAGAGAGTCTTGAGAAGGACGCCCGAATGCTTGGTCCAGCGAATGCCGTCCGGCGAGAAGGCGACGTGCAAGCCAGGTTCCTCGCGCTTGCCGTCAACGGACCAGTCGTAGTACGCCATCTTGTAGCGGCGCGCGGGATCCTTTTCGAGCGGATCGACCAGGACGGAGCAGCAGTAGCGATCGCCGTAGCCCGCGTTGCTGATGAGAACGATGTTGGTGGTCTTGAGATCCTTGTAGGGGAACAGGTTGAGCTCCGGCCGCTCGAAGTGAATGCCGTCCTTGGACTCCGCATAGCAAACGACGCACTTGAGACGCCGTTCGCCAGCGCGGGCGCCGGCGTAGGCCTGATACCACAATTGATACTTGCCCGACTTGGGATCGCGGTAAACACTGGTGTAGCCGATGCCGACCTCCCACGGCTTGGCCATGTCGAGGATCGCTTTCTCGGATTGACGTTTGAGCGGCTGGAGGATGCGCTGCGTGCCTGACCGATACAGCACCTCGTGGTCGTCCACGAACAGGATGGTGCGCCCCTTGGCGGCGTCCTGGGAATGCGCCTGTGCAGAAAAAAATGCGAGCAAGAAAAACGCCGCGACGACCGTGAATATTCTCACGCTCGATCCTCCCGAAAGTCCGCCTTGCGGCCTGGCGTTTGCGCTCGACGACATGAACGCCAGGCCGCAGCGGATGATCGGATTACCTGACATTCATCACGTGCCCGAGCTTCTCAATATTGCCCGCGGCGTCCTCGGAGTGGGCGGTCAACTGCGGCGCGTCGGCGAGCACGAGCTCCCACTCGGCGAAATTGGCGCGAAGCGCCTTCGCTTCTTGGCCGTTGACGACGACGCGCGTGACGCTGCCGTTGTCAGCAGTGGTGCCGCGCACCAGCAGCTTGCCGTCTTGCTTGCGGACGTGCGTGATGACGGTGGTCGGCGGCAGGTCGTCCACCGGGTCGAGCAGTTGCGGGAACGCGACCCCCTTGACTTCGGCCAAGCGCGATTCATTGCCGGTCACGAAGTTTTCGGCGCGGAACTTGGTCGGGTCGGCCTTGAACTCGCCCGATTTGGTACTGACGACCAGCGCGGTCTTGCCGGGGCCGAACCAATCGTGCAGATAGACCGGCACGCCCTTTTCCGTTTGCGGTTCCGGCCGTCCGCCGCCGCCGAGGTTGACGAGTGCCCTGGCCTTGCTGCCGTCGTTCCAGTTCACGGTCTTGACGTTGCGCATGTGCGTGACCGCCGCGCCCGTGGGATTATGGTCGCTGATCTGTATAAGCGGCATACCGCCAGAGCGGCAGTTCTCAAAGATCAGACCATCGACCGTAAGTGCGCCATACTGGATGCTAACATCATCATGCCCGCGGTTGAAAGGCTCCGTGTTCGACAGGCTGATCTTCACGTTGCGATAGACGTGGTTGTCATAGTTGGGATGATAGATGCCGTAATGCGTGTGGTGCAGACGCAGGTTCTCGATCAGCAGCGAGGGCACCTGCGGACGCAAGCCATAGTGCGTGTCCCAGATGCGCAGGTTGCGAACGATGAACGGATGCTTCGAGTCAGGGCCGACCTTGTTAACGCCTTCACCGAGGTTGACGCCGTAGAGGCCGGAGTTGCTGTGCGTCTCGTTGTCGTCGAAACGGACGAAGGGGAGGGTGCGGATATCGACGGATTTCTTCGACCCGTCGGGTTGCTGAATCTTGAAGACGAGCGGGAATGACTTCGACGCGCTGGCCTCGTAGCGGAAGCCGTACTGCGTGTTCTCCACGGCGATGTTGCGCGTGAACGTGTTGAGGCTATTAGCCCACCAGAAGCCGGCGCCGTCGTTCGGGTCGAAGCCGAGAACTTGCTTGGGAAGCCGTTTGCCCCGTCTGGCGCCGACCGCCAAATTGCGATCGAGGACGTTGTAGACTTCGGTGCCGTCTTCAAGGAAAAAGCCGTGGCCGATGCTGTTGTAGCCGACGTTGTCGCGGACTACGAGATAATTCGTACCGTGAATGGTGAGCCAGCGGTTGGCGGAGTTCCAGATCGAATTGCCGATGACCGAACTGCCGCGCATGGTGTCGCCGATGAGATGGAAGTGCAAACTGTAACGGCCAAGCACCCCTTCCTTGCCGAGATCGCGGAACTCCGAGTAGCTGAGCGAGCCGGCCGAGCCTTTGTGATACATCGTGTGGCCGCGTTCTCCCTTGGGATCGGCGGATTCGATGACGATATTACGGCTCAGGTTGGCGATTTCACCGCGGAATTCGCCGCTGCCGAGGTGCTTGCTTTCGAGCGGTTGGTCGAGCGTCACCTTCGTGCCGTCGAGGGCCTTGATGATGCGTTCCTCGGTGGTCCGTTCCTTGTATTCATGGCGACTGGTCGCGGTCAGAATGACGCGATCGCCGACTTTCCAGCCCGTGACGGATTCGGCCAGCGTGACGATCGTGTCCTTCGGATTGGCGGTCGCGCCGAGCGTGACCCAGGTGCGGTTCATGGGCGCGCCGTGCATGTCCCAGCGTCCGCCGCAGCAGACGATGGCCGGGCACGAAAGCTTGTCATGTGCGGGGTGATAAACGAGGCGGATCGTCGCGGTATGTTTGGCGTCGATTGGTGCATCGGGCATGCCGACTTCGAGAGCCGGGCGAGGCATCTTCGGATCGATCTCTGGCATGTGGGCGTCGCATTCAAAACCATCTTCGCTGGCTTCGGCGCCGGCTTGGATCTTGATCAGGCCGACGTCGAGCCGGGTCGTCTTGTCGCGGGCGAATGTCAGCGTGCCGGCAACGTGAATTGCCCGGATGGCCTGGTCGGAATTGACGTCATAAGTAACCGTGTGCCCGGTGCGAACCTGGACGCGCGCTGAAGCCGCGGGGACTTTGCCCCCTTCCCACGTCGCCGCCGCCGACCAGGGGCCGCTCTTGGCCGAACGGATCCACGCCGGAGCATCCTTGTCCTTCTGTTGAGCAGCCGACGGTAGACCGGGCATGCCGATCAGCGTAGCGCCGAGGAAACCAACGAGCAACGCTCTTGTCCACGTGATCCTTGTCATGGAGATATCCCTTGTTCGTGACGGAGAGAAAAAACGAAACGGCTCACACGGGAGACCGCGGTGGCAGGTCAGGGGCTATTATCCATAATTCGGCGTCACGAAGCAAGCGCCTTCTGGCGCGAGTTGTCAGAGCCAAAAGCGTAAGCAAAGGACGCCATGCCCTTGCGCTGATCATTTCACGCCGCTCTTCTCGCGTGCCGGGCGGAACTCGTCCCCCGGTGCCCAGGTTGGCAGCGTTGTGGCGTTGGCAGCGTCTTTGGCCACGTCGAAGGCGAAACGCATCAGCGCGGGATAGCCCGAGAAATCCCACTCCTCGCGGTACTCATCGAAAGGCGTGTGATAGACCTTGGCAATGAACTCGTCCATTGCTTTCCTGGCGAAGTCGGCGGGCTTCCCCTGGATCTTTTCGCCTGGGAACACCGAGAACGCCGGGACGCCGCCGCGGGCGAGCGCGAAATGATCGGAACGATAGAAGAAGCCGAGGTGGGCATTCTTGTCCGGCTCGATGGCGAGCTTGTGCTTGCGGGCGGTTTCCTGTACGAGCGGCCAGGCCGTGGTTCGCTCGGCGCCGCTAACGACGACCGACTCGGGCACGCCCAGCGGGAGTACCGTGTCGAAATTGAGATTGATGGCCGTCCTGCCGAGCGGCACCACGGGATGAGAAGCGTAGTAGACGGCGCCGAGCAGTCCGCTCTCCTCGGCGGTTGTGGCGAGAAAGATCGCCGAGCGTTTAGGCGGAGGTTGCTGCGCCGCCCACAGCCGGGCCATTTCGAGTAGCACTGCGCAACCGGTCGCGTTGTCGAGCGCGCCGTTGTGAATGTCGTCCGTGCCGACGGACGCCTTGCCGACGCCGAGATGATCCCAGTGGGCGGTGAAGATGACAGCTTCGGACTTGAGGACGGGGTCGCTGCCCTCGACCATGCCGACGACGTTGCGGGTGACGATTTTCTGCACGGCAGTCGGGATGTGCCCCTGGACGCGGACACCAAGCGGGATCGCCTTGAAGCCCTTCGTGTCGGCTTTCTTGAGCGCTTCCTCGACCGTCAGGCCGGCGCAGGCGAGCAATTTGTCGCCGGCGCGTGTGGACAACCAGCCCGCAAACGCCAGCGCGGGGCTGCCGGCCGCGCGCTGAATCTGGGCACCTTTGAGTTTGCGCACGACCGAATACGGATACCCGGCCGTCTCGTTGGTGTGGATGATGAGGACGGCCTTGGCGCCGCGCCGCGCGGCCTCTTCATACTTGTAGGTCCAGCGGCCATAGTAGGTCAGCGCCTTGCCGCCGAAGAACTTGGGATCGTCTGACGGCGGTTCGTTGGTGAAGACGACGACAACCTTGCCACTCACGTCCACGTCCTTGTAATCGTCCCAGCCAAACTCGGGCGCGGTGATGCCGTGCCCCAGGAAGATCGCCTCGGCGTCGAAGTCTTCGGATTGCTGGGTGCGGCTCACGCCGGCAAATTCATCTTCCAGCTTGAACGCGGTTTTTTCGGCGCCCCTGACGAATGCCAGCGTCGCTTTCGGTCCGGTGGTCACCGTCACGAGCGGCACGGCCTGGAAGAACGTGTTGCGATCGCCGACGGCCTTGAGCCCCGCCTTCTCGAACTGCCCGGCTATGTAGTCGATAGCCAGGTCCTCTCCGCGCGTGCCGATGCCGCGGCCTTGCAGCTCATCGCCGGCAAGGTATTGCACATCGGCCCGAATGCGCGCGACCGAGATCGCCGGCTGTCCGTTTGGCGGCTGATCGGAATGCAGGCTCCGCCAGGGAATGCCGAGAGACAGAAGGCACAAGCCGACAAGAACGATGAATCGAGGCCCGTTCAACATGGGAACTCCTTGATGCGATCACGACAGGGCAAGTCGAATCGTAGCAACAAAAGAGCTCGCGTCCAAGGAGAAACTCGCCCGTCCCACCACAATAGAAATGCCCGGTGTTTCTCGTTGACTCATCGCGCTTGCACGCACACAATACCTCGCGTCCCGCCCATGCCGATTCCACCATCAACAGGAGCTCGACTCATGCGCTATCCAATTCACGGCCGATCCTTGGCATTCACCATCGCCGCACTCGTTTTGCTGGCGTGCATGATGCAAGTGATGCATTCGCAGACCGCGGCCGAAGCCACGCACGAGACAAGTGGACGGAAAGGTTCGCTTGTCGAGCAAGGCATGACGCCGACGAAGAAGGCCGAGGCGCTCGGCATCAAGTTCGAGAAGCTCGAGCCGGGCTATCTCAATCGCTGCGTCAAGTCGGGCAAGCTGCTGTTCACGTCGGGGCACACCAGCAAGATCAAGGGCCGGCTCGGCAAGGACCTCAAGGTCGACGACGGCGCCAAGGCGGCGCGCGAGGCGGTCATCGAGGTGCTCCGCGCGGTCTGGAACACGCACGGCACGCTCGACAACCTGCGCGTCGTCAAGGTGCTCGGTTGCGTCAATTCGGATCCGAGCTTTGTCGATCAACCCAAGGTCATCAACGGCGGCTCCGATCTGCTGCATGAGCTCTTCGGCGCCCGCACCGACGGCTGGCACGCCCGCAGCGCCTTGGGCTTCGCGTCATTGCCCGGCGGGGCGGCCGTCGAGATCGAGGCGATTTTCGAGATCAAGGATTGATTTCGTTTAGCCGCGGCTCGCACACCCACGCGGCTCTGCGAGCCGCGGCTAAACGCATCAGCGCTCCGAGCGCGGAATGTGGATCGCCGCAAACGAACACAACCCAAATCCATTGGGGCGCAGATGCTTGGGCAGGTTCTTGGTCGGATGGCCGTTGAAATTGACGTAAAGCGTGCCGCCGTCGGCCGAGATCTTGACGCCATAGGTGCCGGCAGGAACGTAATCGTGGGCTTGCTCGAAGGCTCGCGCCAGGAAAGCGATCACCTTGCGGCGGTTGTTCGCGATGTCGTACTGGATCACCGGCGTGCCGCTCGTGAACGCCTGACCATGGGCGCCTGGCAAGTAATAGACGAAGCGTTCATCCGGCGAGAGCTCCGCGACGGTGACGTAATCGCCGGACAGCCAACAAGGGCCGAGCAGCGATAGCTCGTCGCGCGCGGGAGCGTAGCGCCAGAGCTGACGCGTGCCGGGCATCTTGGCGTTGCCGTGCGTCGTGCCGTAGATGTGGCCAGCGCGCGATTCGCGCGTCGCCGAGCGCATGCCGGGGGCGTTGCCCCAGCCCGTTTTCGTTTGAACCAGGCGATTGCCGGCGCGATCGTATTTCCAGAGGGTGTTCTTTTCGCCGTTGTAGAAGACGTTGCCGGCGCGGTCGATGGCGAAGGCCCGATTGAAGCCCATCGAGCCGTTCGGGGCCTGAAAGACGGTCGTGCGTTTCTGCATGTCGAGACACCAGAGCGCGTTACCGCCGACTTCGAGATTGCACCACCAGACGTTGCGGGCGCGATCGTAGAGCGACGTGGCCGAGCAGCGCGGCGCGTTGGGGAGCGTGGCGAAGACGGCGGTCGTGCGTTTTTGCGGATCGTATTGATAGAGCTGGCCGCCAGGTAACTTCTTGGTCCAGCGGAAGTTGGCGTTGCCGGCGCGGTTGCCGTCGTTGAGAGTGCAATTGAAGTAGATCTTGCCGTCGGCGCCTTCGTCGATCTTGGCGTGGACCTTCGACCAGGCGGGCTGCCCGGGCTGCGGCGGAATGACGCGATTCATGTCGACGACCTGCGTCAACATTTTCGCGGGCGGATCCCAGGCGTAGATGAAGCAGCGGGCGTCGCCGCCGGCGTCGTCGGCATGGTCGCCGAGACCGACATAAACTTTACCGTCGGCGGCCAGGCAAATATCGCCCCAGGTTGACCACAAACGTCGGCCCATCGCGTTGGCACCCAGGTTGCCGTGGTAGGCAAGATCGACCGTCGGCGCTTCCTTGGCGACGGTGAAGGACGAGGCGCCGGCAACCATGCGATTTTTGGCGACGGCGTCGGGCACGTCGAGGAAGCGATCGGAACGCAGCGTGACGGTTCCGTTCTTGGCGCCGCGCAAGACCGGGGGCCAGGTCGGTGCGTCTTGGGCGTGGCTGGGATTGAGAAAATAACCGGTACTGGCGCACAGGCCGGCTTGTAGAAATCGGCGGCGGGTTGGTTGCATACAAAGTCCTTGTTCGTTTAGCCCCGCCTCGTTGAGGCGGGGCACTTGGGGCGAACCGGCGCCCGCCTCTGCGAGGCGGGCCTAAATGTGCTACTTCTTTTCAACGATCCAGATGTTGCGGAACTGCAGCGGATTGCCGTGCCCCTGCAAACGCAAAACACCGGGCGTACCTTCAGGTTCATCCTGTTTCTTGTTGAGGGCTCGGGCGCCGCCGGTGACGCCGGCGATCTCGGCGTTGTCGTGTACGACGACGCCGTTGTGCTTGAGCGTGAAGCGCGCCTTCTTGACAACTTTGTCGCCTTCGCGAACGGCATTCATGAACTCGACGTCGTAGGTCTGCCATTGCAACGGCGGCAAGCACATGTTGACCGTGGGAGAGAGCCGTGTGTAGACGCCGCCGCACTCGTTGTCCTTGCCATCGAGGCCGAAGGAGTCGAGGATCTGCACCTCGTATTGATCGACCTGATAGAATCCGCTGTTGCCTCGTCCCTGGCCGCGCGCATCGGGGCGGTACGGCAGCATGAATTCGACGTGGGCGGTGTAGCTGGAGAACTTGCGTTTGGTGGTGATGTCGCCGCCGTCGGTGTTGAGATAGCCAGTGACCTTGTCGACACGGCCACTGTTCCATTCGTCCTTGTTGACGCCATCGAAGAGGACGATGGCGCCGGCGGGGGCTTTGGCGCCGAGCGTTTCACTGGTGCGGACCAGTTTCTTGAGTTCGATGGCGAACTTCTTGTCGCCTTCTTCTCCAGTGACGGTCAATATGCCGCCGACGATGGTAGCGCTGAAGTTACGCTGCCCGGCCGGCGGGAACTTGGCGGTCGCGGAGAATTCGAGTGGAGACTGCCCGAGGTATTTTCGCTTGCCCGCGGTGGGGACGAACACCACTTTGTCGCCTTCCAGCTTGCCGTCCATGAGCGACTTGTCCCCGTCCCATCCTTTGCCCGGCAATCCGTTCTTGCAGAGCACGGCCTGGAATGTGCCGTTGCCCAGTGCAATGACCTGGCAGCCAATGTCCTTGGTGCCGTTGACGCTGCCGAAATATTCGCCCTGATGCTTGAAGTCAGCCGGCAGCGTCGGATCGCTGGCGTCGGTCCAGACTTCCTTCTTCTTTTCGGGTTTCTTCTCGACCTTCTTGTCGTCCTTTTTCTTGTCGCCGGTCTGCGCGATGGACGCGACCAGAAGGGATGCCAATGTAATCGTGCCGATGAGAGTGATGCGTCTTAGGAACATGCGATTCTCCGTGGGTGGGTGCGTTGCGATTTCCCCTATGATAATGGCGCCGGTTGGTGAAACAAGCAAATTATCCTTGTGCGGGCTCGCGCCGCCGCAGCATTACACGTATGTGAAACCGCAAGCGAGCGCGCCGAGTCATTTCTTGTATTTGTCCGCGTCGCGCATCGTTGTCCAAAAGATCGCGTTGACGAGCAGCTTGCTGAAGTTCGCGTCGTTGAAATCGTCCGGCGCCCCCATCGACGTATAGAGAACGCGGCCGCCCTTGTAAGTGTTGACCCACGTCACCGGGAATTGCTTGTCCTTGATTCGTTCGACAATGTGCAGCACCATGACGCCGTCCGCGAGCTTGCCCTGGCCGTAGGCATATTTCGACGCCTTGATCGGGCCAACGTCCTTGAGCACGGGATGGTTTTCCTGTCCTGGCGCGACGCCGGTCTTGAAGCCGCCGTTGCTGGAGGCGCCGCCGTAGTTGCCGCCGAGGACCTGCTTGTCGAAGATTTCGTTATCGTCCTTCTGAAACGCATGGCTCGCGGTCCGTAAGCCGACGATTGGCTTCCCCTTCTCCCAGTGGTCGCGAACGATCGCCATCTGCTCTTTGGAGAGCGTCATGCGCCGCGCGAACAGGAAGAGTAGATCGGCCGACTTGAGGCTATCGAGATTGTCGAGCTTCTTGGAGTTGCCGAACGAGGTCGTGATTTCGACGCGGTAGTGCTTTTCGAGATAGGCCTTGAACTCCGTGAGCGATTTTTCGGGATCGTATTCGCCCGCGGCGATCATGTGGATCTTGAGCGGGGGCGATTGCTGGGCGTACACGGCGCCGGCGATTAACAGGCCCAGGATTGAAGTGAGAATCAAGCGCAGCGACATCATGGGAATCTCCTGGAAGAGAGACGGTTTCCTCATTGAAATGGATACGGATTTCTGCGATAAATGAGTGACCTTCCCGCCGCCGCCTTCGCGAGTACCCGCCATGATGCGCTTCGTTGCCGTATTCCTGATCTTCGTCGGCCTCTCCGTTCCCGCCTTAGCGCAGGATCTTGCCTTCGAGAAAACGGTGCTGCCGATCTTTCAGTCGAAGTGCCTCAACTGCCACGGCGAAAAACGCCAGCGCGGCGGTCTCGATCTGCGCACCAAGACGAGCGTCCTTAAGGGGGGCGAGAGCGGCGCGGCGCTCAAACCGGGGACGCTCAAGGACAGCGTCCTGTGGGAGAAGATCCGCACCGACGAGATGCCCGAAGGCAAGGACAAGCTGACGGCCAAGGAAAAGGATACTATTCGCCGCTGGATCGAGGCCGGAGCGCCGGGCGATGACAAGGCGATCGCGCCGAGCGGCCTCGACTTGTCGCTCACCGACGAGGATCGCAAGTTCTGGGCGTTTCAGACTCCCGTGCGGCCCCAAATTCCCGCGACGAAGATGACCCATCCGATCGACGCGTTCATTGTCGCCGCGCTGGAGAAGAAGCAACTTGCGCTGTCGGCCGAAGCGGCGCCGCTCGTGTTGTTGCGGCGCGTCACCTTTGATCTGACGGGGTTGCCGCCGACGCCGAAGGAGATTGATGATTATCTCAAGGATCATGCGAGCGCTAATCCACAAGCGGCTTACGAGAAAGTCGTCGATCGCTTACTCGTCAGCCCGCATTATGGCGAGCGCTGGGGCCGGCACTGGCTCGACCTCGCGGGCTACGCCGATTCCGAGGGGATTCTTGACGCCGACTACGTGCGCTCGGCAGCTTGGCGCTATCGCGATTACATCATTCGCGCCTTCAACAGCGACAAGCCATACGATCGCTTTTTGCAAGAACAGATCGCCGGCGATGAACTGGTCGATTACTGGAGCGTGTATCAGACGGCAAAGGAGCTGCCGTCCAACGTCGTCGATGCGCTGGTGGCGACGGGCTACTTGCGGTGCGCGTCCGACACGAGCCGGCCCGATTTCGTCAGCATCAAGAACGCGCCGGGCTATTACTTTCAGACGCTCGACGACACCGTCAAGATCGTCGCCTCGAGCACGATGGGCCTGACGCTGCAATGCGCCAAGTGCCATTCGCACAAGTACGATCCGATCCCGCACAGTGATTACTATCGCATGCAAGCGATCTTCATGTCCGGCTATCGCCCCGGCCAATGGGTGCCGCAGGTGCAGCGCAAGTTGCAGGAATCGACCGCGGCCCAGGAGAAGGAAGCCAAGGAATTGGTGGCGAAGATCGATATTTTGATCGCTCCGCTAAAAAAGCAGCAGGCGGAATTGCAGGCGGCGTTCGCGACGAAATTGTACGAGCAGGGTCTGGCGAAGTTGCCGGAAGGCGCGCGCACTGAAATTCGTTTAGCGTTCGCAGCGGACCCTGCGAAACGTACTCCCCAACAGAAACAGCTCGTCGAAAAGCATCAAGCCGACTTGAAGCCCGCCGCACCAATCCTCGTCAAGAAACTCGAAGCGGACGCCGAGTTCAAAGCCAAGCAGCAGAAGCTCGCCGACGAGATCAAGACGCACGAAAGCAAGAAGCGAACCTTCGCGGAGATTCGCGCCTTCTACGATTTGCCCGGCGAAGCGAAGACGCACCTCCTCAAACGCGGCGAATACACGCAGCCGGGTCCAGAGGTGACGCCCGGCGTCTTGCGCGTTTTGGCGAACCACAAAGCGTTCGAGTTGCCCGCACGCTCGAAAGACGCGAAGACGAGCGGCCGGCGCCTGGCGTTCGCGAAATGGCTGACCAGCCCCGAGCATCCGTTGACGGCGCGCGTCATGGTCAATCGGCTCTGGCTGCACCACTTCGGCGTCGGCCTGGTCGCAACCGCGGACAACTTCGGCAAGACGGGCTCGCCGCCGTCGCATCCGGAATTGCTCGACTGGCTCGCGTGGGCATTCATGACGCCTACCAGCCCCGAGCGCAAGCTCGGGGATCCTGCAAACCCCATGCTTGCGCATGGGGCTTATCCATGGAGCATCAAACGCATGCAACGCCTGATCGTCACCAGCACGGCGTACAAACAGATGTCGGCCTATCAACCGGAGCTTCACGCCAACGCTAAACGAATCGACCCCGACAATCGCCTCCTGTGGCGGCAACGTCTGCGCCGTCTCGAAGGCGAGGCGATGCGCGACGCCGTCCTCGCCGTCAGCGGCACGCTCAACCCGCAAATGTTCGGCCCGCCGGTGCCGATGGTCCGCAGCGGCGACGGCGAAGTCAACACCCCCGCGACTCCCGAAGGCAATCGCCGCTCGGTTTACTTGCAAGTGCGCCGATCGCAGCCGTTGACGTTCTTACAGCTTTTCGATCAACCCGTCATCGAGACGAACTGTACACGGCGTGAAATCTCGACGGTAGCATCACAAGCGCTGACACTGCTCAACAGCGATTTCATGACGAAGAAAGCCGACGCCTTCGCCGAGCGCGTCCTGAAGGAAAACGCAAAAGATCCGGCGTCGCATGCTCTTCGTTTAGCGTTCGCCCGCGCGCCAACCGAGGCCGAATCGCGGCTGTTCGCGAAGTTCCTCGACCAGCAAACGCAGCAGCACGCCAAGACGCAACCCGCCGAAGCAAGACGCCGCGCCGTCGCCGATCTGTGCCATATGCTGCTGAGCGCGAATGAGTTCGCGTACATTGATTGACATGGAAACCGATTCGTTCTTCTACCAGTTGTTCAACCAGTTGCCGCAGACGCTCTTCGAGCTTCTCGGCCTGCCTGCGGCGAACGCCAAAGCGTACCGCTTCGATTCGGTAGAGTTGAAGAAAGCGTTTCGCATTGACGGGTTGTTTCTACCGAATCGGCGCACATTGCCGTTGTATTTCGTCGAAGTGCGCTTCCAGCGTCTGCAATCGTTTTACGCAAACCGGTTCGCGAAGGTATTCTCGTACCTGGACGAAAACGACTCGAAACAGGAGTGGTTCGCCGTCGCGATTTTCTCGAGCCGCAAGGAGGAGCCGAAACACTTGGGGCCTTACGAGGATTTGTTGCGCTCGAAGCGTGTGAAGCGGATTTACCTGGAGGATGTGATCAAGGCGAAGAATCCACCGGTCGGCCTGGGGATGTTGCAGTTGTTGTTCGTAACCGACAAGGAGGCTGAGGAACTCGCACCTCGCGTGGTGGAGAGGGCCAAAATTGATTTCGGCGATAGCGACTTGCAAGCGAAGGCGGTAGAATTAGTGGAAAGGCTGCTAAATAAACCGGTTCACGGATTTGGGTGTGGAGGAGATACGCATGAAATTCAAACTGCACGACATCCGCAAGAGCAAAGCGTGGCAGGAACTGCGAGAGGAAGGCCGTGAGGAAGGCGACGCGCGTCGATTGAAAAAAATCGTCGAGACGCTCCTCGCGAAGCGAAAGACGCTCGAAGAAATCGCCGAGTTGCTCGACGTGTCGTTGGACGAGATTCGGCGTGCGGCGGCTGACCTCTCCACCGGGAGGAACGCCCGTGAAGGTTGAAAGCCGATGAACAACGATCCTGAAACAAAATCATTCGAGCGGGCCGAGCATAGAAGCGATGAGCGACTGCGGAGCATCGCCGTGGGGATTGTGTTTGGTATGATCGGTGCGATGCTGGGCGCTGCGATCGTCGATGTCCTTTTTTTCTACATGATCGTACCATGGATAGAACCGTCGCGTCCGCTCGGAGGCGGCCACGGTGTAATGGATCCTGCTGCATTTTTCGCGGCCATAGTCTTTCCAGCCGTGGTCGCCTTCGGCGCGATTCTCGGTGCGATCGCGGCTATTTTTCTCACTCTGCTATTTCGCTCCACAGTTGGCAACAAGGAATCATGCGATGACTGCAATCACTCGTCGTGAAATCCTCTCCACCCTCGGCGGCGGTTTCGGCGGGCTCGTCGTCGCGTCGATGTTGGACGCCGCTCGGCCCTCACCCCCAGCCCCTCTTCC
>SXGR01323238.1_pt1 | contig 62193 bp, 70 predicted proteins | sample 3174711 | NCBI WGS metagenome assembly SXGR01 (sample SAMN11356860, study PRJNA531348) | freshwater metagenome | isolation source: freshwater sample F1-60 | place: China: Fuxian Lake, Yuxi | collected 2017-12-25 | reverse complement strand
AGCTCCCGGTGGCACGAATCAAATGCTGATTGGGTCCTATCTTAAGTTCTATCCCATTGGGGCCAACACCGTAAACTCTGTTGGTACAGCCATCATCTAAAAGGAGATCGCAATGAAGTATTTCTATCTGTTATGTGGTCTATTGGCTGGGTGTCATGTAACCCGGCCTATGGTACTGCCAGATACCACCCGACCATCGGTCATGGAAGAAACAATCAAACACAATGCCGAATTAGGCTCAAGTACCAGCTACTTTTGGGTACTATGGTATATCCCAATTGCCGTAGTCATCTTAAGCTGGACTTGGAAGACATTTTATGCGAAAGGAAAGACATGAGTAACAGCCGAAAAGAAATCGTTAATAAAATCTACCAGACACTGTTAAATAACCTGCTGGAAGACCTTGGGGACAGCTCAAAGTGCGGTCCCGGCCTGTATCAGGTGGTACGGGGGGTCATGCAGGACAATCGGGAGATTCTCGATGCCCTCCCCAGTGACTCCATCGACAACCTGACAAAGAAGCTGGCCGAATCAGCCCCCTTTAAGTTCACATCGTCTAAAATCGCCTGAGAGGCCCTAGGCTGCGTTCCTAGGGGGACCCCTATGGAGATACCCCCTAATCACAGAACGCCTCAGATCGCCTCTGCGGCCCGTTAAAGGACAACCAATGAATGTACCCAAAGAGGTTCTGGATGACTTCAGGAACCACCTCTATTTCTGCTTCAAGTATCTCGGACTGGGGTTACCTACCCCAAAACAGTATGCTATGGCTGAAGTTCTCCAGCAGGGGACTAATGATTTCCTATTACAGGCAGGTCGAGGGGACGGTAAGTCGGTTATCAACGCCTGTTATGTGTCTTGGAAGATCCTGAAGGATATAAACCGCACTCAGCTGGTGTTATCGGCTACTGGGGACAAGGCGATCAAGTTTGTGTCCCAAGTTCGGCAAACCCTGAGTGTTGTTCCCTATATGGCGCACCTTGTACCTCAAGAATTCGAGAAGGATTCGGCATTTGGGTTTAATGTCCACGGTCGTACCCAGTTCAGCCAAGATTTCTCCGTCTCTGCCAAGGGAATCACCTCGCAGATCACGGGATCCCATGCTGATGATATTTTATGTGACGATATTGAGATTCCAGAGAACTCCGATAGCCCCGCAGCCCGTGAAAAGCTGTGGGATCGGTGTATGGAGTTGGAGAATGTTCGCAATAAGATCTCAGGGGCTACCATCAGGTTCCTAGGGACACCACAAACGAAGGATTCGGTCTACAACAAGCTGGCAGGCATCTACCCAGTCATCAAGTTTCCTGCGGTCATGCCCGATATCAACAACCCAGTAGACTGTGCCAATGTTCACTCCTATATTTTGAGTTTGGGTCTGGAAACGGGCCAGTCAACACAACCAGAACGGTTTGATGACGAGCGGTTACTTGAGATCGAGGGCAAGATTGGCCCTAGTCTGTTTGCCTTGCACTATAAGCTGGATACCAGCTCCTCCGACAGTAAGAGATATCCCCTGCGATTGGCAGACTTGGTGGTATTTGATGTTGATGCTGAGGTATTCCCCATCAAAGTCACATGGGCTAACGCAACCCAGAACAAACGAGTGGCTCCGAATGGTATGAGAGGAGATCTATGCTATGAGCCTATGTGGATATCCCCAGAGTATGGGAAGTACATAGAGACCATCCTGTTCTTGGATCCCTCGGGGCGTGGAGCCGACGAGACTGCGCTATGTGTAGCAAGCTTTGCCAATGGGTACATCGTTGTCCATGAGTTGTTTGGTCTTCAGGGTGGCTATGACTCGATTACCCTTGAGAAGATATGCAAGGTTGTGAACCAGTACAACATCAAGAAGATTCGCTATGAGTCGAACTACGGTGACGGTATGTTTGGACAGTTGATGAGACCTATAGTCGCCAGTAAGTGCGGTCAGGTCGCCATCGAGGAATACAAGGTAACCGGTAGCAAGGAGCATCGTATCTTGGGTATCCTAGAGCCGGTGTTTGCTCAGCATCGTCTTGTGTTTAACACCGCTGCGATCCAAGACAAAGAGACCCAGCTACAGATCACACGGCTATCAGATCGACGAGGGGCCTTGAAGCACGATGATCGGGTTGATGTTCTCGCAGCTGCTGTCGCACATTGGACCAAGGCCTTGGCAATCGATCCAGAGCAGGCCATGAAGAAGCACGTAGCTGACGAACAGAAACAAGCGATCAAGGATTGGATGTCCTCTCGTCGGTCTATTGGTATCTTGGGAGACCGTGTCAGCGGGGCTGTGCTGCTGAATGGGAAAGACCCCACAAAGAAAGCACGGTTCGGTCAGTCTATCCTGAAGGGGCGGCAATGAACGCAGTAACAGGCGTAGGTCCCCGCACAGGGACAAGCTGGGTCATGGGCAAGCTCAAGGAGGCAGGGCTAGAGGTTCATGGTCAACAATACAATGACCACCTGTGGGTACGCAAGCATAATCCTCAGGGATACTGGGACCTTGGGCTGGGGGATCCCTTACCGGAGTCTGGGGTTGCCAAGGTATGGGGAGTATGGAAACACCCGCACATCAAGCGAGTGGTTGTACTGCGGAGAAACGACACACAAGCCCAGCTCCGTAGTATGGCAAAGGTGTTTCGGGATGAGAAGAAGCTGGAAGCTTACAAGGACCTAGAACTAGCGTTTATGAACCCCAGCGAAGTTCTACTCCAGTACCTACGAGAGACAACCCGCTGGTTAAAGACCAGAGACACAAGCAACACAATGTTAGTAACGACCGAAAACTTGGATAACGAAATAGATGGAATCATCGAATTCCTAAAGGAGGATATCTAATATGCCTTTTATAATCGGAGGACTGGCCCTAGCTGGCGGTCTGTTTGGGGCTTTTGGAGCAAGCTCAAACGCGGCAGCACAAGCCAAAGCGCAAGAACTTCAGCAACAACAAGCGAATTTCAAAAACCAGTGGGCGCATGTAGCTGACCAACGCAACCAACTTCGTGCGTTTCAGGCAAACCTTGAGCGGAACATACTCATTGAAAAGGGAGCTAATAAGGATCGAGCTATCGCTGAGTTATACCTTGATAAGGATTTTCTCAACCAAAAAGGTACTCTGTCTAAACAGACTTCAGCAACGAACTCTCAGTTTATCTCCACAATGGATTCCCGCAACGTCAGCACTACGTCTGGAACAGCAAGAGCATTGCTGAGACAGAATATGACAGCGATGGAATCAAACATGATCGCTCTTCGCGCCAACTACAACAATGCCTACAAGGATATTAAGAACCAGCAGAATGCAAAGCTATCTCAACGGCAATATGCTTTCCAAGAAATGTCAGTCTTCTTACCACAAACAGGTGGTATTGTAGACTCATCATCGTCAGCCTTGATGCAAGGTATTGTTCAGGCTGGTATTAGTGCTGCGTCTGCTGGACTAAGTGCTGGTATGCGAAGCGGGACAAGAGGCGGACAGTCAGCGTGGGGCTACTTAACAGGTGCTGCGCCAACACAATAAGGAAGATATGGCAACTACCACAACAAACTTATACAACGATTTACAGAAAATAGCGTCACAGGTTACTCCAAAGTCTTCCAGTAGTGTTGACGGTGTTGATAAAATGTTAGCAGAATACGATACTAAGATGGTGCAGGATATGACTAATCTTGCCAATACCATGTATCCGGAAGATACCAATGCTAAGTTTTCCTTCTGGAAATCACGAATTAATGTTGGTCTTCTTGCACCGCAAGCTAAGGAAGCTTATTGGTCTCAGTACGAGAAGATGCACCCAGATGGGATAGTTGGGGCTAAGAGAGACTTTATCAACGTTACCAAGCGAGAGTTGGATGTTGTTCCGGGGTTATCAGGTAAAGAATTCTTTCTGCGAGAGCGACTAGCAGATACTCCTGTCTGGGCTAGGAAAGAACTAGATCCTGTGTTAGGCGAGCTTAGTGCTGTGGTAGCTAATGCAAACTACTCAAAATCCCAACAAGTCTATATGCAAGACTTGGATTCCCGTATGGGTCGGTTTATGACAACCGCTCAACTAGATCCAGATATCCCCACAGAGACACACACATCTGATGCTGTTCGCTTAGAGCAGCTGAATCTCATGTCACTTGGTAAGGTACAGTCTGGTCGAATTGGGGTCTATAACGAGAAGGGTGTATTCTTCCCAGCCTTCGGCATCAAGGATCGTTCAGAGATTTTTAAACAAGATCCAAATGGAAGCCCAAGCTTACAGGAGCAACGACTCGTTCGCGAGCTTGCGCCCAACATCATCCGAAAGACAGTCGAAGGAAATCTCGCCACTCGACGGCGAACCATTCAATCGGAAGAACGCGCCAGTACTGTTGTAGCTAGTAATTACTTAAAGACTGGTGCATTCGGTATTGATAAGTGGGATACAGCCTTCTCAATGTTGCCAGAAATTCCGCTACAAGAACGACTTAATTTAGGACTACAGGGTGAAATCGCCTCTGGGCGGATCGCCTCTGAACAGGATTTAGTTAGAACCATTTACCAGACAATGGTTAAGTATGGAAATCTATTTGAGGAAACCAAGTAATGCCCCCGCTGACACCGCTAACACAGACTATCTTCGAGACTGGCCCAAGATCGCCAGCAGCAGAAGCGACTCCAGTTCTTCAATACGAAGAAATCCCAACAGTAATACCAAACCCAATTAACCCAGCTCTCGCAATAGATCCCGGAATTGATTGGTATGCTCTGGGGGAATACGCAGCTAGCGAAGCAGGTAAACTGTACGAACAGCTCTCTGAGTTTGTGGTGGCTAAGGCTGATGCAGATGTGAATGATTATATCTACGACTCTCAGAAGAAGATATTTGATCTTTATGGTCAAGCAGAAGCCACGGGATTCGATGATGAGACGACCGGATATCAGCTAGGTCTTCAGTTACAACAGGTCGAGCAAGATACAAAGGATAAGATTGCTAAGCGATTGAATGCGCCAAACTTGTTCGAGGAGAACTTTACCCTACAGGGATGGGGAAGTAATTGGTTTGAAGCTTTTACTAGAGCACGTAGCGGATTAGCTGGACTATCTGCAAGTTCCGAAAAGATACAGAAAGATATCTTCACCAGCGGCATGGCATCTAGACAACTCAAACAAGAGCTTGATGATTACGGTACACATGGCGGAAGTATCGAACCAAAGAAACTAGAGCAGGCGTATAATATTCGCCCACTCGCGTCTAATCCAGATAAGGTATTCAACGTAAACGTACAGGATCCAGACTTCACCCCAGCCGAACGTTCTGAGGGCGTAGCTCAATTCTCTGCAAACATGATCCCAAGTAACGGAGAAGGCGAAGTCTCAACGATTGTGAAAGATCGTGTTAAGAGATTACTAGGTCCTATTGAGGGCTATAATGACCAAGACTTAGAAGTTTCGCTCTCGCTGCTAGGTACTATGACACCTGTACAGATTAGCCATCTCGGCCTCAGTGAGGTTGACTCCCTTAGATTGGCTAGTATCCGTATTCTCGGTACTGCCTATAGTCCTAAAGAATCTCGGGAGTTTCTGCGTAAAGCCCCAAAATCTTCGTATGCGCTGTCTTATGTGCTTGATTCCGATTTTAAAGGTGGTTCTCCGAATGAAAGACTTCGCGGTGAAACCGTAGCTGGTATGTTCGATACAGCAGTAGTAGAATACTATAAATCAGTAGAACAGCTACATGCTTCTTCGTGGGGTCAGCAAGTTTGGGATAGGTGGACAGGCGATCCACTGAAGGCTTGGGGGGAGTTCTTTGCAACAGGTAGGTTATCAGGTCCACCTACAGCTGGTGTAGAGTATTCGTTAAAAGACGGAACACCAATGGTTAGTCGTGCTTACGTTACGGCAGATGACCTACAAGCGAGTCCTTATATGCGATCAGCGAAAGCGGCTGTTATGAGTATGCTACTAGCCCACCCAGAACTAGATGTTCAAAAAACACTTGATGAGTTTCTCGACGTTACGATTAGAACTGGCAGTGTCTACCGTACTCTGAGCGGGGACTTCGAGTATGTCCCACTGCGGATTAACATTGGGGATAAGACCAAAGGTAAACTTGAGGTGTTTAATAGGTATCGAGCGTTAGAAGACCGCCTCACTCCAGAGACTTTAGCCTTCTCTGCTCAACTAGCTTCCCCTCTCGATACAGCCGCTGTTGAAAGGGTTGTATATCAAACAGTGCAATCTGTAGATACAGCACTGAGTATGTCACATACAGTCATCTCCCCCATGAATTTATTTTCAATGGTTGAAGGTATCCGCAACCGGGAGAAGAACCAGCTAGGTTTAGATTACTACGAATCAGCATCCGAAGCACAAATCATACAGTATGCCGTTGCATCCTCTGATGAAGTATTGAAGCAAGTTAATGGTGGCGTTCTACCAAGAACATCTCAAGAAATACGCGAGGCTTTGCGAAAAGCTTTGGACAGACTACCAACAGCTGATCGTTGGCAAATGCAGCTTGAGCCTACGAACGGATATCTTGGTATTAACTTCGTAAACATCCCATTCGATAACGGCAACGGCGTAGCGGTTAATATGCTCACGGATGATACGATTGTCCCTGAGTCTTTCTTATACCAACGATCCCTTACCCTACGAAATATAGACGGAACCGCACACCGTCTACGGGTACAACACACCGCAAGAGATAGTAACGGTCGTTTTATCCTCCTAGATGATGCGAAAGACATTGAAAAGTATTTGGAGAAGCGCATCTTTCGAGGAAAGGCATCTACCCATGATCGTGGTCCATCGCATATGGATGTACCGGGAGATCGTAACTTTACCAAGCATGTACTGGATGAACTAAAGGCAGAAAAGACTGCGTCTACCCGTAAAGCTAGAGCATCAGACGCAAGTGCTACATATGCCAACATAGATGAAAGCCTACAAGGTCCAACAGAGAACCTGCTTGCGGAGCTAGAGAACTTAAAGACTAACTACCCAAATCTTGCGGACATTGGTAACAACGAAGATGGTACTCCTGTCATCATCGAGTCTAAAAAACAACTACGGAATTTACTAACAAGCCCTACAGCGAGAGTAAACTCCGTAGGATTCATTAAAGGTGCGTTTGGTGTTACAACAGAACAAGCCACTCTTATAATGGATTTGATGTATACCACAGACTATGGAGATGGGGATGACCTTGTTGACCGTATGTTTGACAAACATGCTGGGTCGCCTCTGGTTCATGTTTATGCCGATATCTTCCGAATGGTGCGAACATACTATAGTCCTGAACAGGGCGTGAAGAAAATTAGCTTTGACGAGACAGATCAAAACTACACACCATCCGCTGTTCGTAATTACGCACCTCCCATTGAGGTCCCTAGAGGCAAAGGAAAGCAGTATGTTAGGTCTCCTGCTTTCAGCGATCCTTGGATGCCGGGTGGATCTGGTGGTTCAGGTGGTTTGGGTGGCTCTAGTGTTTTTAGTCCGCCAACTACACCACCTACTGAAGTGCCTGTTACAAAGTCAGCAAACAACAGAAACAACGCTATGCGTCAGTCGGCTGAGAATCTAATAGATGCGGTATTTGGTGAAGATAAAAACCCAAAGATAGAGATACCGCCTACGACCTATAACCCCTATGTTGAGGGTTATGTTCCACCAGTTCTCCCTACGGACCAAAAGATACTGTCTCCGGTAGAGGTAGAAATGTTTGAACGAGGTCAGCTATCCCTTGCCGATGGGGATTACCTACTACCAGAAAAATCTACCTCCCTAAGCAGTATCCTAAACCGAGACTGGAAACGATGGGAAGACGATATCAAGGCATCTTCTGGTTCTTCTTCGGGTGGTGGAGACAGCCAAAACGAACCACTAGAGATACACATGGGAGATTTCTCTATCTACCCACCATACCCCACAATTAACAAGCCAGCTATGGGAGCAGTGGGTCGTAGTGACGATACGAAACCGGATGTTGAGATGCCAACAACAAGGATTACTCGAGCAGCCTACCCAGTAGTCCTAGCACCAGATGGTGGGACTACAACAATTAAGTTCGGAATCCTGCATGAGAAGGATGGTCCTTACCTCATAGTTCCTATTGTCGCAGATCGTAAGTTGTTATCTGGAGACGAGGCATACGCCCGCTACAAGCAAACAGGGGAACACTTTGGTGTATTCTCCACAGATAAGAAAGCACGGGAAGCAGCGGCTGTACTCCAGAATAACGAGGATACAACTGTTCGCAAGGAACAAGAAGCTTTCGTGTCGTTCCTTACTCAGGTAGAGCGATTTGAACCTGTGGCCTATCTTGATCGGGTTGGAAAATGGACCATTGGTATTGGGTCAACCACACACCCGAGTGGAGAAGAGGTTGTTAAGGGCCAGACGATCACCAAAGAGCGTGCTGTCGAGTATGTCAAACATTACGTGTACACACAAATCTTACCAGCAGTTCAGAAAATCCCTACGTGGGATGATATGAATATCAATCAGAAGACAGCTATCATCTCCTTCGCTTATAACTTAGGTGCTAATTTCTATGGAGGCCCTAATAGAGAGACTATTACAGAGGCACTACGCACTAAGAAAAATCTTAAGAATGTTCCAAAGGCTCTCAAACTGTATATCAAGGGAAAGATAAACGATGTGCTACAAGTCATACCGGGTTTAGTTAACCGCCGAAACGCCGAAATTACACTGTGGAATACACCTGTTTAAATAAGGGAATATATGCCAAGATTCATTAACGAGCAAGATTTTCAGGGTAACTATGTTGATACTAGTCACCAAAATATCAACATGGATAGTCAAGAGACAACAACTAGTCTCTACTTTAACCCTACGGTTAGAGCATTGTTTGCACCAGCCTTGTGGGGAACTGGGGTCGAAATGCCTGACACCACAATGCGGACACTGCTAGACCCAACGAGCTGGTCGCCAGAAATGACGAAGATCAAGTCCCGCATTGATTATGGAACGAAGGAAGCGGTGATGTCTGGCGGTACTGGATCTGGTCTTATTGGGAACGATACGTTTGCTGATGCCCACAAACGGGCAATCCTTGGGTATCATTATTCACCCTATTTTAAAATCCCAGAACAGAACGCAGAGTGGAATTTAACGGACTTTGAGAGAGAGGCAATGTTAGCTGGAGAAGCCCTTAAACGGGAAAAGCTAGCAAACCCAGATAAGGAAGTTTACCACCAAGGTAAGATGATGAAGGTTAAGGATATCCAAGATCTTCCCACTGCCGACGAATACAAAGCAATCGTTGAATCCTTACATTTGGATACAGAGGTTGCGGCATGGTATTTATCCAGCAAGATTAACAATGTTGCCAGTGGTGGCGATGTAGTTGCTTGGGTCGTAAGCAATCCTTGGGCTGGTGGGACAGATTATCCAGCAGCTGTCGCGGATATGAAACGCAGTAACCTAGCTCTTGAACTAGCTTACACTGGCGAGACCACTAGCGTCAAAACACCAGCAGGAGTTGTACAACTAGCTTCGGATCTTGCAGCGTATCTTGGTAAGGTTGAACAAGGATTCGATGGAGCCGCTTGGTATCAAGCCTTAGAAATGCCTACAGAAGTCCGCGCAGCCCTTGCATCCAAAGGTATCAGTAATGAGTTTTTTATCGGGACTAATGGAAGCAATGAGGCTAAGTTTCGTCTTCTAGAACACGTTAGCCGTACAACCATGTCCGAACAGCTGGAAAACTACGCAACAGAAAACAATATCTCCGGCTTTTTCTCGCAAGCTGTTACAATGATTGGCAATCTTCCAACCATGCTTGCTGGCGACCCAGACCTCGGAGCTGGGGCCGTAATAACACTGGCTACAGCTGGACTCGGCGCAATAGCACCTGCACTAAGTGGAGCTACTCGCGGTCTTGGTATGATATCGAAAACAGTACAGTCGGTTCGGGCTGCACGGAATTTCCGAAGAGCCGCAGAAGCTTTCCGTTCGGCGCATAGGGTGGCAGTAGCTTCCCAGAAAACAGTCGAAATTGCTGGGTCGCTCGCTATGGTTGATCTTGCCAACTTTGCTCCGAAAGTAGGAACACTGGCTAAGCTTAGCTTATTCACTACAGGCGGTGCTATTCAGAATATGGGCGCAGATTACTTCGACCAACAAAACCGCATTAATTGGACAATGGCAGGGCTAACTACAGATACACAGGTTGAGTACGACCTATCACAAGGGATATTCTCTGGTATTATGGGAGGCCTGTTTGGTGGTGGTATGTTTCTCGGGGGTAAGGTTTTACCAGCTCTGTATACTAAGGTACGTAGAAATAAACTAATGGTAACTGAGGCCGAAGGCCATGCTCTGATGCTTACGGAGTCTTCTACTGCCATTGAACTCGCATCACGCCCCGAACAACCTGCTCTGGAAGGAGAAGTCTATACGCCCGTACGGGATACATGGGTAAGTCCTGAGCCAAAGCAATTGACACACCAGCCACCTCAACGAAAGCAGCTAACCTACCAGCCACCCGGTGATGCCGCTCCCGTAAAGGTCACACCCGTTTCCACGGCGTTTGACACAGCTGCTGTTGACGCTAGTAACACACACGCTAAAGCTGAGCTAGTTGCCTCTGGTGAACCAGAGCCAGCTGTTGTTGTAACAGCGATCCCACGACGTTTACCAGCAGAACCAGTTGATAAGTGGGCGCAACGCTCGCTGGAAGCAGATGTCGATATACAGTCCAAAGACTGGGTTACAATGAATTCTTCAGCTAAGGAACGACACGCACTAAATAACCCAAAGCTATCGGCAGATGCTAAAAGGGGAATACTGTTACCGCTCGTCTCTAAGGCCCTTGCCACTGTTAATAAGTTGATTGAGGCAAACCCAGACAACAAAACTTCCTTACTAAAGCACCAAAAAGAGCTTACGAAGTTACAAAAGAAACTACAACAACAGCAGACAAGTAAGAAAGCAGCGGAAGTTAAGGCTGCGAAAGCTGCTGAGAAGAAGGCAGCGAAAGAAGCTGAAGTTCCTACAAAGACTTCGCAAAGCAGGGCTGGCGATAAGCCTCATGGGAAACCTGTACCAACAACCAAATCAAATATCAAAGTACAGAAACTCTCAGCATCTGAAGCAAAACAAGCAAGAGCAGCCTACAAGGATATCAACGTCTGTCACAATAAGTCAACCAGCCATGCTGCCGTGCTTGACTATCTGGATGCCAGACTACAAAAAGCTGGTCTTTCCAAAGAACAAGCGGTAGACAGTCTTCGATTTGTTGCAGCGGCTCTTGTGAATCTAAATCTCGACGGTAACAAGGTTAAAGGGTTTATATCTAGAGTTACATCAGATGCACTTGGTGAGACAGATATCGACGGAAACATTGGTTTCAATATACCGGCTATACTCAAATCTGATATGTTTAGTCTGTCTGATGTTGTTCTCCACGAGCTTGGACACATCTTCTCGCACTTTATCAGTACCGAAGAGCAATGTCGTTTACTGGAGATATACTCATCCGAAATGGATGTTAACTCGATCATGTATGCTCAGGGTGGAGCATACGCTGTATCTAATATGGATGAGGTATTTGCTAATGCCTTTATGAACATCGTTAGCCATAGGACTGCCCAAGCTTTAGACGATGCCACGGTAAAGGCCCTGCCCGTAGTTCGGATGGTTATTGATTGGTTTAAGAAACTACTAGAGACCGTTGCTCCCGGTGACGTTACTATGATCTCGGCAGTTGACGCAATACTGAAACGTATCAACACCAAGCCAGTTAATCCGCGACACGGATTACGAAACCGATCTCTACTAACGATTGTCGTAGAACTCGCAACGAAACAAAAGATGTACGCAACCACGCTAAAGCATCACGTTGCTGCGTGGGTCGATGACAGATACTGGCCTGCCGGTAGCGAACACCTGAAGCAGCGACTAGAAGCAATCGCTACAAATCCGAACCTCAGCGATGCTGATATGCGGACAGAGTTATTGGAGTGGGTAATCTCCTTAGATAAGGAACCGAAAAACATTCGCGATGCAGTCATGCTTGTTAGGGACTCTGAAGGCGAGGAGATCGATATCTCTGGATATTATAATGATGAGCTAGATAGCTTTCTAAAGACTCCAACAACACACAACTTCACTAAGCAACACTTGTTACTAGCAAGTCAGCTGATTCCAGATTGTGCTGATATTCTTATTAACTCCCTTAGTCTGGTACAGCAGCATTCGGGAACTCTGGTAGAAAACTTTAAAAAGCTTACCATCCTAAAGAGGCGGTATCAAACACGAGCATTGGCTCTGATGATAGGTGAGATGCGTGGTGAAAGTACTCACTCTACTCCACCGAGTTATTTTACAATCCGCAACCTGATCAACGCATTGCTACAGGTTCCGGAGGAGGGAAGACTACAGAGACACGAGTTCCGTCAACTCCTACGTGAAACCAACTGGCCAGTTGGTTCTAGTATGCAGGGAATATCTACGATAGATTTACTATTCAACGATATCGTAGACTCATTCTCGGATATCTTCGGACTTCACATAGATCAAGATGGAGCCATCTCAACATCTATCTCGAAACGTAAGAGTAGTACATCGTACTCAACCGATAAGCCGAAGATAACAACCGCCTCAGATCGTATGTTGTATACCCTCAATAGCGAGGGTGTCATTGCAAAACTAGACAAGGCTCTCTTTAAGAAGTTCCCGAACGCAGCTGATCGACAGGAGATTATCGGCGCACTCGCTGAGGCTCTTTTAGATAATCCAGAATTCTTCAACAAGATCTACAGTAAGATAACATCAACGAAGGATGTAATGAAGGCTCTGTATACCTCGGCTACTTTTATTAGAGCTTCTCGTAAGGGCAAGTTTAAAAAGGTTCCAAGGTTAGATGAGAATTTCAATGTGATCCGTCACCCAGACGGAAAGATTGTATACGATGTAGTCCAAAGGGATATATCCACCACATCTCTAGATTCCGTGGATGTAGCGCAACCCAGTACTGAGAAAGGTGTATCATTAGCTGCCGATGAAGCAGATATCCTCAGTAATGCTATCCTTGTTGGGGATATCCCACTTTCAAAGTCGGTGAAGGATGATTTGATCGTCGTACTTCAGGCTATGCGTGATGGTACGCTTGATGCCTTAACGATTCCCGTGACTCGCCAAGATACTGTAATCAGGGCCTATAGATCAGCTATAACGAAATTGCTTAAGGAGCATGGCCTCAAATCACAGGATGACTTGGTAGATTTCCTAGCAAAGAAGCAATCTTCCCGCAAACCTAGTAATGTTGCCCGTGTAATCTTGGGTATGTCTGATGCGGAGATTGATGCTCGGGCAAAGGCTGGGATTGCCCGTCTTGAAACGGAAGAACGCATAACCAGTGAACTCGCTACCAAACCAACTGATACCGGAGTAGCTATTCCGGTTATCGCTCATGTACCTGAAGATGCGCGTGGTACAGCGACAGGACAAACTATCCGTAATGAGACAGTCCCAGCTGGCACGGCTATTACACACGGAGCTACTAAGACACGCGGAACCGGAAAATCAAACCGTGTTGTTATTGTCAAGCTTAATACTGAAAAACCATCACTAGCACTAGTAGCACCAGAGAAAGGTACTTCATCCCTTGTTGAGCTACTACGGGGTACATCGGATAAGGTCTTTAAAGATCTTGGTTTAGTAAAGGAAGATGTGATTTCTCTGGTAGCGAATACGTCTACCCCACACGCAGTTCTTATCCAGATACTAGCTGACAATAAAATAGATTCATATAGTATCTCTGGTGATGGTGGTCGTAATGTTATTAGCTTTACGACAACAAACAAAGCTGCAACAGCTACCTCCGAAATCTCTCTTAACCCAGCCGAATCGCCCGAAAGTAGACCTGTTGGCTCTAAGGCTGAGGAAGCTAAACCAGAAGAAGCGGCTGATCCTATGGTTGAGCCGGTTACGGATGATGACTTACCGGCCCTTGAGCCCACTGAAAAAGATGCTCCTATACTCTCGGATACCGAAAGGTTTGCCCTAAGCATCTTGGCTAACAAGGAAGGGGCCAGAGAAAACGGTATGGATCCTAGTTTCTTAAACCGTCTCCTGCAAATCTTCTTTGCCCACATGGAAGAAGAAGACGGACTAACCAGAAACTTGTCTGAGATACCCAGCGACTTCACGCTATTACTCCACAGTGTGCAGGGGATTTATATGGCAATCTCCGATGCCAATAGAGCGCGATTAGAAAATCAGTATGACTATTTTATGATGCTATACTGGCACGCATATGATCGAGCATTTGCTAAAGAGCTATCGGTATCTAAGAACGGGAAGATTTCACGTACGGCATTAGCCCGTATTATGAAGGCAGCCGATACCTATGTAAACACGGAAATCAAAAGGCTTAACTCCGAGTATGGAGTAGGGATTCTTGAGTTTATCGCACCCCCATCTCCAGATGACTTTAAGTTAGGTATCTCAAAGGGAGATCGATACGCTACATTCGCTGAGTTGGATCCTAAGACCAGAGCTGGTAAGCTGTTCACAAAACTTAAACTTGAGAGGGTAACCGCAGAATCAGCTGCTAAGGAAGTTGGGGTTACGTTCCACACAACCGATCCATCCGGACGGACTGGAAGCAAACCTACTCCCCCAACCCCCGCGCCACCTACCCCTGCTCCACCAACTCCTGCTCCACCTGTCCCTCCTGTCCCTCCTGCTCCACCTGTTCCTCCTGTCCCTCCTGTTCCCCCTGTTCCACCACCTCCTCGACCTCATCCACCAACAGATCCACCACGACCAAGAGATCGTAAACGAGATCAGGTTCTGAACGAGCATTACGCCTCGATGGATGCAGATAACACCAATCTCGCACGGGAGATGACGTGGATTGCTCGTCTCTTCGGTGGAACATCTGTTGTAGCCCGGAAGGCATTTCGTCGCTTCTTTGATCGCATGAATACCCTCGGCGATCTCTCTACTCAGGAAGGACTCCTTAAAAAGGCATCAGTAAACATCTTAAGGCACTGCGCTGCTTTCTGCGAGACAGGCTCCTTGTTTACACACCATCTTGTAGCATCGAACAAAGCTGCCTTCAAGTCGTTTGAGAGCTGCCAGAGGTCTATCTACTACCAGCTAAACTTAATCAAGAATGCTCAAACAACATTTGAGGCCGCGCTACAGGATACGTTTAAGAAGCCTATGTTAGGCGATGTTAAACGCGGTATTGAGTTAGTCTTGATTGAGGCTTCTGTTCTTCATGGTGGTAGGTTAGATGTTGATAAAATCCGAACTATCCTACTAGCAGCAGATCCAGCACTGAACCCAAAGCAAGTTGATCGTATTATCAAACATGCTAAGGAAATGCGTAATGCCAGCATTTCCATCAATGCTTTTATTCTTCATTTGGAGGACTTAACTGGATGGCGATCTCTTACTGATAAGGATGGAAAACCACTAGATCCGGCGAAGTATTTCGCCTATACGTTGGATAAGGATAAGATGACTCCTGAAGTTCGCGCGGCTTGGTTATTAAAAGCTGTCGAAGCTCGCCAGAAAACATTGAACAAATCAGATGACCTAGATTCGTTTGTTATGTGGTCTATGGGCTGGGTTCAATCTAGGTCCGTAAAGAAGTTCCAAGGAGGGAAGTATGGTCTCGATGCAGATAACGTGGATGCTGCCGGGTGGGATGCACAAACTCTCCGGAACCTAGAAGTGGTTGGTATGCGGTTCCCACCAGGAACTGCTCTTGACTCGATCCCGCTAATGCGCTCAGCCTCGAAAGACCACTTTACTCGTATCGATCCTGTTACTGGTGAAGTTGTTGTGTGCCGTGTACCTAGGAAGAAAACAGATCTATCAGTAGCTGATCGCCAACGCTATAATGAGACTGTTAACGGAGAGACAAAGCACTTCTCAGATGATTACAAGGGATCTGTAGATCCTACAACCCCTGTAATTAACATTATGATGAGTGAGCTATTGGCTTTCAAGTTACATGAAGGACAATACGCATACAGCAACGGTAACTTTTCATCTGGTCGCCATTCGCTGTATCATGGAAACTCACGAGAATCACTAAGCTTTGCTCCGCTGAGTTGGGATGAGATTCTACAGTCACCTGAGCTAACAGGCCCCATGAGAACCAATCATATGGCCGTACACCACAACTTCCTGAAGAAGCGTGGGTTTGAGTTGTTAGTTCAGCGTGAGATTGATAAGGCTGTTGGTATGACAGGTATCCGACCTGAAGAGTACTTTACCAAAATGGAAGAACATGCTCTTCGCATTGCGGCTGGTAATCCTGAAATGCAGGAAGGTATCTCAGCTGGGTTTGGTCGGTTGGCTTATGACTATGCCATGTATTCTGGGAATACCCCGCGAACACGCGAGGGGTCAGTCGAAGCATTTGCATTGGCTGGTACAGCTTTAGTTCGTATCGGTGGAGGAATGCTATACGGTATTCGATCCGCAGCTGAGGGCATTATGGCGGTGAGTCGATCCTTTATGACGCATGGTATAGAGCAGGGTGTATATGACCTATTCGTTGGTCTCGAGATACTGCTCAATCGCTCCACATCAGCAGAACACCGTAGAGAGATAGCAGATACCGCATTCGGTATTCGTGAGTTCTTGTTAGGTGTTCAGGACCGTTACATCGACGAAGAGATGCCTGATAATATCGAGGAGATGAACGGATTCTGGCAACGATTGGGACGAACATCACGAAACCAGAATAAAATCGTAAAGGGTTTACAGGTACTTGCAAACGTATCTATGGAAATTGGTAGTTCCCGTCAGGTGACATCCTTTGCAAGAACCCTGAGTATGCAGACAAACTCATCAAAGCTGAGCAGAGCAATTCTTAGTGGAGCTGCAAGAAGGTTGTTGGATTCCTTTACGCCAGCTGTACGAGCTGAGCTTACGGATCTTAAGAACAGAGGAGCTACTGATCCAGCTGCTGGTAAACAACTCGCCAAGCGATATAAGGAACTCGCTAGACAGGCTGGGTTTACGGATTGGGGAGAAGCAGCTTCATTGAGTCGCTTTGCTATCCTCGAACCGGAAACTCTGTCGCACCTAGAAGCAATCCTGAAAAAGGCATCGGGTGGTAAAGACTCTGCTATGTCTATCCGCACCATTGCGCGGATGACAGAGGAGATGGCTAACGACCCTAAGAGAACACAGGCAGAGAAACATAGCATCAGAGAAGCCTTTGTTGCATATTCCAATATGTTGGAAGTACTGACATCCACACAGGATATGATCTCCGAAACAAGAGGACTTAGTAGGGCAACCTACGGTACTGGCGGTCAGCGATTCCTGCGGGTGTTAACTGGTTGGTCTCAGTCGTTCTTCTCGAACGTATTGAAGAATATGCAGAATCGCCCAACTAGCCACTCGATACCGAATCTGATGGCTTTCGCTATCCTTAGCTATGTTGCTGAGTTGTTTATCGAGTGGATTAAGGGACGCGATACGGCAGATATCGTCGCTGAGATTACCACAGATCCGGGTACTGCTGTCATTCGCGCTGCGTCTGCACTACCAATTGGAGGAGCTGCGTCGGCTGGATGGACTACAGCATTAGCAGCAGTTTCCGAAGTAACTGGTGGTACATATGGTGGGTTCGGTACTCCGATCTTACCTCCATCTGTCTCTGCGCTGAAGACGATCTACTCAGAGGTTTCAACAGGTATCCGTCGGGGACTTAATCCCGAGTTGTCTGGTGAGGAGCGGGTAGCAGCGGTTATCAAGGGAACTCCGTTTATCGGAGATCTGGTAAACGCATCTCCTCTTACGGTCCCCTTACGGATTATGGAGGAAGTAGGATACCTCAAACAGGCTCCTACGCTGGAACGAGTCTTGAACCATATGCGTAGTAAGAACATGAACAAATACCTGAATAAGGATGGTTCACCTAAGAAAGGTAAGCGAGACCTACAGCCATATGTCCCAAGGAAGGATACGAATGCCTTGAAGCTCAGGAAGATTCGGTCTATGGAAGAGTATATCAAGGAAACCGAAGCAGCCTCTATGAAGCCAAAGGTACGTAGAACCCCATCCAAGGATATTATCCGCAGTAAACCTAATATGGGAGTCTCTGGAGAACTTGGGTCGTTACTGGGTAAATAAGAAAACACCCCCCACCCTACGGGGGGATTGTAGTTCCAAAACGGAACGGATTGACTGTCAATAGCATAGTCGTTTTTAGACCAAAAACAAACATTCTGAATAGTTGGGGCTATGGATAGTACCTAAGGGAATCCAATGGTAGGATTGACTGTAAGTCTTTATTGCTTACAGTTGTCATTGGTATTTCTTTTAGGGGTCTTGTAAGAGTTTTTGTTGAGTGTTAACTAAGGGACTAAGGTTAACTATAGTTAACCTAAGGGGACTAAAGTTTTAAAGTTGTTGAGTTGTAACTTAGGTTAACCTAAGGACATCTATAGTTAACCTATAGGTATGCTACGGTTTACCAAAGTTCTTAAGGTTTCCTTGGGAAAACAACAACAAATATCAACCTATGGATACATGGTATCCCCTGCTTGTACTATGGACCGGATTGTCCTGCGTGTTATCACCAGCGTATACTATGGGGTTCCCTTATGGGACAAGCTGTCGGTCATCTGGGGTCTGGGGACGGACTACGGTCTCCGATGGCTCCAGCGACCTCTGCGGGGCTGTGGTGGCACGTGGCAAAATCGACTTAGGGGCCAAAAATTTGTAAGGGGCTACCTCCCTTCGGTCGGTCCCCGCGCACCCCCCGTAGCCCCTCGTCGTAGCGGCGGATAAACCACATTGCGCCAACCGTCCGATAACCTTGAGTCTCAAGCAAGCGTCCGATAACAGTAATCTTCTCGAAGTCTACTGGAATCCGCGGACTGGGCGGCATTGCTTGTGGCTACGGTTCTTTGACAATTCCGCCCTATTCGCTTACCGCTGTTCGCTTACCGCTACGGCTTGTTGCCTAGTGGTACACGATGGCATAACTTGGAGATACCATGAAGCAATACTTGGTTACGATTTCAACGATGCAGCCTATGTGTTATCAGTATGTGGTTACCTGTGAGTCAGCACATATAGCCGAAGAGTGTGGCTTGGATATGTGGGAACACGGTAAGCCATCGTATGACCAATGGTGCGACGAGGATGGTAGGGCTGAGGTAGTCGAAGTAAAGGAATATACAGAGGTCAAGCGATGAATACCTTCCGACTAGATCAGCAGATGTCCGAACAACCACAACAAGAAACCATATCGGCAGTCGATAAGGCAACCATCATATGGGCTATCAAGATTGCCCTAGAAGCAACCAACCGAAGCAGGGTAATACGGCAGACCTGCCATCGCAAGGATCATGCGAACGCGGGACGAACGATGCAACTCGCAGCGATCCGATGGTCGGAACTAAGCCACCATCAAGGGATCGCGCGATAGCGGATGGCAACAACGGCAGCCACTATGGTTCCGCCCTTGCACCATGCAAGTAGTCCGAAGATGCATCATGCCTCAGGGCATATCTCTTCACGCCTCACTAACTCCGCATAGGTCACGGCTTGTAACCTATGGGTGACTAATTGACCGTTGAATAAGGCTATAAGGTGCTAGGTATCCCTTGGTTTTTTCCTAAGGGATGCCTTGGCACTAGGGTACTGTTGGGTTCCGCCTCCAGTCACCTAGTGCCAAGGTATCGCGTGATATCGTGGCAATTCACTCTAGCCCCTAGTGGGCAGAAGGTAGGCTAATATGACTCAAGAATCAATCCGCGCTCTCGTCTCGGTTTACCGTAATGCTCCAAGCGAGCATAAGAGCAAGGCTCTTGCCGCTTGTGTGGTCGCGTACTATAACGCGAGCCCCTCATCGAATCGGTGGGCAGATAGCCTAGGATTCGCTACAGCGGTTCATGGCTCGACCGTCTCCCGTGCCGACCATGCGTGGATGCTTGGCACGGGTGGGATCGTCTCGGGGACGAAGGCTAAGCGTACGGTCAATTCGTACCTTGACGCTCTCGCCTAAGGGACTGCGGGGTATCCTTCCCACCTTAGGTGGGAGGGTATCCCATAGGGGGCATTGCGCCTAGTGCGCCATGCTTCCTATGGGGTATGCCAAGGTGTACTTGGCTACCGTCAACACAACACCCCTATGGGGTAGAAGGTAGGCTTCTATGAAGAAGGTGCGAATCACTCGCAAGGCTATTGCGGAGGCTAGTAGGCGCGCGGACTATCTGCAGAACGGGGTATGGTTCCTTGTGACAATGAAGTCTCCGCGACTTCTCGCTGCCGAAGCGGAACTGGCACAAGCGCGTACCAACCTTGAGGCTATGCGCCTGCAGTATGCTGCGCAGAAGGGCGGTATCCGATGAGTCTCTCCCCTACCACCGCCGAACGGGTTCGAGCATGGAAGCCTAGGTTATTGGCTTGTGCTACGCCTATCGCCTGCTGCCGATTGATTCCCGCTTTCTCGCGGGATATCGGTATCTCGCAGTCCCTTGCTTGTGACCTAGTCTACCGATATCGGGGGATATCGGTCGATACCGAAATGGTGCGCAAGCATGGGAGTCGATGCTCGACCACTTGGGCAAGCGATAGTCGCCCTAAGGCGGCAACGCGGGTACTGTATAATGGAACCGTACCCGAAGTCGCGGATATGTTCCTTGACGGAACACTTCGCTAAGGAACCTACCTTCGGGGTATCCCTCCCCTAACGGGGGAGGGTATCCTATAGGGTACACTAGGGTATCCCCTCGTGTTCCCTATAGGGTATGCCTATCGTAGGCTACCATAGGTCACAACAACCCTACGGGGTAGATAGGTAGGCTTCTATGGCACAAGAGATTGTTATCGTCACCCGCCATGCGGGTCTTGTTCAATATCTCGCAGAGCAGTTCTCTATCACGGGGCGAGTGGTAGCCCACGCTACCCCCGACGATATTCGGGGTAAGGTGGTCATTGGGGTGTTGCCCCTTAGCCTTGCTAGTATTGCTAGCGAAGTGTGGAGTATCGACCTAGACCTACCCGCAGAGTTACGGGGTGTGGAGTTGACATTGGCTCAGGTGTCTCGCCATGCTAAGGGCATGGTGAAGTATACCGTCCGCACTAGCGAGGCATATCAAGCCTCGCATCGTGAGGCATTCCAAGACGGGTATGATGGTGGATTCTTCCCGTCTACCTTTGCATAGATCGGTCAATGGGGATACCCCGCGCTATCCTGCGCGTGGAGTGTGGGGTATCCCCCTAACAGACGAAAGGATACTAATGCCAGACTTTCATGTATTCGCCACTAGTGACCCGATGGATGGCTTCGGGTTCTGGGTTAGGGGTGGGTTTTGCTGGTTCCCCACTAGGGAATTGGCTCAATACCATGCCGACCGCATGGCATAAGCCTTGACCCTAGCAAGTCACTAAACTGCTAGTCGCCCGACCGCTGCGGCTATAACATATGCGGTATGACCTAGGTTGAGCCAACCTGAGATATCTAGGTCACTAATAGGTTGGATGCACCTACTGCTATAGTGTAGGGCTGTGAGCCTCAGCGCATAGGTAACTAGGTATCCCGTGGTTGGGGTATCCTTATAGACTGCACCATGGGTACCCTAGGAGCCACCAATTGTACTACTAGGGTACTCTATTCGCTTGCTTCTGTGGGTTATTCCCCTAGCGGCAAGCGAATAGGGTACTAAAGCCCATAAACTTGACCTAGATATGTCACTAAAGTGTCTGTACTGTATGGGTGGCAATGACCGTACAGTAGTAAATAGTGTTGCCAGTTTACACCGTTGAACTACAGACAATGGCATGATATCGTGTAGGTAGAGGCGATACACGGTATCGAGATAGACAGACTCTAGGGGCTGATCACCCCGTAGGTATTCCCTAGGCGATATCCTAGGGTATCCTATCGCTTACCGCTAGGGGAATACCCCAACGGTACGCGATAGGGTATCACCCTCGATAGACAGCGATACTAGACGCTGTACTATCGCATCTAGGACTGTATTGTGGCTATACAAGGCTCAGATTATGCCACGGCTCCCTTTAGTGTAGAGTCGGCTATAGGGATCGTTATAACAGACTCTAGGGTATCCTTCCGTCTTCGAAAACGGAAGGTATCCTATCGCTTACCGCTAGGGGAATACCCCAACGGTACGCGATAGGGTATTCGTTGATCTAGGTATCCGAATATCATTGACTAATCCGCCTTCGTCTAAGGCACACCCGTATATCAACGGGTAAGACATATCGGTGCTTTGCAAAGCCCTGATAGATACAGACAGCCATAAGTCTGTAGGCGGGCATTTCTTATTAGGTATTGCCAAGGTGTACTTGGCTACCATGTTCGGTCGATACGAGACTAGCGGCAAGCAGAAAGGTAGGTGCATCATGGAATCGTTCGATACTGCCTTCCCTGTTAGGGCGGCGGATGCGGTAGATTCAGGCTTCGATAAGCGGGTAGTGCTTGAGTTTACTACCGCGCCTAATCCACTAGGTGTGGTTCACTCTGTGTTCGAGGTATTCCCGCCTATGTTCAGGCGGACTACCGACAACAAGCATACCCTATGCAGCCATTTGGATACCCGCTGCAAGGCTTTGCGAGATAACGGAGATACCCTCGTGGGTGTCCATTGGGACGGTTCACCGATTCATTCACACCTTCTTACACGGAGACACTAATGGGACTACCTGAATATGGATACTCGTACACAAGTAACCCCCTACTGATCGTTAGTGGGGAACGCCTACTGGATTGTGCGTGTAGTTGTGACTACTCGCTAGCAGGTAAGACATTCGTGCTGCAATTGGAACTAGTAGCTTCCTTTGATGATGACGGTAGCCGTAAGTGGTTGTCCTACTACAATGCAGAAGTGGCACAGGTATTCGCCTATCCACTAGTTGGGTTAGTAGTGGATGTTGCTGATCAGGCATTGCGCCAGTCTATGACTGAGTACATCAAGGTATACTCAGTCGATAAGCAACTACGGGAATACGCGGAAGGTCGAGTAGAGTTCTGTTCCTAAGGAGAACACAATGAGTAACCTAAGCACCGAATTGCTGCACCTAGTCAATGGTGGGTTCGTAACCCAAGAGGGTGCTGATAACCTGCTAGAGGAACTAGGGGATAACGAGTGTCCTGAAGTGTTCGTCTCTAGGGTATCATATAATGAATTCCTAGGACGATTCCATGCAATAGTTCGGAGCGAACGATTCCACAGCGATAACCCTATGGTTCTCCTTAGGGAAGTCGTTGCCACCGTAAGGCATAACGCATGGGAATCCGATCAGCATTGGCGCGAAGTGGAAACTTTCTACAACTAGTTTACTGGAGCCGCCTATGTTGGGCGGCATTACACTTGATCGGTCAACCACAAGCGAGGTATATATGCTCACTCTAAAGCGTAGCAAGGATCGCAAGGTAGCCAACATGGTTACCCCTAACGGTAAGCAAGCAAAGATCGCTAACACCTTTGGCTTGCCATCGGGTAAAGCGTTCTCATGTAGAGGAGAAACCTCTGTATGCGGTAAGATATGCTATGCGGGTAAACTGGAGAAATTATTCCCTAGTGTACGCAAGTCATTGATGCATAACTGGGATGCCCTACGGGATGCATCCTACGCGACTATGGAAGACCTATTAGCAGTTATGATCCAAGAGTTTGTATCGTATTGTAACAAGCATAGGGTGACTAACAGAATCTTCCGTATCCATTGGGATGGCGACTTCTTTAGTGACGAGTATACTCTAGCGTGGCGTAAGGTTATCCAAGATAACCCGACCATCCAGTTTTGGGTATACACTAGGTTGAGTCATCGGCTAAGTTGTTGAAGAATGTACACAACCTTGGACTATACTACTCGACCGATTCGGATAACCGATCTATCGGTGAGTCGTTGCATAAGAAGTACGGCATCAAACTTGCGTACCTTGATACCACCTTTGAATCAGGTGCTATCAGCCTAGTACAATTGACTGGTAAGACTGGGGCTATGTGTCCTGAGAACAAGGGTATCATTCCCCTAATCTCTAATGAAGGTTCGGCGTGTAATAGGTGTGGATTGTGTGTCCATGCTAAAGTCAATGTTCGGTTCTCTATCACGAAAGAATAACAATGCTAAACAAGTATAAGGTGGTTGTTCAATGTACCCAAGTACGGGAATATGTTTACTTTGTAACTGCCCCATCTAAGGATCTCGCAGAGGATGGGGCGAAGTACCGCTATCTGCTGGGCTATGATGCCAACGACTCTAGTGGTGTTATCTCTGATGATGTATCCGATGTCTACGCTAAGAAGGTGACCACATGGTAGTAGGACTCAGGGAATACATCGAGCGACTACAGAACCTAGAGAAGACCATAGGGGATGCTAGTATGCTGGTATTCGACCGCATCCTAACGGATAACCAAGCCTATAGACTGGGTGGTTCCAAGTTTGAGGTTATTCACTCTGAGATATCCGACATCATACAGCACCTGCCAGACTAGAATACTATGGGGCGTTGCCTGATATTGGTAAAAGGTGTCGGCATATAACCGACCTCATGTAGGTTCGATTCCTACCCGCCCTATTCGCTATTCGCTTACCGCTACAGGTCACCTTACTCTCGTTGAGTGTGGTTACCCTAGCATAACTTGGAGATTCACAATGCCGAAGTATCTTGTTACCGTGTCAACCATGCAGCCAATGTGCTATCAGTATGTGGTTGCTTGCAAGTCTGCACTAGAGGCTGACGATCTAGGGTTGGCTATGTGGGCTAAGGGTGAACCATCCCATGACCAATGGTCTGATGAAGACTCACAGGCTGAAGTAGTCAATGTCATTGAATACACAGAGGTCAAGCGATGAATACCAAAACAGTCGATATCATCTTGTTACCCGATGGTGAAACATGGAGTGTGGTTGAAGGCTGTACCATTCTGACTATCAACCTAGAGCAGTATGATGACCTGAGTAATGACAATGTTTCTGCCAACGATATAACCCCGATCAAATGGAGACCCCTATGAATACCTTCAACCTAGATCAGAAGATGTCTGAGGCTAAGGAAGATCGTATCTCCGCCGAAGATCGTGCTATCATCCTCCATGCTATCAAGGTAGCCTTGGAGTCAACCAACAACCCCGAAGAGATCGCGGTCTATAAGCAGACTGCGGCTACTATCAGAAAGATGCAGACCAAATGAATGTATGTATCACCGATGGTATCCTGTGGGCTATTGTCCCATTGGGCAATCAATACAATGTCCATGAGAGTACTGTGTTCCTCAAGGGTCGTAAGGGAAAGGTAACAGTACCCTCGAAGGCGATGTTAGCACATTGCCCTAGTGAGATGGATTCTCAGTACGCTTGGGTATCCCATGCTACTGAGCAAGATACGGATTGGGGGTGGGAACGATGACCTTAGGTACACTCAAGGGTATCTTAGATGAGATGATCGAAGACTATGGAGCAGACCATCCCGCCGTGGGATTCATTCGCCTAACAACCGATGAAGATATTGCTAATCAAGCAATGGAAAACTGTGATGATATCGAAGAAGCGTTGGCTATGTGGCTAACGGCTAATGGTGAACCAGACTAACAACGAAAGGTATAGCACTCATGTTTAAATTCTCAGAAACCGTTATCAAGAAAGATAAGGCTGCATTCGACCGTAGAGCCAAGGCTATTGCTAAGTTCTGCAAGAAGCATCCACTTGTACCCTATGCTATGGCTCAGGCTATGTGGGATAACTCTAGTGCCAAGCAGACTACCAACCTCAAGCAACTCAAGGCTGTAGGGTATACCCCTAATGGGGATGTTATGGAATTGATGGAGGTCTTGGCTATGATCAATGTCTATATCGTTGGAGGTCAATACCTCAATGATAAAGACCTGTATGATTACCTGATCGCTAAGCCGCTGCAAGATTCAGTACCTGCTATCCCCTTCTCTGTACAGGTGGCGGACTATGTGCAGATCGAGAACCCCGATAACCTTCCGATCATCTCGGATCGTATCAATCCGATATACAATACTTTGGATTGCTTGAAGGTAGGTAACCAATGAAAGAGTGGCTAAAGTATATCAAAGGGGATACTGTGCTGATGGTGTGGTATATGTTCATCAACACAATCTACTTCCTGTTTGCCCTTGGTATCGGGTGTGGTTGGTGGCAATCACCTACCCCACCTATCCCAGTTATCTTCCTGTGTACATGGTTCATCCTTAGTGGGTTGTATGTGTATCTTCTTGCGGGGGATATCAAATGACCCATAAGATTATCTCACGCACACAGGCGATAGATGAACTGGTGCAACACTCATTACTAGATGGCATAGACTCAGGAGAGATCGAGTGGATGCTACGGCATGGGTGTCAGGGCTTTGAGGAGTACAAGGATGCCGACCTCACCTTGATATGGCGCGATACCTTTGATAATGTAGATACAACAGTTCTTTCATAAGGGTGTGGGTTAGTAGACCAATGGCAGAGTCAATACACTTAAAATGTATCAAGTGTGGGTTCGACCCCCACCTAACCTATTCATTGTGGTATGTCACCACATCGTTCAGTTCTTCCTAATAACGGAGATTAAATGGCACACGAGATTACAGAAACAGATGGCGCAGTATTCCATAAGACCAAGGCATGGCATGGGTTGGGCTATGTGGTCGATCAGGCTATGTCCCCTAGCGAGGCGTTGCAACTCGCAGGGTTGGACTGGCGCGTCTACAAGGATAGCGGTATTGCATCCTTGGATGAGCGTTCAGTATCGACAGAGTTCCAACCTGTGATCCGCGAGGATACAGGGGATATCCTGAGTGTACAATCAGAGAACTATAAGGTGGTACAGAATGCAGAGGTCTTTGACCTTGCCTACTCCTTGGGTTCCGATGTAAAGGTTGAGTCTGCGCTCAGTTTGCAGGGAGGTAAGAAGATTATCTGCCTCTTGCAGGGCAATACCTTCGCCCCTAGTAACTCACAATCTGATGGCATTCAGCAATACTTTGCCTTGCTGTCATCACACGATGGCACGATTGCCCTTAGTGGGTTGCCTACATCGGTTCGTATTGTGTGTAAGAACACCCTGAAGATGGCTCTTGAGGGTGGCAAGAACGCTATCAGGTTCACCCATACGGGTAACATTGAGGCAAAGAAGGAGTCTATGCGTGTCGCCCTTCGGAGATACGCTGAGATTGGTACTCTCTTCCAACAGAAGGTAGAGCATATGTCGAATACTATCTTGACCTCTGCACAGATTCAGCAGTTCTTCCTTGATGTCTATCAGACTATCGAGGAACCTGTGGTTATGAACCCTAAGGGTGACAAGGAGTACGCTGCGTATCTTCGATCTGTGCATACCATCAACCGATGGTGCGCTCACTTTGATATCGAGCGTAGCGATCTCAAGGCTCCACCTAGTGTATGGATGGCAGTCAATGCCGTCACGAAGGATATCCAACACTACCAGTCGAACAAGGGTCGTAAGACTGAGTGGGATAACAAGGCATACTCAAACCTTCTTGGAGCCAAGCAAGATGCAACGGTGGTTGTTGCTAAGATGGGACTTCAACTTGTATAACTACTCATACTTTAAGAACACTAAGTTCATTGACCTCTATCAGGATTGTGACTTTGAGGAAGACCCAACCTATGGTTGGTCATGCGAAGGTATGGGTTCCCTGCTTGGGGAACGCACCTATGCCTTTGGCAGTACGAAGGAAGAAGCCTATAAGAACTATGTCAAGCAGGTTCGCAAGGATGACTACGAACAGCGTAACGGTATTCAAGAACAATAACAGGAGACACGAATGGAACGACAAACATATCTAACCCCTTATGGGGAGTGTGAGATCTATTTCAAGGACAACCTTTGGATCTGTGAGGGTATGGGTTCTATTGGATGTGGTCGTACCAAGGCATCATCCTATGATGACTTTATAAGGCACGCACAAGAAGCAGATGACCTTCCTAGGGAGACGGTAGACCCAACGGAGTACCTATGCTGAGATGGAACAAACTCACTAAGGAACAACAACAGCAGAGAACAGCAGTACAGATCTTGAATGAAGAGAATATGCTAAGTATCTCTGAGCGTCGATACTGGGAGCAATACAACATAGCACCCGACGAGGGTAACCCTGAGCAATCGTTGTTGAATACTTGCGTTGAGTCATTGACTCCCGCATTCCAACAATGGTTGGACTATACATCCGCTAGCCGCAAGACCCCACAATGGGCTGTACCATTGTTCGCTGTGGGTGCTGCTAAGATGGCTGATATAACCGTTCGGTGCTTGATCCTTGAGTGGTTCAACTCTTCCCTGTGGGATAAGAGATTAGAACACCAACCGATTAACCTACCAACAGCACAGCATATTGCCCATGCTATTGCTGAGATGGTTATTGCTGTGGTTGGCTATCAGCGTACCAAGGTAGACTATAGGCAAGACTGGTTGAAACAATCACACTATCAGAAGGATTGGTCACCTAGACGATGCAATGCATTCGTAGAGAAGATGGGTGGTCTTACCAAGCGAGCCTTTACAAGGAAACAACGGGAAGACTTTGGTCATCATATGCTACGCATCGTTGAGAAGTCTAAGATCATCACACTACAGAACGATAGGCGACACACAGGTAAGCGGTGGTCTAACCGTGTATTGGTGACCTTCACTAATGAGGTCTTGCAGGAACTGAACAAGCGTCATTCCGATATGCTTGCATTGGCTGTGTTGTTGTATCGACCTATGCTTGTGCCACCTGTACCACATACCACTACCTCTAGTGGGGGTAACCTGCTGACCTACATACGCAAGCCTGTGGTGCAGAAGTTCAAGGATGTGCTATGGGATGAGCGTATCAAGCAGCGTGGTTCTATTCCATCCGAAGTAGTTGTACAAGGTCTCAATGCTATGATGCATACTGAACTGAGTATCAACACAAAGGTCTATGAGGTAATGAACAACCTCTTTAGGAACAACACCAAGGCTTGTAACCTACCGTGGTATGAGTTCGCTGCCTTTGATTACCCTGTGGAGTACCCTAAGGGTGGGACGAAAGAAGACATAGCGATATGGTGTGGGCATAAACAAGATGCCTATAGTCGGTGGTACAAAGGGGAACGCGCTAGGGGTCGTATGTTAGTGCGTCTCAAGTTAGCACAGAACCTGATCAAGCAAGGTTTCTTCTATCAGATTTATACCTGTGACTTCAGGGGCAGGGCTAATGCTGCTTGTGATCTGTTATCACCTCAGTCTTCTGATCCCGATAGGGGTCTGATCATGTTTGCTAATCCAGTCAAGCAAACCCCTAGTGGTATCAAGTGGTTGAAGATTCACTTGGCTAACCTGTTTGACCAAGATAAGACATCATTCGATGAACGAGTGCAATGGGTCGATGCAAATATGCCTATGCTTCAGCGTATCAATGATGACCCATACGGTAACCTCAAGGACTGGGCTAGCGATAAGACGAAGAAGAATCCATCCTTCCAACGGTTGGCTGCTATCTTCGACCTATGTCGAACAGATGGTCTAACCCAAGTAGCGGTACAGATGGATGGTTCTTGCAACGGTGTACAGCATTGGGCTGCTATTATGAAAGCCAGTACCCTGAGTGAGATGGTGAACCTAAAACACGGAACACAACCCAACGATCTATACCAACATGTCGCAGACTTGGTTACACAGATGATGCAGGTAGACAAGGATGAGGATACGAAATCAGGTGCATGGGCTAAGAGATTCATGGAGCATTGGGACGGATACATCCACCGTAACATCGTCAAGCGAGCAGTTATGACAGACCCATATGGGGTCACCCTGTATGGTATTCGTCGGTACTGTAGATCAGAGGGTCACCTTGACTGGATCACCAAGGATAAGATGGCGGGTGCTGTGATGGAGTTGGCTACCTACATCGACAAAGCCCTTAAGGGTACATTGGTCGAGCCGAACAAGGGCAAGGTATGGCTGAAGGCAGTAGCAGATATCTTTAGTGAACTAGGTAGAAACCTTGAGTGGACTACACCATGTGGCTTCAAGGTGGTACACCAGTACTATGATATCGTCTCTCGTCGATCTGTAACCAAGCTGTTCAACATGAAGGAGTTATACTTCGGTCATCCCGACAGAGATACCATCGACCCTAGACAGGTAAACCTTGCTATCTCACCCAACTACATCCACTCGCTTGATGCTAGTCATATGTGGTGTACCATTCAGCGTATGTCTCTCGCAGGTATTGACTCGTTCAGCATGGTACACGATAGTTATGGGTGTCATGCACCGTATGTATCTATGATGCGTAGTTTCACACAAGAAGAATTCCACAATATGCACAGCGAGAATCTCTTGCTGCTGCTCAAGAAAGAACTAGAGATGTCCTTAGGTATTCAACTGCCTGATATCCCCGAACAGGGATCGTTTGATATATCCAATGTTCTATCGGCGGAGTATCTCTTTCAATGAAGCGAAAGACACACCGTATATCCTCTGAAGGAGAGATGGAAGCCGTCCTAAAGGAGTTTCATAGACTGAGTAAGACCAAGGTAAAGAAGAAGGTAATACATATCCGTATCTCTTCCGAAGCCCTCAGCAAGATAGTTATTCACAATGTCAACAAGGAGTTTCAAACCAATGCTATTGGTGATCCTGCTGACTTCCACGTTCACTTCTATATCGAGGAACCTTAATGGCTAATGTATTGGTAATCGGGGATACACATTTCCCCGCAACCCACCCGAAGTATCTCCAGTTTATCTTGGGGATCAAGAAGAAGTATAGTTGCAATCAGTTTGTACATATTGGGGATGTTGTAGACCACCATACAATCTCATTCCATAAGAAGCATCCCGACTCCGTCTCAGCACTAACTGAGTATGAGTCTGCTCTTCGGAATATCCGTGAGTGGTACAAGGTATTCCCCAAGCTGAATGTCTGTATCGGTAACCATGACGAGCGAGTCTTCAGGTTGACCGCTGATATCGGTATCCCCTCGTTCTACATCAAGCATTACAATGAGGTCTATAAGACCCCATCATGGAAGTGGGACTACGGGTTTACCATTGACGGTGTCTACTACACACATGGTACTGGTACTGGTGGTCAATACCCAAGTTTCAACCTAGCCAAAACTAGGGCGACATCTGTTGTACTTGGTCACCATCACAGTATCGCAGGTATCAATTGGTTAGTTGGTCCTACTCAGAGATTCTTTGGTATGGATGTAGGTACTGGTGTAGATCGGTCACACATAGCATTCTCGTACGGTATGAATCACCTCAAGAAACCAGTCGTATCTTGTGGTGTAGTAATCAACGGCAAGCAACCCTATCTGGAACTCATGGACTTATGAAGAAGAAACCACAACCACCCATTGTCAAGATACCCGTGGTAGATTCGTTCTACAAAGGTATCAAGTTAGACTTCAAGGTTCCGCAGTTGGTAAAGATATTGTGGGTTGATGCGTATACTGTTGGTGGGGCGGAGTGGATGGAGAAGGATAAGTCTCAAGAGATCGCTAGGGAACCGTTACCACATATGCTAACTGTTGGGTTTGTTTTATACACAGACTCTGAACAGATTGCAGTAACCAACACCATCGGCTCCGATGAGACGGCGCAGGTGTGGAAGATTCCCAAGCGGATGGTCATCAGCACGGTTACGCTGTGAGGGTGGACACCGACACCACCCCCCACCCAAAGAACCCCGCAGATCGCCTCTGCGTGGCTTTAAACGGAAGCCTTAGATTTAGAAATAGTAGCCCACTTTTTCTAAATGGGTGGATGACTGTGTGTTGTGGAGTCTACAGATTACACAAGTCTTGTTGTGGAGCGTGAAAGACTGATTGGACTCCACTAGTTGTGTCGAGTGGTTGGGGCTGAAGAGAATCTTCAACACCAACTTCCCACCTAGGATAACCTAGGTTGTTTGGATTGTGTTTGAGTTGTTACCTGAGTAATCTGTAGGTTACCTAGGTTGTTCGGTCCTTCGTTTGAAAGGTTTAGTTATGGAAACAGAAACACAGGTATCCCCTGAGTTTGCTAAAGCAGTCCGCTCTGACAGCGTCACAGCGTATTTGACTGGTATCTCTACGGTCTTGGCATCTATCATCAAAGATATCGACACTCAGCTTGTCGCTATCAACAACGCACCAGCTGAAACTAAGGAAACTGTACCTCATGCAGCCGACTAAGAAGTCACGTATTCCATCGTTTGTATCTCAGACATTGGAAACCAAGTGGAGCAATCTCCTCAAGCCTGATACAGCCTTCGGTGATGACTCAGCAAACCATAACATTACTGTTGTGGTCGATGCTGAGTTTAAGAAGGTACTTGCCCAAGTCCTCAAAGCCAGCGGGGCTAAGAAGATTAACGGTCTTCGGACTGTTGAGGGAGTCGATACCTTCAAGGCTAAATCCAAGGTTCATATCGAGAGTGGTAAGTTTCCCTGTCACGACTCACAGGGTGCTGAGACAACAGTAGTTCCCTTTGGTGGTGACAAGGTTCGTCTTCGTCTTGCACCTATGGTGATCGCACGAGATAACTCGTTGTCGATCTACCTGAACGGTGTTCAGATCATTGAGAAGAACAGTTCCTCATCACAGGACAGCAAGGGATTCGATGCGGTAGATGGTGGGTTTGTCTCACAGTCTGAGGCTAAGCCTGAGATTGAGGACAATGACCTCCCCTTCTAAAGCATTTCCTTTGGAATGGAGATTCGATATCAACCCCGTGGCTGCTAGTAGACCACGGGTAGGACGATGGGGTGCTTTCTATACTGGTCCTTATAAGACCTTTAGGGAAGTTGCTGCTGAGAAGGTATGGGCTACCTTGGGTACTGACTTTGTACCCTTGGTTACCCCGTTGGCAATCACAATAGAGATCTATGTGAAGAGACCTGCCAAGCCCTCAAAGGAATACCCACGTCCTGATATTGACAACTACGTCAAGGCGATCCTTGATACCATGAATGGGAAGATATGGGAAGATGATACTCAAATCATCAGCCTCTATGCTACCAAGGAATGGGCAGCCAAAGGATCGGATGGTTACTTCGTTTTAGCAATTGGTTCCTAACAATGGTTGTGGAGCTTCGTATAGGAAGCAGACTTGAAAAGAGTAGGATTATGGCTTAAAACGGTCTACATAATTGACCGACGAAAGTCACAACTTGGGTGTAAATCCCACACAACCACCGTTAGAAAGGTAAAGATGCAAGACCCACACCCAGAATACAACGACTACAATGATCTACACATCCAACGGATGCGGTGGATGAATTACATCACGAAGAAGGAGTGTATCCTGCGAGAGGAACACATGCTTGAGATGTTAGAAAAGGAACGTTATAGGGATATGGAACGGCAATCGAAGATATACAACCCTCCTGAGGAATCGTCTCGTCGATGGTTCAGTAACGGAGACTACCAATGGGTAGACGAGAGGAACAAATGAAATACTACAGAGAAGAACACATGGCTAAGGAAACGTTTGAACTGGACTCTAGTTTTCTTGGTGACCATATGTGTCCCAAGGATCATTGGTTATCTGTATCAATGGTCATCAGCTATGCAGTTGAGACCGATGGTTTTGATTACGACTATGGCGAGCAAACTGGATGTCACCAAGAACTGGTTGGTATCGACGCTGTATCGCCTTGGATTACTGCTGTTGAGTTGTTCCACGAGTCGAACCCAAATACACCACAAGAGATCAGCGAACTGTATCAGGCTGAGTTTCGTTCCGAGGCTGAGAGATACCTGAAAACACCTGATGGTATGGAACGTGTGACTAATGCGGTTAACCGTGACTTCGATAGGGGTAACGAATGACCAAGCACAAGTACAGAAAACGACCAGTTGAGATTGAAGCAATACGCTTGCTGAGAGCAATGGTTTTACATATCGCTGACGACGAAGTCTCAGACAAGACACCAAAGCATGAGTGTGCATACAAAACCAACCCCGAGAGGGGGCATTGCCGATTCTGTAAAGATTGGGCGGATGCTGTAGAGATGACATTCCCTGAGGAGACTTATGACCGTAACATTGATTGATAGCATGGGTAATGACTCTAGTGTTGTGAACGCAGCCCGAGTATCTTTTGATAAACTTGCTGACAAGTTCACCGAACAGCAGAACAAGAAGTTAATTCGGTATCTAGCACAGCACAACCATTGGAGTCCCTTTGCCCATTGTATGTTGTCCTTCAGGATCACAGCACCCATCTTCATTGCCCGTCAATTAGCCAAGCACCAAGTTGGCTTCTCGTGGAACGAGGTTTCTCGTAGGTATATCGCTACCACACCTGAGGCATGGGTCCCCGATGTATGGCGCAGCACATCAGCATCAGCGAAGCAAGGCTCTAGTAATGTCCCTGCTCCCGCTCAGTTGCGGTGCTACGACATCTACAACAAATCCGTAACCCTAGCGACACAGACATACAACGAACTATTGGAACGTGGTGTATGTCCCGAACAAGCAAGGGCTGTACTGCCCCAATCAATGATGACCAGTTGGATATGGACTGGTTCCCTGTATGGTTTCAGTCGTGTCTGCAAACTACGGTTAGCACCCGATACCCAGTTTGAGACACGTTCAATAGTCCAGTCAATCTCAAACAGTTGTTTCAACAGATTCCCATTAAGTTGGGACGCATTAGGAGAAAACAAATGAGTCAATACAAGTATGTAACAACCAACGGACAACCACCATATAGGATTGATGAAGCAACCTTCGATCATCTCACATCAGGCAGTAACGTTGCTGAGCCATACGAGGCTCAGATCTTTACTGACTACAACCAAACCAAATATGTTTGGGTAGAGGTGTATGAAATCTATGAAGAAGGTAAGACACAGGAAGACTATCCCGATGGAAACCCGTATGCTGATTCTGTGTGGCAGTTACCTACGGGCTACCAGTGGGCGCATGATTGCGAGTCCGTTGAAAAGATGGAAAGGATCGACGATGTCGAACGATAAGATTTACTGTGATAACTGCGGTTGCGAGACGCACCATACAAATGTATATGCCATCGCCAGTTTACCTAAGGACATCGCGTCCGCTAAGTTTGGTGAGTCTGCTCAGGTTTGTCCTAGTTGCTATCTAGCGATTTCTAGGGACGAGGTCCGCATACTCAAGGAACAGGTAGATGAAGCAAGGCAGATTGCCTGCTTCCTGTACGCGCAGTCAAAGCTTAGTGATGATCTTGAAGCGGATGTCGCGGATAGATACCGACAAGACCTAGAGGAGTTCTATGCCGCCCTACAGGGTTGGGACTGTTGGAAGGGTGTTGAGCCATTCGTAGGTGACGATGATCACAGAGATTACCCATACCCTGCGGGGAACACCGATGGCTAAAGATAAGAACCGTACATATAAACTACAGATGGAGCTACCACGCACCATCACAGCGGTCTCCTTAGGTGAGCTTGATAGCTATCCCGACATGCTGATGCAACTGTTCGGTATTGATACGGCTTGTCTTGGCGTTGGCTTCAGCATTGCGGGTGGTATGCATGTAGGTATCCTGTACGACGCTTCTGCGGACCCACCAACAGAGGCGGAGATCCGCAAGATGAGAGGTATGGCATGACAACTAGAGCAGAAGAAATACGTACCCTAAAGCAGACCAAGGACTTTCTTATTGCCCTTATGGATGCGTCACGAACAAAGGTTCCCCTAGTGATCCGCAAACAGTCCCGAGCATTGCTCAAGCATTACCCATCTGACGATCAGATAGAGGGATGTTGGGACCTTGAGGAACCTAATGGAGATTAAGGACTGGATAAACCTAGCAAGGATCGTAGCAACAACGGTTGATCGTGATAGGGTACACATATCCTTTATCGTGAAGAAGAAAACTAGGTTGTTGACTATTGGGACCAATGCTTTTAAGACTCATCCGTTAACACATAAGTATGGCTATATGATGCCGTACCTACACTCCGAGCTAGATGCCTTCAGGAAACTGAGGCATCCGCAAGACAAGCTAACGTTACTGAACTTCAGGTTCTCTAAGACAGGTAAGCTTGGTATGGCTCAGCCGTGTGTGTACTGTTTGCCTTGGTGTACTACTGTGTTTGACAACATCGTCTACTCAAACCACTTAGGAGAAATTAGTGAATCAACGAGATCTAGTAATTGGGAATGCCTTGTGGGTCCGAATGGAACACCACAAGGATGTTGAAGACGAAGTATCAATCGTCGTATCGTCAGGCAATCGTCGTTCGGGTGCTTGGCTGACAACAAAAGAAGCGTTTGTATTGTGGAACTGGTTAACGAAACAACTGAAAGGACACGGTTATGAAGAAATTAGTGGGTATATGGTCGATCACTAGTAAGGCTATTGGTTGGATGGAAGAATCACATGGTGTCCCTGCTGTCTTCGATAAGGAAGTGGATGCCAAGCGATGGCTGAAGGATAACACAGCCCACCCAAACAACTACGAGGTACGACCCTACAAGGGTAAGGATCCACGGTCTGCCAAGGAGATTTCATGGATCAATTAGAGTCAACCTTCCTAAGGAAAGACGCTTGTCCGAACTGTCGCTCGCATGGGTTAGATAACTCAGGTGATAACCTTGGTGTTTACTCTGATCATGTTCATTGCTTTTCGTGTGGATACCACTACAACAACACAGGAGTCCCGTTGACTTTACCAATTGAGATAACAAAGACATTCGTCCCTATTAGCGGACGCTATGGGGATATATCAGAGCGTGGTTTAAACGATAAGGTCTGCCGTATGTACGGCTATCAAACCGCAACCATCAACAGCAAGGATGTACACATTGCACCATACTACAAGGACAACACCTTAGTTGGGCAACATCTACGAGGTCCCAACAAGCAGTTTGCTTGGAAGGGATCAGCTAAGGGTGTTGAGTTATTCGGTCAACATCTTTGGAAGACAACTGGAGGTAAACGGTTGATCATCACAGAAGGTGAGATCGACTGTATGACGATTAACCAAGCGTTGAACCATACATGGGCTGTTGTCTCGTTACCCAACGGCGCACAGGCTGCTTGCAAGTCTATCAAGGATAACCTTGAGTTCGTTAACTCCTATCAGGAGGTTATCCTGAGTTTTGACATGGACGAAGCAGGACAAACAGCAGCCAAGGCTGTTGCTGAGTTACTACCACCGGGTAAGTGTAAGATAGCTAAGCTACCATTCAAGGATGCTAATGAATGTCTTATGCGCTCTCAGTCGAAGGCGTTAGTTAATGCCTTATGGGAATCGCAGGTATACTCTCCTGATGAGATTCTCCATGTGTCCAAGGTCGCCAGTGATGCACAGGATATGACAGATATCCGTGTATATCCGTTCCCATACGATAAACTCAGCGAGTTCCTTATTGGGCAACGCAGCGGAGAGATTACCTTGTGGGCATCGGGGACTGGATCGGGTAAGTCTACAATCCTACGGGAGTTGGTCATCAACCACTTGATGGATGGTCGTAGCGTTGGTTGCATCATGTTGGAAGAGTCGCCGCAGGAAACTATGGATGACTTGATCTCCCTGATGTTGAACAAACCAGTTCGAGCAATCAGGGCATCCCGCATGATGAACACACTACAGGTTAAGATGGGTCGGCGTACGATTGATGTAACAGTACTCGATGACCTGACAGAGGATGAGTACACCACAACCAAGGCAAGGTTATGTGAAACAAATCTCTACATCTACGACCACCTTGGTAATAATGCGATGACTAATCTGCTTGCGAGGATGGAGTACATGGCAACATCTCTGAAGGTTGATGTCATCGTCCTCGATCACATCACAGCAGCCGCTGCGGGTCTTGTGAGTACAGTCGATAAGGATATCGAAGGTGGTAGCTCTGAGAGAATCATCATCGACACCTTGATGAAGGAACTACGATCAATCGCAGTCCGAACAGGTGTCCATGTTGACATTGTATCCCAACTCAAGAAGACCGACAAAGCCTTTGAGGAAGGAAGCCGTGTTACCTTACAAGACCTTAGAGGATCGGGCGCACTATCGTCTGTACCCAATACCGTGATTGGTCTTGAGAGAGACCGACAGAATCCTGATGATCGAGTAGCCAACACAACCATTGTTCGTGTTCTCAAGAACCGATTAACTGGTAGGGCTGGTATTGCTACGGCGTTGTTCTACAACCGAATCACAGGTAGACTGGAAGAAACAAACTTCGTCTTCGATGACGAGGGATCCGTTGTCTTTGAACCAGTAGCTCCTGAGGATACCACATGAAGACCTGTGTACTAGATATCGAAGGTAACTCCTTGTCCGAGGTTCACATCAATAAAAAGGGAGTAGCTGTTCCCGAGTGTTCCGAAATATGGTGTGTAGCAACCAAGGTTCTTGGTGAGCCTGAACCAACCATCTGGGAAGGACAGAATCTCAAGAAACTGGCCGTATATCTAGGACAGTTTGATGTCTTGGTTGGTCATAACATCTACGGATATGACTTTCCTATGTTACAACGGCTGTTGAAGGTTAGACACCCACGGTGTATCGTTGACACGTTGATTGTCTCTCGTCTCATCTACCCTGATCGACAAGAACACCCACTGGGTGGCAATGCCTTGGCTAATTGGGGTGAGTACCTGAAGTTTCCAAAGTCAGACTACCAAGGTGGTTGGGATAGTTGCTCTGAGGCATTGTGTAACTATTGCTTACAAGATGTCCTGCTTGGGGAGCGTATCTACCTTACACAACTGCCATTCATTAAGAAGACTAGTTCTGTGGTCAAGTTTGAACACGATGTAACTAGAATCCTACAGGAACAAACCGAGAATGGCTTTGGCTATGACCTACAGGCAGGAACCAAGCTATATCAGGCTCTCATGTTAGAGAAACTAGATGTCGAGGATAAGATGCGTGTGATATTCCCCGACAAGGTACATCACCGCGTATCAGCAAAGACTGGTAAGCCCCTGAAGGATAAGATTGAGGTATTCAACCCAAGTTCGAGACAGCAGATTGCTTCCCGACTCCATGACAAATATGGTTGGGTTGCCCCTGAGACAGAGAAGGGTAATCCACAGGTTGATGAAGAGGTCTTGTCTAAGTTGAAGTTTGACGAGGCGAAGGTACTCGTGTCAAGTTTTGAGACAACAAAACTTATCAGTCAAATCGAGGATTGGAACCTAAGAGCAGAAGCCTCTAGGGATGGTCGTATCCACGGCTCCATCAACGCCCAAGGAGCCGCTACAGGACGCTGTACCCACAGTCAGCCCAACATAGCACAGGTCTCCAGTGATGCACGTGTTCGTGGCTTGTGGTGTCCTGCCCTCACGGGATATGTTCAGGTTGGAGCCGACCTCAAAGGTCTTGAGCTACGGATGTTGGCTCACTACATGGCGAAGTACGATGGCGGTAAGTACGGTGAGGTACTGGTGTCAGGAGACATACATACACACAATCAAACAGCAGCAGGCTTGGGTTCCCGTAATCAGGCAAAGACTTTTATCTATGCTTACCTGTATGGAGCAAGCAATGTGAAGCTCAGCAAGGTCCTTGAGTGTTCTGTTGGGGCTGCTGATAAAGTTCGCAGGAAGTTTCAGAAAGAGATTCCTGCCTTAGGTAAGGTACAAGAAGTTGTTAAGTATCAGTTCCTGAAGAGCAAGTCTCTTGAGTTACCTGATGGAAGGAAGATACCGTGTCGTAAGGAACACGCTGCGCTCAACACATTGTTACAAGGTGCGGGTGCTATCGTCTCGAAGTACTGGATGAAGATTGCACATGACGATCTGTCCGCGATGTTTCCATCTAAGGTTTTTCAGATGGCTTACATTCACGACGAATTACAATACGCGGTCCCTAAGGAGATCGCAGATGAGGTTGGTAGCATCCTACAGGAAGCTGCTATTAAGGCTGGTAAGGTCCTTAAGTTAAACATCCAAATCGACGCGGACTATACCGTTGGTTCGGATTGGTCACACACACACTGAGTCTTGCTATAGCGGCAAGCGGAAAGGAACGTATGTTAGCATCCAAAAACAAGTTATCGTTATATATCTCAGGTCCAATGAGGGGATACCCGCACAACAATCGGGATGCCTTTCAGAAGGCACATAAGTTGTGGGCTAAGAATCCCATGATTGGTTTGATCTGTAACCCATCCCACGAGGATGACATCCACGACATAGATCCCGATGTCCCACTTACGCAAGAGCAACTCAAAGAGTGTATGCACCGAGACCTCGAATTATTATTCGACTGCTCAGCAATCTATATGTTGCGTGGGTGGGAACGCTCTGAGGGAGCTAAGGTAGAACACTCGTTAGCTGTGTACCTGAAACTACTGGTGATTTATGAGAGCTGAAAAACGTATACATATTTCTGACAAGGAGACCAATGAAAGCTGAAGTACGAGTTTGCTTTTACGATAGCACAAAACTACAGGGATGGCGTAAGTGGGTTGTTCGTATCCTTAGTGGATCGTATCACTCCCATGTCCACATTGAATTACGCAGCCATGATTCCAAACTCGTTCTTCTGACGATGGACGGGCTTCAACCACGGGTAATAAAGTTGGGGCTAAACAGGAAGTTTGTTGGCGTTGATCCCTATGGTGAATTCTCTTTTGGCGAAGTCGAACTTGACTACGAGCAAGATAATTTATTCATCTCTGAGTACCCTGCCACTTATCATTGGACATTGATTTGGTATCAGATGAAACGATGGTTCAACTGCGAAGATAAGAAGAACATTCCTCCGACATGCGCTACGTTTGTGTCAGACTTTCTAGAGCAGTACGAGATTTACATCCCAAGATTCTTTTCACCCAAACAACTATGGAGCTACTTACATGATGGTCTTAATGATAGGCGGTAAAGCACGAGTAGGTAAGACTACCCTAGCTAAGTGGTTCGCAGAGTATGTATATACGAACGGATATAGCCCCGTCATGCTGTCGTTTGCCGACATACTGAAGCAAGAGGTTACCAAGGCTACTGGATTCACGAAGGATGGTAATCCCGAAGACTTTAGATTGGCTTGTCAGAAGCTAGGTGCAAAGCATCGTAAGAAAGATCCCGATCATTGGCTGAAGTTGTTTGAGCAACGCCTCAAGGAGATCAAGACTCAAGACACATTGAATCTAGAAGACAACCCAAAAGATTGGCACGAGAAGTGTGTCATTGTGGATGACTGTCGATACCTGAATGAGGTTGGCTACGGTCGTAAGATCGGGGCTTTAGAGGTCTTCGTTGCCCACGTCAACCGCAAGTTGGATGACCACGATGGTCTTTGGCGGCAACATGAGTCAGAGAACATGGCTAATCAGATTGAAAGCGGGTCATTAAACTCTGAGGATATGTTCCACTATCGGATCAACAACAACCTATCGGAGGTCTTGTTTAAGAAGCAAGCCACCGCTTTATTCAAGGAGTGGCTCGACTTCATTAAGTGTGATGATGCGACCCTGTGTCCTTGTCCTAGTTGTGTTGCCGCTAGGAATGACAGGGAGATCGACCCAGATGCTATTGAGAAACTGATACAAGATATTAAGCTACGCGCAGAATCCTTAGGAGAAGATGATGATGGAGACGAGTATGAACAACACCCTGATGATGAAGGTTGATAAGATGCCCAATGTGGCGGTATTAGACGGTGATATCATAGCCTATAGGGCAGCCTTTTGGGCTGAGACTGAGGGCTGTGAGGACTTGGAGACTCGTCTTCTCCACGACATCAAGGCATGGACACCCCGTGGTGTTTCCAAGGTTTATATCGCAACTTCCTGTTCTAGGAACTTAAACTTCCGCCGTCAGCTATGGGATGCCTATAAGCGACACCGAGACGATGCCTCTAGGAAAGTTCCCGAGTTTCTAGGGGATGCCTTGGAGTTTGTATCGTCAACCAACGGGCTGTCTATGGAATCCTTGGAGGCTGATGATATACTAGGGATGATGGCCAGTGGTCACAAGGCTGTGGCTGTCACCATCGACAAAGACCTAAGATCAGTCAGGGGATGGCATTGGAACCCCGATAAAGAGACTGAGCCAGTACTGGTTGATTCTGCAACAGCAGAATATAACTTCCACAAACAATGGCTTACTGGGGATACGACCGATAATATCCCCGGTATTTGGAAATGCGGTCAGGTTAAAGCCAGTAAGATACTGGACTCCTGTAGCCCCGAATCAATGACTGATGCGGTTATGTATACTTACGAACACAGTAAGGATGCTGAAGGTACGCCATATACCTATGATTTTTGTGTAAAGATGGCACAATGTGTAAGAATTCTCCGTGTTGGGGAGTTTGACAAAGAAAAGAAGCAACCAATTCTGTTCAACCCACGCTAGATAGTTGGGGCTATAGAATACAACCAAAGGGAAACCTATGTTTTCATCTAGTTTTAATACAAATACATTCACCTATACGGACACCAAGGTTCCTATTACCTTGGCTCCAAAGGCTATGGAGCCGAAGTATCAGACTGAGGGTGCTGTGGGTGCTGACCTGCATTGCCTAGGTGAGTGTCATCTGCAACCCAGTATTCCCACCTTGGTAGATACTGGTGTCTCAATCCAACTAGGAGCGGGGACTGCTGGCTTAGTCTATCTCCGCTCCAGTATTGGACTTCAGGGTGTCATCTTGGCTAATGGTGTTGGGGTTATTGACCCTGATTACCGAGGCACTATTAAGATGTGTCTTCTCAATATGACCGACAAAGAGATCAGCTATGCTGCTGGTCACCGTATAGGTCAGTTGTTGATTACCCCCGTTTCATGCGCTGGTTTCCGTGTTGTAACCGAGTTAGACCATACCAACCGAGGTAATGGCGGCTTTGGATCGACGGGAACCACATGAATACATTTCAACAATTCATTGCAACCAGTCGCTATAGTCGATGGATTCCATCCGAGAACAGACGAGAGTCGTGGGATGAGACCGTTGGTCGATGGTGGTCTTACTTCACGGGTAAGGTTCCTGCGTTAGCTGAGCGTGGCGATATTAAGGATGCCATCCTCAACCTTGAGGTCTTACCTAGTATGCGCGGTCTAATGACTGCGGGTCCCGCCTTGGACCGCGACCATACTGCTCTCTACAACTGTGCCTATATGGAAATTGCATCTCCCCGATGTTTTGGTGAGTTGATGTACATTCTTATGTGTGGTACGGGCGTTGGTTACACCGTTGAATCTCGATGTGTCTCACAGTTGCCAGTAGTTCCGACAACCATTAACAAAGACTGGGAGGTGATCCTAAGTGTTGAAGATTCGAGAGAAGGTTGGTGTAACTCGCTCACGGAATTGGTTCTATGTCTGTATGGCGGTGTGCATCCTAAGTGGGACACAAGTAAGGTTCGACAAGCAGGAGAGCGGTTACATACTTTTGGCGGACGTGCCAGTGGTCCCGCACCATTGGAAGATGTGTTCCGATTCGTTACCCAAGTGTTCTACAAGGCACGTGGGCGACATCTAACGCCACTCGAGTGTCACGACATCTGTTGTAAGATCGCCCAGTCAGTTATTGTGGGCGGTGTTCGTCGGTCTGCTATGATCTCCTTGTCCGATCTATCTGATCGGGAGATGGCTACCTGCAAGAGTGGGGCTTGGTGGGAAACATCTTCACACCGCAGCCTTGCGAACAACTCAGCAGTGTATAATGACCGCCCCAGTATGGGACAGTTCATGGAAGAGTGGACTGATTTGTTCAACTCCCACAGCGGAGAGCGTGGTATCTGTAACCGTAAAGCGATGACTGATATCGCAGACAAGGCTGGTCGTAAGACGCAGGATGTACACTTTGGTGTGAATCCTTGCTCCGAGATCATCCTCCGCCCAAAGCAGTTCTGCAACCTCAGTACGGTTGTAGTCCGCGAACAGGATACAAAGGAATCTCTAGCTAAGAAGATTGAGATGGCTACGATCATCGGCACAGTCCAAAGTATGTTCACTAAGTTTCCATATCTATCACAAGAGTGGAAAGCGAACTGCGAGGATGAGCGTCTTCTTGGTGTCTCAATGACAGGTATCTTTGACAACAAGGTGATGTCAGGTCACGCAGGACGCGCACAACTACGACATACCTTAGAGACCCTCAAGGAAGTCGCTGAGTACACGAATCTCGTATGGTCTAATAAGCTTGGAATTACCCCTAGTAAATCCATCTGCTGTATTAAGCCTGAAGGTACTACGAGTTGCTTGGTTGGCTCCTCTAGCGGTCTTCATCCTCGATATGCTGATTACTACTTACGGCGTGTAAGGATCGACAAAAAGGATCCCATCTACGCTATGGCTAAGGATCAAGGAGTATCATTGGAGAACTGTGTGGTTAATCCTAGTTCCACTGCTATCCTGACATTCAAACAACAAGCCCCAGTTGGGTCTGTGACTCAAATGGACTTAGGTGCTATGGAGCATCTACAGTTGTGGTTGGACTACCAGCAGTTCTATTGTCACCATAAGCCATCCATTACTGTGTCGTTCACCGATGATGAGTATATGGATATCGGTAGTTGGGTATGGAAGAACTTCGATAAGGTGTCAGGTATTTCCTTTTTACCGAAGGTAGACCATGTATACGCACAGGCTCCCTTTGAGGCTGTGGATGCACGGACTTATAACCTAGTGAAGACACCGATGATAGACTTTTCATGTCTACCTAATTACGAGTTGGAAGATACAACAACATCAACACATGATCTAGCCTGCTCTGCGGGTGGATGCGAACTGAAATAAGGAGATTCATATGGGTGGAAGACCACATCAACGAGTACTAACTCAGGCTGAGAAGGACGCTAAGGCGTACGAGCAAGCCGTTAAGGATCAGAAGACATCGGAAGAAAACTTCTTGAACGCCAGTCTCCTGAAGGGCATCAGCTCTACTGATCAGAAGAAACAACAAACCGAACAGCGTAAGCTGGCACAACAGGCTTACGATGTTATCCAAGCGAAACACGCTAAGGCTGGTACTTTGGAGTACGGTAAGGGTAACAAGGCATTGTTTGAGAAGACTGCTGGGTCTGTTAACGAAGCACTTGAGGCAGATTTGGAAGAGTTTAAGAAGACTTGGGGAGAAGATATCTTCAAGGCTATTTCGACTGGGGCTGCTATGCCGACCTTGAAGGAAGTCAAGGATGTGAAGAAGGGTCGTGGTATCTTTGCAAATGCTCAACAGATGTACGACCCATACACAGGGGCTGTTGTTCAGCAATCTAACCCATTTCAATACAGCGGAAATAACCAGCAAACAAACAACCAAAGCCAGAACACCGGCCCACATAAGTTTAACATCTACACAGGACAGCTATTATAATGCAATCAGCAATGAAATCACGTCTCTCTTTGGGCCTCAGTGTTATTACTATGGTGGAAGTACGCCGTATGTTATCTGAGCTATATGAGTTGGTCGATAAGCAAGAAACAACAATCACAGGATTACAGAATGAAATTAGAAACCTTTCCAAGGATCGACCCCGAACTCGTAAAGACACTGGAACAGATATACAAGCCTCTTGAGTACGATCCAGAGATCAGTACAGAAGAGTTTATTCGTCGATCAGCCTTCAGGGCTGGTCAAATTGAAGTCATTAACAAACTAAAGGCAGTTCTAACAAGACAGAAGGAAGGAGGTTAACATGGGTGGTTCACCATCAATTAGCGGCGGTATGACTATGGCCGAGCAACAGAAACTCATGGCTGAAGAGCGAGAGTTCCAAGCACAACAAGAGAACGAACGAAGGATTGCAGCAGAAGCTGCCGAGGTTCGTCGTGAGAAGCGTGAACGCGATGAGCGGGAGCGAATCAAGCAAGAAGAAAACATTGCTACCAAGGCATTGGCTGACGCTGAGCGCGAGGCTCAACTTGAGGCAGCAGCCGAGGATGAAACCAAGGATGACGCTGGTACAATCCAAGGACAGAACGAAGCGATGTTAGACTTCTACTCTAATCTCTATCGAGGTTCAGGCGGATGAAAGCAACTATAGCCGATAGATTCAAGCAACTAGATGCGAATCGACAATCAAAGCTACATAGATCCCGTGTCTGTGCAAGCCTAACGATCCCCAGTCTTATGCCACCGATTTCATGGAACGAAGACATGGCACTACCTCAACCCTACAGTTCAGTAGGTAGTCGTGGTGTGACCTCGCTCGCTAGTCGTATGTTATCGGCTATGATTCCCGTGAACGACACCCCATTCTTTAAGTTTATCCTTAAGAACGGGGCTGAACCAACAAACGAAATTAAGCAATACCTTGAGACATTATCCTATCAAGTCTATCAGAAACTTATATCGACTAATCTACGGGAGACGGTATACCAATCTATCCAATCGCTGATTGTGGTTGGTGATTCACTGGTCCACCTAGAGGATGACTATAAGTTTCGTGCGACACGCCTAGATAACTATGTTGTCCAGCGTACCGTATCTGGAGATGTCAAGGAGATTGTGTATATCGAGTATGACCTACAACCTATTGAAGAGGATAACTACAATCTACCATACACCGAAAAAAAGGGGTACTCCAAGCGGTACTGTCAATTGTTGCGGAATGAAAAAGACTCTTGGGATTACCGCAAAGAAGATTGCGAAGGCGAAGAGGTTGCTAAGGGGGTATATGACGTATGTCCAGTTACGGCTTTACGTTGGTATGGCATGGCTGGCGAGAATTATGGTCGATCTCACGTTGAGGATACCTTAGGAGACTTACAATCACTAGATTCATTTACAAAGGCAATGATCGACGGCTTGGCTGCTTCTACAGCTTTCTGGCTTGGCTTGGATCCATCTGGGATCACCGAACTGGATGACATTGCCTCCGTCCCGAATGGGTCGTGGGTTCCTGCTCGTAAAGAGGATGTGTTTGTTCTCTCCCCTAGCCATACGATGAACCCGCAGATTCAAGCTGCCCAGTTATCAGTAGATACCATGCGGCGAGAGATTGGACAAGCGTTCTTGATGTCTGCTGCTGCCATCCCATCGGGTGACCGTGTAACGGCTACTGCGGTGCGTATGATTGGCTCTGAGCTTGAGACGGTACTGGGTGGGGCATTCTCTGCGATTGCCCGAGACCTGATTGAGCCGATTATCAAGCGCATTATCTTCCTGATGATCGAGGAAGAAGCTTTAGACAAACGTATGTACGAACAGTTCTTCAACAAGGACGGTACTCTATCGGTCGAAGTAGTCACGGGTCTTCAGGCGTTGTCCCGAGATACCGATCTACAGAAACTGATGCAGATGGGTGAGATGGTTCGTAACCTACCTGAGTCCGCACTATCGTCCTTCAAGTGGGATGAGTATGCCAAGGCATTGATTACCTCGCTTGGGTTCGATGCCCGTAACTGGGTCATCTCAGAAGAAGAACGAGCCGCCAAGGAACAACAGATGCAGATGCAACAACAGCAACAACAAGCCATGCAGATGCAACAGCAGACTGCTGGGCAGGTGTTGGGTGCTGCTGGTACTGCTGCGGCAGAACAAGATATTGCCCAAACCGGTGGTCAGGGTATCGCAAACATTCTACAACAACAAGGGATTAACCTATGATTAAGACACAGACGAAAACAAACATCATTGCAACAACAGCAACACCAAAGTCGTTCACCTCATCCACTCTTACCGCGTTCACATCCGTTGTGCCAACATCTACAACGCCGGTATCAGACGATAATAACATAGTTACTTCGGCTGGTGTTGGAATCTCTATAAAGATTTCCGCCGCGTATTTATCAACAGCCACATCCCCATCTTTCCGTGTTGTTGGTTGGAATAAGAACCCGACAACGGGTACGTGGATTCCGTCTTCACTTGGAATCTTTACACCTACAATCGCTGGTCCCGTAGAAGTTGGTAATACATATGTAAGTACATGGGCAACAGCTGTTGCTGGCGCAAGCATTACTGTGTCGGGATCTTCTACCGTAGCCGCTACCTTGGTAGTCCATCTCCAAGGAAGCGAGTTAGTCCAACTATCAGCAGTCTCCGCTACAGCATGGCAAGCTTATATTGTCCATGTTGGCACAATCTAACACACGAAAGAGACATATAAATGCCTAATAACCCATTCTTATCGTTCGACCCTTCCGCTACCTCAGCAGTCACAGGCTCCCCACTAGCTCGAACCTTTTTACGGGATTGTATTGCTGGTACGGATAGCCTCGATATCGTTACCATTGGCGATAGTAATGCTTGTTCGCCAGCCGCATACGGCTACACCCAAGGATTAAACCGAGCATTAGGGTATTCCTGCGGAGTTCCTTTATACGCCTCTCCTCTGCTATCGTGTGGGCCTCATAACCCCGATACCCCAAACACAGCGCAGTGGGACACAGGGCTATATACAACAGGCCTAGCACTCAAGGTTTCTCCTAATGGTTATGCTAGTGGTGGTGGTTTGGGGACAACACTGAAGAAACTAGTAGTGGGTTCGTCCCTATCGGCGGAGCTTATTAGTCTACAGAATTTCCTATACACAACAACAGCGGGGTATGAAGTAGATGCTACGACTCCGTTACTGAAGGTTGCTAACTATCAGTGGATGCCTGTGTGTGTTAACACAGGAGATACGTGGAGATCAGACTTTGGTCAGACAAATTCCATCTTCTTCGATCAGACCTCAACTTTAGGGAAGGTAGTTAGCTCAGGTCTTGGCTCCCAACCAATGGCAGGTCGTATTATCTATGGAACATTCGCTACTGGGAGTGGGGAATTCCACTTAACAGCTAGAGATACCACAGCTTCCGCGTTACTAAATTCAGCGGAGGTACTTACAAATACGGGATCTGTGGGATACAGCACAGCTCAGTTAAATTTTACCTCACCCAGTGACGTAACCCACAGCACATCCTTTGCGTGGGATGGGGCTAATCAGGGACCATCCAAAGATACTATAGGTCCCGCTTGTTTCTTATGGGCTTCAGTTTGCAAGTTAGCTACCAAGGGGTACTCAGTCTCTAATTTAGTTGGTTATGGTGGATCAGATACCAACATGATTTCTGACTCTCTAGTAAACAGCACCCAAGGAACACGATCTTTCCTTGGTGAGCTTAAGAATCGTCAGATTGCCTGCGGAGGTTCTGGTCGTGTTCTCGTATGGATCAATGCTGGCATCAATCTCGAAAGCTTTCCAAGTACTTGGGTTGCCAACATGACACTAATGGTTAACCACATTCGGGACCAATGGTCTGCTGTTGGTGGAAATGGTAGTTCAATCTCGTTTGTTATCTCTGTTTCCCACCCAGTTACCCAATCTTCAGCTCCGGGAACAGCTTGGTTTACTGAACGACCAGCTTTCGCTCAAGCAGCTTGGGACTGGGGAACAAGAATCGGTGGTGGAGTTACAGTTATTGATCTAGCTACCCTGTATCCTCCGCGAGCTATGCTTACTGGCGACCTTACTGGAAATCGGGGGTCGGGTACTCTGTATGACTCTGCCAGCCAACTTCATCTCCGAAGTACCGTAGATACGGCAACAAACGGCTATGATGCAATGACATTTGCTGCAATCAACGCCATCACACACTAATCAGTTTCTCATAACCCCCTACGACTTGTTGGTTGTACCGACAAACTATCCTAGGGTTAACGAAGAGGTTTCACAATGTCCGATGATACGACAGATACGACAGATACGACAGATACGACTCCAGAGTTTAGCTATCAGACTGTTCCCGATGCTCCCTCGAATGAGGTTCCATCGAGTGATCCTGCTGTAGCATTCTCTAACGATGCCCATGAACTGGCAGCATTCTCCGCCTATGTCAAGGATCAAGGTGGTAAGATTCCCAGCAACTTCAAGGATGCTGGTGCTTGGTTTGATTCCCTAAAGAATGCCCAAAAGGAATACACCCAAGCAAAGCAAGAGGTTGCAACCCTGAAGTCTAAGTACGCCAAGGATGGCACGAATCCTGACTATAAGCCAGAGGATAAACCTCCAGTTACCCCTACACAGGAGTCTGTTGAGGATGTTACCCAAGGTAAGCTACGGATTCCAGAGAAGAAGCCTGAGATAACTCCCCCAACAACAGAACCATCTGTCTCTGAGCAAGACTGGCAAACATGGACTATTGAGTATGCCACCAAGGGAACCCTGAGTAATGAAACTCAGGAGACCATCAAGCAGAAGACGGGGTTACCTGATTACGTCATTGCCCAGTACATGGAAGGTCAGCAAGCTAAGATCGAAAAGGCCTATGACAAGGCATCTTCGGTTATTGGTGGCAAGGACCAGCTGAATAAACTGTTTGGTTGGGCCAGTAAGAATCTGTCTCAGGTCGAACAGGACAACATGAACCTATCTCTCGCCAGTCCTAATTGGGAGATTGCGTTATTGGGTCTTGAGGCCAAGTATAACAAGATGAACGCCAGCAAGGCTGGGAATGAGCCGCCTAAGGTGTCATCTGGTAACAAGATTCCATCAGCCTCAACACAACAGTCAACAATCGGTTACCGCACGAAGCGAGAGTTTGCTGCGGACCGTAACAACCCACGATTTGGGAATGATCCGAAGTACCGTACTGCGGTCGAACAACGGATGATGCAGACAGACTTTAACAAACTACAACCCTAGGGACTTAAGACAATCCCTAGGATTAGGTGAATCTCCTGATGGTAAAAACCCCCATCCAAAATGGCAATGGTTATACCTAGGATACTAACCACACATAACTAGACTCTGCCCTTGTTGGGCCGAACAATCTCATAGTGTGTATCCATTTTGTCTTAACACTTTTCAATTTAGGAGATTTCAGTTATGGATAATTTAATCGACGGCGATATGGCATATCGCGCAAGCAACATCGCAGCCACATCAGGTGGCAACCTCGGAGCTAATAAGCTTTGGCTTCCTTTGTGGTCAGGAGAAGTAATTCATGCCTACGACCAGTACAACATGTTTGAGAACCTTGTTGCCACTAAGTCACTCAATGGAGGCTTTTCGTGGGAGTTCCCTATCACAGGAACCGTAGCTCTTCAAGCAGCTTGGGATGCCGGTGAAGAACTCTCAGGCGGGGGTGGCGCAAGCAAAACCTTCAAGGTTAACTTGGATTCACGACCTATGGCCGCTCATTTTGAGACCGACAACGTCGATCTTCTTGTGACTCAGTGGGACTACCGAAGCGAGCTTGCTCGTCAGGCTGGTCTCACGTTGGCGAACACCCGCGACAAGCAGCTCGTTTCTGGTCTCATCGCAGCAGGTGTTATTGCGCCGATTGTGGGCGATCCGCGTAGTCTTACGTTCCCTGCGCCTGCGGTTATCTCAACAACCCAATCTACTATCGGGGACCAAGTCCGCGCTTGTAGTGATACAAACGCCTTGGATGTTCTTCAGCAGATCGAGAATTATATTGTCGAAATGCAGCAGCAGGATTGCCCAACGAATGACGTTTATTGCGTCGTTCCTCCCAAGGTATTCCAAGTCATCCGTGCGCTTGGTATCCCACGTGCAACTAATGCGTTTGCAAACCAGCCTTTGTTTACTGGTGGTCAGGCGTATGGCGGTGCTGGTGTTTCAACTGCCACTACTCTTAGTGGTTTGTCGGACACCTTGGATTACATGGGTGTCAAGATTTGCAAGACAAACCATATTCCAACCGGTACTCCCGCTATTGGAGCCTCGAAGTATAACCTTCCTGTTGTATTTGATATCTTTGCTATCATCTTCCAGAAGGAATGTCTCGCCAGTCTCTCACTTATGGGCATGAAGGTTGACACGGTTCAGGATGTTCGTCGGAACACCCATTTCACGGTTGCCTCGATGCTCAAGGGTACTGGTATTCTTCGACCAGAGCTGGTAAAGCTTGTGATTGGTACTACTTCAAATACCGCAGCAGATTTAGTCGGCGATATTAATACACGCGCACTCCTCGCCTCTATTCTCAGCACTCCTATGGATGTCTGGGAAGGTGAGTACTTCTCAGTTGTCTAATCTCAGTCTTCAGTCTCACACATTTTAACTTCGGCCCCACCTAGGGAAACCTAGGTGGGGCTTTTTTTGATTTAGGAGAACACATGGGTCTAATTACACGATTACAAGTTGTCAATCAAATGCTACTAACCAGTGGGGAGAATCTAGTATCTGACCTAGAGAACTCCAGCGGTATCGACACAGGTATTGCTGAGACCGTTCTAGATCAATGCTCGTTGGATTTCCAGCTACGGGGCATGGCCAATAACAAGGTTGTTCGTAAGTTGAACCCAGATGTCAATGGTCATCTGCTGCTACCAACAGGTGACGATGACGAAGAGGGTTTGATTGCAGCTGAGTTGGTATCCTGCCACCTCAATGCGGATAACCGTGTAATCAAGACACGACTACAGATGTCATCCCCAGCTCGGCTGTGGAATGTCATCGACGATACTGATATCTTTACAACCGGTGATTACTATGTTGAGATCATCACCAAGCTGGTATGGGACAACCTCGATACGGCGGTACAACGTGCGATCATGTCAACTGCCGTCCGCCAGTACCAGACATTGACCCAAGGAGACCAAGCCGCTGACCAGTTCCTTGGGTTCCAAGAGTCCTTGTTTAACGCACGGGGAAAAGCAGCGGATATCAACGACAAGGGTCGTAATATCTTTAATACCGGAGATGCTTCGGTTCGACGGGCCGTTTCACGGTCAATGTATTCCAACGATCCATCCTTACGACGATTCTGGAGATTCTAATTCATGGCTAAGATGCGTAATACCTCGCCTGCTGGGAACTTGATATCAACACGAGTTCCTGTTACGAACATCCTGAGTGTTGGCAGACAACCACACAACAAGAGACAACCACACGAGGTAGAGAACATTGATAACGCATTTGTGTCGTTGGAGAAGAACATTGAGAAGCGGTCGGGGTTTGATATCGTCTTACAGCAGAACCACCCAAGTTTGATTGATGATGGCTGGGTCTGGAACAACCTAAACACAGCGATTGATCTATGGTCATTGCGGGATGCTTTCGTCGGAAAGCACGACCTATGGTATTACTGGTATCACATCAACGAAGACAGTCGATTCTTGGTTGTTGTTGACTACAGTGCCGCCGGTAAAGATGAGCGGTTATTCTATAACTACCATCTACTGAAAGATGGGACTTGGGAAGACGTTACTGGGGATCGTCAGTGGGATCCATTAGACCCTAGTATACAACACGCGACACCGGGCAACGAAAACAACAGCACCGTTGTCCAAGCATACGCCACAGCCCACCCTACCATATCGTATGCTGAGGCTTTAGCTTTAGGGACTTTGTCAAAATCAACCAGAGAGTACATCACATACAACCCAAACTCTAGGACCGCCAAGGAATCCCTGAAGGCGGTTACTCTAGGTTCCAGTATCGTCATCCTGAATAACAATGTCTCAGCTGGTTTCAGTTCGGATTATACGACAGACGAAGCTACGAATGGTATGTTGTTTGACCTCGGCGGCAATGTAACCGATATCCCAGATGCCAAAGGTCGCCGTCTCCAGTACTTTACGTCAGCCAAGGTTATCGAGGTCTTCAACGAGGGCGAGGATGGAACATCGGATACTGGTGATGATGTTAGTATTGGTTATAAGATCGATCCAGTTACCACAGGCACTGTTCGGACCGCTGCATCTAGTGGTACATCCAGCGTTGCCCTACAGCTTACCCCCGCTGTGCATTCATCGGTCACAACTGCTGGCTCAACTGTCTTACAGACCTACCTTAGCGGGACTGCCTCCAGTGTTGCCAATAGCTATATTGGACTGACGCTGGATGTCACCCCTCCCACAGCCTCGGCTGCGACGATGTCAGCTGAGATTATTGCATATGACCATATCAATAAGGTGGTAACTTGTTGGGATAAGGATACTATTGAATCCGGCGTTCTTTCTCAAGACAGTGCCAACATGCTCACTGTATATTTCACAGCAGCAGCCCAAGCCCATGTAGGTCATTTCTTAGTCATCAATGGCGAATATCGCCGTATAGCATCGGCGGCAGATCTCACATCAGTCACGGTCCAAAGCGCATTCTCAGGCACACCGGCCGAACACTTGGGGGCAGGCGACCCCTACAGTATCGTACCATACTTGGTATCTATTACCGGTGATGTTCAAGCAAATCTATCAAACGTTCATCTAGGTACTCACGCCTCCACAGTAGCTGATGCCCACAAGGGTCAGTATATTACCATTGCAGGCATAACAAAACGAATCGTTCTGTATAACAGCACCACAAAAGTAGCAACTTTGGATTCTACCTTAGCGGCAGCACCAGCCAAGAACTCGTCATATACCCTAACACAGGGTATTGGGTGGGGTGGGTATGTTGCAGCCATTGGCGGAGGGGCGGTAACTACCATTACACTGCCGTCTACTGCTTCGACGGTTACCAATGCTTATAAGGGGTACGTCATTGCCGCTGGTACAGCGACAAACCGACCGGTTATTACGGCGTATGACGGAACAACCAAGGTAGCTACCTTTACCAGTACTACCTTCTCTCCCGCAGTTGCAGCGGGTGCTTTGATAACCATCACCCCACCAACGGCATCTGTCTACACCATCCACCCAAAGTATCCGGCCGATGATTACTATGCTGGGTATGAGATTGTTCTTACCACAGGATCCACAGTACAAACCAACACAATCTCTTCCTATGTTAGCTCGACGAACACAGCTACGTTGGTTAATCCTCTAACCTCCGGTATAACAACCAGCACTACCTACCGCATCTCGAGTGGAAATGCCGCATACATCCCAGCCGGGGATTATAACTATTATAAGACGGAGCTGATGCACCTTGGTCAGCTGGTGTCTGACATCAGTTCAATCCGATTGCCCCCAGAGGACTATGATTGGTATGCAAACAATGCCAACCTCAATGACTCAGGTTCACCGGATATCAATGCACGGACAATGTTGGCAGCGTTATACGATGAACACCATCCCTTCAAGGAGGTTGTCGATGGTCGTGGTAAGATTTACCTTACGACGAATTCATACCTGAATCTAACGGCTGGCTACTACAGGGTGATCAACTTTGTCGAGTCACGGGACCACACCATACTTACAGGGACAGGTTCAGGGACATCAGTTACCGGAACAGGTAGACCATATCTCCAAAAGGTACGCACTCCTGATGAGTGGTCGTACATTGACCCCGCCCGTATGCCTCAGAAGCTGAGTTTCGAGGTAGAAGGTGGCAAGTATGTCTGGACAGCTGAGCCTATGGCTTGGACTCCACGGGATACCGGCGATAACCGAACGAATCCCGGCCCAAGTATCTTCCGTAATCTCCGTGGTACAGAACTCAAGCACAGTAAGATCACGGCTATGGCTGTGTTCAAGAACCGACTCTGGTTTGCTGCGGATGATGTTGTGTTCTCGTCTCGCATTGGCGACTATGAGAATCTGTTTATTGCAGACCCAACGAATCTGGTGGATACGGACCCCATTGATATCCGTGCCTCCAGTAACACCTTTGCCCAGATCACAACCATGACTCCGTTCGAGGATTATATGTTTGTGAACACCAAGGCCGATACCCAGTTCCAACTGATGTCCAGCAATGCGAACAACGGTCAGGACTTGGCTATCACACCGTTCAATGTGATTCTCTCCCCCAGTACATACTATGCTGCGGCAGCTATTGTTGATCCTCAGTTACTGGGGAACCAGCTATACTTCTTCGATAAGCGGCGTATGTATCTGTTCACGGGTAAGAATCAGTTTGGGTTCACCTCGGCTGTAGAGGTATCCTCCACCGTCAAGGATTACCTACCTGAGAACTATGGGTCAGCCTGTGTATCCGCAGCCCATAACACAGCCTTTGTCACCGATGCCGATAACCCGAACCACATCTACTGTTATACGATTCGTTTCAGTGGGGATCGTGTCATTCAGTCATCGTTCTATCGTCATATCCTAGGGGAAGCATCTGACATCAAGGCGATACAAGCTTATGAGAATGTGCTGTATGCGGTTGTTGCGGATGGTGATCCAGCCGACAATGACTCTCACCGCCTATATCTACAGAAGATGGATATGCAGAATGCAGATATGGGTATCCCTAGATTGGATAACAAATACCTCACAAAGCTGTTGGTCAACAATCCCGACGAACCCACTGTAGCTGCTAACTGCTACTACGACCAAACTCTGAATGAGACCACGATCCAAGTCCCTCTCACCAGTATCTTTGCTTCCCACATCAGCGGCGGTTTCTCTACCGGATTATATCTGGTATTTGCGGATGATTGGTTCGTAGATACCTCGTATCCCATTACAGCTTCTGCCTCCTCAAGTATCCTGACGGTTACCAATACGGGTGATCTGAATATCATTGCCGTAGGAAGCGTCATCACAGGAGGCGGTATTCCCGCAGAGGGAGCTACGGTAACAGAGATTATTACCGGCGTTGGTGGCGTAGGAACCTATAGGTTGTCTGGGTTTGCTGGGACTCAGGCATCTGCCTCTCTGGTATCCACGGTGACAGACGATATCTCAGGTACTATCTTCACGGACTTCAAGTCGATCATCGCAGCTGATCATATCAAATTTGTTCTCCTTGGTCGGTACGATGTTACTGGTAAGCATATCTACATCGGGACAACCTATACCACCACAGTAGAGCTTGGCGAGGTATTTGTCAGAGATCAGAACGGTGGTGTCTATAACGGCACTCTGAATCTACGGAACTGTCGAGTCCACCACCATGACACCGGTAATTATGATGTTGTTGTCTCGCATCGTGGTCGTACACCGACAGTCTCCTCCTTTGCAGCATCTCGACCAGATCTAACCTTCGGAGAGGGTCTGCTGTCTCTACGGAAGATTGAGGATCATGGTAAGTTTCTGTCCTCGGTCTTCGGGTATTCTGACAGCACCACAGTTAAACTTGTATCCAACTATGTCACACCCATGAACATCGTTGATTTAGAATTTATGGGTAAGTTCAAGAACCGACACACAATAATCTAGGAACTATCGAATGACATACTCCAATATCGTGGCTACCGTATCCCAAGATACCACATACGCAGGGAACGCCTCCCAAGTGTCCTATTCCAGCATCCAGCTGTTACCGGGTATACCCCACGAGGCACAGCTGGAGGTCGAGCGTATCTTTACAACCGCCGCCCCCGGCAGTGTGAACACGCTGGAGCAGTTCCTTAATTCCCCAAACGTGTCATCGTTCCATAAGCGGAAGATCTTCGTGGTCCCGTCCAGCCGGGTTACCTATAACCAGACCACGAAAACAACCTCTACGATTGACCTCCCAACTGGTGCTGGGGCATATATCTATACCGCAGCTGCTGGGTTCTCAGTAACCGTCCCAGCCATTGCCAACGGACAGATCGTTACGGTTTCCCGTAAGACCATCAGCAATCTTCCCTTGGTAACATGGGTTCCGGGAACGAAGCTGACAACCAACCAACTGAATACCTCGATCACCCAATCCTTGTACCTCAGTCAGGAGATCTTGGGTCTCATTGATCGCAAGATCGCATTCGACAGCACACCCCCGCACATCTTAGGGAATGACTCGGTCACAGAAGATGCCATCCTGACTGGAGCAGTTCACGCAGAGCATCTTACCGCCGACACCCAGCCTTGGGCATTGGTTGGCACATTGTCAGTCAGCGGTCTTGTTACCTTGGCATCAACCACCGCCTCTCAGGCACTGTTTACGGATGCTAGTAAGGGAGTTGTTTCCAAAGCCGTTACTGGGACGGGTAATGTTGTACTGGCCGATGGAGCCACTCTATCGGCGGTCACCTTAGGAAACAATCCTACATTCACAGCTGGGGTTGGGATCACAGGTACAGCCACCAATCTGACGGCGGGAACCTGCCAGACAATCCCTACTCTAAGTGGGGATGTAAGCAACAGCGGAAATGCCGTATCGGTTATCTCACTTGGATCTCTACAGAGTATAACTGTGACTGGGACGGCATCTGTTGGAAATCTCGTAGCAACAGCCAACAGCGGCACAAACTCTTTCGCAACACATGTTAGTATAGCGGGAAATCTCAACGTATCCGGTAACATCAGTGGTGGGTCCACAACCACAACGACAGCCACAGCAGTTGATAAGTTATTCTATATTGGATCTAGTCCATGCTCATTCACAGGAGTCATTGGTTCCAGTGGTGGCACTGTAGCCTCTACAGATCTCGTAGTTACTAGTATGACCGCCGGTCAATACCTCAGTGTTGGATCCTTTGTTACATGGGCTGGACAGACTGGGACAATACCCCAAGTAACCAGTATTGGCTCGTCGGCAGGCGGTAATGGAACCTACACACTGAATACATCCTTAGCTCGAACCAGTATCGCAATGGCTGGGACGGGTAATTCGGATGCCAATGTTCAGGGCGGCGGCCTCATTCTCATGGGAACTGCGGGGACTACGGATGTCCATAGCCTGACATGGTCTGGCTCAGGAAACGGTACATGGAGCTTTGGTGGAGGGCATCTCCAGATTGAGGCCAATCGCGAACTGAAGTTCAAACAAGCGAGCGATAGCTATGTAACTTCCCTCTCCCCCGGCACGCAAACTGAGTCCCGAACTCTGACGCTTCCAGTTAGTACTGGTGCGGATACCTTAGTTTCACGCAAATCCAGCGATACTCTGGAAAACAAGGCGATGAACTTTAACGGGTCACTAAATCGCCTTTACATCGATGGCACAGAAGTAACAACTACAACGGGAACTGGAGGCAGTCTTGTACGAGCTACGGATGCTACGCTGGCGAACCCCACGTTTACCAGCCCACAACTTGGTACTGTGGAGTCTGGCATACTGACGGGATGTACGGGGTTACCTGTCAGCACCGGTATCAGCGGTCTCGCTACAGGAATCGCTACGTTCTTAGGTACGCCATCTTCAGCGAATCTCGCAGCGGCTGTCACGGATGAAACCGGGTTCTCATCGGGGGCAAAACTAGTATTCTCTAACGATCCCACCATCTCTCTACAGTCTAATGCGACTATAAACTTGGGGGTGGCCAATCTTACGGGGATTCTGGGGGTAAATAAAGGTGGAACCGGCTGGGATCTCTCAACGTTCACTCCGACAGCTTATATAGGTAACTCTATTATTGGATTCTACGGGGATACAGCTGGAACCCCCAGCTTACCATCGGCCTATCGGCATATCGCTGGTGGAACCTCCGGGCAAGTGCTGACGATTTCACCATCAAACGGTCCTGTGTGGCAAACCCCGGGGAACTCGAGACCTAGGGTTACGTATGTAACCACATCTACCATTACCCCAGCAAGTATATCGTTTGCTAGCTCTGATATCGTGTATGTAACACATACGACTACTTCTGGAGCTGTTACGCTCCACCTAATGGATATACCAGACGCAAGTAGTGTTCGGTTAGTGATTAGAAATACTTCTGGCTCCTCCGTCTTCTATTTAGATGGTCTGGGTACATATACACAAGTGAAGCCTACTAGTACCAATTCACTACTTAGAGTGATAAATAGCAGTGCTACCAATACTACCTCTGTAGTTACTGCGGGACTTTACAATTTCGTGGACATAACGATCTTAAGAAACAATTCAGTATATACCACCATCACGAATTAACCCCCCATGAAACCCCCTCCAACATCTACCGTTCTCCAATGGCTGCAATTGGTTGTTCTCACCATCGGTGTCCTGAGCTTGTTTACGGATCTTGGCCGCAAGGCTGAGGTCATCGACAGCACAACGGCTGATCTGGCGGAACTGAAGTCAATTGTTCACGATCTTGTAAAATCACAGGTCACCGTTGCCGTCAACGATGCCCGTCACCAAGAAGTCCTAGATGACCTGAAGCTACGGGTCATGGATTTAGAACGGAGAACCCATGCCAATTGAGTTGATCTCCATGTTAGGCGGCAGTCTAACTGGATTCGTGTTTCGGTATCTCGCCCAGAAGGCTCAGGACCAGAAAGAGTTATTCCAGCAGGCAATGGCCGTCAACAAGCAGACCACGGACAACCAAGACAAGGCCGTTGCACGGGTATCCGTGGATGCCGGTAAGTTTGTTCGTCAGGTCATTGTTCTCGTGGTTCTCTTTGGTACATTGGTTGCCCCGTTCATCCTGCCGTTCTTCGGAGTTCCAACGTTCGTCGAGGTAGATGCCAACAACCCATCTGCAATGTTTGGTCTTGTGTCTGCCTCAACCCAAAAGTTCTTCGTTGAGATCAACGGCTTTCTCTACACCAGTGAGAACCGCCAGATTCTCGTTGCACTAGTGGGGTTCTACTTTGGAACCGCAGCAGCAGGAAATAAATCATAATGAACAAGCAGGAACTCGATTTCAAGATTTCACTACAGAACAACATTGGACTAATTAAGGCTGGTATCTGGAATGGTACACCCATCGGTATGACCTTTGGTGGTACTGGTACGAAGTTAGTTCCGGTAGTTGGGGGTGTTGTTGTATCTGCCTCAGATAAACTTGAGATCGTAGGTCCCGGCGTTTCTGGTCAGATGTTAGTATCCGCAGGCAGCTCCAAGTCCCCAAAGTGGGTAGATGCCCCTGAGTTACCTAAGCCGGGAAACTGGGGATCCTTCTGGGACAACACGAACCAACCCGCAGTAGCCAATGTTCCTCAGGCTATGTTGTTGTGTGTTACCGACCCCGCCAGCGTAGGGGTCTTCACCGCCGAAGGAAGCAAAGTATACTTTGAAACGGCGGGTGTCTACAACATCCAGTTCTCAGCTCAGTTTAAGAACGTCACTAATAACGTTGTGCATGATGTCACGATCTGGCTACGGCTTAATGGGGTTGATGTTCCCGATACCGCTGGATTCGTTTCGGTTGATGGTCAGCACACCTCAGTACCCGGAACAGCTATTGTCTCATGGAACTACATGATGTCATTGGCTGCTGGTGACTATGTTGAGCTATGGTGGCATAATGACCACGCTGATCTCTCGTTGGCTACGTTGCCAGCGGGTACAAGCCCAGTGCATCCTGTGTCACCCGCAGTTATCTTCACTGCCCAACAGGTCATGCACACACAGGCCACCAGTATCCTAGGTGGATCTGGCGGTGTCACTAGTGTGAACGGCCTTGATGGCGTGGTCACAGGTATTGCAACAACCGCTGGAAACCTCAGTCAGTTTGGGGCAACCACCTCAGCTCAGCTTGCGTCTGTTCTCACAGATGAGATCGGTACAGGTCGTGCTGTCTTTGCTACGAACACCACCTTGACGAACCCTGTGATGACCACGCCAACTCTGGGAATCGCCGCAGCAACTTCGGTGAATAATATTACAATCACCGCACCGGTGGTTGGGGCTACACTGACGATTGACGGTGGTCTTCTCTTCCGCGCCAGTGGAACAGATATCACCCTGAATGGGTCTGGTCTCGCCAGCAATGTTACCTTGCCTTCTACGGGTACATTGGCTACATTGGCTGGTACGGAAACTCTCAGTGGAAAGACCTTGTCATCGGTTATCCTTGGGACTCCAGCATCGGGGACATTGACGAATTGTACAGGTCTCCCCAATAGTGGAACGACTGCGAGTTCTACCAGTTCGCCAGATACGATTGTTCTCCGTAACGCCTCGCAGGATACGGCAGTTCGAGACTTGGGGTGTCGGGATACCAACGCCAGTCGTAATGTCAATTGTGATACATTGAATGCCGTCAGTCTGGTGTCAGCTCCAGCCGTAGCAGCAACCACCAGCGTGACCATTAACGGTAAGGTATTGGATACAATCGCTACAAATATGTGTCTGACATTGCCGGCAGGCAAGGGAATCATCCCGGCTATTCAGATTATCTGTCCATCTGCGGCTACTTCATTATCAAATGTAAATACACTACAGAATGCCTTTAGCCCCACAGGTTACGATGTTATTTCCGTTCAGGCACTGACTACGTATATGTTTGATGGTCAGTATATCATTGGCTCCGGTACAACCAGTCATTCCACAGCGATGAGCTTTGCTTTGAATGGTGGAGCTACGGTAAACAATGTCACATGTACAACATTAACGACTGCATTCCCAACTATTGGTACAAGTTCCACAACCCAAGCAACGAATCTGTTCATATCAGTTGCGGGTGGTGTCTGTAATGCAGCGAACACCAATGCTACTTGCGTTATCAAGTTCGAGGGCATCATGCGAATCAACGCATCAGGTGGAACCGTCACACCTCAAATAACATTCTCAGCAGCTCCCGGTGGCACGAATCAAATGCTGATTGGGTCCTATCTTAAGTTCTATCCCATTGGGGCCAACACCGTAAACTCTGTTGGTACAGCCATCATCTAAAAGGAGATCGCAATGAAGTATTTCTATCTGTTATGTGGTCT
>SXGR01247042.1_pt1 | contig 62418 bp, 45 predicted proteins | sample 3174711 | NCBI WGS metagenome assembly SXGR01 (sample SAMN11356860, study PRJNA531348) | freshwater metagenome | isolation source: freshwater sample F1-60 | place: China: Fuxian Lake, Yuxi | collected 2017-12-25 | reverse complement strand
TTTTAAGTCCCCTGTGTCTGCCATTTCACCACCGCGGCAACTACGTTTTTGCTGGGGGTTTGAAGGGTTCCCCAACGATTTCGGCGGGCTTGGATACACTTTTGGCTACACCCATCAACGCGTGCAACCCACCGAAACTTAAGCAATTGAGGGGAGACGGTACACGAGTGTCTCGGAGGGTCGCAACACGCCGATTGGGTCTTTGTCCGTATTGAAGGCGTTCAATCTTAGGCCAGAATCGCCCGCACTACCCGACCATGGACATCGGTCAACCGAAAATCGCGGCCACCAAAACGATAGGTCAACTTTTCGTGATCCATTCCCAAAAGATGGAGGACCGTCGCCCACAAATCATAAACCGTGGAGACATCTTGCACCGCGTGGTAGCCAAGTTCATCGGTGGCACCGTAAACCGTGCCGCCCCGAATCCCTCCACCCGCCAGCCAGACGCTGAAACCGAACGGATTGTGATCGCGCCCGTCGTTGGATTGGGCAAACGGAGTGCGACCAAATTCTCCGGCCCAGACGATGAGTGTTTCGTCGAAGAGGCCACGCGCTTTGAGGTCGTGGATGAGGCCAGCGATCGGCTGATCTACCTGGAAAGCCATTTCAGAGTGACCCGCCTTCAATACGCCGTGTTGATCCCATGGGTTGCCTATTTGCCCAGGATCACTGGATCGCGGCAGACACGTTAGCTCGATGAAACGCACGCCGCGCTCAACCAACCGACGAGCGAGCAAGCACTGCCGGGCGTATTCCGCCTTCTCCCGCACCGGAGAATCCAAACCGTAAAGTCGTTGGGTTGCCTCACTCTCGCCGCGAAGATCGACAAGATCCGGCACCGCCGTCTGCATCCGATAGGCGATCTCATAATTATGGATGGCGGACTCGACTTGTTCATCCCCCTGCAAACGAGCCAGGTGCCGGTGATCGAGCCCTTCGACGAACTGCAATCGCTTGCGTTGCAGTTTGTCGGCTTCGTGCGGCGTGATGTTGGCGAGCGGTTCCTTTTGGGTCGGATCGATGAACGATGCTTGGTGCACGGCCGGGAGAAAGCCGTTGCCGAAGATACCCATGCCGCCCAACGGAGGCCCACCACTGGCCAACACCACGAAGCCCGGCAGGTTCTGATTCTCGCTGCCCAGGCCGTAGGTCATCCAGGCGCCCGCACTGGGATACCCGGCCAGTGAGAAGCCGGTATGAATGAAATAATTTCCCTGCGCGTGCTCATTGGCCACGCTGGTCATCGATCGAATCACGGCCAAGTCGTCGGCACAGGCGCCGATGTGGGGAAATAATTCGCTGACCGGGAGTCCCGACTGACCGTGGTTCCGGAACTCCCACGGGCTGGCCATAATATTGCCATTCTGGTTGAACATCGTCGGCCGCACGGGCACGGGCATGGGTTTGCCGTGATCCTTCTTCAAGCGGGGCTTCGGATCAAAGGTGTCAACATGGGACACTCCGCCGGACATGAAGCAGAAGATGACGCTCTTCACCTTCGGCGGCAGATGCGGCACCCGTGGAGCAAAGGGATTGGACTGAGCCGCTGCGAGGGCCTTGCCGCCACTCATGAGGCTGGACAACGCCACCAGGCCAAAGCCCGTCGAGCATTTGGACAGCATGTCTCGCCGGGAAATCCCCGATGCCGGGCGTAGTTCGAATTGGCGGCGATCAATCGACATAAATGAACTCCTTCAAACAAAAGAGGGACTGGGCAAAATCTTGCCAAACGCGTTGGCTCGAAGGGAGGTCTTGCGGTGGGATCGAGTGTTCGGCCGCTAGCTCCATCAAAAACTCCCGGCTGCCTGCCAAATCTTCGACCGAGGCGGGGCGTCCCAACGCCTGAAGGATCATCGCCTTCACCCGTTCGTCCGGGTTGCGGCCGTCTTTCATCAAGGCTTTGGCCCACTTGGCCGACTGGTCGATCACGAACGGATCATTCAGCAGGGTGAGGGATTGCGCAGGCACGTTGGTGGCATCGCGTCGACCGCGGGTGCTCACCGGTTTAGGGGCATCGAATGCCTCTAGGAACGGGTTGGCGGCATTCCGCCGAATTCGCTGATACACACTGCGGCGGCGTTCGCCATCTAGCGGTCCCTTGGTCCCACCTCCTTCGGTCTTGGCGGTGTAATACACGTTCACCCCAGGGCCATACATCTTCAGGTCCACCTCTCCGGATACGGTGAGCATCGCGTCGCGAATGGCCTCGGCCTCCAAGCGGCGCACGGGTGCGTGAGAAAGCAGAAGGTTGGCCGGGTCGATTCGACGCGCTTCGCTGGATGGCATTGCTTCTTGGCGAAAGGCCCGGGAGGTAACCAAGAACCGGATGGTTTCCTTCATCGACCAACCCTGCTCCACGAAACGGGTCGCGAGATAATCTAAAAGCTCCGGATGCGTGGGTTTGTCACCGAGTCGGCCAAAGTTGTCGACCGTGCCGACCAGACCGCGGCCAAAGAGATGATGCCAGAGGCGGTTGACGATCACCCGAGTCGTCAAGGGATTGGTCGCGCTGGCGACTTTGTTGGCCAGTTCCAGTCTGCCGCTCGAGGATGTTTGGAACGGCCGATCGTCGAACATCTCCAAAAACCGGCGCGGCACCGGTTCACCCGGCTGGGTCATTTGGCCCCGCACAAACAAGGGTTGGTTGAATGCGACAGCTTCATGAACGCCCGGTGCGCGCCGTGGGACGGGAATCTCGGTTTCTAACCGACGGTACGACGCCACTGAATCGCGCAATCGGGGCAGGTGTTTCAGCGAGGTTGGCAGCAAATCCTGACGAACAAAGTAATCGAGAAACCCGTGTTCTTCCTCACTCAGAGAACCGTCCCGCCAGTGCTGGACGGCGGCGGCGAGGCGGCGGCGGTAGAGCTCAGCCAACTCGGCCAGAGAGACCGGCGGTTGGCTGGCACCCAAGAAGAACGCGGCGGGTTCGATGAGTTCTTTGGGCGGCAACGGACCCGTGTGAAACACCACCTCGGCCGCTCCGAAATGAGCGCGCCCGCCCTCTGAAGAGCCCGAGTTCGGAGAATCATCCGCGCTGACAAATTCAAGGTACGCGTTTGAACCCTTGCGGTAGGCGGTATCCAGGCGACGCCACCGCATTTGATCGGCATTCAGGTTAGCAGCGGGATAAAGCCCACCACCGCCAATGGCATAGTTTTCAACCACCAACCGAACCATGCTGCGCTCACCGAGGCCGCGCACGCTGAGGCTGTCGGTCTCCACTTTGAATCGAGGTGAGGTGAACACTCCGCTGTGTTTTCGAGTGAGCGAATGGCTAAAAACACCCGCCGGATAAAGCCCGCGCAACACCCGGTCGCCCTGGAACTCGACGGAAAAACCGCCCACCGGCTCGGGGTTGCTCTTTTCAACTCCCGCACCCGGCCTCGCGTCACCACCGTCCATGAACCACGTCCGTGATTCCTGGGTGCGTAGATCCCATCCTGAGGTGAAATTTGTTCGATTGAATTCGCGGCGGCCGCCCAGCTCGCTCTTCCAAAATAGTGCGAGTTCGGACCAACCCGCTTGAAACTCCGGACCGGTCAGGCCCGCCAATTTGGCCCAGGGATGAAGCGGGTTGGCATTGTTTTTGGCGGCATCTGCCCAGGCGCTTTTCCACGCTTCTGTGAGGTGAGGCGACGCCAAGATCCGCGCCTGAGTTGCACGAAGCTCATCCAACTCCCCATTCAGGTTCGTGCGTTTTGCGAGCTCCGCGGGGGTGAGTGCTTTGGCAAGGGTTTCGGCCGCCATGCTGACTGCCCCTGCCCGGAATGAGGCCGCTACTTCATCAGTGGTGAGGGCACGGTTATAAAGTCGGGCTTCTTCAACTTCTCCCGCCAATGCGGTGATCCCAGCAGCCAGATGACGTTTTCCAAAAACGACCCGTGCATGGCCCGCGGAGAACGGCTGCACCGTGCCGCGCTGGTAGCCTTTGCCGTAGGGTACTCCGTTGCGATAAAGCGCGATGGAATGGTCGGATCCATAGACCACCACCAGATGGACCAGTTCACCCGGCTTGGCGGTCTCGGCGGGGCCGCCAACATCTTCGGTGCGGCGAAAAAAATCGCTCCCAGCAACCCAACGGGCGGATTCCCGTTCGCCAAAAACGATCGAGTCGAAGTTCTCGCTGTCTGGCGTCTGGACGGTCAACGCTCCCCCACCCTTTTGATCCAGACCGGCGAGCGCCACCCAGACTTCGAGGGATTTCTCGCGAAGGTCGGTCGGGAGGGGTTCGGTGGCGACCCATGCGTTCACTCCATCCAGAATGAGTCGCCCGCCACGGACGACCGCTCCGCCTTCGGCATGACCATGCATGGCGCCCACGGCATCGCGCAAATCCCCGTCGAATCTCCATTGAGCCAGAGGTACGGGCTGTCGATTCGAGAATGCCGCTCCGCGCTGCAGGGCCCACTCCGAACGTGCTCGAAATTCGACTTGGGCGATTTCATCGGACAACCGGCGAATTTCAGCCGCCAGATGTTCCTTCTGTGCCGTGCGCGACGCCTGCTCCAGTAACCCGTTTTTTAGCCCATCCGCCGCGGCACTCCACGCCTCGCCCAGTCCGGCGCGGATCTCCTTCTTAAGGTCCACAAGACTGTCCCGGTTGATTTGCAGCAGTGACGGGTCATCCACAGGCACTTGGCCGGGGCGACTGCTGGCGAACACGCCGTAGAGCGCGTAGAAATCCTTCTGGCTAATCGGGTCAAACTTGTGGTCGTGACATCGGGCGCAGGAAACGGTCAGCCCCAGAAAGGTCTTCGAGAAAACATCGATCTGATTGTCGACGACCTTCACTTGGTCGTCCAAGGCGTCCACCGGAACGTAGCCGTACTCCACCATGCGCAAATGTGCCGGCCCAATCCGAGATTCGTTCAAGCCTTCGGCACGGTTGATGCGCGGGTTTTCCAAGAGATCCCCGGCGAGGTGTTCGCGGACAAACTGGTCGTAGGGCACGTCACCGTTAAAAGCCCGGATGAGATAATCCCGGTAGCGCCAGGCCATGGGCAGTTCCGGATCGCCCTGGCTTCCGTGCGATTCGCAGTAGCGAACCAGGTCCATCCAGTGCCTGGCCCAACGTTCGCCATAACGGGCCGAGGCCAGCAGTCGGTCCACCCGCTTCTCGTAGGCATTGGGTGAAGGATCGTGCAGGAAGTCTTCCAGTTCACCCACCGTCGGCGGCAGCCCGGTCAACGCGAAGGTCACACGGCGCAGCAATGATTCGCGACCTGCCTCGGGGGCTGGGTGCAGCCCGCGTTCCTCCATTTTTGCCAAGAGAAAGCGATCGACCGGATGGCCAGACCACGCTGCATTCGTGACGCTGGGGATGGCAGGCCTTCGGACCGGTTGGAAGCTCCACCAATCTTTGCGTGCGTTCATCGTGGCGGCCCAACCGACGGGGCCGGCCATTGGATCTGGCAACACCGTCTGAGGAAGGTCGCGGGGATCCACGGCTCCTTGGTCTACCCACTTGGCGAAATCGGCGATGACAGACTCAGGGAGCTGAGGGCGATCCTTGGGCATCCCAGAATCCGGGTTCGCGTGTCGAATCTTCTGGAGGAGGAGGCTCTTTCTGGAGTCTCCCGGATTGAGGGCCGGACCGGATTCTCCACCGCTAAGAAGCCCGCCCCTAAAATCAACCCGCAGACCGCCCTTCTGCTTCTTGGCCCCGTGGCATTCGTAGCATTCGTTGGCGAGGATGGGACGGATGCGTTGCTCAAAATGCTCCAGCAAATCTGGGGAGGCCGCCTGGGCTGTTTGAACTGAAAGAATCAGCACTCCCAGGGCTCTGGAGATCCTCTCGGCCTGCCGACGACTCAACCAACCGATCCCGAGAAGAATAAAAGGGAGGTTGTGAGTCATGACTTGGAGGGCAACGGGGGCAATATCAATAATTTGAGTGATGCCCCGGCATGGAGGTCAATAGCGATTCTGTCGAAGTCGGAGGCCGGGACACGGCACGGACGAAGTCTCCCGCTATTCGAGCGCACACTGGATCGCCCAAAGAAGCCGGTCGCGGTTCTGCCGGTTGTTGGTTTTGATCAATAGTTGATTGTCTCCCTTGTTGATCGTGATGGGGATTTTCACCGATTTGAACTCATCGGCATGATCGAGCGCGGCCACCTTACGGCCGTTCAAATAAACGACGGCCCAGTTATCTAAGCCGAGGCTCAGCTTGGCATGCCTTTTAGAATGGCTAACCAGGGTGGCGCGAACGTAGAACGATTGTTCGGTGCGCGGATACGGGTAGCGCGTCTGATACACGCCTTCGAGACGAGTCCATCCGTATTTCGGCGTGAGAGAGTGGCTGGTGAATTTCTTTTCGCCCCACAAATCGTTTCTGGCCAGACCCCTCCTTGCGACAACTGCCGTACGAGATCGTCCTCAGGCTTTTGGAACGCCTCGAGGGTGTTGCCGTCAGGGAATGGACCGACCACCTGCCAACCGTGCGGAGTCACGATCTTGGGCGCCTTCGATCCCAAGACCTTGTAAAAGTATGAAACCGCCTCGTAGTCGTCTGGACGCGCGGCGGAGGTGAAAATGAGCGAGGACCGGAACAAGATCGGGTCGGGGCCGAAGAAGCGGTAGAAAACGCCACTTTGATGGGTGCGCCCACGGTTGTCTCGATAGGGGCATCCCGCCCAACGGGTCTGATACTGGTTAAAGCCCCACGAAAACCCGAAGTCGTCCTCAACATTGTGGCCGCTGATCACATGGGGATCGGTTTGCCCATCCATGAGCAACCGCGTTCCGCCATTGTGAAAGACCATGTCGCTGTGATCTCGCTGACGCCAACCCATGACATACCCGGCGAGGAATCCGGTGCCCTCAGTTTCAGCAATTGGGAAAGGCTCGGTCGGCTTACCGGGTTGCGCGATGTTGCGCTGCGCATGGAAGCGCAGTGGCGTCAGCGTCACCCCGTTCGAATACTGCTGCCAGTCGATCATGCCACCACCCGATTTGGAGGAATCCGCACGCAGCACGATGCGACAGCCTTTGGAGAACGGGATAGGGAGATAAAGATTCCATCCGGGGGTCGCCTTGGTGGGTATGTGGACGTCGTTGGTGACGGTGAAGTTCGGGAAGTTCACCAACCCCGCACTATCCATGTGGTAATCCTCGAAACCCAACAGGGCGCCGAAGAACGAACGGAATGGCATCCGAGTCTGGGGTTCCGCGGCGCCATCGACGGTGATCTCAATCGACAAATCATCGATCGCTTTGTCGCCAAACACGAACCACATATGGCGCACACAGCCCGCTCCTGTGGCATTGAAGATCTCTACAGGCTGCCCCGCTATCAGGTTGAGGTTGGCCGAAGTGCGCCGGGCACGGAAGTCTGTGGGCAGTTGCAGCAATGGCACCGCCGGATCGGTGTAGGTCGGTGGAAAAGGCGAAGCGTCTTGCACCCGGGCGCCGAAGGCTGGAAGAGCGGCAATCAGAAGGATCCAGGTTCCGAGGACCACTCCTAAATAGGGGAATCGATTCAATGGGTGGGTTCGCATACGGGTGATCTCGTGCTGTTTCTAAGGTCGTGGGTTTGAATCACCTTAGCTAAAAGGGTGGCAATCAGGCGAGTCGTGAGTGTGCTCGAGATTGTGCCAACTGAGAACCCCGAAACAGCAGTGGAAGGCGACTTTAGACGCCTGAAATGGATCTTGATTGGAGGCTCAACAAAGAATCCGCGCACGCTCGGGATCCACCGGTGCGCGCAGGGTCATCCGGGCTGGACGCTTCACGCCGTCCTGAAGGATTTCGTACCGACCCGCCTCGAGCCATGCGGTATCCACGCCGAGCGCAGCCTCTTCGGGCGGACGCTTGATGTAAGCCATCGCCACCGGCGCAGAGAGCGTCGGCGAATAGGCGGCACTGGAGGTGTATCCCGCCAAACGCCCCTCCCGGAACACGGGCTCGTTGCCCCATAACGTCACGGTCGGGTCGTCGCAGCCCATAACCAGAGACACCAAGCGCTTGCGCAGCGGGCCCCCTTTCACGCTGAGCAAAGCGGGTTTGGCCAGGAAGTCCCGGTTCCAATCCACCGCAAAGGACAAGCCCGCCTCGAACGGGTTTTCGTCGACCGAGAGCTCGTGGCCCCAGGCGCGATACGCCTTCTCAATACGAAGCGTGTTGATGGCGTAAGTCCCGGCCGGGCCGATGCCCTCGGGTTTCCCGGCTCCCGCCAGCGCTGTCCAGACAGCGGCCATCGACGACGCAGGCCCGTGCAGTTCCCATCCGAGCTCGCCGACATACGTGACCCGGAGAGCCCTCACAGGTGATGGCACGCCAGTGATGCGAATCTCCGCACTGAGGCCGAAGGGAAATGCTGTCGCAGACAGGTCGGTCTCCGTCACCCGTTGGAGGACGGCCCTCGACTGCGGCCCCATGATCGAGACCACACCGAACGCGTCGGTCACGTCGGTGAGTCGGAGGTCGGCAGACTCCGGAAGGTTGCGGAGAATCCAGTCGGCGTCATGACGCACTTGCTGGGTGGGGGCGATGACGTAGAAGCGGTCAGCATCCAGACGCACGATCGTCACGTCGCTCTCGTAGGTGCCGCGGGCATTGAGCAAGCCGGTGTACACGATGCGACCGATGGGGACATCGAGGCGATTGCCGCATAGCCGGTCGAGGCTGGCCAGGGCGTCCGGTCCCTGAATCTCAGACTTGGCAAATGTGGACTGGTCGAACAGCGCGACCTGCTCTCGGCACCGTCGCACCTCGGCCGCCACCTGCGGTGCCCAGTTCTGTTTGCTGAAGGAGTAACGAAGCTCTGGCGCGGTGCCCGCGGGCGCATACCACAATGGGCGTTCCCAGCCTGCGGTTTGCCCAAAGCAGGCGCCGGCGGCGCGAGTCAGCGCGTGCAATGGCGTGGCGCGTACATCCCGCGAAGTCTCCATTTCGCGATTAGGCCAAGCCATCTGGTAGTGCAACCCCAGCACTTCCGCGGCACGGGCTTGCAAATATCCCCGTCCATTTTGCGCCGGCACAAAGCGGCGGACATCCACACTCCAGAGGTCCATGGGCATATCCCCGCTTTCCAACCACGGCACGGCGAACTTGCCGACACCGCCGGCACTGGCAATGCCCACCGAATTGAAGCCAGCGAGCACGAACAAGCCCTCCGTGCCAGCCGGAGTGCCCATCAGGAAATTGTTGTCGGGCGTGAAGCTCTCCGGACCGTTGACGAACTTCGGAAACTTCGCCGTGCGCAGCGCCGGGATGCGGTGTTTCCCGGCCGCCCAGGGCTCGGAAAACTTATCCCAGTCGTCGGGCAGCAAGCCAAAGGCAAAGTCACCCGGGACGGTGTCTCCGATTTGCCAGGGCTTTGAACGCCACTGGAAGGCTCCGAGCTTGATGGATCCATCGTCCAGCGTGCGGAAGTAAATCGCCGCATCCGGATCGCGGGCGCACGGCAACGTCGGCAAGGCCCCCTCGATGGGCTCGCTCAAGACGTAATGGTGTTCCACCGGGTAAAGCGGCAAATCCACACCAATGGCCAAACCGAGTTGACGGGCCCACATGCCGCAGGCGAGCACGACCCATTCAGCGCGGATTTCCTGCCCACTTTCCAAGCGCACCCCGGTGACCCGCTGGCGTCCATGCGGACCGGGCACTTTCAGCAGCGAGGCCACGCGTGTTCGGTCAAAGAGGGCAGCTCCGTGAGCCATGGCACCTTTGGCCAGAGCCACCGCGCATTCGCCGGGAATCACTCGTCCATCGCCGGGCAAATAGACTGCCCCCAGCACATCCTCCACCTGAATGAGCGGCCAGAGCTCTTGAGCTTCCTTGGGACCAATGAGATGTGCCTCGACCCCGAACACCTCCGCCATCGCGGCGGTGCGACGGAGCTGGGTCATGCGCTCCGGGTTGGTCCCGAGTGTCAGGCCGGTGGTGCGAACCCATCCCACGTCATGACCCGTCTCCTCGGCCAACTGGGGATACAGCTGGGCCGAGTATTTGTTGATCTGGGTCATGCTGTTGCTGGCGCGCAACTGACCGATCATGCCGGCCGCATGCCAAGTGGTGCCGCCGCTGAGCAGGCCTTGCTCCAACAACACAACATCCTTCCAGCCCGCCTTGGCTAAATGGTAGGCCACCGAACAGCCCACAATGCCCCCTCCGACAATGACCACGCGGGCGGTGGACGGAGGCGCGGCAAGTGGCAGCGAGAAGATGGATTGAACCGGGGTGTTGCCGACGTGGGTGGTCGTCACGATAGATGAAAGCTTGAGGATGGGGCTGAGGCTCTCAATGCCGAAATTCAATACTCCAGCCACATCCAGCAGACACTCGGCAGACCGAGATTTTCATGGATTCTGATCCGACGGTTGCTAGCGTGTTGTGAGATACCCCTCAGAATTGCAGGAACATGAAGACGACCCATTTCCACCCCGTTGACAGCTCCGGCTCCAGAGCCTTCACCTTGATCGAATTGCTGGTGGTCATCGCCATCATCGCCATCTTGGCCGGGATGCTCTTGCCCGCCTTGGCCACCGCCAAGCAAAAGGCCCAGACGGTCAAGTGCATGAGCAACCAAAGCCAAATCGGCAAGGCCTATTTCATGTACACGGATGACAATCGAGACTCGTATCCGGCGATCAACGACTGGGCCTCGACCGGCGGAAAAAACGGCACCTACGATGTGTTTACCGCGGCGACCAATCGCCCCCTGAACAGTTACGTCGGCAATTCCTACGAGGCCTTCCACTGCCCCTCCGACAAGGGGGACTTTTGGTCGCTGGCAGGACGTGGGGTCAACTGCACCAACGCGTTCATGCAGTACGGTAACAGCTACCTGACTGAGTTCGGCTTCGATTACTACAAGGTCAAGATGGTCTGCGCACCCAAAGGCAACACGGTGATCGTCCCGATCAAGGGCTCAGAAGTCGCCCGTGCTCCCTCCACCAAGATTATCCAAGGCGACTGGATTTGGCATGCCAACCGAGATGTCCTCAAGCCCCGCAGCCAGTGGCACAATTACAAAGGAAAGAACCGCATGATGATGCTTTTCGGGGATTCACACGCCGAATTCTTCAAGTTTCTGCCCACCGCGCAAATGGAAGCACTGGCCAACCAACCTCCCGACCCCAACTTTCTGTGGTGGTAAAACCCTTGGTCTAAGCCTGCACGCTGCAGCTAGGAAAAACGGGAGGGCGTGGCGAATTCTTTGGCAGACAAGGTGCAAGCGAGGAGTGCGCCGGTGGGCGGCCCAGAACGAGCGAACAACCGCGCTATTACCTAAAAACAGCAATCAGACCGACCAATTTAATAGAAGTCGGTCCCAATCAGCGAGTGGTTCGTGAGGGGTTAATTAAAAATATAATCTAAAGTGGTAAGAAATGGTTGAACTTCGACTCATTGAGCGTGTCACTCGGTTCAGAGGGATGCCGTTGGCTGTTTACGTTAATTTCCCTTCGCGGCACCGTTTGTCTCCATCCCGGCATTTATTGTGCTACGAGGCCAATTCCCATGAAAGTCGATCCCAGCCAACATCCTCGCGAAGCCTCCCAATCGCCAGTGGGTCCAGTCTGGCTTTACCGGATGTTTCATGAGCCCACGACCACCAGTTATCAGGTCGTTCACACCATCCTGAATCTGGTCATCTTCGTGGCTGCAATCACCGGTGCACTGGAGACCGTGGATTCGATCCAAGATCGCTTCCAAGGATGGTTCTACATCTGCGAGGTGATCATCACCTTCATCTTCACTTTGGAGTACATCGGTCACGTCATGACGATCCGTCGCAAACGTGATTACATTTTCAGCTTCTGGGGGATTATCGATCTGTTAGCCATCCTCCCCACCTACTTGCAAATGGCCAACATTACAGCCCTCAAGTCCACCCGAGTGCTGCGAGTCTTGCGGGTCTTGCGGGTGCTTCGAGTGCTGAAACTGGCCCGCGAGGCCGTGACGCAACTCAAGAGAGACAAGGACGGAAAGCCACGCAGCCCCATGGTGACCAACCTGGTGATTTACTTCTTGGCCCTCTTCTCCGTGGTTATTATCTCCAGCACGCTCATTTACCACGCCGAGTTTACTCATGGCGAATTGGACACCGTCCAACGGACGGGCACCAATTCACTTCGGTTCTCCGCCCAAGACCTCAGCGGTGACCTGACCGGGAGTAAGGTCATTATCAGCGGCGAATCCGGCTTCGACGGCACTTGGGATGTGAAGCTCTGGGATCCGGTAAAAAATATTTTTGAAGTAGCCATTCCGGACGGGGACCTCATTAGCAAAATCCCTGAGACAGCCACCCCCATCCACAACGGCACCAACCCTCAGGAAAAAATTCGCTGGGGCAAAGACACCACCGTGAATGGGGGGCTCTCGAGTTTCAATTCGGTGCCCCAATCCATGTGGTGGTGTGTGGTAACACTCACCACGGTTGGCTACGGGGACATCTACCCAGTCACCTTGGTAGGCCGATTGATCGCGGTCGTCACGATGTTCTGCGGATTGGTGCTTTTCGGTATGCTAATGAACATTGTCGGCAAAACAATGATGGTGGCGCTCTTTGGTGAAGAGTCGGTGGATGAGGTGCCCTCTGCCCAACCCAAAACCACCAAAACCGGTGTAGGTCCCGACATGGCTTGGGATGCCAACTGGCGACACTGCCCCACTTGTGGGCGAGCGGCTGCTACCTCGGATTCCCCAGATCATTCGCATTAATTACGGGCCTCGCGGTGTCCTGATTTCTAAGAACGGGCCACAGCGGATGGCCTTCGGATTGCTGCTGGAGAATTAGGGGTGCTCACGCACCCCTCGTTACTCATGAGCGCAGCCCTACCGAATACTTCCAAACGATTTGTCCATGGAGACAAAGCCCCGCCCTGCAATCTAGTAATCTTTGGCGCGGGCGGTGATTTGATGCGTCGGTTGCTCGTTCCAGCGCTGTACAACCTCGTTCGCACCGGGCTGCTTCCCGATCAATTCTCGCTGATCGGGGTGGATCGTCAGGAATTGAGCGACGAATCGTTCAGAGCTCGTTTGGATGAGTCGGTTCGATCCTTTGTCACCGAAAAGACTTCTTCGGTGGAGTTTGACGAAGCCCATTGGAAAAGCCTGCTCTCCCAAATGAGTTACATCCGTGGAGACTTCGGTGATCCCGGACTTTATAAAACTCTCAAAGATCGGTTGGACGGTGAAAATCGTATCCACGGAACCAGCGAAAACGCGGTCTTCTATCTCGCGGTTGCCTCACGCTTCTTCGGAAACGTCATCGAGCATCTGGGGCAATCCGGTCTTGTGGAAGAGGGCCCGGATAAATACCGCCGAGTGATCATCGAGAAACCCTTCGGCAATGACTACGAATCGGCCCGAGCACTCAACCAGCAGATTTTAAGAACGCTCCACGAAGACCAAATTTATCGGATGGACCATTTTCTTGGGAAGGAGACGGTCCAAAACATCATGGTCAAGCGGTTCGCCAACGGGATCTTTGAGCCGCTGTGGAATCGCAATCATATCGACCACGTGCAAATTACGGTGGCCGAGACCGTTGGGGTAGAGAAGCGGGCGGGCTTCTATGAATCCACTGGAGCCATGCGCGACATGGTGCCTAACCACGTTTTTCAGCTCCTGGCCTTAATTTGCATGGAGCCCCCGAACTCCTTCTGCGCGGATGCCATCCGAACCGAGAAGACCAAAGTTTTGGATGCAGTTCACCTTATCAATCCCCTGACAGACGTGGTCCGCGGTCAATATCAGGCGGGTAATAGCGACGGAAAGACCCTCAAGGCTTACCGTGAGGAGGAAGGTATCCACCCGGAGAGTCTCACCGAGACCTATATCGCCATGAAACTCGGCGTAGACACTTGGCGCTGGTCCGGGGTGCCCTTCTATTTGCGGACAGGCAAACGGATGGCACAGCGGAGCACGGAGATTTCCATCGAGTTCAAACGCCCTCCGTTCTCACTCTTCCGCGAGACCCAGACTCAAGAACTCGAACCGAACACTCTCATTCTCAAATTGCAGCCGGATGAGGGGGCCTCTCTGGCCTTTGGCGCAAAGATTCCCGGCCCTGCCATCCAACTGGGTCAGGTCCATATGGATTTTCACTACAAGGATTACTTCGAGAATGCTCCGAGCACCGGCTACGAAACCCTGATTTATGACTGCATGATCGGGGATGCGACATTGTTCCAGCGCGCGGACAGCGTGGAGGCCGGTTGGCGGATCGTTCAACCGTATCTGGACCTCTGCAAAGAGCAGCCTGACGCTCTGCTGGAATCCTACCCTGCGGGCAGCCAAGGCCCTACAAAAGCCGACGCTCTTCTGGAAACATCGGGACGAAAGTGGCGACGCCTTGCTTGAGAGGGCACTCTAAATAATCCGGACTTCAACCTCAGGATTTTAGGATATCCCGGACCACCCGGGCCACTTTGTTGTCGGTGAGGCTGAGCTCGCGGCCGGCCCTCCGATACACCAGTCGGGTGTGATCTAGCCCGAACAGGTGCAGGAGGGTCGCGTGAAGATCGTGGTGGGTCACAATGTCCTTCACGGCGTGGTGCCCCCATTCGTCGGTCTCGCCATAAGTCATTCCTCCGCGAACACCGCCGCCGGCGAGCCAATGGGTGAAGCCGTAGGTGTTGTGGTCACGGCCCACCTTCTCCTTCGGGCCATCGTTTTGGATGACCGGCAGACGGCCCATTTCGCCACCCCAATGCACGAGTGTGGAATCGAGCAAACCGAGCGCCTTGAGGTCTTGAATGAGGGCGGCCACCGGTTGATCGGTCCGCCCACACAAATCCGGCAACGCCGTGAAAAGGTTGCTGTGCTGATCCCAACTCTGGCCGTTGTTGATCACCTGCACAAAACGCACGCCCCGCTCGACGAGACGACGAGCAATGAGGCATCGGGTGCCGTAGTCGCGGGTGCGTTCTTGGTCGATGCCATACAGGCGACGGGTGGCTTCCGACTCTGAGCGAATGTCCATCGCCTCCTTGGCCGCAGTCTGCATGCGCGCTGCCAATTGGTAACTGGCGATGCGTGCATCAAGATCTTGTTCACCGGGATGCTCCAGACGGTGGTCTTGGTTGAGTTGCCCCAGCAATTCCAACTGCCGATCCTGAGGGGCTCCGCGGAGGTAGGGAGCCGGATCTAGGTTGAGTAATCGGGGCTCGGTGGGGCGGACGACGGTCCCCTGGAAGATCGAGGGCAACCATCCGTTGGACCAATTCGCCTCCGCGAGCAGGGGCAACCCCGAGGGATGGGTCAGCGTGAGGAAGGCTGGCAACTCTTGGCTGGGGGTGCCGAGGCCGTAGGAGAGCCAACTACCAAGAGTGGGCGCGCCCGAAGTAATGCGGCCATTGGTCAGCGCGTAGAGCGATTGCCCGTGATTGTTCACTCCCGTTCGCATGGAGCGCACCACACACACTTCATCCACCACACGGGCCAGATGGGGCAACAGCGACGACAACTCCGTGCCGCACTGACCGTGTTTTTGAAACTCCCAAAGCCCGGGCATGACCTTGGAACTGGCCTGACCGGCGTTGTCGAACTTCAAGTCTCCCGGGAAGGGTTTTCCGGCCCATTGGTTCAGTAGAGGCTTGGGGTCGAAGAGATCCATCTGACTCGGGCCACCGATCATCAAGATGGAAATCATGGCCCGAGCGCTGGCCGGATGGTGGCCCGCCTTGGGTTTCAAATCATAGGTGCGCTGTTCCAACTCTGGGCGCGCGGGCGCACCCAGAAGACCCTCCTGCTGGAGGAGCCAGGCCAAGGCCGTGGATCCAAGGCCGAAGGCGCTGCCCGCCTGAAGGAAGTGACGCCGGGAACAGAAGCCCGACGGAGACGGTGTATTGATAAAACGATCCATAACTCAGTCGAGGTAGAGATACCGGTTGGATCCCAACAGCACCTGACACAATGCAGCCAGAGAGCGCTCCTCAGGCGAGATCTCAGGTGCTCCCGGAGGCGAGGCTGCGACCGGCTTTCCGGGCACTTTGGACTCAGACGGTGTCAGCGAACTGCGAAGCTCTTTGAGAAATTGGAGGCTTCGAACCACGTCCGCCGACCTAGGCGATTGGGCGAAGAGCAACTGCCAGAGCCGGTCAATTTGAGCAGGCTCATCACCCGGATATTCCCGACGGAGGCGCTGGGCCAGGTCGAGCGATCGATCCAGGACAAACCCATCATTGAGGAACATCAACGATTGCGGGGCGGCCGTTGAGACCGGTCGAGCTTCGCAGTTGGGATTGACCACCGGAGCATCAAAGGTCTCGAGGACCCCCACGGGCATCGTGCGGCGCACCATCACATACAGGCTGCGTCGAAAATCAGCAGTGCCTCCGACCTCGACACCCACCGCATCACCGTTGCCATCGCGCTTCTGGCGCCCCACCACGAACTGGCCCTGGGCGTTGACCGCAATGGGGACCGGCGGGCCAAAACGACTGGTGTCGAGGCGACCACTCACCGCCAAGAGGCTGTCGCGCACACTTTCGGCATCCAAGCGCCGGAGGCGGAATCGACCCAGCAATCGATTGTCCGGATCCTTCCGCTGCGCGGCCGTGTTCACGCTGCTCTGGCGGTAGGCAGCGCTGGTCACAATAAGGCGGTGAAGCCGCTTGTTCTTCCATCCGTGATCCATGAAGTCCGCAGCCAACCAGTCGAGAAGCTCTGGGTGGCTGGGCCGTTCACCCAGCACCCCGAAGTCGCCGGGGGTCGCGACCAGTCCCATTCCAAAATGTTGATACCAGAGGCGGTTGACCCACACGCGGGCGGTGAGCGGATTTTTCCGATCGGTGAGTCGGCGGGCCAGTTCGAGGCGACGACCGCTGGTGCGACGGCCGGGAATGGATTCCGAGATCTCGGTGTCCAAACCACCCAAACCCATGATCGACAACAACCCGGGCTTGAGGACTTCCCGAGGTTGCTGGGGATCGCCCCGATGGAAGCGCACCGTGGTCACGGGCTCAGCCGATGCTTCGACCAAGGCTTGCACCATGGGATCGGACGGCTTTAGTGCCCGATCCGCCGTGGCGCGCTTGCGAATTTCTTCCACCTTGTTGGCCCCTTCCCGATCTATTTCTCCAAGGATGATGTGGTCTTGGAACATCGGGAATTCCCGGAGCAACTGGAGCTGTTCCGGGCTGCGCTTGGCAGCGGGAGTCCGTCGCGCACTCATCACGGCGTCTCGACGGGCTTCCGGGACCAATAGAAGCTGCTTCTGCACGAATTTTTCGATGAGTTCATCGTGCAGCCGGGTGGCTTCGGTATCATGAACCTTGGCCGCCTGTTCGACGCAGTTGGCAATGGACCGATCTTCTGGCGGCATCAGCGAGACCAAGCGTTGGGCGGGGTTCTTCCAATGTTTCCAGTCAAACCCGGGTTCAAACACGGCACGCAACCGGTAGTAATCGACCTGCGGAATGGGATCATATCGGTGGTCGTGGCATTGTGCACACTGGACCGTCATACCCAACAACGACGAGGAAACGATTTGAAGGGTGTCGGCAATGACCTGATGGCGTGCCAACTCGGGCTCTGGCGGACCATCTCCAGTCGGGTCTGGGGCCATGCGCAGAAAACCGGTGGCCACCAACCGATCGAGATCCCGGCCGGTCAGATCGGCTGAGACGGCGGGCAGGAGTTCATCGCCGGCCAATTGCTCGGTGATGAATTCGTCGAAGGGACGATCCTCATTAAAAGATCGGATCACGTAATCGCGATAGCGCCAGGCCCAGGGGCGCTCGGAATCGGCCTCCACACCGCCATTGGAATCGGCATAGCCGGCCACATCGAGCCAGTGACGCCCCCAGCGCTCCCCATAGGCCGGCGATTCGAGAAGCCGATCCACCCACCGTTCGTAACCGGCATCGGAGGTATCTTTGAGGAAGGTGGCTACTTCTTCCGGCGTCGGCGGAAGCCCGGTCAGGTCAAAGGTCACCCGGCGGATCCACTGCTCGGGTCGCGCAGGCTTGGCCAGCCCGAGACCTTCCTTCTTCAAGCGAGCGAGCAGAAAAGCATCGATGGGTGTCCGGGCCGTTTTTGGGGATCGGACTTGAGGCGGCTCCGGATGCCCCACCGGCTGGAACGCCCAGAACCCGCGCTCTTCTTCGGTGATGACCCAACGCGGCACCTCCAGCGGTTCGGGACGCAAGGTCGGAGCTCCCTGCGCAATCCACCGCTCGATGAGCATCACTTGCTCAGGCAACAATGGCTTACCACCCTTGGGCATCTCACCGGATTTCAACACCGTCAAAAGATGGCTCTGAGTGGGCTTGCCTGGCACGAGAACCATTCCGGATTCCGATCGATTAAGCAGCAATCGCCGCTGCCTCAAATCTACCCCACCCTTGGGTTTATCTTCCTCGCCATGGCATTGAAAACAATGGGCCTTGAAAATAGGTCGGATATCGCGCTCAAAAATCGGCCGCTCTGGCGGTTTTGGGTGGCCCGGCGTGGCGGCCATAGCCGACACGACCCAAAGACTCATTCCGACCAGCAAGCCTAGGAATCCCAACCCTTCGCCCAGACGGCGAACAGCAAACCATGAGAATGCGGGGATCATGCTTGGAATCCAACCGCGATCGCGCTGCCAGCGCAAGCAGGGGTTGAGCTACCGGACAAAACCCAAACAGTGCCGAACCGCTCGGGAGATCGGTCCCTACCTAGGAGCCTGATCGGAACGTCGGTAACGCCAGACCGCTCGGAGCCGGATCGGACTAGGCGGCTCATCGGGCTATATCGCGGATTACTGCTGCAATCTCAGCCTAACCCATGCACCTCCGAGGTAGGGCGATTTCTCCGAAAGCGCCACTCCGGCGAACATGAAAAAGAATCGCCACTCTCCCTGTCCAGTACCACAGGGCACCACAGGGACGGACCGCTCGGAGATCGGTCCCTACCTCGGAGCCTGATCGGAACGTCGGCAGTGCCAGACCGCTCGGAGATCGGTCCCTACCTCGGAAGTCATCGGGCGACCTCCGGAGTGCTTTCCAAAAACTCTGGCCCGCTAGTCTTCAGCACACGGTAAGAATGCTGGGGTTCCCTCGGTTCCAGCATTGCCGGTGGGAGAGGGTCGATTACCCTGTAGCGCAGATCCCGATGCTCACCCCACTCCAACAACTGCTCCGTGTCTGGACCACTGTCTGGATTGTGGCCGGAGCGACGACTGCATTGGGTCAAAACCTGCCGTCGGCCCAGGCACCGATCCGCTTCTCCCGGGAAATCCTGCCGTTGCTCTCCGATTCTTGCTTCGCTTGCCACGGCCCCGATGAAAAGGCCCGCAAGGGAGGCCTTCGATTAGACACCCTCTCGGGGGCGCGCGGCTCGGGTAAAAGCGGTAAGATCGCCGTCAACGCTGGAAGCCCCGACCAGAGCGAAATTCTGCGGCGCATCCTCAGCAGCGATCCGGACGAGGTCATGCCGCCGCCCGAATCCGGCAAGTCCCTCAAGCCCGAGCAGGTAGCCCTCGTGCGCCGATGGGTGGAACAAGGAGCCCCTTGGGGGCGGCACTGGGCCTTCGAACCGCCCCAACGCTCCGCGATCCCAGTGGTCCCCGGTGTCTCCAATCCTATCGACGCCCTCGTGCGCAGCACCCTGGCCTCCGACGGACTCCAGCCCGCACCCGAAGCGGCGAGGTCCACGTTAATTCGTCGATGGAGCCTCGACTTGACCGGGCTCCCTCCGACACCAGCCGAGGTCGACGCCTTCGTATCCGATCCCTCGCCGCAGGCCTATGAGCGGCAGGTGGACCGCCTACTGGCCTCCCCACGATTCGGTGAGCGAATGGCCTGGGAATGGATGGAAGCGGCCCGCTATGCCGATTCCAATGGGTACCAGGGTGACGGTGAGCGGACCATGTGGCCCTGGCGGGACTGGGTGACCGACGCCTTCAATCGCAACCTGCCCTACGATCAATTCACCCTGTGGCAAATCGCCGGAGACCGCCTGCCAGGAGCCACCGAGGAACAACGCCTCGCCACGGGCTTCCTCCGCAACCACGCAATTAATGGCGAGGGCGGACGCATCGCTGAGGAAAACCGGATCGATTACCTCTTCGACCAAACAGAAACGGTGGCCACGGTCTGGCTAGGAGCCACCTTCAACTGCACCCGCTGCCACGACCACAAGTTCGATCCCTACACCCAGAAGGACTACTTCGGCCTCATGTCGTTCTTCAACCAGACCTCGGTCGATGGGAGCGGAGGCAACCCCCGAACACCGCCCGTATTGCCCGTCCTCAACCGTGAATTGAGGACCCGCGTGGACGACGCTCAAAGGGGTCTGTCCCAATTTATTCGCGACACGGAGGCCTTGGAACAAAAGCGCTTCCACCCCGAGGCTGGCCAATCACTCGACCAAACCCCGCTGGCCCAAGATTTTTCGGCAGCCCATCGCGAACATCTCAAAGTGGCTGCAGCCAATCGGGACGCTGGCCGACTCCAGAAAATGACCGGTCTCTGGCGCGATTTTGACCCGGAGTATGTCGCGGTTTTGGAGCGCCAGCGGGCTTCGCGAATCCACTGGGATAATGTCCAAAGTCAGATCCCTCAGGTGATGGTCATGAATGATCTACCGAAGGTCCGACCTACCCATCAACTGGTGCGTGGTAGCTACGAGAACTTGGGACCTGAAGTGCTCGCATCTCTGCCGGGACACCTGACGCCCGGGCACCGTGTGGCTCGGCCTGACCGTCTCGAACTGGCCCAGTGGCTCGTTTCACCCACCAATCCCCTGCCCGCCCGGGTGACGGTCAACCGACTGTGGCAGCAGTTCTTCGGCGTTGGCCTGGTGAAGACTACCGAAGACTTCGGCCTCCAAGGCGAACGGCCATCGCATCCCGAACTGCTCGACTGGCTGGCCATCGAATTCGTGGAATCGGGCTGGGATGTAAAAGCCCTCGTCCGCTCCATCGTGATGAGCGGCACCTACCGGCAATCGTCGCAAAGCTCGCCGGAAAACCGGGAGCGGGATCCGGAAAATCGCAGGCTCAGCCGGGGGCCTCGATTCCGAATGTCCTCGCCGATGATCCGGGACATGGCTCTGGCTTCCGCAGGCTTGCTCACCGAACGGCTCGGCGGCACAGCAGTCAATCCCTACCAACCGCCCGGCGTGTGGGAAGAAACCACCTTCGGTAACAAACGCTACACGCAAGACCATGGTGAAGCTCTCTACCGCCGCAGCTTGTATGTGTTCTGGCGGCGCATCATCGGCCCGACGCTCTTCTTCGATGTGGCCAACCGTCAAACTTGCACGGTCAAGACGCCTCGGACCAACGTCCCCCTGCACGCCCTACTCACGCTGAACGACACCGGGTACGTGGAAGCGGCCCGCGTCTTGGCTCAGCAAGTCTTGGCGAGCGAATCCCGCGACTCCGAACGGCTGGCACAGATCTTCCTAAAAATCCTCGGACGACGCCCCCGCCCTGCCGAAAGCCAGATTCTCCTCGAGGGTCTCCGCCGCCACCGAGCCACCTACGCGCACCAACCCGAGTTGGCGACCCAGTGGATCCGAACTGGCGAACACCCCACCCCCTCCAGCCTAAACCCTGTGGAACTGGCCGCTTGGACGGTCACCGCAAGCACGGTGCTGAACCTCGATGAAGCCCTGACCAAGGAATAAACCGATTGAGTCCCGCCCACGATTTCCTCCTCCGAGAAACCCGACGCCAATTTCTAGGTCGCTCGGGCACGGGCTTGGGCCTGGCCGCTCTGAGCCAACTGCTCGGCTCAGGCCAGGCTGCGGCGGCACCCCCTGCTCCTACGCCACCCCTGCAGCTCCGCCCGCACCATCCGGCCCGTGCCAAGCACGCCATTTATCTGTTTCAGAATGGCGCGCCCACCCATGTCGATCTCTTCGACTACAAACCGGAGCTACTAAAACGCCACGGAAAGCCGCTGCCCGATTCCTACATCGGCGGCAAACGCTTCAGCACCATGACGGGCAAGGCCGATGGCAAACTCATGCTCGCGCCGGTAGAACCCTTCCGCCAGCACGGACAAAGCGGGGCCTGGGTGAGTGATTTTCTGCCCCACACGGGCCGGATCGCTGACGAACTGTGCTTCGTCAAAAGCATGCACACCGACGCCGTGAACCATGCTCCCGCCATTTCATTAATGCTCAGTGGCGCCCAGATTCCCGGACGTCCCACCCTGGGAGCCTGGTTGACTTACGGCCTCGGCAGCGAGACAGACAATTTGCCGGCATTCGCCGTGATGACCTCGGTGAGCAAGGGGACCAGCTGTGGCCAGATATTCTACGATTTCTACTGGGGCTCCGGATTTCTGCCCTCCCGCTATCAGGGGGTAAAATTTCGGGGCGGCAACGAGCCTGTGCTCTACCTGAGCAATCCAGCCGGACTGCCCTCAGCCACCCGACGTTCCATGCTCGATGACCTCGGCGCGTTGAACCAACTCAAGTTTGAAGCGCATGGCGACCCAGAGATTGCCACGCGCATCGCTCAGTACGAAATGGCCTTCCGCATGCAAACCAGCGTGCCGGAACTGGCCGACTTGTCGAAGGAACCGGAGTCGGTCTTAGCCCTCTACGGCCCCAGCGTCCGAGAGCCCGGCACCTTTGCCTACAATTGCCTCATGGCCCGGCGGCTCATCGAACGAGGCGTCCGCTGTGTGCAGGTGATGCACGCCGGTTGGGATCAGCACAACAGCCTGACCACTGAACTCTACACCCAATGCCGCGACACCGACCAACCCTCCGCAGGACTGGTCATCGATCTCAAACAACGGGGGCTGCTCGATGAAACCGTGGTGGTGTGGGGCGGCGAATTCGGCCGAACGCCGTTCATCCAGGGCAACCTCGATGACCGCAAGCGCTGGGGCCGTGACCACCATCCCTACGCCTTCACCTCGTGGATGGCCGGTGGCGGTGTGCGTCCGGGAATTTCATACGGTGAGACCGACGACCTCGGCATGAATGCGGTGCACAACCCAGTTCACGTGCATGATTTCCAGGCCACCCTGCTGCATCAAATGGGCATCCATCACGAGCGGCTGACGTACCGATTTCAGGGGCGAGACTTCCGGCTCACCGATGTTCACGGCAAGGTGATTCGCGAGATCCTCAAAGATTCCTGAAGAGCCTCTCCGTGCTGGCTCAATTTCCGAAGGTAATCACGCCCTTGGCCAACCGCCCGGCCAAGAGGTCGTCAAACGCTTCGGCCAACTCTTCGAGTCGGTAGGTACGAGTAACCAATTCGTCGAGCATCAACTGCCCGGAGGCGTGCAAGTCGAAGATGCGAGGGAAATCCCGGTTCGGCAGGCAGCCACCGTAGAGCGGAGTCACATAGGTCTTGTCCCACATGAAAAGGGGCATGGGCACGGTGACCGGATCATTGATTCCACTCACTTGTAAGGCCATGCCACCGTCACGAATGAGCTTGAGCGGTGCAAACGCTAGCCTCGGGACCGAGGTCGCCTCGAACGCATAGTCGGCCCCGCTCCCGCCGCACCGACGGCGCACTTCGACCGCGGCTGCCTCCAACTCCCGGTCTGCGGGATCCACCTGAATCACTTCAGTGGCCCCAAAGCGCAGTGCCCGCTCGAGCGAGGCCGCTTGGAGGTCGAGGGCAATGATCCGGGAGGCCCCGGCAATGCGCGCACCCTGAATCACGTTAAGCCCCACTCCCCCGCAACCAATCACTGCTACGATACTGCCTGGAGCAACGCGTGCGACATTCACCGCCGAGCCGAAGCCCGTCATCACCCCGCATCCAACGATGCAGGCCGATTCAAACGAGACACGGGTCTCAAGTCGGGTGACCGCCGCCTGACGCACCAGGGCCAACCCGCACAAGGTGCCGAGATTGAAGGATCGGTCCACAGGCACCCTCCGAAGCAGGGTCCCCGCGGCACGGGCATGGGCCGCGGAGGGTTCCATTACGTGGGCCGGCCGGCTGCTGTGGCAATGAACCGCAGCCCCACGATGGCAGGCCGAACAGGTGCCGCAGGGAATGACCCAATTGAGCACCACTCGATCTCCGGGACAGACATCGGTGACCTCCGGCCCAACCTCGAGGACCACACCCGCTCCCTCATGACCCATCACCAGCGGACGTTTCCAGTCCAAGGAGGCATGGTCTGTATGGCAGAGGCCGGAAGCCCGGATCTCAACGAGCACCTCATCACCCTGAGGCGAAGCCACCTCGATGGATTCGATGGCGAAGTGTCCTTGGCCTGAAGCAATGGCTGCGCGGGTCGTTCGGATCATGTCAGAGTGGAATTGTTCTGGCTTGGATTCAGCGCGAATGCTGCAACAACCAGTCGAAGAACGCGGGATCGTTGTAGGCCTGAGTCCAGGAATCGTGCCCAGCCTCGGGATAGACGGTGTGCTTCACCGATTCATTCCCCGCCTTCTTGAATGCCTCCACCATCCGCTCGCTCTCAGCGGGCACCACCGTCGAGTCCTTCCCACCGTGGAAGGCCCAGACACCCAACGTCTTGAGGGCCTCGCGTCGCGCCGGAAGTAACGTGCGAATGCGTTCTCCGCCCCCGCAAATCGGAGCCACGGCCGCGAAGCGCTCCGGATGCTTCACCGCCAACTCCCACGTGCCGTAGCCACCCATGCTCAGGCCCGTGACATAGACACGGCGACCATCCACCGGAAGGCTCGCCTGCAGTTCATCCAGCAGCGCTAGGAGCGTGGTGGGATTCCAAACCTGACCCGACGGGCACTGCGGCGATGCGAGAATGAAGGGAAACTCCCGACCGGCGGCCACCAGTTTGGGCGGCCCATGCACCGCAACGGCATTGAGATTGGTCCCGCGCTCTCCGGCTCCATGCAAGAAAAGCACCAGCGGCCAGCGCTTGGACGGCTCCGCCGCCGCTGCCTTCGGCAGATACAGCAAGTAGTTTAGATGATGCTCGGTGCGAATTTCGCGGCGGAACTCCTGTGCCGTTTGACGCCCGGGTTCTGCTTGCGGCGGCGCAGCCAAGACGGCGAAGGCCGCGGTGAAAAAAACGGTGCCCAAGAGGCGATTCAACCCAGGAGTCATCGACGAAACCTGCCCCAGAGAAATGGCCGCGAGCAATGCTGAACGCGGCGGTTAGCATCTCAGCGAACTGCGTGTGTGCGTCTCTACCGGGAACTCTGGGAAACGGTGCTCCCTTGAGTCTGCGTTCGTGAATAATAGCGAAACCGGTTCACCCGATACACATAGGCCAGGTTCTCCGCCACCGCGGTGTACAACTGGAGGGGAATATCGCCGTCCACCTTGCCGTACTTGAAGAGCATGCGCGCCAGCGGTTTATTCTCCATCACCGGAATTTGAAGCTTTTCGGCCAATTCACGGATACGCAACGCATTGAAATCTTTGGCCATGGCAATGATTCGCGGCGCTGCCATCGTGTCCCGATCATAGCGCAGTGCCACCGCGATGTGGGTCGGATTAGCGATGACCACGTCGGCATTCGGGAGATCTTCCAACTGCGCCTTGAAGGATTTTCGGCGCATCCGTCGTTTGCGCATCTCCCCCTTCACATGGGGGTTTCCCTCGCTCTGCTTGCCCTCGTCCTTAACCTCCTGCTTGGTCATCATGAGGTCGCGCTGCGTCTTCCAGAGCTGATAGGCATAGTCGATGGCTGCTATCAAAATCATCGCCAAGAGCACCCGACTGCCGATGCGCATCGTCGTCTCGGAGAGGAATGTGCCCACCCGGGAAATGTCCACTGGTGCATTAAAGATCGGATCGTCGAGTACCGAGCGCACCTGATTCCAGGAGAACCAGCTAATCGCACCGAGCTTCACGAGATTCACCGCTGCCGGAAATAGGGCCTGAAAGGAAAAGATTCGTTTGAATCCCGCCATGGGATTCAAACGCTCCCAATTGAAGCTAATGGGGTCGCTCAACATCCGGAAGCGGCTTTGCACCAGACCCGCCACCAACCCGCCCACTCCCGTGGCGATCACCGGTGGGGCCACGCAACCGACCAGAGTCATGGCCGATTCGGAGGCTTTGTCTTGGAGGTTGTTGACGTCGATCGCCGTGTCGTGGAGGTGAAAAAAAACCGTCTGGAACACGCCGGTCAAATCCTTGAGCAACTGCCCGCCATAAGATTGAAGTGCCCACACGCCGGCCATGAGTACGAACGCGGTCTGAATCTCCTGGGACTTGGCGAACTGCCCCTTGCCCAAGGCATCGCTCAACCGCCTGTCTGTCGGTTGCTCTGTCTTATCGCCACTCTCTTCGGACATACGCGTTCAGGGGTTCGAAGGGGTGTTTCCAAGAATTTGAGCAATGCGGACGAAATCGTCCGGAATCCGTCGCAGGAAATTGGCCGTGTGATCGCCAATAAAGCGCATGCTCATGGCTAAGACGAACAGCCCGGACAGCACTCGGATCGGCATGCTTTCCGAGAACACGTTCATCTGAGGTACCGCTCGTCCGAGCATCGAGAACACCCAGGTAACCAAGAAGGCTACGGCCATAATGGGTGCCGCCACCTGAATCCCCGCCGAGAGGATCCACCCTGTGTGGACGAGGACATTGCGCATCAGGTCCTCGCTGCCATGGGCCGCCCCCATGGGAAGCACGGAATAGGTCCGGATAAAAAACACCAGAATCCAGTGATGGATGTCCAAACCGAAGAAAGTGATCACCCCCAGCCAGTACAGCAGCGTCGAAGTAATGGGCGCAGCGGCATTGGATCCCGGGTTCAGAATTGTGGACATGGTGAGACCTAGGTCGTTGGCGATGAGGGAGCCCGCGACATCCAGCGCAAAAAATGCGAAGCGGCAGATGAAGCCCAATACGACTCCGGCGGTCATCTCCACAAAAATCACCTGGATGAGCCACCACAGCGAATCGACCTTCAATTCAATGGGCGGCAACAGCGGCGTGGCCAAGGTGGCGAGCATGACTCCCAAGGCAACCTTTAGGGGGCGGGGCACCTGGTTTCCGGAAAAAACCGGCATCGTGAGGATGAGGCCGCTCGCTCTCACCATCACCAACAGCCAGACCGAAATGGATTGGGTCGCCGTCATCGCTCAACCAACCATCTGGGGCATCTGCTCAATGACCGAGCGGGTGAACTCGATCATGGTTCGAACCATCCAGGGCAGCATCACCACGATGAGCGAGAGCACCGCCAAGGCCTTAGGAACAAACGACAGCGTCTGCTCGTGGATCGACGTGACCGCTTGGAAAACGCTCACACCGAGGCCGATAACCAGGGCCGTCATCAGGATCGGCGAGGCCAACGTCACGGAGTTGAGAATTAGCGACTTGATGATTTCAACAGCGGTTTCAGGGTTCATGAATCGGGTCGGAAAGTTAGGGAGCAACTGAGAGAATACCGGTGGGCTTTCAGACCCCGAAACTCATCAGCAACGAACGGACGATGAGGGACCATCCGTCCACCAAGACGAAGAGCAGGATCTTCAGCGGCAAGGCAATGGTCGCGGGCGGCATCATCATCATGCCCATGCTCATCAGGATGGTGGCGACCACGATGTCGATGAGGATGAAGGGCACGAAAATCAGGAATCCCATCTGAAAGGCCGTCCGAAGCTCGCTAATGATGTAGGCCGGAATGACCACTCGCAGGGGTAGGGCCTCGGGTGTGGTCGGCGGGATCTTGGCCAATTCCACGAACAACTCGACATCCTTGGGGCGCGTTTGTCGCAGCATGAAGGACCGGATGGGCTTCGACGCTTCCTCCATGGCCTGGGTCGAGGTGATCTTCTTCTCCATGTAGGGCTGAAGGGCGTTGGTCTGAACCTTGGACCACACCGGTTCCATGACGAAATAGGTGAGAAAGAGCGATAACCCAATGATGACCTGGTTGGCCGGAGCGCCCTGAAGAGTCAAGGCGTTGCGAACGAAGGACAGCACGATGACGATACGGCTGAAGCAAGTCATCAGCAGCACGATGGACGGGGCCATCGACAACAGCGTGAAGGCAAAAAGCACCTGGATGGCGACATCCGCATCTTTTGGCTGCCCAACGCCATCCATGCCGATGTTCAAGGTCAAGGGAGGCAGGCCCCCCACCGAAGTGCCCGTCGTTGTCGGGGCTTGCGCCACGGCCGCCAGCGGCGCCAGCAAGAGCAGCAAAAAACCAAAGAGAAACCCGGTGATTCCCCACCCCATCCGCCGGACGGAGCCAAGGCTTCGGCATGCTTGGATCGAAGTGCTCATGCTGAAGGTGTCGAAGCCTTCTCTAGGACACTCCGGAACGAGCCCTCGGAGGCCGGGTTCACAGATAGGTTTACAGCCGGAGGGCCGGGATCCGACGATGAAGAGCTGCCCGATACGGACGGATCAGCATCCAACGGCGACAGCAGCGATAACCCGTTGGGAGAACCCCCGATGAGAAACTGTTGATGCCGGTAGGCCACCACGTACACAGACAACCGCTGTCCCAAGCTCTTCACATCGACGACCCTCAAACCGCTGACAGGAGTCCGCTGCAGAAGGAATTGCTGCCAGTGCCGGTAAATCCAGAGGGCGCCGATGAGCACGGCAAACACCAGAGCGAGCGCTCCAAGCATGCGCCCCAGCGTTCCAGCTGTGCTGCTCAAATCGGGCGCAGCCAGCGCATTGGTTAGAGAACCTGGCGGCAGAATCGAAGAAATGGAATTGGTGGAGCCCACGCGACTCCCCTCCAAGCAGCGGGTGTGCCGAAGCTATTTCTGGCCTGAAAATTGGGCTTTTACGGAGTTTTAGTCTCCCACCGGCACCGATTGCCGAACGGGAGAAGCCAACCTCCTCGGCAAAAACATCCACTACCCATCCACCCACCTCCCGGCATTCCCGAGAGATCCCCGCCGGTCATCCCAAATTCACCGGATCGATGTCGATGATCAGGGTCAGGTCGGCGGGCAATGCGAAGGTCTGTTCGATTTTCCCCAACTCGATGGACAAGCGACTCATCGCCGAGGTGCGCAGCATGATCTGATGCCTAAAGAAACTCTCAGCCTTCAGCAACGGGGCCGGGGCCGGGCCGGCCAGAATCAGGTCCTTCCAATCCTTGAAGGCTGCGTCGAGCGCCTTGCGCAAGTGTTCAGCAAAGAGCTTCACCTTGTCTTCGTTGCGTCCCTTCAATGTCAGCAAGGCCACCCGAGCGACCGGCGGGTACCGCAACTGCTCCCGGAACTCCACCTCCTGCTCGTAAAATCCCAGATAGTCATGCCGGCGGGCATACTGGATGGCCGGGTGGAACGGAGTGAAACTCTGGACGAACACCTCGCCCTCGACATCACCTCTTCCGGCCCGGCCGCTGACCTGGGTGAGCAACTGAAAGGTGCGCTCACCCGCGCGGAAATCCGCCTGATGCAGACTTAGGTCGGCATGAACGATGCCCACCAGGGTGACATTCGGGAAATGCAGTCCCTTGGCGATCATCTGGGTGCCCACCAAGATGTCGATTTTGCCAACCCGAAAGTCAGTGAGGATGCGCCGATAATCCTCCTTCCGCTTCAGGGTATCCGAATCCATGCGTTCGATCCGAGCGTGCGGGAACCCCTTACGCAGGGCGTCCTCGACACGCTCGGTGCCAATCCCCGCGAACCGGATGGCCGGATTACCACAACCCGGGGCCGGGCAATGTTCCGGAACCGGTTCTTCATGGCCGCAAATATGGCAGAGCAACCGTCGGGAGGCCCGGTGATAGGTCAGCGAAACCGAACAATTGGGGCATCCGGCCACATGACCGCACTGGGGGCATTGCAGCGAAGTCGAAAAGCCCCGCCGATTGAGGAACAGCATGGTCTGCTCGCGGCGCTCCAGACGTTGGGTGATCGCCTCCCGGAGGCGTTGGGTGAACACCGGAGGAGCCCCGCTCTTAGACTTACGAGATTCTTCGCGCAAATCCACCACGCGCACCACCGGCAGTCGCTTGTCGTCCACCCGCTTGGCCATCTCGAGAAGGGTGTATTTTCCGCGGCGTGCATTGTGGAAACTCTCCATCGAGGGCGTCGCCGATCCCAACATCACCAACGCCCCCTCGCGCTGAGCGCGCACCACTGCCACGTCTCGGGCATGGTAGCGGGGAGTCTCCTCCTGTTTGTAGGAATGCTCGTGTTCCTCGTCGACGATGATCAACCCCAGCGAGTGGACCGGAGCAAACACCGCCGAACGGGCCCCGATGACGATCCGAGCACGCCCCTGCCGGATCTTGTGCCACTCGTCATGACGTTCCCCGGCTGAGAGATGCGAATGCAGCACGGCCACAAGGGTCCGATGGGGGCCCGACGAAAATCGGGCCTTGAAGCGCTCCACCGTCTGTGGGGTCAGTGAGATTTCGGGCACCAGCACGATCGCTCCGCGTCCCTGCACCAGCGCATGTTGAATGGCCTGCAAGTACACCTCGGTCTTGCCCGAACCGGTCACACCAAAGAGCAGGAACGGCTTAGCCGGTTCGCCCCGCACGAGTCCGTCATGGGCCTTCACCAACGCCTGGAATGCCACCAGTTGCTCGTCATTAAGAGTCAATGGCGTGGTCGGGACGATGAGTTCCCGAGCATACGGGTCCCGCTCATCGATCTTCGGGGCGATGCACACCAACCCCTTGTCTTCGAGTTTGCGCACCGTTTCGGCCGTCGTCTCACCAAGCCGGAGCAACTCCTGCAGCGGCAACTCCCGCCATTCGTCGATGATGCGCCAGATCGTTTCCTGTCTCGGCGTGAGCTTGGGCATTTCGCCAACAACCGTCAGCGCATGCACATGAAGTCGTTCACGCCAACCGGCTTCCTCCTTTCGGACGGCCTCCGGCAATACGCTCTTGAGGGCCGTCTCGACGGCGCAGCAATAGTAAGAGGCGATCCAACGGGCCAACTCCAACACCTGTGGTGTGACCAGAGTTTGTGCTCCAAGCACATTCAGGATCGGCTTGAGATGGGTCTGCGGCGACGACTCCGCCAACTCGGTCACCACCCCCAGCACCTGACGATGCCCAAAGGGCACCTTGACCCGGGAGCCCACGGCCACCCGATCCGAGAACTCGTCCGGGATGGAATAGTCGAACTCCTTGCGGAGGGCTATTTCGAGAGTGACGCGTGCGACCACGGGTTTGATTCCCCGATCATTTGCGACTCTCGCGCCAGTAGGGGCGATCGGCGACGAAGAGATATCCGTTCTCGGGATACCGATCACCGAAGGCGAACTTCAGAGGGAAACCCGACGGGATGTTTCCCTGGCGGAGCAGGTAATCCATGTAGAAACGCCCCCAGACGGCATCGGAGTCGTTCATCAATTTGGAATGCCACAACTGGTCACACGTAATCGAGGTGAGCAGCAGCGCGTTGAACGGACGCTGGAAGTCGTGGATTTGGTAGAAGTCTTCCTTGGGATCTTGTCCGGCCCGCAAGGTCAACGGCATGGAGTCAAGGTGGCCGTACCAGGCGACAGCCGCCGGCATATCGCTCAAGACCATGGCTCCCGGAGGGAGGTATCCCAGCAATTGTCGAATGACCGGCAGGTAATAAGGCGGATTGGACATGACCGGTTGGCGGGGCGGCAACAGCGAGATCACGAAGGGCATAAGGCACAGGGCCAGAGGCACCGCCATCGCCATCCACCGCGCCAACGGAAAAGGAAAGTCGAACGTATCGAGTGCCCACCGGAAGACCACCGCAGCGTAGAGCCCGGCCAGCGGGACAAACCACGCCAGGAGATTCTCGGAGTTTAGGAATGGGGACTGAGTGGACAAGTGCGTCTGGATCAAGGCCTGTCCCAGCACCAACGCCAACAGCAAGGCCAAGAGCAACCAGCGGAACCGGTTCATTCGCGCATCTCCCATGGGCAACAGGAGCCCTACCAGCAGGAAGGCCCCGAACCAATTGCCGAACATTCGGGGGACGTCGTTGGCGAGGATCGACTGGGAATTGCTCAGGACCTTGGCCAACACCTCGGTCAGGCGCACCCGCGAGAGTTCTGGGTTCTGGGAACGCTCCAATCGGTCCTCAACAAAACCAAGAGTCCCGGACAGAGGTGCAAGGGTAGCAATGCCCATGGGCAATCCGCTGCGGAGGTAATTGCGGGTCATCCAGGGAGCCGTCAGCAGCAGGAACGCCAGCAGGAGGCAACCCACCGTTCGAAGGCGAGCTTCGGCCGGAGCCCACCACCCCACACAAATGCCAATCGGCAGAACTAGGAATCCGAAGGAGTACGAGATGAGGAATCCGAGCCCGATCAACGCTCCGAGCACGGCCGACCAAAGCGCATATCGAAATGTCACGACCCGTGGGCGACCGTCTTCGTCCGGGTCGGCGGCCCCGCCGATGCGCAGGGCAACCACGCTGACCGCCACGCACAGCAACCCCAACCACACGGTGGGCAGTCCCGAGAAGGCGAAATCCCAGTTGAGCTTGGACCCCAAGAACACCACCACCGCCATCACTCCGATGGAGAGTTCAAACCATCGCCGACCCACTTGGAACAGCACGAAGGCCAACCCACAAAAACCAATGAAATTGAGGCATCCCACCGCCACCTCGGCCGGCGGCCTGCGACGGGGTCCCGACTCCACACCATAGACCCAACGGTCTGGCAGCACTTTAAAAAGCACTCCCAACGCGACCGGGTACAGAGGTGGGTGAGAGATGTCGGGATGGGCCGCAGTGATGAGTTGACGCGGATTAACCCCCTGCTCCACCGCTCGGGGCGACTGGAGATGAAGGCTCAGCGGGCGGATCAACTGAGTGGTGAACCCCCGGCCCTCGGAGAGGTTGCGACCCAACTGAGCCAGGTCCATGGCCTCGACCGTGCTGAAATTTTTTACTCCATCAAAGTGGTAAAGTCCCAAGGCAATGAGGGTCAGCAGCAGCAAGATGAACCGCTGAAGCCAAACCCGACCTTCACCTTCTTCAAGGCTGTGGATGAGTTCTTGAATGCCCTTGGGCGGTTCGTTGTACTGCATGTGAGCGGCCATTGGACAACAACCCCACCGGCTTGAAAAGGGGCGTCACGGCAAGTTTGGGAAGTTTATCTGGGGCTGGACGCTCGGCCGGAACGATTCAGTTGGGCGGAAAGGGATGGCGTGGCGGATTCTTTCGCAAGACGAGGCGAGAGCGAGGCGCGGGCCGATAGAAGGCCCAATGGTTGAGACCCGGATCGAGCGAACAACGAAGCTCTTGCGGAAGAAGACGTAGCCAGCACGACCGATCCAATTGAATCGTTCCGGCTCAACGCCTCTCGAACACCTGCCGGATGATGTCCTCAATAGGGACCTCTTCGACGGCAAAATCCTTCACCGGCAGTCGGTCCAGCAGCACCTTGCAAGTGGCGATGACTGATTCCCGGGGCACCTTCAGCCGGGCCAGCGCCGAGCTCTGTTCCAGCACCTCTCCCAATTCTGCCAAGGGCACCGAAGCGAACCCGGAAGCCTGCTCCAGAGTGACCGTGATAATCTTGAAGCCCGCAAAACGGTCGAGAATCTCGGCCAAACGCCCGTCAAAGAACACCGTACCCCGATCGATGATGATGACCCGGTCGCACAACTCCTGAATGTCGGCCATGTAGTGACTCGTGAGCAGGATGGTCGTCTTGCGTTGCCGGTTGTGCTCGCGCAAGAACTCCCGAACCACCTTCTGGGAGACCACATCGAGCCCAATGGTCGGTTCGTCGAGGAAGAGCACCTTCGGCTGATGAAGCAGCGCGGCGATTAATTCGCACTTCATCCGCTCACCCAGGGACAGTTCGCGGACTGCGGTAGAAAGCTTGTCGCGCACCCCGAGGAGCTCACTCATCTCATCGACCGTTCGCCGGAAGGCCTCGGGGGCTAGACCGTAAATGCGCCCATTCAGTTCGAGCGAATCCCGAGCCGGAAGATCCCACCAGAGCTGGTTTTTCTGTCCGAGCAGGAGGGCGAACTGCCGACGGTAACCATCGGCCCGTTCCCACGGCACGTAGCCCAGCACCGAAGCGGTGCCCGAAGTCGGGTACAACAAACCTGCCAGCATCTTGAGTGTGGTGGTCTTGCCGGCACCATTGGGCCCGAGGAACCCCACGAACTCCCCCTCCTCGACCTGGAACGACACATCCTTCACCGCAAACACCGTCTCGTACTCGCGATGAAACAATCCCTTGAGCGCCCCGGAGAACCCCGGAGCCTTTTTGTAGGTACGGAACGACCGCGTCAGTCTCTGAACATCGATGAGCGCCACGCCAATGATACTGCAACAGCCCTCACCCCGAGGCGAACCGGGATTCACAGGGAGTCCGCCGTAGAAAACAGAAGATTCCACCCGGGGTGGGTCAGCGATCTTGAGCGTTGGATCCATTTTATGGCTGAAACTCCGGGAGTTCGCCTCCATGGTTCACCCATGCCCCGCCGGTTTTTGAGTCTTTTTGCCGTCATCGGATGCGCCTTGGGGGCGCAGAATTCTCCGGTGATCAAGTTGCAATACTTGGCCGACAAGCCGCCCACGCTGTCCTCCCACGCTTCGACCATCGAAGAGACACCCCAGGGGATGGCCGCAGCCTGGTTCGGGGGCACCGCCGAACGGGCCAAAGACGTGGTGATCTGGTTCTCCAAGAAACCGCAGCATCAGTGGCTCAAGCCCGTCGAAGTGGCCCGAGGCACCGAAGACGCGGGCGCCCCGCAATACGCCTGCTGGAACCCAGTGCTCTGGCAGCAACCTGGCGGTAGCCTGTGGCTCTTCTACAAGGTCGGCCCGAGTCCGGACACGTGGTGGGGACGGGTCCAGGAATCCCAGGACGGCGGGCGCACCTGGAGCAAGTCGCGCCGATTGCCCGACGGACAAGTCGGGCCCGTGCGCAACAAACCGGTGCTGCTGGCCGACGGCACCCTTCTCTGCGGCGCCAGCTCCGAGGATGCTGGCTGGCGGCTCCACATGGAGTGGTCCAAACCTCCCTTCACCGAGTGGCATCGAACCGGCGCACTGAATACCGCCGATCAATGGGGCGCGATTCAACCCACCGTGCTGGTCTGGGACGGCGGAAGCCGCATCCAAAGCCTGGTTCGCACCCGACAAAAGGTGATCGCCGAGCACTGGAGCAGCGATCAGGGCCGCACCTGGACTCCGCTGGCCAAGACCAGCCTACCCAACCCGAACAGCGGCATTGATGCGGTGCGCCTGCGCGATGGCCGAGCGCTACTGGTCTACAACCCGCTGGCCGAGAACCGCAGTGTGATCGGGCTGGCTATTTCGTCGGACGGCAAGTCCTGGAAGCATTTCGCCGACCTTGAAAGCACTCAGGAACCGGGCAAAGCCGACCTCGCCCACAACCCGGGCGAACTGAGCTATCCGGCGGTGGTGCAGGCCCGCGATGGCAAGGTGCACATCACCTACACTTGGAAGCGCGAAAAGATCCGCCACGTGATCGTGGATCCAGCCCGGATCGGGAACTGACGTCAGAAGACTTCAGAATCGAAGTCCCTCTTTTAGTCGACGTTCAGCCCTCGGAAACGTCGTGCCTCACTGATAGGTGCGCCGCAGGTGGCTAGGCAACACGTTCAGCTCAGCTCGGTATTTGGCGACCGTGCGCCGGGCGATCATGACGTTCTTCTCCTTGAGCTTGTTGACCAACTGATCGTCGGAGAGAGGCTTGGCCGGGTTTTCACCGGCGATGATCTCGGCCAGGATGTTCTTCACCGAAGTGTTGGACACCGTTTGACCGTCGGCCGTCGCCACACCGGAGGTGAAGAAGAACTTCATCTCGAAGATCCCTTGGGGCGTGCGCATAAACTTGCCGGAAACGGCACGGCTTACGGTTGTCTCATGAACACCCACTACCTCGGCCACCATTACCATGGTCATGGGCTTGAGGTGCTCGACTCCTTTTTCCATGAAATCCCGCTGACGCTTCACGATCTCGCGGCCGATGCTCAAAATGGTGCTCTGGCGCTGGTTCAGACTCTTGATCAGAAACTTGCCGGCCTTGATCTTGTCGCGCACGTATTCCCGGACCTCGGCTGAAGTTTCCGACTGAGCCAGCAAATCCTTGTAGGTGCTGCTAATGCGCAGCTGGGGCATGAACTCATCCTTGCCAGCCACGTCGTACTCCACTTTTTGGCGCTTCTCGGTGATCGGTAAAAAATCGCACAGAAAGATTCGGTTGAGATCGGCCACCAAGGCCTCAGTCGCACCGCCACCAACCTTCATTTCTTCGGACGACAACTGCTCGGCACAGGCCTTGAGGCATTTGTCGGCGGCCGTGCTGAACGAGGCCTTCCCCAAGAACCGATGGTAGAGGCGTTCTTCACCCCGCACGATGCGAGTAAGGTCTTCGCTCAGGGCGTTTAGAAGGACCTCTGAAACCGAATCCTGATCAGTGAATCGCCACTGACGAAGTCCCTCGCGAGTTTGCATCGAGAGGCGGTAACGCAGGTGAGTAATCACCTCATCGTCTTCGTCGGGGTCACTCAGGATCTCCATCAGCGACGGCGGATCTTCGATGTCCGTCGCCTTGATGTCCGGGCTGGGATCATCGACCACGCGCCGGATGACCTCCAACTCCGGCACCACGTACTGTTCAGGATCGCGGGAAAAATCAGAACCCGGCCTCGGATCGAGCCGGGCGATCCGTCCCGCGGCCTCCTGGGCCTCGGACGGGGTGATGCCCAACTGGCGGGCGATCTCGGGGAACCGCCGTTTACCCAACTCCTCCATGTAGTCGCGGAGAATGAGGTATTCCAGATCATTGGTCCGGCCTGCTCGCTCCATCTGAAGCATCAGGCACTCCCGAAGGTCTCGAGCCCCCACACCGGGGGGTTCGAAGGATTGGAGAACCGACAGCACTTCCAAAATTCGCTCGGTCGAGAAGCCTGTGGAGAAGGTGAGTTCTTCGGGTTGGGCCGTCAGATAACCTCGGTCGTCGATGTTTCCGATGAGTAATTCGGAGACTTCACGCTGTTCAGGGGTCAACTCGGTGAAGCGCACCTGCTCCAGCAAGTACTCCTGCAAGGATTGGCCCGTGGTCAGGGAATCAAAGAGGTGCTGACGGCGCTCTTCATCCTCCTGGGTGACCTTGTTGACCGTGTTGTTCTGGGCGAAAACCTCGCGCCATTCCTCGTCCAGCTTCAGGAGCTTCTGGAGATCTTCAGAAAAACGATCAACCGGCTCGTCGTCGTGCTTTTCAACCGCCGGATCAAACTGGACATCGAGCGGGGGCTCCGCGGGATCAGCGGCGGCTGCCTCGGCCTCGGCCCTAGCTTCCCGGGCCTCGGCATCGATCTCCAGGGATCCGATCTCTTCCAAAACCGGGTTCAACTGGAGCTCTTGCTCCACCATCGCCTTGAGCTCCAACACGGGTGCCTGCAGAAGCGCCAGCGAATACTGGAGCTGCGGCGACAGCACCATCTGCTGGGAAAGCCGTTGGCTGAGTTGAAGTCCCGCGGACATCGACCTGCAAGGTACCGCAAGAATCTTGCCAATCAAAGAAAGAACCGAAACCACGGCCCTAAAATCTACTTTCAGCGCCAAAAATCACGCGCTGGCCCTGCAATCTTGCCTCTGACGATCTAATGTTCTTTAACGATTCAGTTACGCGGTTTTTGGGGTCACTTGACGTCGCTCCTGCTGACGCCAAGCCAACTCCCGACGCCGCAATTCGGCGCGCAACAACTCCTCGGCCGACCAACCGGCCGCCTGGCACTGGGCTGACAAGTCGAACAACGCCTCAGCCATGGCCTTGCGATCGCCTGCCTTGGGTTTCAGGGGGACCGATGCCAACCCAGCCTTGGCTGCTTTTTTGAGCAGTTTCTGGGAACGCATTAATGCGGGCAGATGTCGCGGGATCCCATCCAGGGCCGATTTCCGCTCATGCTTAGAACCCGCCTTTTCGGCCTTCTTAATGGATTCCCAATTGGCCCAAACCTGATCGATATTCTTCACCGTCACCGATCCGAAGACATGCGGATGGCGGCGAATGAGTTTGTCTACTAAGTGCTGGCAAACCGCATCAAAATCAAACACCCCACGCTCCCGCGCCAACTGGGCATGGAATACCACCTGAAGGAGCAGGTCCCCCAACTCCTCGGCCATCTCCACATCATCGCCGGCCTCGATCGCATCCATCAATTCATACACCTCCTCCACGGCATGGGAGCGGAGGGATCGATGGTCTTGCTCGCGGTCCCAAGGGCATCCGTCCGGAGCGCGAAGGGCGGCCATCACCTCGAGCAGTTGTCGGATGGGGGCAAGTCGTCGGGAAGGAGCTTTGGGCATGGGATTCGTGTTCGATGAGCTAACGATTCAGAGCACCACAAGATCATCTCGATGGATAATCTCCGCCTGCTTTTGAGATCGTTCGCGAACCTCGGTCGCAGAGGCACCGGCCAGACCCCGAGCCAATTCCCGACCTTCCGGATCGCAAATTCGAACCACATCACCCGCCTGAAACTCTCCCTCGCAGCGAATAATTCCTGGAGCGAGCAGGCTGCGCCCGTGATCCCTCAGCGCCACCACGGCTCCAGCGTCCACCGTCAGGGTTCCTTCGGCATGGTGGTAGAAGGCGATCCAACGCTTGCGACTCGAGAGGCGGCCAGAGCCGGCCAAGAAACGGGTGCCGACGGACTCGCCATTCACGATCTTCTCCAAGGCGTCATGCCGGTGCCCTGGAGCAATGACCAAGGGAATGCCCGAGCGGACGACGATCTTCGCGGCCAAAATCTTGGTGGTCATGCCACCGGTAGCGGTTTCGCTCGAGGTCCCACCGGCCATGGCTTCGATCCGCGCATCGACCGCTTCCACCGTCTCCAGCAAACGGGCCTCCGGCTTTCCGAAGTTCTCAATCAAACCGTCGGCCGTCGTCAAAATGACGAGTAAATCGGCCGGCAAGAGGCTGGCTACCAGTGCAGACAACCGATCGTTGTCTCCGAACTTCAACTCTGTCACCGACACCACATCGTTCTCGTTGATGATGGGCAGGACCTTGTGCTTGAGCAGGGTCAGTAGGGTATTGCGCGCATTGAGGTGCCGGGTGTGGTCGGCCAGGTCGTCGTGGGTCAAAAGCACTTGAGCCACAGGTTGGTCGTAGTGGCGGAAAAGCGACTCGTACAAAGCCATGAGCCGCGATTGCCCGACCGCGGCACAAGCCTGTCGTTCGGCCAGACTCCCTGGCCGCCGATCATAACCGAGCACTCCCATGCCGGCCCCGACGGCTCCCGAGGTCACTACGACAACCTCGTGGCCCGCCGACCGGAGTCGGGCGATTTGCGCCACCAGTTGAGCAAACTGAACCAAGTCGAGCCGCTTGGAGACATCGGTAAGGACACCGGTTCCTAGCTTAACGACCACACGACGGGCAGATGGAGGCGCAGACGAACGCACGCCGAATAGTTTGCTGATCCAACGCGTTGGCTCAATCCGCAAGTCACGCCTCATCAGGCACAAAACACCGCGATCCCGAACTCCGCTCCATTCAAACCAGAGTCTTCGAAGCTGTTGGTGCTTTTGGCAGTCGATCGTAGTGTTCAGGCGTGCCGCCGTTCGCTGCCCCACCGGAAACCCCTGATCCACCTGCGGGCCTGCAACAGTTCGTTGTTCCTGACCTGTGGCAGCAGCAGGCCGTGTCGGCATTGAGAGCGGGCAAGGACGTGGTCATCCATGCGCCCACAGGCGCCGGCAAGACGCTGGTGTTCGAATTGTGGTCGAAGTCGGGCAGAAACCGGGGTCAGGCCATTTACACAGTGCCCACTCGGGCGTTGGCCAATGACAAACTGGCTGAATGGCGAGCCCGGGGCTGGAACGTGGGCATCGCCACCGGCGACCTGGCCGAGAACCTCGACGCCCCAATTCTTGTAGCCACCCTCGAAACACAGAAAAACAGGCTCATCCGAGGCGATGGCCCCACACTGCTCATCGTCGACGAGTACCAGATGCTCGGCGATGAAGACCGAGGACTGAACTACGAACTGGCACTGGCACTGGCTCCACCGCAAACGCAGCTGCTGCTTCTGAGCGGCTCGGTGGCCAACCCTGATCAGGTGGCCAACTGGCTGCGCCGTCTGGGTCGTGCCGTCGAAGTGGTCAAACACACCGTCCGTCCCGTGCCGCTGGACGAGGTCTTCGCCAACGAACTCAACTGGCGATTGCCGCCGGAGATCCGCAGCTACTGGCCACGCCTGTGCGCCAAGGCCTTGGCCGAGGGATTGGGGCCGGTGCTGCTCTTCGCCCCCCGACGAGCCCACGCCGAAGAACTCGCCTCAGACATAGCCCGACAACTGCCCTGTCCGCATCCGCTGCAACTGACCGAAGCCCAGAAACGGCTCGTCGGCGAACCCCTGGCCAAGATGCTCAAATCCCGAGTGGCCTATCACCACAGTGGTTTGAGCTACGCGGTGCGCGCCGGAGTCATTGAGCCCCTCACCAAGGCGGGCCAACTTCGAGTCGTCGTGGCCACGATGGGGTTGGCCGCCGGTATTAACTTTAGCCTGCGATCGGTGGCCATCACGGCCGCGCAGTACAAGCGGGACGGACGCGAGATTCCTCTGAGGGGTGACGAGATCCTGCAAATGTTCGGACGCGCCGGACGCCGCGGGCTCGACGAGATGGGTTACGTGCTCGTCAGTGCCAATGAGTTGCGGATGCGCGATGGACACCCCTGCGCTCTCGCCCGATCCGGCATGGTCGATTGGAGCGCCCTACTGGGTCTTATGGCGGTCGCCGCCGACGCGGGTAAATCTCCCTTTGTCGAGGCCGTGCGAGTGCAAGAGCGCTTATTCACCACCAAGCCCATCATTCTTGGCGTCGAAGAATCTCTGAAACGGCCGAATGCTCCGTGCGGCTGGATGACCGACGCCGAGCGAGCGCGTCAGGTCCGGAAGAAAAATCGGGAACTGCTCAACTCAGCCGGTGAATGGGAGCCCTACCCCTTCTGGCAGGAACGTCCGCTGGGTAAAATCTGGGTCATCGCGGCCACCACAGCGCTGCCAATACCCTCGGAGAATGGCTCCGAAACGGCAACCATCCCATCGCTCCCACTCAAGTCGGCGTTGACGGTTCAAGAGGCCCTAGAAAAAGTGGGTCAAGGCGGACTCACCGCCTTAGAAGAAACGCCCGAGGGCACCCTCTATGGCCGCTCGATGATTGCGGCCGACCGAATGGCGGATGGTCGCCTGATCTTAGCCAAGTGGGTCCGACGCTTGACCCAGTGGCACGGACGCGAAGTCAGCCAAGACATCTTCAGCGAGACCCTCAAGCCGGCCCTCGAAAAGAACCTGCTGCAACAGCGGCTCCCCGTGGTCCGCTGGGTCGAACACGATCAATCCATCACCGTGCTGGTCAGCCTAGAACTCCAGACTATTAAGGTGCCCGTGGATCGTCATGGAGTGGCGCTGTGGCGCCCAAAAGAACGCGAGGTACTTTCGGCCGTCTGCGCGCGCTGCGAATGGACCGAGATCTGCCGCGGGCTTTCGGCCGCCCCAGGCACCGCACTCACCTGGCGACGCCTCGGGTTGGTCGATGCCCAGGGCAATCCGACCCGGCGCGGACGCGTGGTGAGTTTCTTCTCCGGCGGCGATGGCTTAGCGATCGCAGCTGCTCTCGAAGACGCCACCTACCCGTTGGAGGAATTGGTCTACGACTTGGCCAACCTCGACGCGGGGTTCCGCTTCTGTGCCGACGGAGACCGCTATGGCGGTCAACTGGCCTTTGCCTGCCGCAAGGCCTATGGCCCCGCATCGATCGATGGATACCTGGAGACCGGGCTACCCCTCAAGTATGGCACCGGAGCCGAAACGGTGGTCCGCAGGATCCATCAAGACCCGGCCTGCAAGGTGCGCTTTGTCACCGAAGTGCTCGGTACCGGCGACATCGATCGCATGATCATCGAGTGGCGAAGCCTGCTGCGACAAATCGCCCATGCGGCACCGCTAGAATGGCCTCGGTGGACGGAGCTTCAGGCCATGGCCAGACCCCTCTTGCATGAGGTGCGCTCCCCTACCGAGACCAGCCTACCCCCGCTGGAATACGCACAAACCAAACGCATCGACCATCGCTTGATTCTGAGGAGATCCTGAAAACCCATTTTCTGGACCCCAAACCAACGCCATGATTCACGTCCCCCCTCTCCGACCTGGGCGATCCATCGACGGTATTTCCGCGGTGCTTCTGCCCTTCCATCCCGACGGCCGCCCCGACCGGGAAACCTGGGCCACGCTCGTCGAGCGAACCTGGGCGGCCGGACTCACTCCCGCCGTCAACATGGACACCGGCTACGCCAACTTGTTGAGCCCGTCCGAGCGAGCCGAGTTCCTCGCCGAAACCAGTCAAATGGCCCGGGGTCGACGCTTCATCGCCGGCACTTATATTGAGGGCCTCGCCGGAGACCCAGCCACCGTGTACGCCCGTGAGGCCTCGGTCATCCACTCGGTCGGGGGCACCCCCATCCTATTTCCCTGCTCAGCCACCCAGCACTGGGATCGAGAGCAAACCGTGTCGCTGTTCCGATCCGTCGGACAGGCCGTGCCGCAATTTCTTGGATTCGAGCTCGGCACGATGTTCGTCCCCTTTGGCCGGATCTGGGACTTGGACACCTTCCGGGCCTTGCTCGACATTCCTGAATTGGTGGGTGCCAAGCACAGTTCCCTCAGCCGAGACCTGGAGTGGCAACGGCTGGCGGTGCGCGATGCCGTTCGCCCCGAGTTCCGTGTGTATACGGGCAACGACTTGGCCATCGACCTCATCCAGTGGGGCAGCGACTACCTGTTGGGTTTGTCGGCCTTCCATGTCGAAGCCTTCGCAGCCCGAGACCGCGCCTGGGCCTTGGGCGACGGGCGTTTCTTCGAATTGAACGACTGGCTGCAATACTTGGGCATGATCGCCTTCCGCGCCCCAGTGCCCGCCTACAAACACACCTGCGCCCAGTTCCTCAAGTTGCGAGGAGTCATTCCGTGCGACGCCCCTCACCCACGCGGCGCCCGGCGTCCCGACACGGACCTCCCACTCCTCGCCGACCTCGCGGCGCGCCTGGAAGCCCTGACGACCGAGTTCGCCCACAGTTCAAACTCGTCAGCATCGGGAGACATCCACCAGAAAACCCGATAAGGTCTCCCGCGTGCCGGACATTGTTCTGTCCACCCTCAACGCGAAGTACCTCCACGCCTCCTTCGGGCTGCGCTGCCTCATGGCCAATTTGGGGGAACTGCAGTCGCGGGCAAAAATACTGGAGTTCGACATTAACCAGCGTCCGTTGGAAATCGCAGAAACCCTGCTGGAGGCTGCCCCAAAAATCCTCGGATTGGGCGTCTATGTCTGGAACGCCGGCCCCACACTCGAACTGCTCGGCATCCTCCGCCGCCTGCGCCCCGACCTCAAGGTCGTGCTCGGAGGGCCCGAGGTGAGCTATGAATGGGACCAGCAGCCGATCATCGGCCTGGCCGATCATGTGATCACCGGTGAGGCCGACCTCGCCTTCGCGTCGCTCTGCCAGAACCTGCTGTCAGCAACCGACCCGCGACCTCCCAAGCTCATCGCCGCACCCGTGCCCGATGTGGCGGCCTTGGCGCTGCCCTACGATCTCTACGACGCACGGGACATCGAGCACCGGGTGGTTTACGTCGAGGCTTCTCGAGGCTGCCCCTTCACTTGCGAGTTCTGCCTCAGCTCCCTGGAGATCCCCGTGCGGCAATTCCCATTGGATCCCTTTCTGGTTGCGATGCAGCAACTCCACGATCGAGGCCTGCGCCGCTTCAAATTCGTCGACCGAACCTTCAACCTGAACCTCGCCACCAGTCGGCGGATCCTTCAATTCTTCCTCGACCGATTGAGCCCCGAACTCTTTGTTCACTTTGAGATGATTCCGGACCGCCTTCCGGCAGAATTACGCGAGTTGATCGCCCGATTCCCGGCGGGCACGCTGCAGTTTGAAGTGGGAATCCAAACCTTCGATCGCGAGGTCGAGGCCCGAATCAGCCGACGCCAGAACCACGATCGACTCGCCGACAATTTCCAGTGGCTCCGTCAGCACAGCGGCGTGCATTTGCATGCCGACCTGATCGTGGGTCTACCCGGCGAAACCCTAGAATCGTTCGGACAAGGCTTTGATCGATTGATCGGACTCGGGCCTCAGGAAATTCAGGTTGGTATTCTCAAACGCCTGCGTGGGACCCCCATCATCCGGCACGATGCGGAGTGGCAGATGATTTACAATCCCCATCCGCCCTACGAGGTGCTCTCCACCCGGACCATGAACTTCGGCACGCTGGCTCGCCTGCGTCGCTTCGCCAAGTTTTGGGACATTTTCGGCAACAGCGGCAATTTCGTGGAGAGCCTTCCCCTGCTGTGGGCGACCCTTCGCAGGCCCGCTCCAGCCAACGGCGGATTAAACCCGGAGCAATCCCCAGTCGGTGATGCGCTCACAGTCGATGTGCTTCCGACGGGTTTATCCGTAAGAAATTCCGAAGCTGAATCTCCAACCCACGAGAACTCTGCAACAGCGGGCTCGGCCTTTGGAGCCATCCTCGCCTGGAGCGATGGGCTCCATGCCCAGGGTGTGAAGGGCCACGGTATCGCCTTGCCCCGGCAATACGAACTGCTGTGGCGCTGGTCCGTGGAAGTGTCTGGGATTTCCGCAGAAGTGTTCGGGCCCGCACTAGCGCGCGACTACCGACGGCCGGGTCGAACCGATCTACCCACTTGGTTGATCCCATTTGCCGGCTCCGAAGCAACCCTTCGCCGCCCTGCCCGGCTACCCCGCCGACAGTCGCGGCACCTTGGGGCTGCGATCGAATCCTAGCACTGGGAGTGTAGCGACCCAGCCTCGGGCTATTTCTGATCTGGCCTGCCCGAGTTAACCGAGCGGGACCACCGGACGGTACCAGTTGTCGCGCTGAACGGGCTCGAAACCCAATTCCGAGATTAACCGCTTCATGTCGGAAACTCCCATGCGGAAAGTCGTGCCGGCCGAGCTGACCACGTTTTCCTCGATCATAATCGACCCTAAATCATTGGCACCATGGAGCAAGGCCACCTGCCCTACCTCGGGTCCCTGGGTCACCCAGGAGCTCTGCACACTAGGAATATTATCGAGGTAAATCCGGGCCAGCGCCTGCATGCGCAGGTATTCATGGGAACCCACGGTCGTGGCCTTCAGGACGGTGTTCTCTGGCTGGAACGTCCAAGCGATGAACGCCGTGAACGCTCCGCCATTGATCCGCCCCTGCTCCAGCGCCTCAGCATAAGCAACCGACCGTTCTGAGGGATTCGCTCCGGCGCTCAGGCGCCCCGAGTCTACCAAGCGCTGCAGGGACACATCCTGCTGAGCGCGAACCACCTCCAAGTGCTCGATACGCTCTTCGACCGTCTCCACATGGCCAAACATCATGGTCGCCGAACTGGCCAGCCCCATGCTGTGGGCGACATCCATGACCCCCATCCACTGGGCGGTGTTGGCCTTGAGTGGCGCGATGCGCTGACGAACGCGATCCACGAGGATCTCCCCGCCACCCCCGGGCAGGCTCCCCAGACCGGCCGCGACGAAGTCTCGAAGAACGGTCTCGACCGGTTCATTGAAAAACTCTGAGAAAGCCACAAACTCGCTCGGACTAAACCCGTGAACATTAAATCCGGGGAACTTCGTTCGAACGTGGTGCAGTAAATCCAGATACCATTGCTTGGTCAGTTTCGGATGGTGACCGCCCTGCATGAGCATTTGTGTCCCACCCAGCGCCAAGGTTTCCTCGATCTTCCGGTCGAGTTCGTCGAGTGTGATGACGTAGGAATCGGCATCTTTCTCAGTCCTCCAGAAGGCGCAAAACTTGCAGTAGACGTTGCAAACGTTGGTGTAATTGACGTTGCGATCCACGATGTAGGACACGGTCTCCGCCCCACGCCCAGCCAACGCACGACCACGGGCCAACCGACGACGACGATCCGCCAAAGCGCCCAACTCCGACAAGGGCAGCGAGTACAGAGCCAGTGCCTCCTGAGCGTCGATCCGTCCCCCTTCCCAAACCCGCTGAAGCAGAGCATCCCGTGAAGAATCCAACACCATGGCCGGAGCCTACGCCCGAACCGCCCGAGGACAAGCAAACCCAGTTTTCCTCAGGAACTCTGAGAGGGGCAGTTGGCGGCTTTACCCAGCAGAGGCTTCCGCTACGGTCTGGATCCATGCCCTTGCCCCCATTGCTGATCACCGCTTTGTTGATGGGCCTCCTTGCCCAGACCGGTTCAGCCAAGGAGGAAATACCCTCCGGGAATCGGCACCCCGGCATGAGCGGTGCCTCGGCCGCCATTTTCCTCGATGCGGGTCGTGTGGTGGTGGCCAGCGATGAGGACAATCGGTTGCGCGTGTACGACCCATCGGCCAGTCAGCCGGCGATGACGGCGTGGGATGCCTCGCCTTGGCTGCACCTCAGCGGCCGCAATCTGGAATGTGACTTGGAGGGGGCTGCTCGGGTGGGGAATCGCATCTATTGGGTCGGCTCCCATGGACGCAACAAGGACGGTAAGTACCGCTCCAACCGGCACCGCTTTTTCGCCACCGACGTGACGGAGACGCCGCAAGGTCCCCAACTGCGCAGCATTGGGACTCCGTGCTCTACCTTGGTCACCGCCCTGCTGACCAACGCCGCGTTGGCTTCGCTCCACCTGGACACCGCGGCGGCGCTGCCTCCGGATTCCAAAGGAGGGCTCAGCATCGAAGCGCTCGCAGCCCGACCCGACGGCTCCCTATGGATTGGATTCCGCGGTCCGCTCGCCAAGGGAAAAGCCTTACTTATACCCTTGTTGAACCCCGATGCGGTCCTAGAAGGACATGCCGCGCATTTCGGCCCTCCGACCCGCCTGGATCTAGGCGGTCGCGGCCTTCGAGACATGGCTTGGACGGGCTCCGAATGGATCCTGGTTGCCGGAGCTACCGGGGGGGAGCAGAAGGGAACGCGGATCTTCCGATGGAATGGCGAGAGCCGTTCACCCAGCACTTTGGACCTACCCGGCCTCAAGAACCTGCACATCGAAGCCGTCGCCGTGCCCCGAGAACAACCGGTTCGCCGACTGCTCCTGTGCAGCGACGACAGCCACCTCTCCTCCATCGGCACCCCGTCATTCCGCAGCTACTGGATTGATCTGCCATCCGCCCCCGCAGCAGGCGCCTCGGGGCACTAATGACTTGACTGGGATTCATCCAAGGAGGGCTGGCCCCTTTGGCCATGGATTGGGAGAAAACCTCCGCTAAAGCAACCGACCCTGGCCGGTTCGAGCCATGGTAAGCCCTAGCTTGCGGTAGGCCTTTTCGGTGCAAATACGGCCTTGGGGGGTGCGCTGGATGTAGCCTTCGAGAATCAGGTAAGGTTCATACACCTCTTCGATGGTGTCGGGCTCTTCACCGACCGCCACCGCCAAAGAACTCACCCCGACAGGGCCACCGGCAAACTTCACGATCACCGACTCGAGGATGCGCGTGTCCATCTCGTCGAGACCGTCCTTGTCGATCTCCAAGATCTCGAGGGCCTTGTTGGCAATCTCTTCGGTGATCCGACCATCGGCGCGGACCTGCGCATAATCACGCACCCGCCGCAGCAGGTTCCCTGCAATACGAGGCGTGCCCCGGCTGCGGCGGGCAATCTCCATGGCACCCTGTGGCTCGGTGTCCACGCGCATTAGGCCAGCACACCGTTGCACAATTCCCTGCAACTGTTCGGCCGTGTAGTAGTCGAGGCGTTCCCGGATGCCGAAGCGGGTCAGCAGCGGAGCACTGAGCAAGCCACTGCGCGTGGTGGCTCCGATGAGCGTGAAGCGCGGGAGGCTCAAGCGAACGCTGCGGGCGTTGGGCCCTTGGTCGATGATGATGTCGAGTTTGAAGTCCTCCATCGCCGGATAAAGGTACTCCTCGATGGTCTTCTGAAGACGATGAATCTCATCAATGAAGAGCACATCCCCTTCGGAAAGATTGGTGAGCAGACCCGCCAGGTCAGCGGCTTTTTCAATGGTCGGACCGCTTGTGGTACGCAGGGTTCCCCCCATGGCGCCGGCCAAGATGTTGGCAATGGTCGTCTTTCCCAGACCCGGGGGGCCGCTCAAGAGGATATGATCCAGCGGCTCTTTACGGCGCAGCGCCGCCTCAACAGCGATCTCAAGCCGTTCCTTCACCTTGGCTTGGCCGGTGAAATCGGCAAAAGCAGCCGGCCGCAGCGCCACCTCCAGGGTGACATCCGCCTTGTTCAATGAAGTCAGCGCGCGCTCGGCCATTCGCCTTCAAGTGTGGGACTCCCGGCACTCCGGGCGAGGAGTTTTGCAGGAATCATCCGCCTTTTCCTGAAAGGGCAGTTTAATGAACGACCACCGAACCCCAGAAAGCCTACGGATTGCGCTGAACACCCACCACCCTTCGTACGTCCGATACGGGTATCCGGGATTGTCCGAAACACTGCTTCATGGCAGGAATACGGGTGGAGTAGCATTTCGATAGGATTTGGTTGCCGTGACGTTTGAACACCTACTGCGGAAGAACGCCCTTCTTCCCGAAGACAAGATTGCCGAAGCCAAACACCTGGAGGCCACGGAAGGGCTGCGCCTAGACCGGGCGGTCGTTCAGCTCGGCTTGCTGACCGAGCGAGCGGTCCTAACCCTGATGGCCGAGCAGCTTCAGTTGCCGCTGCTCGATTTGTCGGCCACGGAAATCCCTTCTGACATCCTCCAGTCACTGACGACCAAGGTGGTGTTCCGGAAGCGCATCGTCCCCATCGCCCGCGAAGGCAACACCCTGCGGGTGGCTACTTGCGATCCCTTCGACCTCTACGCGATGGACGATGTCCGGATGACGACCGGGCTTCAAATCGACACCGTCTTGGCCACCAAGGACGACATCGAGAAGCTCATCAAGACCCACTATGGTCTGGGCGGCGACACCTTGGACGAGCTGGCAGCCAACGACGACGAACCCAGCGGCCCCGTGTCCAGCGGCGGTGACGATTTGCTGGAGATGGCCCAAGAGGCGTCGGTCATCCGACTGGTCAACGAGATCATCGTCGAGGCGGTGAACGAACGGGCCAGCGATATCCATATCGAGCCCTACGAGCACCAGATGGCCATTCGCTACCGCATCGACGGTATCTTGCACGAGGCCTCGGTACCGCCGCAAATGAACCGCTTCCAAGCGGCGATCATTTCGCGCATCAAGATCCTCGCAAATCTGAACATCGCTGAGCGGCGAATCCCCCAGGACGGCCGAATCAAGTTCAACGTGGGCGGGCGGCAAATCGACGTCCGCGTCTCGGTCATCCCCATGCTGTTCGGTGAGGGCGTCGTCATGCGTCTGCTCGACAAAGCCAACGTCCTTTTCACCCTGCCCCAGCTCGGCATGGATCAGGAGACTTACGGCCGATTCCGAGGCCTGATCGAACGCCCTCACGGGATCGTTCTGGTGACCGGCCCTACTGGCTCCGGCAAGACCACTACACTCTACGCGTCGCTCAACGAAATCGTGGGCCCGACACTCAAGGTGCTGACCGTCGAGGACCCGGTTGAATACCACCTCCAGGGTGTCAACCAAATTCCCGTCGACCACAAGGTAGGCATGACCTTCGAGGCGGGCTTGCGCGCCATCCTGCGTCACGACCCGGTCGTGTTGATGATTGTGGAAATTCGCGATTTCGAAACCGCCCGCGCTGCCATTCAGGCGTCGCTGACCGGGCACCTCGTGCTCTCCACGCTGCACACCAACGACTCCGCCTCAGCAGCCACACGCCTCATCGACATGGGTGTGGAACCCTTCCTCATTGCCAGCAGTCTGGCCGGAGCCATGGCGCAGCGCCTGGTCCGCAAGATTTGCTCTAAGTGCCGTGTCCCCTACGAGCCAGATCGCTCCAAGTTTCCCCGAGATTTCTCGATGGCACCCGGAGAACAACTTTTCCGGGGCGAGGGCTGCGATCACTGCCGAAAAACCGGCTACCGGGGGCGTTCGGGTCTCTACGAATTGCTCTGCATCGACGAAGAAATAGCCCAGATGATCGTCGCCCGCGAATCGGCTCCCCGAATCATCCAATCCGGGCGCCGCACCGGCCTCCGACTGCTCCGCGAGGATGGGTGGCTGAAGGTCCGCCAAGGCGTCACCTCGTTGGAAGAAGTCCTCACCTGCACGGCACTCTGAATTGGTTATGCCCAAGTTTCGCTACATCGCCCTCAACGCAGACGGACGACAAGTCTCGGGCCAACTCGAGGCCGAAGGAGAGGCCTCCGCTGTGCGGATGCTGAGTGAACGTCAACTCTTCCCCGTCAATATCGCCTCGGCCGATGCCTCGCGTTCCAAACGCAGACGGGTCTCGAGTCGCGACATTGGCATGATGTACGGCCAATTGGCCGACTTGATCGGATCGGGCGTACCCATGCTGCGGGCGCTGGATTCACTCATCCGTTCCACGGTCCATAGTCAGCTCAAGGCCATCCTCAAGGAGGTCCGGACCGCAGTTGCGGATGGCCAAACTCTCACCGACGCCCTGCGTAAGTTTCCGGAGGTGTTTCCGCCACTCCATACCTCGATGGTCCAGGCCGGCGAGCGGGCCTCTTTTTTGGAGGACGTCTTGCGCAGTCTTTCTGAGTTCCTCGAACGCCTCGACGAACTCCGGGCCAAGGTTTTGGGAGCCATGATCTACCCGGCCCTGCTCTCGGCACTCGGTGCCACGGTCATGGCCGGCGCCCTCATCTTCTTCGTTCCAAAATTCGAGCCCCTACTCGCCGGCGCCCAGAAGCCTCTGCCCACAGTGCTGTTGTTCGGAGCCAGCACGATACTTCGTAGCTACTGGTACATCGTGGCCTTGGTGCTCGCCGGATTGGTCGGCGGCCTCATTTCGGCCATGAGTAAAGAGTCCTCCCGACGCACCTTAGAAATCTGGCAACACCGGGTCCCCGTGGTGGGCTCTGCTCTCAAGATGCTCGCGATCACCCGCTTCTGCCGTATTCTTGGAACCATGCTCGCCAATGGCGTTCCCATGTTGGGTGCGCTCAAGATAGCCAAAGATGCCACCGGCTCGCGGTTGCTCGGTGAAAAAATCGCCATCGCCGCGGAGAGCATCCGCGATGGCAAATCTCTCTCAGGCCCGTTGTCGCAGGGCGGTCTCTTTCCCGATCAAGTTATGGCCATGATCACCGTGGCCGAAGAATCGAACAAACTCGACAAGGTGCTGCTCCAAATCGCCAACACGGTCGAACGACGCACCAACCAGCAGGTGGACCAATCCGTGCGCCTCATTGAGCCTGTGATCCTCTGCCTCGTCGCGGCAGGTATCGGTTTCTTGGCCCTAGGGCTGCTGTTGCCGATCTTCACCCTGGCGGGCTCACTCGGAAAACACTGAGCGCCTCGACAACGGTTCGGGGATTTGGCCACTCTTCACACACACCCTTTCGGAGAACTTCGGCCCCCATGAACAACACTTCGCCATGGCATCGATCGACCGGCACCGCGCCGCTCACGCGCCGTGAATTTCTCTGGCGCTCCGGGGGCGGACTCGGCGGTGTCGCGCTGGCCTCTCTCCTCAATCAGGACGCCCTGTTAGCCGCCGCGGCGACGCCGAGTTCCAAGGTACCCCCCGCACGCCCACGGGCCAAGCGGGTGATCCAACTCTTCATGGCCGGAGCCGCAAGCCATGTGGATCTCTGGGACTACAAACCCTTCCTCGAAAAACACCACGGAGAGAAATGGGATCCCGGCGAGGCCGTGGAGCTTTTCCAAGACGGGCTGGGCTCCACCTTCGCCTCCCCCTGGAAATTCAAACCCTACGGCCAAAGCGGTAAGCACCTCAGCGAGGTCGTGTCCCCACTCGGTCGCTGTGTCGATGACATGGCCTTCATCCACAACCTGGTAGGCAAGAGCGGTGTCCATTCTCAGGCAACCTTTCTCCAGGCCACCGGATTCCTGACCCCTGGGTTCCCGGGCATGGGCTGCTGGACCAGTTATGGATTGGGCTCGCTGAACGAAAACTTGCCCACCTTCGTGGTGATGCCCGACCTGCGCGGAATGCCCTCGAATGGCGCCAAGAATTGGGACTCGGCCTTCCTGCCTGCCGAGCATCAGGGAACCCTCATCCGGGTGGGTTCTGAAACCCCCATCGAGGCACTCTTCCCGCCGTCCGACAGCGGCTTCATTACCCCCCGGTCTGAGGTCGATGGGTTAGCTGCTCTCGAGCGGTTGAACCGAATTCATGCCGCAGCACGCCCCGGGGACCAACGTCTAGAGGCTCGCATCCGCACCTATGAACTGGCCGCCCGAATGCAATTGGCGGCACCTGAGGCGCTGGACCTCTCTAAGGAACCCGCCTGGATCCAGGAAAACTACGGAATCGACAACACCACCAAGAAGTGGCCCTCCGAAATCAATGCACGCGAGGAAACCGACATCATGGGTCGGAAATGCCTGACCGCCCGTCGCCTGATTGAGCGAGGGGTGCGCTTCGTCCAAATTTGGTCGGGCAACGACAACAGCTTCCCTCGTCGCAATTGGGATTCCCACGAGAACATCGCCCAAGACCACGGTCCGCTCGCCATGGGCATGGCCACACCCATCGCGGCCCTGATCGAGGACCTCAAGCAACGAGGCCTGTTGGAGGACACGATCATCTTGTGGACCACCGAGTTTGGTCGGATGCCCTGTGCCCAGGGTGGCAAGGGTCGCGATCACAACCCATTCGTGTTTACCAACTGGCTGTGCGGCGGCGGTATCCGCGGCGGTGTTACACACGGTGAGAGCGATCAGTGGGGCTACAAGCCCGCAGACCGTACCCATGTCACCGAAGTGTACGACATCCATGCGACCCTCTTGCACCTCCTCGGGATCGACCACACCCGACTGACCTTCCGTCACAACGGCGTGGACCGTCGCCTGACAGACGTCCACGGCGAGGTAATCCGCCCTATCTTGGCCTAATCTAATAAGGCACGGACACGAGTTCACCGCCCAGGGATCGGATGGCCGATTGACCCGATCCGTCCGCCCCCCGTAGCCTCTGAACTGGTTCCCAATTGCTCACCATGTTTTCTCCACTGCTTGCCGCGGTCGATCCGTGGATTGTCTCCCTCAGCGCCCTGACGGTCTTAGTGACCGTAGGCATGGGATTTTGGGCGGCGGGCCGCGCCAAGAGCGCCTCCGATTTCTTCGTCGCCGGTCGAGGCGTGTCCGTGGGTTGGAATGCGTCGGCCATTTCCGGAGAATACCTTTCGGCCGCCTCGTTCATGGGCGTGGCCGGCATGGTGATGTCCAGCGGTTATGATGCGCTGTGGTACCCGGTGTGCTACGCCTGTGGGTACCTGTTCTTGTTGCTCTTCATCGCGGGACCGCTGCGGCGTTTCGGTGCCTATACGATCCCCGACTTTGCCGAAGGCCGATACGACTCCCCGCTCTTCCGCAAGATCGCTGTCGTGTTCGTCCTTTTCATCGGATTCTTCTACACGATGCCCCAAATGAAAGGGGCAGGCACGACCCTCGCCTACGTCTTCCAAGAGGTCGATTTTCGCGGAACATTCCTCGAGCTCCTGGCTCCTCACGGTGCCGACGGATCTGCCCTGAAGGGGTTTCCCTATTGGGCCGGGGTCGTGGTGGTCGGGGCCGTGATCACCTTGAACGTGGCCCTCGGGGGCATGAAGGGCATCACCCTCGTGCAGGCCTTCCAATACTGGGCCAAGATGTTCGCTATCTCGGTGCCCGTCTTTGTCCTAATGGCAGTCCAGGGACACTACGGCCAGCATCTCCAGGCCAACCAGCTTCAGCCCCCTCTTACCCAGAGCGTTTCAGCGGAGGCTCAACACAGCACCGAGATGGCGACCGCATTAAAACGCGCCCCGCTATCCGCCAAGGCTCCACCAGATTCCAACTGGCTCAATCCCTTCGGCCCCCTGACCAGCAAGGCCGCTAAGGCCGCCAAATTGGGTGCTGAGGAATCCAAGCCGTATGCACTGCTCTACACGTACTCATTAATCATTGCATTGGTCTGCGGCACGGCCGGGTTGCCTCACATCCTGGTCCGCTTCTACACCAACCCCGACGGAGCCGCCGCCAAACGAACCACGATGTGGGTGATGATCCTCATTGGCATCTTCTATGTCTTCCCACCGGTCTTTGGTGTGATGGGGCGTAATTTGTTGCCTGCGCTCTACGAGGGCAGCGGATCCAAAGGAACGGACAAGATCGTGCTCGAATTGCCCAAGGTGCTCAATGCAGCCATCGGTCATTCAGGAGCGGTTCCCTGGGGATCTATCCTCTCGGGCATGACTTGCGCGGGCGCCTTCGCTGCCTTCATGAGCACCTTCAGCGGTCTTCTGGTCTCGATGACAGGAGCACTGGCTCATGATGTGTACGGACGCATCCTGCGACCGCAGTCGACCGCTCATGAGCGCATGCAAATGTTCAAGTGGTGCGCAGTCCTCTTAGGCGCTGTCTCGACGCTCTTGGGCTGTTTCGTGGAGCAACTCCAAATCAACTTCATGGTCGGACAAGCCTTCGCCATCGCCGCTGCCAGCTACTTTCCCCTGCTCTTCATGAGCGTCTGGTGGCGCGGCATGACCATGACCGGTGCGGCCACCGGCATGCTCACCGGCGGTGTCTCCGCCCTCCTCACAGTGGCATTGACCAATTTCTCGGATCTCAATTGGCTGCCTCTCGGCGACTTTTGGGCGACCCATCCCTTGCTGCGGATCTTGTGCGAGCAACCGGCCATCTGGTGCGTACCGATGGCCATCGGGCTCATGGTCGTCGTTTCAAAACTCACCTCGGCCACGGTGCCCGCGGACATTCGCATGAAAATGCTCGTTCTTCACGCCCCGGAAGCCCTCGGACTGCGGCAGGAATACATCCGGGAACAAGAAGGGCATTGAAGCCCTCGAAGCCAACCCTTCCCAGAACCAGCCAATCCCCTCACGGCGTCACGGTGGAAAACCAAAACTCAGTTTGACCACCGAATACTCCGGGTGAATGGACCCGTCGGCGCGACGGATCACCAAAGGGGGCTCGGTCCAGGTGCGGCTCCGCAGGTCCTCGGGCAAATCGTCGGCCCGGTTCATCAGAAACAGTCCCAGCAACGGGGCATCCCCTTCCCGCAAGACCACCGAACGCATTCGAAGAATGGTCAAGCCCGCCGCCTGCGCCCCGTCACGAACCCGCTGATGCTGGTCGTCCGGGCGAATAGGAAACACACAGGCAAAGACCCCTCCCGGAGCTAGGTGACGAACGGCGGTCCGACAGTAATCGGCCACGGTTCCGCGCACCTCAAAGCGACAGGCCAGCTTTTGTGGATGAGTGCTTTCCACCCCGGTGCCGAGTGGAAAATAGGGAGGACTGCCCAGAATTAAATCGAAGCGCTCGTCCTCACGCAGCACCGATGGATCGCGCAGGTCGCCACAGCGGATGTCATAGCGATCCTCCAACCCATTCCAAGCGGCCGATTTACGTGCGAGACGAACGCTCTCCACTTGGGCTTCCACCGTAACAAACCGTGCATGCGGCAACCGCCAGGCGGCGATCATTCCGACCGTACCAATGCCACTGCCCAAATCGAGAATCGACGCGGCCGATGGGCATCCTTGGGTGCCGTACCACGCCGTCAGCACATCATCGGAAGAAAACCGATGACCATCGATGGCCTGAAAAAGGCGAAAATGACCACTAATGGCATCGAGACTTTCACCCGGCTCCACCGCGGGCCCCGATCCCAAGGCTCCCGGTGGAATCGGCCCCGGTTTGGTCCAACCCTTGAATTGTCCGGCCACACTCATTGCCATGTGCCTTTGAGTCTCAGACTCGGCACTTCCCGGCTCAATGTTTCATTACACTCCTCTCGAGTTGACCGTTGCCGCGCCACCGCCGGACACCAAGAGTGGGTCCATGAATCGCACCACGTTGCGGCACGCCCGGATGGAGGACGTGGATCTCATCCTGGAACTAATCCGAGGGCTGGCAGAATTCGAGAACCTAAGCCATCAGGTCCAAGCCACTCGGGAACAGCTTCAATCAACCTTGTTCGGAGCCCGGCCGGCCGCTGAAGTCGTTTTGGCCTTTGAAGGAGACTGTGCCGTGGGCTTCGCCGTGTTCTTCCCCAATTTCTCGACGTTTCTCGGAAAACCCGGTCTTTACCTCGAAGACCTCTACGTCCGCCCAGAATTCCGAGGTCGTGGTCACGGCCGAGCCCTGCTGAGACATCTGGCAACCTTGGCCGCGGAGCGAGGCTGTGGTCGCTTCGAGTGGACCGTGCTGGACTGGAACGAATCTGCCATCGAATTCTACCGCCGTCAGGGGGCTGAGGTTCTTCCAGAATGGCGCATTTGTCGGGTGACTGGCGACGCCTTGGAGCGAATGGCGCTGTCGTCCTAGTAGAGCACTCGGCCGACCGTCGCGGGGCGACCTTCTCCCAAGGCCGGACATCAGGCTCCGATAAACAGCAAAACGGCGGACTAAAGTCCGCCGTTTGTCTGAATCGGATCAGAAAAGAATCTCTCTCAAGACCTTCCCTGCCCATCCATTGAAGCTTTACTTGGAGTCACCACCGGAGCGGGGGCCGCCACGGTAGGAGCGCTTCTCGGTCTTCGAAATGTCAGCCACAGGAGCGACCACGGGCTCGGGCAACGGGTTGGCGCTCTTAACAATCAACTTGAAGGTGGTATGCACCTCGGCATGCAGGCGCAGCTCGATCTCATACTCACCCAAGGCCTGGATGGGCTTCTCGAGGTTAATCTTGCGCTTGTCGAGAGAGACTTCCAGTTGAGTCTTGAGCGCGTCAGCGATCGACCCGGAGGTCACACTGCCGAACATCTTACCATCATCACCGGTCTTCACGGAGACGGTGAGGGTCACCTTGCTGAGGCTCTTGCCCAACTCAGACATGGAGCTGAGTTCCTTGGTTTCGCGGTCTGCACGACGCTGGCGCAAGGCCTCGACCCGGCGCTTGTTGCCCAAGGAAACCGGCACAGCCAGTCCCTGGGGGATCAGATAGTTGCGTGCGTAGCCGGTGGAGATCTTGACCAGATCGGACTCGCCGCCCAGACCGATCACGTTATGAATAAGGAGAACTTCTGTCTTTGGCATGTGAAATAAGGATTAAATTATTAGTTGAAAAGGATACGTTGAGGATCAGAACGGAACATCGTCATCGTCAGGAGGGCCGCCCTCTGTATCCGCAGGGGCGGAAGGAGCGGTCGGTGCAGGACGATTGCCCGTCACCCGTCCTGGCACGGAGCCAGAGGCGGGAGGAGGCATTGGACCCATACCACTGCCACCCGCACCACTGCCACCCGATCCATCCGGGCGGCCACCAATGAACGTGAAGTTCTCTAGGACAACCCCCAAGCGGGAGCGCTTCTGACCGGTCTGCTTATCGTCCCATTGATCGAGTTTCAGTCGCCCCTCGGCCAGCAACCCTCCACCCTTTCTAAGGTACTGGGAAATCACTTCAGCCTGCTTACCAAAAGCGTCGATGTCGACGTAGGTGACCTCCTCGCGGGTCTGACCATCTTCACCGGTCCACTTGCGGTTCATCGCCAGAGAAAGCTTGGCGATGGCCGTGCCTTTCGGGGTGTAGCGCAACTCCGGGTCCCGGGTGAGGTTCCCGGCCAGGATGACCTTGTTGAAACTGGCCATAAACGGTTGAAGTCTGGAGTAAGCCGAGCGGAATGGGCCGTATTAGCCGTTTCTTTAGGCCTTGGCGACCACCGGAGCCGGAGCTTCGGTGAACAACACACGGATCACATCGGAAGCGAGCTTGAAGCGGGCGCGCAACTCGGCGACCGCCTTGCCCTGGGCCTCAAAAATGATGTTCACGAAATGGCCGGCGCTTTCGCCACTGCGGGCATTCCGCGCAAAGGTCTTCTTTTCGAGCTTTTGCACAGCCTCGATCTTGCCACCCACGGAGGCGATCTCGGCCGACAACTTGTCGACGACTTCCTTGATGCCTTCTTCCTTGCCGGAGAGATCTAAAATAAACAGTCCTTCGTAGCGTTTCATGGTCTTTGAATTGGTTCTAATTCGCTGGTTTAAAATTGATTCCTCCATTGCTGGCTTCCGTCATCGAAAACCTGCCGGGAGGCTACTTGCCGCCATTCTTACGTTTAATTGCCCGCCTAACTCAAATTGCCCGCCTGACTAAAAATTGTTTTCTCACCTCTCGGAACCCATCTGCGATGAGTTCGCGCCGGTTAACTATCGCTGATTTCACTCATGGACTGCCTGAACCGACCAGACTGTCACTTTATCGTCCGTTCGTTCGCTTCTTGTTCGTTCGTTCGTTCAATTACTTGCAAATTCAGCGCCACCATTGATTCCGCACTCTACCCATACTCTTCGAACCGTTGGGCCAAATCCTTTCAAAGATTTTGGTTTTTTGGTTTTTTGGTTTTTTTAACTGCCAAAAAAAACCCCCAAAAAGCCCCAAAAAAACTGTCCCCAAAAAACGGGTTTCAAGAACATGGATTTGAAGACTTCCGAAACCGAGCCACTATCGCCCTAAAATTTCGGATCCATCAGCTTCAATCCCATCATTGGCTTCGGTTGTAGAGACTCATGGCTTTCCCAATGCTCTCTTCGATCCAGCACGAAATTTGTTGGTCAGCCAATTTCAGAACCTCGTTCAAGTGCACCTGCTCGTCGGAAGAAAAAACCCCCAACACATGCGATGCTATGTCTCGAACTGCCTGAACCGGCCGGGCCACACCAATTCGTTGCCTCGGAAATTCTTGAGTCCCCAAATGCTGGATCACCGATGCCAGTCCGTTGTGCCCCCCTGCCCCACCCGATGGCCGCATACGGATTGCTCCCAAAGGGAGATCTGCATCGTCAGCCACCACTAAAATCTGATCGGGTGTGATTCGGTAGAAACGGCTCACAGCCGCCACTGCCTCACCACTCAAATTCATGTAGGTCAAGGGTTTCACGCAGACCACCTTTCGGCCGCCGCAGTCACCCGTCGCCAATTCTGAAAAGAACTTCCGCTCCTTCCGCCAACCGGAAAACCGGCTGGCGGCGAAGCGATCTACTACCATGGCACCCGCATTGTGTCGGGTGCCTCGATACTCGTCTCCCGGGTTTCCCAGACCCACAATCATTACAGGAAGGGTCATTGGAAAAGCCCGCTGGGCGACGCTGCGTCAGATCACTTCTTTTTGGCCGGCGCAGGAGCTTCTTCCTTCTTCTCCTTGATCATCTCCGGCTGCTTAGACTCGCCTGCGGCGGCAGGAGCCGCTTCAACCTCGGTGGTCGGCGCCGCAACAGCGAATACGCGAAGACGCTTGTCGCCAAGGATCGTCACGCCAGCCGGGGCCTGAATCTGGCCAATTTGGATCGCTTGACCCACGATCAAAGCGGAAACGTCTACCAAAATCTGATCAGGTAGATCCTTGGGCAATGCCGTCACGCGGAGCTTCTGGATGACGTGCTCGAGGGTTCCACCGCTGCTCTTCACACCTTCGGCCTCACCTGTGGACTCCACAGGGATGCGAATGGTGATCATCTCATCGTCCTTCACCTCATGAAAGTCAACGTGGAGCACTTCGCCACTGAGCGGGTGGTGCTGAACATCCTGAACCAGAGCCAAACGGATTTTGGAGTCACCCGAAACCTCAAGGTCCACAAGAACGATCTCGGAGTGAGCGGAATTGATCAACTCGATGAACGCATCGGAATCGATCTCAACATTCTGGGCGGCCACGGACTTGCCGTAAATATTGGCAGGAATGAGTCCGGCAGAGCGGAGCGCCTTGGATCCCTTGCGCCGCGTCTGGGTGCGAGGGGCCACTTTCAACTTCAATGATTTCATGAATTAGTCGTATCTGCCGAGCCGCACTTGCAAACGGCTTCAGCCCTTAAACTCAAATAGGGAAGTCACCGACGAATTCGTGTAAATTCGCTTGATCGCTTCTCCCAGCAAACCAGCCACTGATAGGGTCGTAATTTTGACCCCTTCAATAGGCGGGCGTATTACACTATCGGTGGTGATGAGTTCGTCAATCTCTGATTTGCGAAGGCGATCAATTCCCAATTCATTGATCAGGGCGTGCGAGACGCAGGCTTGGATCCGGCAAGCACCCCGCTGCTTGAGCAGGTGCGCGGCATTGACCAGAGTTCCGGCCGTCTCGGTCAAATCGTCCACCAAAAGAACATTCTTACCATCGATATCACCGATCACCGAAATGGCCTCGGTTTCGGTGGGGCTCTTGCGGCGCTTGGCCACGATGGCCAACTCGGCGCCGAGTGTCTGAGAATAGGCGGCAGCCATCTTCAAGCCCCCCAAATCCGGGCTGACCACCACGAGGTTCGGAGTCTGCTGGCGGGAAATGTACTCGAGCAGCACGGGGGCTGCGTAGAGGTGGTCGACTGGGATGTCGAAGAACCCCTGAATCTGCTGGGCGTGCAAATCCATCGTGAGCACCCGGTTGACCCCGGCCGCCACCAGCAAATTGGCAACCAGCTTGGCGGTGATCGGAACGCGCGGCTGATCCTTGCGATCCTGGCGGGCATAGCCGTAGAAGGGCAGCACCGCGGTAATCCGCGACGCGCTCGCCCGCCGCAACGCATCGATCATGATGAACATTTCCATCAGATGCTGGTTGGCCGGCTGGCTGGTGGACTGAATCACAAAGACGTCCGTGCCGCGGACGTTCTCGTCAATCTTGACGAAGGTCTCCCCATTGGGAAACGGCTTCACGGTGGAGCAACCCAAGGGGATTCCGATGGAATCGCAGATCGCCTTGGCCAGACTGGGATTGGAGTTACCGGTGAAGACTTTCACAGAATTGTCAGACAGATCCGAAATCAGCCGCTACCGACGGCGGTTTGGGAAAGGGGAGGCTCACGGAGTCCGAGTCCTCATCGCAAGTGCATTTTCAACCCATGCCCTCTTGTTCTCCTCAGGTTTGACGCCGGAGCAGGTAGGCTGAAATGGCTTCCAAGGCGACCGCCTTACCCCGGAAGGGCTGGAGCGCGACCTCAGCCTTGGCGGTCAGCTCCGCTGCGATGACGCGAGATTTTTCAAGTCCCACGATCGACGGGTAAGTCGCTTTCTGTGCCTTCACGTCCTTGCCCGCGGTCTTGCCCAACTGCTCGGAGGTTTGTGTCACATCCAAGATGTCGTCGATGACCTGGAAGGCTAATCCGACATTGTAACCAAAGTCCGTCAACGCGTCGAGTTGCGCAGGCGTGCAGTTGGCACTCATTCCACCCAACCGCACGGAGCAGGCCAGCAGGGCACTCGTCTTGCGTTCATGGATGTATCGAAGTTGGGCACGGGAGATTTTTTTACTCTCGCCCTCCAGGTCGGCCACCTGACCGGCAATGAGCTGCAACGAACCGGAAGCTTTCGCGATCTCCAGCACGACATCCTTGATGCTGTAGCGCTTCCATCCGGTGCAAGAGGCGGCGATCTCAAAGGCCTGAGTCAACAAGGCATCTCCAGCAAGAATCGCAATACCCTCGCCGAAAACCTTGTGATTCGTCGGTTTCCCGCGCCGCAAATCGTCATTATCCATGCCGGGCAAGTCGTCATGAATCAAGGAGTAGGTGTGGATGCACTCGACGGCACACGCCAGAGGCATAGCTGCCTCATGAGTGCCTCCACAGGCTTCGGCCGCGGCAAGCACCAGCGCCGGTCGCATCCGCTTACCTCCGGCGAAGAGGGAATAACGCATGGCCTTATGAATCGTGGCGGGCTTAGCGGTGGCCTTCGGAAGCAATCGGTCCAAGGCTCGATCAACCTCGCGAGTTTGCGTGGCGATCCAAGAAGCAAAGTCGAAGTGGGGCATCCGTCCCGCTAAATAACGCGGCGACGACCCCGCTTTCAAGGCAATTGCCCAAGAGGGGCGCAACGATTTAATCGCATCCCGATTTGACGGCCCGGAAAAGGAGCACGAACATCCCCACCTCCCGATGCCCAGTTCGACCAATAGACTTTCCCGCGCCACCCTGTTCTGGGAGTGCTTTGCCACTCCCGAATTCCCGGATTTAGGGTCGGGCCCGAGATGCGGAGTCCTCCCGGAAGTAACCCTTGAAATTCGTCTTTTAGAGCTCACCCGCGAGTACAACCTGTCGATTCCTGCGGCGGAACTTCTCACAGCCACCGCCCTTCTCTATCACGACAACCATGACCCGGCCCACAATCTGGTCCAAGATCGTGGGGATCGGGATGCTTGCTTGATCCATGCCCTGCTGCATCGCCGCGAACCGGACTACTGGAATGCCGCCTATTGGTTCCGCAGGGTTTCCGGGCACCCAATCTACGGAAATGCCACCCCCGCGGTGATCCAGGCGGCGCAAACCCCCGAAGCCCGATCTGTGCTGGAGCGGTTAACCCTGTCCGGAAATCTCGATCCGCTGGCCTTGGTTCAAGAATGTGAACGCATGGCCAAACGCCCCGATGCCGAGGCGATCGCCTACCTTCGTCAGGTCCAACATCTGGAATTCGCGGCATTGGTCGAGCACCTGCTCGCCTGATCTCCGGCTCGGAATCTCATGATGTCCCTGAGCGATGTACTGTCGGCAGTACTGCCGGTTTTTTGCCTAGCCCTGGTGGGCATCGGGCTACGCCGCATCCGCTGGCTCACCGAGGAGGCCGACGCGACCCTGCTGCGATTGGTCGTCAACGT
>SXGR01411246.1_pt1 | contig 62449 bp, 59 predicted proteins | sample 3174711 | NCBI WGS metagenome assembly SXGR01 (sample SAMN11356860, study PRJNA531348) | freshwater metagenome | isolation source: freshwater sample F1-60 | place: China: Fuxian Lake, Yuxi | collected 2017-12-25 | reverse complement strand
GCATGGTGGCGTCGCACACCATCATCCCGGTGCTGGGCGTGCCCGTGAACAGTGCCGCCCTGCAGGGCCTCGACTCACTGCGGTCGATCGTGCAGATGCCCGGCGGCATTCCCGGCGGCACGCTGGCCATCGGCAAGCCCGGGTCGATCAACGCCGGCCTGCTGGCCGTGGGCATTCTCGCCACCACCCGCCCCGAACTGCGCGAGCAACTGCGCCAGTTTCGTAAGGAGCAGACCGCCAAGGTCCGCCAGGACGCCCTCCCGTGAACCGTATCGTGCTGCCCGGCGCCACCATTGGCGTACTTGGCAGCGGCCAGCTTGGGCGCATGCTCGCCCTCGAGGCCCGTCGCATGGGCTACCGCGTGCACACGCTGTCGCCCGGGGTGGATACCCCCACCGGGCAGGTAGCCGATCTCGAAGTCAGCGCGGAGTACGACGACCTCGCCGCCATTCGCGCCTTTGCGCGCGGCGTCGACGTGATGACCTTCGAGTTTGAGAATGTCTCGACCGATGCCGCGGATGCGGCAGCGGAGCTGGTGCCGGTACGGCCCAGCAGCTCGGCGCTGCACATCACGCAGCAGCGCGCGCGCGAAAAGGGATTTCTCGCCGACCGCGGCTACCCGGTGACACCGTTTGCCAAGGCGCAGTCGCTCGACGAGCTCGCCATCGGCCTGGGCCTCGTCGGGCTGCCGGCCATCGTCAAGACCGCAGCCTTCGGTTACGACGGCAAGGGCCAGCATCGCATCGATCGCATTGAAGACGGCGATCGTGTGTGGGGAGTGATCGGCCACCAGGAAGCGATCATCGAGAGCGTGGTGGCTTTCACGCACGAGATCTCGGTGGTGGCCGCGCGCGGACTGGACGGTGAGTTTGCGCACTACGGCGCGATCGAGAACATTCACCGCCATCACATTCTCGATCTGTCGGTAAGTCCGGCGCGGGTGCCGCAGGGAATTGCCGACGAAGCCGTGCACCTGGCGCAACGCGTGATGGACGACCTGGGTTATGTCGGGGTGTTGTGCGTCGAGTTCTTCGTCACGCGCGACAGCCGGCTGCTCATCAACGAAATCGCCCCGCGCCCCCACAACTCCGGTCACCTCACCATCGACGCCTGCGTGACCTCGCAGTTCGAACAACAGGTGCGCGCGGTGTGTGGGCTGTCGCTCGGTAACACGACGCAGGTGAAACCGGCGGCGATGGTCAACCTGCTCGGCGACTTGTGGCTGAACGGCGAGCCAGACTGGGCGGCCGCCCTCGCCATGCCCGGCGTGAAGCTGCACCTGTACGGCAAAAGCGATCCGCGCGTGGGCCGCAAGATGGGGCACCTCACCGCCCTTGGAGAGAGCGTCGACGAAGCGGCCGCCACCGCCCTGGCAGCGCGCGACGTGCTGTGCTGACGAAAAAGATTAGCCACAGAGGACACAGGTCCACAGAGTCAATTCCTCAAAATACCCGTCGGCCTCCTCTGCGTCTTCTGTCGCCCATTCTTAATCCGCGGAAATGATCAGGCGCGGATTCGTTCGCCATCTCCCCCGGGTGAAGTCCGGGAAGTCCACCGTGCGGCTGCGCTTCGCCGTCGAATCGACGCTGAGGCCGACCACGGCGCTCAGCGCCGCAGCGTCGTAGACGTTCATGTCGGTGGGCAGGCCGTTCCTTAAGCAGTGGATCAGGCGGTGGTCTTCGATGAAGTCCATGCCGCCGTGGCCGGCGCCGGCGGCGCGCGCCTCGACCGCGGTCCACAGCGGATGATCAAATTCATCGCGCACGGCCGCCATCTCGACCCACTGGTGCGGCTTGCCACGTCCTTCGATATAGGCGCGATTCGGATAGCCCTGGTACATCCCCTTGGTGCCTTGCACCACCTGGATGCGCGAGTACGGCCTTGGCAGGTTGGTGCAGTGCTGCACCATGATCGTCTTGCCGCGCGCGGTCTTGATCAGGCTGGTGTTGACGTCGCCAAGCGTAAAGCGCTCGCTGCGCTCAGGGGCGCCCTCGGGCAAGTGCTCGCGCGCCCAATCCTGCAGGCCACGTGACGGACCGCTCATCGACACCAGGTAGTCGAAGCGATCGCCGCGATTGATGTCGAGGCAGTTGGCGATCGGGCCAAGCCCGTGCGTCGGATAGGGATTGCCATCGAGCTTGCGCGACCACGCGCGGCGCCACAGGCCCTCGTCCTTCTTTTCGAACTTGATCTCCCGCAGGTCGTGCAGGTAGCCGCCCTCAGCGTGTACCACCTCGCCCAGCACGCCCTTCTGGACCATATTGAGCACCATCATCTCAGGGCGGTCGTAGTTGCAGTTCTCCATCATCACGGCGTGACGCTTGTGCTTCTCAGCGGCTTCGACGAGCGCCCAGCAATCATCGACCGTCATCGCGGCCGGAACTTCAGTGGCCGCGTGCTTACCGGCCGTCATCGCCGCCAGCATCACCGGCACGTGCCACTCCCACGGCGTGGCCGTGAACACCAGATCGAGGTCCTCGGTCTCGCACAGCCGCTCGAAATCGCGCGGACCCTTGCCGTAGACCGCCGGTTGCGGATGCCCCGCGGCGACCATCGCCTTGCCGGCCCACGTGGTGCGTTCCTCGCGAATATCGCACACCGCCGTGACGCGGCATCCGGGGATCTTGAGGAAGTTCTCCAAATGGCTGCCACCCTGCAGGCCCACACCCACCATGCCGATGCGGACCAGCGCGATCGGCTTGTCGGCCAAAAAGCCACCACCGGTCTGTGCCGATTCAATGTGGTGTCCGGCTTTCTTGTCCGCCGTAGCCTTGGCGGAGGCGGAAGGCGGACCACCGAGCGCCGCCGCGCCGCTCAGTTTCAGGAAATCGCGTCGGTTCAAGTCGCTCATGACTACCTCAGTGGCGCGAGCATCATTGTCGACACCGCCTGTCCCGGCAGGAACGGTGTGGCCTCGCCGTTCAACCAGGCGCGGAACTGATCCCCGTAGTGGGGTGACAACGGATGGCCGCTCTGGCCGGTGGGAATGTGAAGAATACCTTCGTGCTCGCGGCCAGGAGACACGGCCATGCGCTCGGACGGACCGGTTCGCGGTGCCTGCGCGCGCGGCGTGTAGGTGTCGCCGGGCAGCGGATCGTTCGGCATGTTCAGGTACATGCCGAAGAACGGAATACCCGCCGCCAGCGGATGCAGGAACTGCGCGCGATTGGCTTCGCCCCAGGTTTGCTCGGCGAGCCGCCGGTTGTCGGTGGTGAGGTCGGCAATCGCGCGATCGACAGCCGCCAGCATCCAGTCATCCCACGACTTGAATACCGGATTCAGCAAGTGCACCGGTCGTTCATGGATCAGTTGCCACACCGGTCCTTCGCCACGCAGCGATCGGGTGTAGTCGAAGTTCGGATCGATCGCGGCAGCCGGCGCCGTGAGCGTCGTCATCACATCGCGGACGAACGAGGTGCGGAACTGTCGCACCAACCGATAGGCGACCGAGTCACGCGAGGCCCGGCCGGTCCACGTGGTCTCAACCAGCCACTTGAAGTCTGCGCGCGGTCCGGTCGCTTCTGGCGCCAGCAGCTTCAGCACCAGCGTCCGCCAGCGATCTAGGTAGAGCGCCTTATCTTCGAGTTGGATGGCCAGCATGTCGATGGGCGTCGCCTTGTCGAGTGTCATCAGCCGATCGCGAATCAATCGCGCGCGAATGCCGTCGGCGTAGCCGCCTTCGCCAAGGGTCGCGAGCATTTCGCCATCGACGACGGGCGCGTTCGCCGTCCAGATCCGGCCATTCGGCGGATCGACAATCCGCGGGAAGTCGGTGGAGGCAAGGTAACCGTCCCAGCGCCGCGAGCCATCGGCCCACGATTCGGGCGTCATGCCATCGAGCCCCACCCGCTTGGGAATGGCACCGCCAATGGTCCAGGCAATGCGTCCGGTATCGTCGCCCATCGTCACGTTCTGGTTGGGGATGCCGAGGCCGGCTACCGACGCGAGCAGGTCATCTACCGATCGCGCCCGTTCGGGTTTGGTGATGTCGGACGCGAGCGTCGTCGCGTCGTGCGCGACCCAGCGCTGTGCGTACTCGCGCCCGCGTGCGTCCTTCCAGACAATGGGGCCCCAGATGGTCCAGCGGACAGCGAGGGTCTTCGAGGGGGCACCCTTGACCGAGAGCGTTTCCTCAAAGATCTTGAAGGCCAGCGGGCCATCGGGTGTCAGGTACTGGCCGGCGTCGCGAGGATCGGGCTCGATCCGGACCAGGTCGCTCCAGTCACCGCCGGTGTTGGTGAACCCCCACGCGACATGGCCGTTGCTGCCGACCACCATGCTCGGCACACCAGGCAACGACACGCCGGTGACCTTCTGCGGCGCGCCATCGGCATCGGGAAACGCCAGCGACGCGCGATACCAGATGATCGGCACGCCAATGGCGAGGTGCATGTCGTTGGCGACCAGCGCCACGCCCGACGCGGTGTGGGCGCCATCGACCGCCCAGTTGTTGCTGCCGATGATCGCGTCCTCGTCGGCGTTGGGGTTGAGGCGTTGTGGCGTCACCCGCGCGCGGGTCTTTCGCAGATCGAACACGTCGGGACTCGGCACCGACGGCCGGACCGGTCCGCTGCCGACCACGGGCGTATCCCACTCGGAGCCGTTGGCCGTCAGGAAGCTGAACATCGGTCCGGGCAGCGCATCGCGCAGCGCGCCGATCGTCTGCTCGAATAGCGCCTGTCGCCCTTGCAGCGTGTTGAACATCGCGAGCACGGTGAGAATGGTGTCTTCGGGTCGCCACGGCTCGGGTGTCGTCCGCAGCAGCAGATACTCCGGCGGGACTGCACCGAGTTCGGCGAGGCCGGCATTGACGCCGGCCGCATAGGCTTCGAGCACGGCACGGTACGAGGGTTCGGTTTGTTCGAAGGCGCGATGCGCGACGTCGCGAAGGCGGTGAACGCGCGCTTCTTCGTCCACCGCGAGCGCGCGTGGACCGACCAGTGCCGACAGCTCGCCGGCGGGCTGGCGACGCTGCAAATCCATCTGGAAGAAGCGATCTTGCGCGTGCACAAACCCCAGCGCGCGGGCCACGTCCTCGCGCGACTCGCCGACGATGGTGGGGACGCCGAGGGCGTCGCGGTCCACCCGCACGGGACGGTCGAGACCCGCGATCGTCGCCTCACCCGCCACCTGCGGCAGGCTGGCGCGCAGTTGCGAACGCACATACACCCCGCCAGCGACCACAAGCAGGACGAACACGACCAGGGAAATAACCAGGAACCGGAGCAGACGCTTCACAGGGGCGATATTACTTTGATCGCAATCCGCGGATCGCGGGGGATTGGGGCACTGGCGTAACTTGGCTGCATGATGCAGCATGACCTCGTGGCCCGCCCCCTTGGCATCCCAGAAACCTTAGGCACCAGTAGCCTGGACCCGCGCTGGAAGCCATTGGCGGAGCGCGATACTAATGCCGATGGCACCTTCGTCTATGGCGTCACCTCGACCGGCATCTATTGCCGGCCAGGTTGCCCCAGCCGTCGGCCGCGGGCCGACCGGTGGGGAGCCGACCGGGAGAAGCGGCTGTTGGCGGTCGAGGAGAAGCGCAGGTAGAATCCCCTTCGTGCCTTTAACTCGCTACGGCATTTCCCCCTGGCTTGATGCTGTTCCCGTCAAGAAGCGACCCGAGTTTCCGGCGTTTCGCGGCGTCATCACCCAACCCGTGGTCGTCGTCGGTGGCGGCATGGCCGGTGCCATGGCAGCGCAGGCATGCGCCGCCGCCGGTCACAAGGTCATCCTGGTCGAGGCCGGTCGCGTCGGCCAGGGCGGCAGCGGCCGGGCGACGGGGCTGATCTCCAGCGAAGCCTGCGGGTCGTATCGCGACCTCGAGGCACGGGTCGGCAAGCGGGCGGCCCGCGCGCTGTTCACCATGACCGAGGCCGTGCCACGCGAGCTGGCGGCCGTCGTCAAGCGGCTCGGCATCAAGGCTGGTCTTGAATTGCGAGATGCCGTCCGATTTCTACCGGCCGGCGGCCCGGACAAGTTGCTGCAACGGGAATTGGCCTCTCGCAAAGAGGCGGGATTGAGTGCGGCGTGGATGTCGCCCGCAATGGTGCAGCGCCAGGCGGCGCTTGGGTCGGCGGGTGCTGTGAAGCTGCCCGATTGGGGCTTCGTGGATCCCTACCAGTTGACCATGGGGTTCCTGAAGGCGGCGATCAAGAAGGGCGTCAAGGTCTACGAGCGGTCGCGCATCACCAGGATCACCTTCAATCGCAAGACGGCCACTGCATTTCTCGATGGCGGCGCGATCACGACCTCGAACCTGATCATCTGCATTGGCGAGCCCACCAGCTTGTTCAAGCCGCTCAAGCGTCACCTGAAGCACGAAGATCGCTATGCGGTGCTGACCGAGCCGCTGTCGTCCGCGGTCCGGGCGGAGCTGGGCCAACAGACGGCGCTCCTGACCGACTGCGAAGCGCCCGCGCACCACTTGTGGTTCACGGCTGATCACCGCGTGCTGTTTACCGGCGCGGATCAGAAACGCCCCGCGGACCGGCTGCGCGATCAGACCCTGGTGCAGCGCACCGGGCAGTTGATGTACGAACTGACGCGGCTCTATCCCGCGATTTCCGGCGCCGTTCCGTCGTTTGGGTGGGATGTCCCGCTCGCGCATCCCGTCGATGATGTGCTGTATGCGGGGGCGCATCGCAACTTCCCGCACCAGTTGTTCGCCTTTGGCACCTCTCACGACCCGGCCCGCGCGTTCCTGGCCAGCCGGATCATCCTGCGGGCGTTGCAGGGCAAGTCCGATAACCAAGACGAGCATTTCTCGTTTGCCAGGAATCTCTAGCCCAGAGAGGATAGAGGGCGGACTCAGGCATATGACCTAAAACTGGCAGCGTGCCACTATGCTGAAGGCCAACGTTCGTCGCAAGGTCAACCAGGGCCCTCGTCCAGGCAGGGCGAGCGCCGTCACCGCCGATAAGCTCCTCACGGTTTATACTGACGTGTCGTTTTTTTGTTACTTTTTTGGAGGCGCTACTCTCCTATGTCCCGCATCATCTCCGCGTTTGTCCTGAGTCTGGCGCTGGTGTCACCGGCGTTTGCACAGTCCACCGCCATCAACGGCACTTTTGAAGGCACGGTCAAAGACGCTCAGGGCGCGGTGCTGCCCGGCGTCACGGTGACTGTCGCCAACATCGACACCGGTGACCAGCGCGTCGTGGTCACCAACGAGCGCGGCCTGTACCGCGCGCCGCTGCTGTCGCTCGGGACCTACCGCGTCATCGCGGAGTTGCAGGGGTTCAAGAAGTTTGAACAGACGGGCGTCTCGTTGCGCGCCGGTCAGACCGCGGTGATCGACATCGGGCTGACGGTGGGCGCGCTGGCCGAGACCATCCTGGTCACCGCGGACGCGCCGCTGATCGATCTGGCGAAGATCGAACAGGGCCGCACGTTGAGCGAGCAGGAAATCAAGACCCTGCCGTTGACCTCGCGCAACCCGTACAACTTCGCGCTGCTGCAGCCCGGCGTCGTCGGTTTTGAAACCAACGAGTTCGGGGTGCCCCGCATTACCGCCAACGGCGCGCTGCTGCGCGTCAACTACCAGGTGGACGGCAGCAACAACACGCAGAAAGATCGCGCCGGCCTGCGCCAGATGCCGATGTCGGAAGTGATGATTCGTGAAGTCAAGGTCGTGACCAGCGGCTACGCGCCGGAGTTCGGCCAGACCATGGGCATGGTCTACAACGCGATCACGCCGTCGGGCACCAACACTTTCAAGGGCCAGGGCAGCTACCGCTTGCAGCGCCAGTCGATGGTCGAGATGCCGTTTTTTGCCGCCGCCGGTGCGCCCAAGCCGCCGACCGACGTCAACGTCTACACCTTCGACCTCGGCGGTCCGCTGGTCAAGGACAAGACCCACTTCTTCGGCGGTTACGAGCACACCGAGCGTGACCTGTCGGGCCTGAGCGTAATCACGATCAGCCGGGCCAACCAGGCGGCGCTCGGCCTGACCGAACCGGCATACATGCCGCGCGGCCTTAACACTGAGTTTGCGATCGGCAAGATCGATCACCAGCTCAACTCGGCGAACCGCCTGTCGGTGCGCTACATGTTCTTCGACAACTTCATCACCGCCAACGTCGGCGGCGGCCTGGCGTCGGTGCAGCGCGCCAACGACTTCGCCGATCGCCAGCATTCGACCGGCGGTCAGCTGATTTCGACCATCGGTTCGGGCATGCTCAACGAACTGCGAGTCCAGTACGCGACCCGCGCGCAGAGCCGCGTCGCCAACACGCTGTCGGGCACCGGCCCGGCCATCAACGTGACCGGCGTCGCCAACTTCGGCGGCTCAGTGGCGAGCACGGCGGATGTCGGCTTCGGCTTCACGCAAAACGTGATGCAGGTGAACAACAGCACGACCTTGCTGCGCGGCAACCACGCCTTCAAGGGCGGCCTCGACCTGCAGTGGGTCGCCGACACCCGTGTCTCGGCGGCGGCCCAGCTCTACACCTTCCCCAACAGCGCCGCCTACCTCGCGGCGAAGGACGGCACCAACCGCCTGGGTTACACCACGTTCACGCAGTACTTCGGCCTGCCCAGCCTGGAGTACAACACGGCGCAGTACGGGTTCTTCGTGCAGGATGATTGGCGTGTGAGCTCGGACCTGAAGATTCTCTACGGCGTCCGCTACGACCTCTACGGCGTGCCCGATGCCAATCCGAACGCGCCGGTGGCGACCTCGCGGTCGTTCCCGCAATCGAAGAACAACTTTGCCCCGCGCATCGGCGCGGTGTGGTCGCTCGGTAGCGACCGCAAGACGGTGTTGCGCGCCAACACGGGCATCATGTATGACCAGACGCTGAACGCCATCTACGAGCAGTCGCTGCAAAACGACGGCACCAACGCGCGCGCGTCGGCGTCGTTCACCCCCACCCAGGTGGGCGCTCCGGCGTTCCCGGCGGTGCTCAGTGCCGGTGCCGGCGCGACGCCGAACCTGGCGTGGACGATTGACCCCGACTTCAAGGTCGCGCGCTCTTGGCAGAACAACGTGCAAATCGAGCGCGCTCTTGGCGATCACTACTCGCTGGCCGTCGGCACATCGTACGTCGCCGGCTACAACCTGCCGGTGGTGACGAACATCAACGTGATTAACCCGACCGGCACAACGTCGGACGGCCTGCCGGTGTTCAGCACGGTGGTGAGCGCGGCGACCCGCGTTGACCCGCGCTACAACGTGATCAACAGCGTTCAGTCGCCCGGCGACTCGACCTACAAGAACATGACCTTCCAATTCACCCGCCGCACCTACAAGGGCATTGGCTTCGACATGGCCTACACGCTGGGCAAGAGCGAAGACAACGCGCCGATCACCGGCGTGTTGTCCGTGCAGGGCGACCCGGGCCGCACGGACGTGACCAACCTCGACCGCGACCTCGGCCCGAACGTGCTGGATCAGCGCCACACCTTCGTCGGCAGTATCGTCGCGATGCCGACCTTCGAGATCGACGGCGTTGGCGGCGCGATCCTGAACAACAACGTGTTCGGCCTGGCCATCCAGATGGCCAGCGGTATTCCCGTCAATCTGCGCAGCAACCTCGAGCTGAACAACGACGGCACGGCGAGCGACCGCCCATCCGGTGTGGCCCGCAACTCGCTGACGCTGCCGTCGCGCAAGAACGTCGACTTCCGCTACTCGCGCAAGATCCGCATCGGCGCGACCATGGCGGCCGAGATCATCGGCGAAGTGAAGAACCTGTTTAACACCGAGCAGGTGTCGAGCGTCAACGCGACCGTGCCCACCAATGCCCAGGGCATTCCCACGGGTACGCTGCCGACCTCGGGCGATCAGCTGACGCCGACCGGTGGCTACGAGCAGCGCCAGTTCCAGCTCGGGTTCAAGTTCACGTTCTAAGGAACCGGACGGGATCCCGGAGTCAAGTAATGCACCGCATTTCTTTCTTCCTCGTCATCATCGGCATCGCCTTCGCTTCTGCACATTCCACCACTCAGCATCAGCTGGTGCCGGTGTCGCAGTTGAAGGGCGCCCCAGCGCTTGAACTTGCCCTGCGCAAGCTCGACACGGTGGGCAATTTCATGATGACCACCGCCCACCCAGACGATGAGAACAACGCGATGCTCGCGTACTTCTCGCACGGTAAGGGCTTTCGGACTTCGCTGGTGACGGCGACGCACGGTGAAGGCGGCCAAAACGAGATCGGGCCGGAACTGTTCGAGGCGCTCGCTGTGCTGCGCACCGAAGAACTCGCGGCTGCGCATCGTTTTGATGGCGCCGAGCAGTACTTTACACGCGCCATCGATTTTGGCTTCTCGTTCAGCGTGGAAGAGACGCTCGAGAAGTGGGGTCATCAGGAAATTCTTGGCGATTTCGTCCGCATGATTCGTACGATTCGCCCTGACGTGATCGTCGGGTTCGTGTTCGATGGCGACGGTGGCGGCCAGCATCACCAGGCTTCGTCGCGGCTCACACTTGAAGCGTTCCGCGCCGCGGCGGATCCGGCGAAGTTCCCCGAGCAGCTCAAGGAAGGGCTGCGCGAATGGCAGCCGAAGAAGTTCTATTACACCGGCGGCTTCGGAGGGCCGCCTGGTGGGGCTGGTCAGGCCGCGGCGGCGCGTCCAGGCCAGGTCGGCACCGCGGCTGACGAAGCGCCGACGATGTTGCAGTTTGCCGGCGGCGATTCATTTGATCCGGTCCTCGGTCGGACGTACAACGAGCTTGCCAGCGAAGCGCGCAGCATGCACAAGTGCCAAGGCATGTCGCAGTTGCTGGCGTTGCCGGCGTCGACGGGCGGTGGTGGCGGGTTTAGTGGCGGCGGGGGTCCCGGCGCCGTTCGCGCCTATCGCCTGCGCGACACCGTGCTTGACGGCGGCGTCGCCCGCACCGATCACGAAGTGTTTGACGGCGTCGATACCAGCCTGCGCAGCCTGCTGACCTTCGCGCCTGGCGCGCCGGCCGAGCTTGGCGCCGGTCTTGACCGCCTCGGTGCGGCCGTGGCTGACGCACGAAAAGCCATGACGACGGGTGGCGAGTCTGCCACCGTGGCGCCGCTCACGCGCGGCCTCAAGGCGCTTCGCGACGTGCGGTCGTCGGTGGCGGTCTCGTCGCTGTCCGATAGCGCGAAATACGAGATCGATTTCCGCCTGGCGCAGAAGGAACCACAGTTTGCCAAGGCCCTGATGCTGGCGGCCGATGTCCGCATCGACGCCGTGGCGCGCGATGGCCTGGTGGTCGCGGGGCAGCCGTTGGCGGTGGACCTGTTGGCTGCCAATCGTGGCAAGGCTGCGGTGGATGTGGCGATTGCCACCACCGGCTTTAGTGCGTCACCTGTCGTGGCGTGCGAGGCTTCGTCGGCACTGGCGCCAGGCGCGTCACGCAACTGCAGCAAGACCGTGACCGTGCCGGCCGACGCGCGGCTGACCGCCGCTCACTTCCACACCGGCACGCAGGGCGCGCGTTACGTATTCGATGCCGACGTGCCGTTCGGCCTGCCGTTCCGGCCGACACCCTACACCGCGACGTTCACCATGACGGTGGACAGCACGCCGTTCACGATCACACTGCCGATTCAGGCGCGCACGGACACCGACATCTTCGCCGGCGAGAAGCGCCAGGAGATCACGGTCGTCCCCGCATTCGCGGTGGCGACGACGCCCGATACGGTGATTGTGCCGCTCAAGCCAGCGACGCCGATCAGCAAAGACCTCCGCGTGACGGTGACCAACCACGCCAAGGGCGTGGCGACCGCCGACGTGATGCTGGAGATTCCGCAGGGCTGGCGCGCGACGCCGCCCACCCAGCCGGTGGCATTCACGCGTGAAGACGAGTCGGCGACGGTTCGCTTTACCCTGCAGCCGCCTGCCGCCGGCGTGCTCGCATCGGCGGCCATGAAACCGGGTGGCAACCAGTTCAAGGTCAACGCGGTCGTTAAGAGCGGCACCGGGACCTTCAACCAGGGCTACCAGATCGTGGAGTATCCGCACACCACGCGGCGTCATGTGCTGAGCGCGCCGCGCATGACGGTGAAGGCGCTCGACGTCAACGTGAAGCCCAACGTGAGCCTCGGCTACGTGATGGGCGTCGGCGACGAAGTGCCGGCCGCGCTGATCCAGTTGGGCGTCAAGCTCACGCTGATCAACGCCGAAGAACTGGCGTGGGGCGACTTGAGCCACTACGACGTGATCATGACCGGCGTACGCGCGTATGAGCGCCGCGTTGATCTGCGCGCCAACAACCAGCGGCTGCTCGACTATGCCAAGGCCGGCGGCACGGTGATCGTGCAGTACAACAAGTTCGAGTTCAACGACGCGCAGTACGGTCCGTTTGCCGCGAAGGTCGGCCGCGAGCGGGTGACCGACGAAAATGCCGAGATGAAGTTGCTGCAGCCGCAGCATCCCATCTTCAACACCCCCAACGCCATCGGCCGTGCCGACTGGGCGGACTGGGTGCAGGAACGTGGCCTGTATTTCCTTGATGAGGCGGGTCGCGATCCGCAGTATCAGGACCTGATCGAGTTCACCGAGCCTTTTCCCTACAACAAGGGTGTCAAGCGCGGCGCGCTGGTTGAGGCCAAGGTGGGTGAGGGCCGCTGGATCTACGTCGGTCTCGGCTTGTGGCGCCAGCTGCCCGCAGGCACGGATGGTGCATTCCGGTTGCTGGCGAATTTGATAAGTTTGCCTGCACCGCGCTAAACCTTTTGCCGCCCCGAGGAATCTAACTCCCAGGTGCTTGATATTGCACACCAAGCGCGGGCAACGACGATTCTGGACCGCCAGGTCTTGTGTACATAAAGTAATGGTGGAGACTGTTCGAACCGAGATAGGGTATTAAGTCAGATGCTTGAACACATCCTGCGGCGAATGGGGTTTGGTGCGAGTCCGGCAGACCTGATTTCCTGGGCGGGCGTCTCGACCGATACTGTAATCGACCGGTTGCTCAACTACGAGTCGGCGTCGACCGACCACGACTCGAAGATCGGCAACGCGGCGTACATCGGCATCACGACGGCGTCGGGCTCGCCCTTCTCCCCCAACACCCTGATCAACGATGCGCGCCAGCGCTGGTTGTTCCGGATGATCCACTCCCAGCGTCCGCTTGAAGAGAAGATGGCGCTTTTTTGGCACAACCACTTCGCCACTGCCTACTCGAAGCTCGCTGGCGCGGTGGGCCAGGAGCGTGCCACGCGGTTGATGGACAACGACCCGCAGAGTCTCGACGGCAGTCCCGCCGGACAAATTCAGGTGCTGCGCCAATTTGCCACGGGCAGTTTCCCCGGCATGCTGCTAGCGATGGCCAAGCACCCGGCGATGATCTACTGGCTCGATATGCAGCTGAACACGCGCACCCGGCCACAGGAAAACTTCGGCCGCGAAATCATGGAGTTGTTCAGCCTCGGCATTGGCCACTACACCGAGGCCGATGTCTACGCCGCGGCGCGCGTGTTCACCGGCTACAACTGGCAGCTGGAGGGCGATCGCACCAGCAACGTCAACAGCTACTACACGTTCCTCTACCGCGCGACCGACCACGACACCGCCGCCAAGACGTTCACCTTTGCCATTTACCCCGACGGCGGCAAGACCATTCCGGCCCGCGCCTCGTCGGCCGGTGAGCAGGATGCGGTGGACCTGATTCTCGCGCTGGCTCGCCATCCGGCAACGGCCCATCGGCTGGCGGATCGGCTCTACAAGTTCTTCGTCAACGAGACGGCCGCGCCCGACCAGGCGCTCGTCACCGCCCTCGCCAACTCGTTCATGGGCAACAACTACAACATCAAGTCGATGCTGCGCACGTTGTTCCAGTCGTCGCAGTTCCGCAACCCCGCCAACTTCCACCAGCGTTATTCGTGGCCGGTCGAGTACGTGACGCGGGCGATCAAGGCAACCGGCTGGAGCGGCTTCTCGGTCAACAACGCCATGACGCCGCTCACCAACATGGGCCAGCAGCTGTACGAGCCGCCCGACGTGAACGGCTGGGCAACCGGGCCCGACTGGATTTCCACTTCATCGATGCTGTCGCGCATGAACTTCTCGGCCGCGCTCGCGCAGAACCAGCGCTTCAACCTGGCGCGCGATGCCCAGCCGTATCGCGGTTCACCTGAACGCGTCCTCGAGTACATGCTCGCGCGCTTCACGACCATGGGCTTCACTTCAGCCAGCACCAAGGCGATGACCGATTACCTGCGAGCCACCAACTGGACTGGCACGGATGCGCAGTTGCAGGCGCGAATTCCAGGTCTGACCCGCTTGATCATGGGATCCGGCGAGTATCAGTTCAATTAGGGGCCGCCATGTCATTTTCACGACGACAGTTTGTCAAGGGCGGCGTCACCGCGTTCACCTTCGGATTTGCCGCGCCGCAGGCGATTTGCGATATCGCCTTCGCGCAAGGCGCCGCGGCGCGCAACATCGTCGTGGTCTATCTCAGTGGCGGCAACGACTCGCTGAGCACCATCGTTCCATATCGCGATCCCAACTACACGGCGCGACGGCCGACCATTGCGATTCCCGCCTCGAACATCTTACAGATCGGGACCGACTCGTCGGGTGTCGAGCTCGGCCTGCATCCGCGCCTGACCGGCCTCAAGTCAATTTTCGATGCCGGCCGCCTTGCGATCATCCAGCGCACCGGCTATGCCAACCAGAGCCGCTCACATTTCACCGGCTTCGACATCTGGGGTACGGCGAGCGTGTTGAATACGTCTGGCACGGGCTGGCTGGGTCGTTACCTAGACATGATGCCGGCACCGGTCAAGCCGCTGGTGGCCTGGAACACGCAGCGCGAAACGCCGCGTCCGTTGATGGCCCGGCTCGTCGGCGTGCCGGCCATCACTAATCCAGCGACCTATGCCTTCTCCGGAGCCAACACCGGCACGGAAGGCACCTACGAGCGCACCGCACAGACGCGCATCTCGTCGCACATCCCGGTTGATCGTCCGCACCTCGCCTTTGTCAACTCGACGACGCTGGCGGCGCTGAGTACGCTGGATCAGGTGGCGGCCGTGGCGACCTATCGACCGGCCAACACCTATCCCAACAACGGCTTCGGCCAGGCGCTGACTGCGGTGGCCGGCGCCATGAACAAGCAGATCGGCACCAAGGTGTTCTGGGTGCAAACTGGCGGCTTCGACACGCATGCGACCCAGGGTGTCAATCAGGGCGCGTATTTCAACCTGATGGCCACGCTCGGCGACGGTCTCAAGGCATTTTACGACGACCTGAGCTCGCAGGGATTGCTGAGCAGCACGCTCGTGCTGGTCTATTCGGAGTTTGGCCGGCGCATCACCGAGAACGGCAGTTCGGGTACCGACCACGGCGCCGGTGGGAACATGATGGTGCTTGGTGGCAGCGTGCGCGGCGGCATCTACGGCACGGCCCCGAACCTGAGCCTCGACCCGGCCAATCCCACGCTCGAAAACAACGCCGGCGACGTGAAATACGAGACCGACTTCCGATCGGTCTACGCGAAGATTCTCGACAGTTGGCTGGGATCGAACTCGGTCAGCGTGCTCGGCGGTGACTACCGCACGGGCGCGCCTAACATCCTATAAGAGCCGGATCCCGTCAGGTTCACTTCGCGTATTTCGCCAACGCCTCGCGCCACGTCGCGGCCGGTGCGGGCGCGCCGCCGAGCCCGTCAAACACAATCTGACCCGTCCGGTAGGCGGTGCCGTAGAAACGTTCGTTGGCATCGCGATCCTGGCGGATGGTCGCACCGTTCAAGGTGATGCCGGCGAACAGTCCGCGCGCGCGGGAGTAGCTGAGAATCTGCGCGCGCAGCTGGATGTCGGTGGCGGCGGCGGCCTCTCGGCCGACGGGCCCGGCGGCGACACCAGCCTCGGCACCCAGCTTGAACTGGTTCTTCACCAACTGCTCGAGGCCGCGGTCGTTTTGCACGACCAGAATCAGGTCAATGGCCTGGCCGCCGATCTGCACGCCAATGCTGCCGCCGGTGATGGTGAGAAACGCCGGCGCCGACCACGTGCCGTCCTTCTTGCTGCGCACGCTCAGCACGCCGTGGCCGCGCTGGCCGCCCACCACGAACCCGCCCTTCAGCAGCGAGGGGAACACCGCAATGCCCGCGGCCTTTGCCATGATGCTCTGCGGGACCGCCTTGTCACCGGCCGCCATGATTTCCTGGAGCACCAGCACCGCATCGTTGATGCGCTTGGTTTCATCCGCAGACTGCGCGGAAAGAGTGACAATCGAGAGGGCAACAACGACCAAGGCGTTTCTCATACCAGCGTTAGACTCCGGAGCGCCGGTTCGAGTTCTCTGTATGCAAAACGGAATCCCATTTCTTCCGCTGCTACTGGCATCACGCGTTGACCGGTCAGCAGCATGCTCGACAGTTCGCCGAGCGCCATTTTCAAGACAAACTCGGGAGCGTGCAAGACAGCGGGCCGCCGCAGCACGCTGCCGAGCGTGCGCGTGAAGTCGAGGTTGGTCACCGGCGTCGGCGCGCTGGCGTTGAACGCGCCGGTCGCGCGGTCGTTACCGATCAGCCAGGTCACCATTGCCACCCAGTCGTCGAGGTGGATCCACGGCATGTACTGATTTCCGGCTCCGAGTGTGGCGCCCAGCCCCAGCTTGAACGGCAGCAGCATCTTCTTGAGCGCGCCGCCGTCGGCACCGAGCACGAGGCCCGTGCGGATGATGGCCAAGCGCGTCCTGGTGGGTGAACCCGCACGCGCCTCCTGTTCCCAGTCCACGCACAGCCGCGCGAGAAAGTCAGACCCGGCCGGTGTCCGCTCGGTCACCATCTCATCGCCGTGCCCGCCGTAGTAGCCGACGGCCGATCCGCTGATGAGCGACTTGGGTGGCCGGTCGCAGGCAGCCATGGCCCGCACGATGGTGCGGGTCGCCACCAGGCGGCTGGTGCGCAACTGCGCCTTCCGCGCCTCGCTCCAGGCGGCGCCGGCGATGTTCTCGCCGGCGAGATTAACGACGGCGTCGATGCCTTCGAGGTGAGGTACCAGCTTCTCAGGAGCATCGTCCGGGTGCCAGCCGAGGTCGCCGGTAGGACCGGTACGCGGAGCGCGGGTGAGGTTGAACACGCGGTGCCCGTCGCGCTCGAGATGTGCCCGCAGCCGGCTGCCGAGAAAACCAGACCCTCCGGCGATAACGACCGTCATCACAACTTTCAGTGTAGACCCCCTGATTTGATAAACAGTCCATAATTTCTATCAACTAACTAGTTAGTTGATGACAAGGACCGCCCCCGGCCTGACGCCCGCCCCGCAAGCCTGGCTCGACCAGTGCATCGCCAACTTCATGATCAATGCCGAAGCCCGGCCATGGTTTCCCATCATGATGCTGCACGAGATCTCCGAGGGTGCACCGCGAGCGGCATCATCGACGTCGTTCTCGTACTGGTGGTGGCAATCTCCTGGTTCGAGGTCTCCATGCGCGGCAGCATCGCGCTGCTGTTCGCGATGTGCGTGATCGACTTGATGTCGACGCTCGGACTGGGGCTGTTTGTCTCGACGGTCTCGCGTACGCAGCAGCAGGCGATGATGACGACCATCTTCTCGATCGAGAACATGCCGGCGTGGATTCAGCCGTTCACCGATCTAATTCCGCTGCGCTACTTCCCAGTGATCGCGCGAAGGCTCTTGCCTTGTTCGCCTGGGGCGCGACGGTCCTCGCCCTGGCCACCCTGAGATCATCTAAACGGCTCGGATGACCTCCCATTTAAGACTCCTGAGCTGCGCGGATGCCGGCTTCTTCATCGACAAGACTCAGCACCCACGCACCGGCGACGAAGAACCCGAGAATCGCGATGATCGCCGCGTGGCTGTTGCCGGTGAGCATCACGCTCGCGGTGAAGACGAGCGGACCGAGCACCGTGGCAAAGCGCTCGGCGACCGCAAAGAATCCGAAAAACTCCGAGGTGCGGTCGGCTGGGACCATGCGTGAGAACAGCGCGCGGCTGAGCGCCTGCGCACCGCCCTGCACGGTCGCAATCATCGCCGCCAGGATGAAGAAGTGCGTCACCGTCGTCATGAAGTACGCCAGCAGCGTGGCCAGCGCATAGACCGAGATGGCGATAAAGATGGCGCGCTTGGTGCCGATGCGCACGCCCAGGGACCCGAACAGGAACGAGCACGGGATGCCCAGAAACTGTACCATCACAAACGCCGCGATCTGTGACGTCTGCGCCACACCCACCTCCGCGCCATAGACCCCGGCCATGCGGATGATGGTCTGGATGCCGTCCTGATAGAGCAGCATGGCGATGAACAGCAGGAAAACGTTGCGATACTTCCGCACCTCTTGGAACGTCGTCGCCAGCCTGCTGAAAGCCGCGACAATGGCGATGCCGGATTGGCCGGCATGCCTGGCCCGGCCATGAGGTTCTTTCACGGTTCGGAAGATCGGCAGTGAGAACACCGCCCACCACACCGCCACTGCCAGGAACGACGCCTTGATGGCCGGCACCGTACCACTGAAGCCGAACATCGCCGGTTGCAGAATCCAGGCGAGGTTGATCAGCAGCAACAACCCGCCGCCGATGTAGCCCATGGCGTAGCCGGCCGACGAAACACGGTCGGTCTGCTCGGCCGTGGCCACGTGCGGCAGCAGCGAGTCGTAAAACACGATCGAGCCCGAAACGCCGATGTTGGCAATGAAGAACAATAGCGAGGCCAGGCCGATGTCGCCTTCGCCGATGAACACCATCGACGCGCACGCCGTCGCGCCGATGGCGATGAACACCGCAAGCAGGCGCTTCTTGGATCCGCTGTAGTCGACAAACGCACCCAGGATGGGCGCCGAGATCGCGATGGTCGCCATCGACACGGTCGTGACCAGCCCAAAGCGGGCGGTGGCCTCAGCCGGAGCCATGCCGGCGGCGGCATACGACGCATAGAAACCGGGGAAGACCGCGGTGACGACCGTGGTGAAAAATGCGGAGTTGGCCCAGTCGTACCAGGCCCAGGCGCGCTGCTCAGGCGTGACCAGGCCCACGCGGGCCATCAAACGCGCGATCATTCGCGCCCATCATAGCTGGCAAGTCTGACCTCTTTGACTCCTGTTATTTACGGGCGGCGGCTAGCTCGGGCAGGTCTTTGTCCGCGGTCGCCCACGCCTTCAGGGCCAGGTCGAACTCGCGCCGCCCGGTCGAGGGGTTGCCGGCGTTGTGCGCCACCAGGGCCAGGGCGTAGTGGGTGCCGAAATAGGCCGGGTCGTGCTCGGCCATCAACTGCGCCATTCGCCCCGCCAGCTCCCAATCGCCCACGGTCCTCGCCGAACTGGCCATCGCCTCGAGCCTGAACAGCGACTGGCTCCAGGCGTCAGGCCCCGGTAGTGACCGCCATTTGTGCGCCGCGCTCAACATCATCTTGCGACCCTGTTCCCGTTGCGCCGTTCGCAGGCGGAACTCGCCCTGCAACGCCTCGAGGCCGATGAACACCAGGTCCTGCCCGCCCGGAGAACTCTTCAACGCACGCAAGGCGGCATTCGAAGCCGTGCCGGCGTCGGCGACGCGATTCATGGCGAGCAGGGCGAATCCGGTCTCCACATGGCCGGCTGCCTGCACCAGTGGATTCGGGTGCGCGCTCAGCACCTTTGCGGCTTCAAGCGCTTCGGCGGGGCGACTACGCGCCAGCAAGTACGCCGGCCACTCGCGCTTGTTCACCATCTGCACCAGCAGGTTCGACGGCAATCCGAACGACTGCTTCAGCAATGGCTCGGCTTTTTTCATCTGGCCGAGATACTGATACGTCGCGGCCAGCAGGTCGAGATTGTGCTGATGGTGCCAATCCAGGTCGGCGCCTATCTTCTCGCGCGCGAAGTACGCACGCTGCAGTTTGTCGGCCACCCCGAACTGCGTGGCTGCCTCGACCGGCCGTCCCGCCCGGCGCAATTCGTGGCCATGCATATGGATCGCGTGTGGCACCTCCGGCGCCTGCGCGGCATACGCAGCGGCGTTGGCAAGCGCCTCGTTCACCCGCCCGCTGTTCTCGTAGGCGTGCGCCAGGTAATGCCGCGCGCCCATGTGGTTGGGCGACGCCTTGAGCGCACGCTCGAAAAACGGGATCGATGCGAGCACCGACCCTTGGCCGCGATCGGCGGGATCAGGCGACTCCGCCAGCCCTCGCTTCAGGATCAGCTCGATATCGTCCGGGAAGGCCACAAGTGCCGTATCGAGCGCCTTGCGATAGGTGGTGAGCTTGATGGGATCGCCGGGCGCTTCTTCAGCGGCCATCTGCGACGCTCGCGCCTCGATGTGGTGACGTTCATGAGGCGTCACCTTCGCGGCCATAGCTCTTGCCAACCCGATCGCCTGGCGTGCCTCGGCGGGTTTGTTCACCTCACTGTAGGCGTAGCTGAGGCCGACCTGCGCCAGCGCGAGCCCGGGATCGCTGCGCAGCGCCTGATTGAACGAACGCGCCGCTTCAATCCATACATAGGAGTGCAGGTAGGCGAGCCCTTGATCGTAGAAGCCCTGTGCGTCGGCAGACTTCGTGCCGGCGGCGTCGCGGGCGCGTCCGATGCCGGCGCGAAGGGTCACCGGACGTTCCAGCAACGCCTGTGGCACGACGGGAACGACATGGCCCGCGTGCTGGGAAGCCAGACGTGTGAAGTGGGAACCGAGAAGGAGGACGGTACAAACAAAGAGCGGGAAGCCCTGGATGATGCCCTTGGACTTCCCGCTTTTCACGTCGTCGATTCTAAGCTTGCTCAGCCGTCTGTGTCTAATCTGCGGCTGTCTTCTTTCTGTGGCCTAGAAGCTGATGTTCGCCCCGAACTTGAAGAAGCGATGCTGCAGCGCGTTGGTCGGGCGCAGCCACTGGGCAGCCGTAACCGAGGTCGAATACGCCGTATTCACGGTGTACGGCCAGCTGCTGTTCAAGACGTTGTAGAGGTCGAAGTCCACGCGCAGCCTCGCCTTGCCTGGCATGTCGAAGCGCTTGGCGAGGCGAAGGTCCACCTGGTTCAGGTTGTGCTTGCCGTAGTCTTTGCCCTCGCTGATCAGCTGGACCGTCCGTGACGCGACACCCGTCCAGTTGCGGCCGATCTGTTGGGTGGCGACGGCGTTGGTCACCGCCCACGAGGCCAGTACGCTCGGACCGGCGCCGCCGGTCTGAATGCCCCGCGTGAACTGGTAGGTGCCAGCGAGCTGGACGTTCCAGGGCAGCGTGTACGAGCCCGACATTTTCGCATCTGGCCGATACCCGTATTCCCGGTGGCAGCCCGTGGTGCCATCCGCGTAGACCTCGGAGCTGCCCGCCGCAAGAGCGTCAACGCCCGCCGCCAGCGTGTTGCAGTTGTCGAAGGTCCGAGCCGTGGCGGCGATGCCAGCCTTGAAGAAGGCGCCGTTGCGGAAGCGGCTTTCGAGGTTCACGTCGAAGCCCTGATACAGGTTGGTCTCGCCGCCGAAATCCTCGGAGAAGCGAATCAGGCTTCTCGCTGGCAGGTTCTGAGCAAACACCGCGGGTTTCAGGTCCATCACCCCGCACACCTTGTAACCGCCGCCACCCGGCAGGTCGGGGTCGGACGGCGCGGTGATGCAGTACGAGTCGTAGCTGCTGGCGTCATAGCGAAGGTCGTCGGTGATGGTCTGGTTGCCGAACGTCCGGCGATAGTAGCCGCCGTTCACCGAGATGCGGTCCGCCAGCTGGTGCTGCATGGCGATGGTGAACTCGTTATTGTAGCCGCGCTTGCCCCATCCGTTCAAGAGAGCGGGATCGTACTGAACGGTTGGCACCGTCAGTTTGCCGAACGTCGGCGTCGACGCCGACGCGGCCAGTTCGTTGAACTGGATGTTGCCGGAGGCATCGAGGGGAAGGCCGTTGCCGTCCAGATCGGTCCACGGCCTGGTGTCGGCCGCGGTCAGCGCACCGATCGGGTTCACCTGGTTGGCAAAGGCAATCGCCTGGCCCGCGACGTAGCGCGCATAGCTGGCCTTGAGGGCAGTGCGGCCGTCGCCAAACACGTCCATGGCAAAGCCGACACGCGGCGAGAGGTCTTTCCAGTTCTGCACCTTGCCCGTGCACAGGTCGCCCGGGTCGACCTGGCCGTCAGAGCACTCGCCGAACGTGGCGGCGGCGCCGTGCCGGCTCGCGAGCACTGAACTCTCGCGGGTCTCGCCGATGAACTGGTCGAAGCGCAGGCCCAGGTTCAGCGTGACGCGACCGAGCGACCAGCGGTCCTGGGCGTAGAGGCCGAGGTCGCGGTTGATGCCGTTGTTGCGGTCCGCCGGCAGGCGTAGCGTCGTTGAGACCGGTACGCCGGCGTTGTAGGTGATCGGCTGCATGTCACCGGTCCAGCGGGTGAGCAGCTTCCAGTCGCCGTTGCTGAGCGTCGCGCCAGCACGGAAGCTGTGATTGCCGGCCACGTACGACGCCGCACCCATGAACGTGCGGAGCACCGAGTAGTGATCCGCCGGGTTCGGCCACGCATTGGCCTGGCGGCCATTCGAGGCGTCGACCACATTGTAAACGCGCGCATTAATGATGGCCGCGTCGTCCCACACCTTATCGGGGCTGCCGGTCACGCCCTTCTGGTAGAGCTCGGTGTAGTTCTGGTTGTACATGCTGAAGCCCGCCTCGAGCAGCAGCTTGTTAGTGGCCGTTCGCGTCCACTTGGTGACGTTGACATAGCTGGTCGGTGTGACCTGGACACCGGCCGCCTCTGGCGGAATGGCCGCCTGAATGCCCCAGTGATTGCGGTACTTGCGCTGGTTGTCGAAATACAGCGAGACCTTGTCCTTGCCACTGATCTGCCACGCGATGCGGCCGGCGTTGCTCGTGATGTGGCCATCATCGATGCCCGGCTTGCTCGTGTCGGGCGCGTAGATGAACGGCGACGGGTTGGCATCGAAGTAGGCGTCGGTCTTGGTCTTTTCTGAACCCCAGTTCCTGAAGGTGTAGTTGAACCACACCTTGTTCTTCAGGATCGGGCCGCCAATGCTGGGGTTGATGTCCCAGATTTTCTGGATCACGTCAACATTGGTGAGCGTGTTGCTTTTGTTGAAGGTCGTGCTTCCGCTCAGGTTCGAACGCGAGCAGGGCAGGCCGATACCGGCCGAGCCGCAGTTGTCGGAGCCGAACGATTCGCCGGCAAAGTTGCCGATCACTGATCCCCGGAACGAGTTGCCGCCATCGCGCGGCACCATGTTGACGCGCATGCCGCCCTGGCCCACTTCGGCCGAGTCGGCGCCGGTCACGTAGCTGAACTCCTCGAAGCTCGCGTCGTTCCAGTAGACGCCGCTGTAGGCGCCCTGCGCGCACAAGTTGTTCAGGCGCAGGCCTTCGATCGTCTGCACCGTGTCGCCCGAGCCACGATACTGGAGCGGCGACTGCTGCAGGTTGCCCGAGCCGCCGACGTCGCGCGACAGCGCGCCGCCGCCGCCCTGCGCGATGGTCGTGCCGGGAATCATGATGCCGACCGCCTGGATGTTGCGGCCCGTCGGCAGTGCCTCCCGCACCTCGGCGGTCATGACCACGCGCTGCGTGATGCTCTGCGTGTCGACAAGCGGCGATTCACCCGTGACGGTGAGGGTCTCTTCGAGCGTGCCGACCTTCATATCCACGCTGATCGTGGCCGTGAAATCCGAGGTCAACTCGACGCCTTCGCGCACCACGTTGCCGAAACCCGGCAGCGAGAACGTCACGGTGTAGAGACCGGGGCGCAGTGCCAGAATCGAGTAGCTGCCCGAGCCGCTGGTAACGGTGGACCGGCTTTTCTCGATCAGCACCGGACTTGCGGCCTCGATGGTCACGCCTGGCAGCACGCCGCCCGAGGCGTCCTTGACCGTGCCGGAAATGGTGCTGGTTTGCGCCGATACCATGACCGGCGTGAAGAGAAGACAAAGAACAGCAAGAATCTTAACCGTGAGCAAACGCATCACAAGCCCTCCGCGAAGTTGCAATTCCCAAACCCGACAATCGCATGAGTGAGCACTATTTCTTGGTCGCCGTAAAGGTGCCGGACACCATGCCGCCGATGTCGAGCTTGCCCTTCATGGTGTGCTTCTCGACCGTGCCGTCATAGGTCACCGGCGCCTGCTGGCCCTGGACGTCGAGCGTGAAGGTGAAGTGAATGGCATTGCCCTTGACGGTGCCCGTCAGGTCGGCGGCGCCCAACTGGCCGGCGTACTTGCCGGTGAGCTTCTCGCCATCCTGCTTGAAGGTCAGGACGGGATTGCCGGCGCCCTGGTCGGTGGTGACCGTGAACGCCCACTCACCGGTGACGCTGGTGGCCTGCGCCAGGGCCTGTGCAGAAATGAGCAGGGCCAGCACGAATACGAGGCCAGCAGTTTTAAGAATCAACTTCATCTGTAAACCCTCCCTCTGGACACCGGATGCTAACCCAAAATTGCGTTACAGGAAGTTACAAATACCAAGGGTGCCAAGGTGCCAAGGGTGCCAAAGGTGCTAGCATTCGCAACTCGAGGCCCATCCATGCGCCGAGTTTCTGTTCTTGTCGTGTTCGCGTTCGTCGTTGCCAGCACCGTTGGCACCTTTGGCACCCCTGGCACCCAAGCAAGTGCCAACGTCGAGTGGACCCACTACGGTGGCAACGCAGCTTCCCAGAAGTACTCCCCGCTCGACCAGATCAACCAGGATACCGTCGGCAAGCTGAAGATTGCCTGGCGCTGGACCTCGCCCGATAACGCCGTGGTCGCGGCGAATCCCTTGTCGCGGCCGGGGATGTATCACGACACGCCCCTGATGGTGAAAGGCGTGCTCTACACCGTGACGTCGCTCGGGCAGATCGCGGCCCTCAACCCGGCCACCGGTGCCTCGCTCTGGGTGTTCGACCCAGCCAATTGGAAGTCGGGACGACCCGGCAACCTCGGGTTCGTTCATCGCGGCATCTCCTACTGGACCGACGGAACGAAGGAGCGCCTGCTGCTCGGCACGAGCGACGCCTACCTGATTTCGGTCGACGCCAAGTCCGGCGCGCTTGACACCACCTTTGGCCAGGGTGGGCGCATCGACCTGATGACGGGCCTCGCCAACGCGGTGCGCAGCACCAACTACTCGGTGACGGCGGCGCCCATCATCTGTCGCGACGTCGTCGTGGTCGGCGCCAGCATTCACGACGGCCCGACCCACAAGGAATGGCCACGCGGCGACGTCAGCGGCTTCGATGTGCGTACGGGTAAGCGGCTGTGGACGCTGCACTCGATCCCGCAGAAGGGCGAGTTCGGCAACGAGACGTGGGGCGACGATTCGTTCTCCTACTCAGGCAGCACCAACGTGTGGACCAACATGTCGGCCGACGAAGAACTCGGCTATGTCTACCTGCCGTTCGGCACGCCCACCGACGATTGGTTCGGCGGCCATCGCCCGGGCGCCAATCTGTTCGCGGAAAGCCTGGTCGCACTCGATGTCAAGACGGGCAAGCGCATGTGGCACTTCCAGGCTGTGCACCACGGCATCTGGGACTACGACCTGCCCGCGGCGCCAGTGCTGGCCGACATTCGCGTCGACGGCAAAGTCATCAAGGCCGTGGCGCAGGTCAGCAAGCAGGGCTTCACCTATGTCTTCGACCGGCGGACCGGCGTGCCAGTGTGGCCGATCGAAGAACGGCCGGTGCCGCAATCAACCGTGCCCGGTGAACGGAGTTCCCCGACGCAACCGTTCCCGACCAAGCCACCCGCGTTCGAACGGCAAGGCGTGACCGAGAGCGACCTGATCGATTTCACGCCGGAGCTGAAGCAGGCTGCGCTCGAGGCGATCAAGCCGTTCATCTACGGTCCGCTGTTTACCCCGCCGACCGAGCAAGGCACCATCGCGCTGCCGGGATGGGTGGGTGGTGCCAACTGGGCGGGCGCCGCGTTCGACCCGGAACAGGGCACGCTCTATGTGCCGTCGCTCACGAGCCCGATCGTCATCCAACTCGTGAAGCCTGACCCAACGAAGAGCAACCTGCTGTACGTGCGCGGCGGCGTGCAGGCACCACCGACCCTCGACGGGTTGCCGATCGTGAAGCCGCCGTACGGGCGCGTGACGGCCATCAATCTTAACCAGGGCGACACGAAGTGGGTGGCGCCGGTGGGCGACGGCCCGCGTAACCATCCGCTGTTGAAGGACCTGAACCTGCCGGCGCTGGGCGCGGCGCTGCGCAACGCACCGATGGTGACCAAGAGCCTGCTGTTCATCGCCACCGGCCAGGGCAATCTGGGCGGCGGCCGCGCACTGCCAGTCGGTGGCCGGCCATTGAGCACCGGCCTGCCCCCAGAGCCGGTCAAGCTGCGGGCCTTCGACAAGGCCACCGGCGCCCTGCTGTGGGAATTCGTGCCGCCGTCGCAACCTCTCGCCTCGCCGATGACGTACTCTTATCAGGGCGTGCAGTATCTGGTGATGGCCGCCGGCAGCGGCCTGTCCGCGGAATTGATCGCTTTCACACTGGGATCTTGATCATGAAGCGAATGTTCTTTGCCCTTCTGCTGATCCCGTCGCTGGCGGCGGCGCAGGCGCTGCCCAACATCAGCACCCTCTCCGTCATCTACAACACGCGAAAAGCGACGGTGAAGCCGGACGGGGAGCTCAAGGCGCAGATCGATGCCGTCGACAAGGAACTGGCCGCGGCCAACCGTCTTGGCAAGACCGGTGAAGCGCGGCGGCAGATTGCCAGGGGCATGGCGCTGCTGAACGGCACGGCGTGGACGCCGGCGCTCGATTTCCAGAACTCGCTCGCGCTGCGCAGTGAGCGCATCGTGGTCGACTCGACCGTCACCTACTCGCTGCGCCTCGAGCAGATCTACAGCCCGGCGATCGAGTTGACGCCGGCGCTCACCGCCAAGGTCTCGTTGCGCAAGCGAATGCTGCCCGCGCCTGGCTCGAACGTGCCGTCCCCGTCCACGCTCGTCAAGGAACTGGGTGCGTTTGACGGCCTCAGCCGCGACCTGCGCGAGTCGCCGTTTGCGATCGAACTTGACCTCGCGGGTGTGGACGATGGCGTCTACGTGATCGAAACGCAGGTCATGGATGGCGCCACCGCGATCGCGACGACGACGCTCGGCGTCGTGCTGCATCAGGGCCTCGACGCGCGGCTGCGCGCGCTCGAAACCGCCGCGCCGTCGGTTATCGCCGGCGTCCGCGCCGACGTCACGTATCCGGCTGACTACATCCGCAACGTCAATCGCGGGCGGATTGGGCTCGGCACCTTCATCGTCGGCACCGAGATCGCCACGGCCGAGGCCGTGCTGGCGGCGGCCAAGGGCGGCAAGGACCCGTTCAAGGGCCGCACCGGCGACTTCGAACGTCATTACCTGCTGGAAGGGGCGAATGAAGTGATGCCCTACCGCGTCTACGTGCCGAAGGCCTACCACCCGATGGCTGGCGCGCCGCTCGTGATCGCCTTGCACGGTCTCGGCGCGAATGAAGACTCGTTCTTCGACTCCTATTCGAAGCTGCCGCCGCAACTGGCCGAGAAGCACGGCTTTCTCCTCGCGGCACCGCTCGGCTACCGCGTCGACGGCTTCTACGGCTCCACCATGATGGGTGCCAGGGATGCGGCGTCGCGCCGCCGCATCGAGTACAGCGAGAAGGACGTGCTCGAAGTGCTGCGCCTGATGAAGGCCACCTACAAGGTGGACGAATCGCGCATCTACCTGATCGGCCACTCCATGGGCGCCATTGGCACCTGGGCGCTTGGCGCGAAGTACCCCAACGTCTGGGCGGCGCTCGTGCCGTTTTCCGGGGTCGCCTCGCCGACGCTTGCAGAACAAATGAAGGGCATTCCACAGTTCGTCGTCCATGGCGACAACGACGCCACCGTCAACGTCAGCGGCTCGCGGAACATGGTGGCCGCACTCAAGAAGGCCGGCGCCAAGGTGACCTATATTGAAGTGGCGGGCGGCAGCCATACCGATATGGTGGTGCCCAACCTGCCGCTGGCGTTCGAATTCCTGGCGGCGCAGCGAAAAGCGTCGGTCGCGGCCACGCAGCAACAGTGACCCGGCAGCGGTAAGATATCAGTATGTCCTGGAAGACACGTCTCGCCGGTGCCCTGGCGCTCGGGCTGGTTGTGGCTGGTTGGCCGTATCTGTGGCCAGAGCCGGTGTCATCGCACGGGCGCATCACGACCAGCGTGCTCTTCAATCGCGAGATCTCGCAGATCTTCCAGAAGAAATGCTTCCAGTGTCACACCGAGGCCAACGTCTCGATGTCGCTGACCACCTACAAGGACGCGCGGCCGTGGGCCGTGGCGATCAAGGAAGAGATTCTCGAGAAGAAGATGCCGCCGTGGAGTGCGGTGACTGGCTACGGCCACTTTGCCAATGACGTCAGCCTGACCGCTCGTGAGGTCAGCTTGATCACCTCGTGGGCCGATGGTGGCGCGCCGAGCGGTGTGCTGCTAGCCGACGAAGACAAGCCGGCCGTGATCATCCCGTCACTGAGCGGGTGGGAGCACGGTGAGCCAAACACCCTGGTGGCGGTGGCCGCCAGCGAGAAGGTGGCAGCCGATTCGAAGGACCGCACTGCGCGCATCGAAGTGGCGACTGGCCTCACGCAGGCGAAGTGGTTGTCGTCGCTGCAGTTGAACTTCGCCGACCGTCGCGTCGTCCGCTACGCTGCGGTCTACGAACTACGCACGGGACAGTGGCTTGGCACCTGGTCGCCCACGCATGCCGTCACCGCCATGCCAGCGGGTGTGGCCATCCAGTTGCCGGCCGGCGGCCGGGTGGCGATCGAAATCGGCTATCGTGGCACCTTCGAAGAGGCGAGTGGTGCCGGCGCACTGGGGTTGTATTTCTCAGCCGACAAGCCGGCGCAAATCGCGCCCCCGCTCGAGATCAAGGCCCCCCTGGTGACCGTGGTCGCAGGAAAGACGCGCGAGCGCGTGCGCACCGAGCTCACGTTGAAGAGCGCCACGACTGCGGCCGCACTCTGGCCGAGCCTTGGCGCGGGTGCCACTTCGGTGGAAGTCACCGCCGTCCGCCCCGACGGTGTGGTTGAGCCGCTGTTATGGTTGAAAGACTACCGGCCTGATTGGCCCTCGTCTTACGTCTTCAAGGAACCGGTCACGTTCCCGGCGGGGACCCGCCTCACGGTGACCGCGTATTATGACAACCCCGGTACCACTCCGCTGCGCGCGCAGCTGGCGTTGTCGGTGACGGCGTTTACGCCCCTCCTACGCGTCGCTACGGCACGGCAAGCGTCTCGCCCGGCCGCGTCACTCGCACCGTAAACGGAATCGTCGACAACCTGCCGTTCCGCTGATACTGCAGCCACAGGCGGTAGACGCCGGGCCTGGGGAACAGCGCGTGGAAGGTGAGATCCGGTCCGCCGCCTTCCGTGATCCCTGTGCCTTCGAGCATTTCTTCCGGATGCGCGTGCACATGCTCGGTCATGTCGTCGCTCAGCATCATCGCGTGGCCGAAGGCACCCAGGTACCGCTGCAGGTTCGTCACCGGCTCGCCGGTCGTCTCATCGGTAAAATGAATCGGGATGTCGGTTTCTTCACCGGAGATCAGCTTGGCCGGCGTCACTTGCAGGGACACCGTCACACCGTCGGCGGTCTTGGTGAACGAGGTGTCGGGCATCAACGATGGAATGGAAGCGGTGAGGTCGCCCTCGTAGCCCGCGGTCGAAAACGGCGTCACGATCAGCTGCGGTCCGCCGCCGATTGGCATGAAGTCGCTGAACAGCGCCCAGTGTCCGGCGGTGGGAATCGTGTGTTCGAGGACGAAGCTGCCGTCTTGCTGCAGCTCCGGGTGCACGTGAGACCACTGCGTCATGTCGCGGCTGACGATGAACAGGTGGAAGAGCCGGTCGTGAACCTCGGCGAAGTCCTTGACCACGGCGCCGGTGAGGGGATGCAGGGCCGCGAAGCGGAACTTGACGGCCTGACCCGGCTTCGGCGCGCGCGGCGCCATGGTGACGCGCATCACGTAGTCCGCCGTCGCCATGGGGTCGCCAGGCACCAGCGTCATGCCGCAGATGCTGCACTTGCCCGGTTCGGCCTTCACCTCGTTGGGATGCATCGGGCAGATGTATCCGCTGGTGGTCGACGGAGCATTCGGGTCGATCAACGGCCGCGCCGTGCCAGGCAACGACTCCTGAGCCGCACGGTTCGGGATTAAAGCCGGCTCCTGAGCCGAGACCACCAAGCCCAGCCCGAGCAGCAACGCGATGGCGTAACGCATACCTTTAGTCTAGCAGTGCCAGGGTGCCAATGGTGCCCTGGCACCCGTGGCACCAAGCTTGTGGCTCAATCAATGGCCAACGAGCCGGTGTAGATGGCCATACCGACGACAGCGTCGATACCCAGAGCGTCGAGCGCATCGATTTCGGCGCGGGTGGTAATGCCACCAGCAGCGGTGAGCCTGCGCTCGGTGGCCTTGGCCACGGTCGTAATGGCGGCCATATCGGTGCCCTGCATCAGACCTTCCTTGTCGATGTGGGTATAGAGAAACTCCTCGCAGTAGCCCTCGAGCAACTGCACCGCCTGCACGGCGGTCAGCGGTAGCACGGTCTTCCAGCCGTGAATGCACACGCGGCCACCGCGCGAGTCGACGGCGGCAATCAGTCGGTGCATGCCGACGGTGTCGGCCAGCGCGCGCGCGAAGTCGTGGTCGATCATCTGCGCCGGCTCGGCACCGTTGCCGGGCCGGAACAAGCCCGAGCCGGCGATCACCACCTGTGCACCAGCGGCGATCAGCTCTTCGGCGCGCCGCACGCTACGGACGCCGCCACCCACGCGGCAGGGCAACTGCGACGCAATCATGGCCACCAGCGCGTCGTTGTTGCCGCGCGACATCGCGGCATCAAGGTCGATTAGTTGGACCTTGGGGAACTTCGCAAACCTGGCGATCCAACCGTCGAGGTCATCGGAGGAAATCGCGAGTTTGTCGCCCTGCACGAGCTGGACAACCTTGCCGCCTTGCAAATCAATTGAGGGGATCAACATACGTTGGCCACCGAGGACACCGAGGACGCAGAGGAATTCATATTCTTACTGGAACTCCTACGCTGCTCAAATACTGTTTTAGTTCGCTGACGCTTTTTTCATTGAAGTGGAAAATTGACGCCGCCAGTGCTGCGTCGGCGCGGCCCTCGCGGAACACCTCGGCGAAGTGCTCGAAGGTGCCGGCGCCGCCGGAGGCGATGACCGGGATGTTGACGGCGTCCGAGACCGCGGCGGTCATCTCGCAGTCGAACCGGGCCTTCGTCGCATCGCGATAGATCGAGGTCAGCTGGATCTCGCCGGCGCCGCGATCGGTGGCCTCGCGCGCCCATTCGACCGCATCGCGCAGTGTCGCTGACTGGCCGCTGCGGGCAAACACGTTGTAAGGTCCCCCTTTACGGGGGGCCGTGGTCGCGGGGCCTCGCTTGGCATCAATCGCCACGATCACGGCCTGGCTTCCGTAGCGTTTCGCCAGCGTCGTAATCAGCTCGGGTGTTCGCAGTGCCGCGGTGTTAAGACTCACCTTGTCGGCGCCGGCCCCGATCGCGGCTTCAGCGTCGGCTTCGCTGTGAATGCCGCCGCCAACCGTGAGCGGCAGGAAGATCTCGTGCGCGACCGCGGCAATGGTGTGGGCACGTGCCTGCCGGGACTCGACTGTTGCGGTCACGTCGAGAATCACAATCTCGTCTATGCCTTCGACGTTGTAGCGGCGCGCGAGGGCCGCGGGCTCACCGGCGTCACGCAACCCTTCGAAGTTCACGCCTTTCACGACTTTGCCGTCGCGGACGTCGAGGCAGGCGATGATGCGCTTGCTCAGCAAGTTCGCAACCAGTTACTGAGCATTTGCAGGCCTGCCGGCCCGGATTTTTCTGGATGGAACTGCATGGCGGCCACGTTGTCGCGCTCGACCGCGGCGCAGAACGGCGCGCCGTACTCGCAAATTGCCGCCGTGTCGTCGGTCACCGGTGCGGCGTAGGAGTGTGTGAAATACACCTGCGTCCCCGCCGTGATCCCGGCCATCAACTTGCTTGAACGCGGCATCGTGAGGCTGTTCCAGCCAACATGTGGCACTTTCTGCCGTGCGTTTACGGGAAACGTAAAAATGAAGCAGGTTCCTTTAAACACCGCGAGTCCCTCAGTGTGGGGGGCCTCGGCGCTGCCTTCGAACAACCACTGCAAGCCGACGCAGATGCCGAGCAGCGGCGTGCCGTCGGCGACCGCAGTTTTGATCGCGGTTCGCCACTCGTCCGTCAGGCCGCGCGTGGCGTCGAAGTGGCCGACGCCGGGCACGATGATGCCGTCGGCGTGGCCGAGTTCGCCGGGGACGATCGGCGTCCAGACGCTGGCGCCGATGGCGGCCAGCGCTTTGCGCACCGACGTCAGGTTGCCGGCGCCGTAGTCGATGAGCGCGATCACAGCAGGCCCTTGGTGCTGGGTAGGCTGCGGGCCATCTGTTTGTCTTTTGCGCACGCCACGCGCAGCGCGCGAGCGAACGCCTTGAAGCACGCTTCGATCTTGTGGTGGTTTGATCGGCCGTACATCACCTTCAGGTGCACGTTGGCGCGGGCGGCCATGGCGAAGCCATCAAAAAAGTCGTACACCAGCTCCGTCTGCAGGTCGCCGACCACGCGCACGTTGACCTTGGTGTCGATCACGCAGTGCGGGCGGCCGCTGAGATCGATCGCCGCGACCGCGAGGGTCTCGTCCATCGGCATCACGAAGTAGCCGGCGCGATTGATGCCGCGCTTGTTGCCGATCGCGGCCAGCACCGCCTCACCGAGCGCGATCCCCGCGTCCTCCACAGTGTGGTGTTGATCGACATCCAAATCACCAGTGGCCTTGACCTTCAGATCAAACCCGCCGTGCCGGGCCACGAGGTCCAGCATGTGGTCGAGAAAGCGGATGCCGGTGCTGTTCTCGTACTTGCCCTTGCCGTCGAGCGACAGCGTGACCTTGATCTGCGTCTCGGCCGTCCGCCGATCGATCATGGCGAGCCTGCCTCGCCGTAGCTTTAGCGGAGGCGGGCGCATAGGGCCTCCAGGGTCTCGACGGCGTGACGGGTGTGCTCGACCACGCCGGCGGTGAGCCGGAAGCAGTTGGGACAAGACGGGTCCCTGGTTCGGTCGCGCACGAATACCCCGTTCGCGATCATGCCGTCGATTAACTCGCGCGCGCGGTCGCCGCCATCGATCAACACGAAGTTCGCGCCGCTCTTCCAATAACGCAGCCCGGCCCGTTCGCAGGCAGCGTAGACAAGTTCTTTTGATTCCCTCGCCTGTGCGACATACCAGGCCCGGAACGCCGTGTCGGCAATGGCCGCACGCAGGGCCGCGACGGCCACGACGTTCAGGTTGAACAGGGGCATGGCGCGACGAATCGGCGCGAGAATCGCCGGCGAGGCAATCATTACCCCGACGCGGATGCCGGCCAGGCCGAATGCCTTCGAGAACGTCCGACCGACGATCACGTTGGGGTATTCGGCGGCTTCCTTCAGGAAATTCTCGCCGAGGAAGTCGTGGTACGCCTCGTCCACGAACACCAGCGCGTGTCCAGCCTCGCGGGCGACACGGCCAATGACCTGCTGCGGAATGGGCTGGCCGCTCGGATTGTTCGGGTTATTGACGTAGACGATCCGGGTGTTGGGCGTGATGGCCTTGAGCACGCCCTCAATCGGGAAAGCGTAGTCAGGACCGGCAGCCACCGACACGACCCGTGCACCCATGGCGTGCGCGGTGCTCAGGTACGGCTCGAACGCCGGCTGCGCGACCAGGATCTCCGGTGTCCCCGACAGTGCCGTCGGGGGTGCTCCGAGGTCCACCAGCGCGTCTGGTGTGCGATGACCAAGGTAGCCAATCGACGCGAGCAGGATGCCCTCGTCCAGGCCGTTGGTGAGCACGATGCGATCGGGATCGACGCCAAGATACGCGGCGGTCTCGACAATCGCCTCGCGGAAGTCGGGATAAAGGGCGAGCCGCTGCCCATCGAACGCCCGCACCGCCTCGACCACCTTCGGGGAGCAGCCGCCGGTGTTCTCGTTGAGGTGAAGGCGAAGGCCGGGGCCGAGGTCGGGAACGCCTTGAATGGTGGTCATTGTCGTTTTCTCACTTCAATTGAACGGGCGTGGCCCTCGAGGCCCTCGGCTCTGGCCAATGTCGTGACGGTGTCGGCGATTCGCCTCAGGCCTTGCTTCGTCATCCGCTGCACCGACACCAGCTTCACGAAGTCGGCGGCGTTCAGCCCGCCGCGATAGCGGGCCGCGCCGGCCGTTGGCAGCACATGATTGGAGCCAATGGCGTAGTCGCCGGCCACTTGCGCGGTCCATTCGCCGACGAACACCGCTCCAGCATTCCAGACGCGCTTCGCCAGGGCCTCGGTTCCCACCACCAAGTGTTCGGACGCCGCTTCGTTCGCGAGGTCGATCGCTTCGCTCATGGTGCGGCAGATGATGATGCCGCCGTGTCGCTCAAGCGACTGCAGCGCCGGACCGGTGTCGGGCATTTGCGCCGCCACTTCGTCCGCGACCTGTTCAGCCAGGCGTCGGTTCGCGGTGATGAACACTGCCCGCGCATCGGGATCGTGCTCCGCCTGCGCAATCAGGTCGGCCGCAATCGCCGCCGCCGGACCGGTCGCGGTCACAATCAGGATTTCCGTTGGGCCGGCGTAGAAGTCGATGCCGCAATCGATAGAGACGATCGATTTGGCCGCCGAGACCCAGCGATTGCCTGGGCCGACAATCTTGTCGACGCGCGGAACCGTCCTGGTGCCGTATGCCATGGCGGCAATCGCGTGGGTACCGCCCACCTGGAACAGCCGATCGACGCCGGCTTCGATCGCCGCCGCGAACACCGCGGCGTCGGGCCGCGGGCAGGCGACCATCACCTCCGGCACCCCGGCCGCGCGCGCGGGTATCGCCGTCATCAACAAAGACGACGGCAGGGGATACCGCCCGGCCGGCACGTAACAGCCGACCCGCGCGAGCGGAATTACCCGTTGCTCGACGCTGATCCCGGCGCCCACGCTCCGGCGCCAGCCTTTCGGCACCTGTGCCTTGGCGACCGCGCGAATGTTCATCGCCGCCCGCTTGATTGCGGCTCGCACGGTCGGCGCCAGCGTCTTTGCCTTGGCGACCCACTCGGCCCGTGGGACTTCGATGCCGCCCTTCAGGCGGTCCAGTTCGCGCGCGTAGCTGAGCAGCGCCGCATCGCCACCCTTGCGGACCCGCTCGACGATCACCGAGGCACGCGTCTCGATGTCGCGATCACGGATGCGCGTCGCCGACAGCAGTGCCTCGACGACGCGACGGTTGGTCGAATCAACGAGTCTCATAGGACGATTTTGTTCAGCGGATACTCGACAATGCCCTGGCCACCGGCGGCCTTCAAACGCGGAATCAGGTCGCGCGCGACCTTCTCTTCGAGAATCGTGTTGATGGCGACCCACTCGGGGTCGCTCAGCGACGACACGGTCGGCCGCTGCAGTGCGGGCAGCAGAGCGATGAGCGTCTCGAGCTCGGTCCGCTTCGCGTTAAGCATCAGGCCGACGCGGCCTTGGGCGTCAATCGCCGCCCGCAACAGCAGCGCCAGGTTCTCGATTTTGGTCTTCTTCCAGCCCTCGGCCATGGCCGACTGGTTAGCGATCAGCTGGGTGTTGGATTCCATGATGGTCTCGAGAATGCGCAGGCGATTAACCCGCAGCGTCGAACCGGTTTCGGTCGCTTCGACGATGGCGTCGGCGAGCACCGGCGGCTTGACTTCGGTAGCGCCCCACGAGAACTCGACGTCGACGTCCATACCCTTGGTCGTGAAATAGTGCTTGGTGACCCGCACCAGTTCGGTGGCGATGCGCTTGCCGTTGAGATCGGCAACGGTCTTGAACGGCGAGTCTTCGGGGGCGGCTAGCACCCACTTGACCTTGCCGAAGCTCTGCTTGGCGTAGATCAGGTCGCAAACCCGCGCGAGCGGAGTCTGCCCGGGATGGCCGATCTCGTGTTCGGCAATCCAGTCCTGGCCGGTGAGGCCGGCGTCGAGCACGCCGTCCGCCACATACCGCGCCATTTCTTGCGCGCGGATCAGCATGCACTCGATCTCCACATCGTCGATCGACGGAAAATAGGATCGCGAATCGACGCGCATCTGGTAGCCCGCGCGCTGGAACAGTTGGAGCGTGGCATCCTGCAGCGAGCCCTTCGGAATACCCAGTTTCAGTTTCATTTCGTCCCCGTCACTTCCTCGTAAAAACACGACCGCTCGCCTGTGTGGCAGACGTTGCCGTCGCCTTCGCGCGCGACTTTGATCAGCACGGTGTCTTGATCGCAATCCACGAACATCTGCCGCACCGCCAGCCGGTTGCCCGACGTCTCGCCCTTCATCCACAGCTTGTTGCGCGTGCGGCTGAAGAAGGTTACGTAGCCGCTCTCTTGCGTCAGTTGCCAGGCCTCGTTGTTCATGAAGCCCACCATCAACACCTCGTTGCTGGTGTCATCCTGCACGACCGCCGGTATCAAGCCGTCGAGTTTCGTAAAGTCCATAACGTCCCTGAAAAACAAAAAGCCCACCATTGCCGGCGGGCTTTTCGCGTGAAACGAATCCTGATGGATGTCGATTGGTCTCTTACGCGCAAACTCCTGCCGTGCCGTTCTGTGAACGGTGATGATGGCTACGGTGGGCGTGATGCACGACCGACATGACCTGAGGATAGTACCCTACTTTGCCTTCCGGGGCAACCGCTCCGTGCCGTGATCGGTCTGGCCCACCGAGCGCGGGCTGACATTTGTCCAGCCGATGTCCTTCAGCGGCTTATCCCACTCCTCGAACTGCTTCATCGCGCCGGTGTTGCCCTGGCCCCAGATGCTGACAATGCGGCCCACAGCGCCACGCGGATGGTCCGTCTCGGCTTCAACCCCAGCGCCTGAATCACGCGCACTGCCTCGATCATCGCCGACGACCCGGTGGTGTTATCGGTGGCCCCGGTCGCGTAGGGATAGGTGTCGAAGTGGGCGCTCATGATCAACACTTCCTTAGCCAGGTCAGTGCCCGGGATCTTCGCGATGCTGTTGAACGCGTTGCCGGCCGCATCTGTCTCCCGGTGAAACCTGGTCTGGATGTTCACTGCCATGCGCACGGCCTGTCCGCGCGCCCTGAAAAATGACGATCTTGCCCTGCAGCTGGCCTTTGTACTTCGCGAGGTTGCCTTCTGTTTTCGCCTCCAAATGCACCACGTCGGCAGTCACCGCGCCGTTGGTTGACGGCGAGTTCCAGCGCGGCTGGCCGACGAGCGACGCCGTCTGCGGCGTGATCTGGTTGATTGAGAAGCGCTCAATCGTCCATCCCTGCCCGAACGGAAAGCGCTCGACGTGGATGTTCTGCAATCCTCATTCGGCGAACTTTTTCATCACCCAGTCGGCGCCATGCCGGTGGCGGAGGCGAGGAGAAGAACGGAGATCGGCAGACCCAAAACGCATGCCATGGAATCCTCAGCAAAATGCAAACGCGAAGGTCACGAAGACCACGAAATAGTTCACTTGATTGTCTTCGTGTTCAACGCATTTACTGCTGCGCGGCCGTTGTCGTTGTCGCCGGTCCACGTTTGTATTTGTCAAACCAATACCGCAGATACAACTGCGTCCGCACGAAGTTCGACGGCGTGGTCGTGGTGCCGTGCCATTCGTTGTTCATTCGCAGCATCGCGGTCGGCACCTTCAGCAGCTTCAGCGCGCTGTAGAACTGCTCGGTCTGCGGCATCGGCGTGCGCAGGTCCTGGACGCCGGTCATCAGCATGGTCGGGGTCTTGACGTTGCCAACGTAGGTGAGCGGCGAGCGGCGGAGGTGCTCCGACGGGTCTTCCCACGGCAGCTTCGCGAAGTTGTAGTACCAGCTGGCGCCGTCGGTGGTGCCCACAAAGCTCACCCAGTCAATCACCGGACAGTTGGCCGATGCGGCCGCGAAGCGATCCGTCTTGCCGACAATCCACGCGGTCAGCACGCCGCCGCCACTGCAGCCAGTAACGAACAGATTACGCTCATCCACGAAGCCCTTCTTCAGCACTTCGTCGACGCCGGCCATCAGGTCGTCGTAGTCTTTGCTCGGGTAGGCGTTGTTGATCTGGTTGCCGAACGAGGAACCGTAGCCCGTGCTGCCGCGCGGGTTGGTGTAGAGCACCACGTAGCCGTTGGCGGCCTGTTCCTGCCAGCCGTAGTTGAAGCCGACGCCGTACATGCTGTGCGGTCCGCCGTGAATGTGCAACTGCAGCGGGTATTTCTTGGTGGCGTCAAAGTCGGGCGGGGTGATGTACCAGCCCTGGACCTTCATGCCGTCCGGCGCCGTATACCACATCTCCTTGACGTCGCCGAGCTTCTTGCCGGCCAAGATGTCGTCGTTGACGTTGGTCAACTGCTTGATCTGCGTCGGCGTGGCGACATCAAACGAGACGATGTCGGCCGGCGCGTGCGGCGAGGTGAGCACACCGACAGCCTTGCCCTTCACCACGCTCGCTGTCGTCAGCATGTAGGTGCCCTTGGTCAACGGCTGCACCACGTCGCTGCGGTCGCCGGCCATCGGCAGCACGTAAAGATTCTGCGAGCCCTGGTCCTGCGCCGTGAAGTAGATGCCGGTGCCGTCCGGCTTCCACAGGACGTTCTGCGGTGAGCGATCCCATTCGCCTGACACGAGATGAGGGTTGGTGCCGTCGATGTTCATCACGTAAAGCTTGCTGTCCTGCCAGGTGTTCCTGGTCGCGTCATAGCCGGTATAGGCGACGCGCTTGCCGTCTGGCGAGACCTGCGGGTTGCCGTCGGGGCCCTTGCGGGTGGTCAGCTGCTTGATGGCGCCGGTGTCGACGGTCACCGCATAGATGTCTGATTCACGCTGCTGGTACTCGGCGTCGGCGACGCGGTTGGCGCCAAACAGGATCTGCTTGCTGTCGGGCGTCCACTCGACGCCGTTGTGGTGCCACTGACCATCGGTCAACTGGCGCGGCGTGCCGCCGCTGGCCGGCACCACGAAGATATGCCGGAACGCATCGTCATCGAAGCCGACACCGTCCGAGCGGTAGTCGAGTCGTTCGACAATGCGCGGGGCGTCGACCCACTTGGCGCCCTCGGGCGCGCGCGGCATCTTGATCGGCCAGGCGTTCTTGGCCTCGACGCTCATGACGAAGCCGAGCCGGGTGCCGTCGGGCGACCAGGCCACGGCGCTTGGCGCCTTCTCGACGTGGGTGACCTGCGAGATGGCGCCTTCGGCGTCCATGTAGCGGACGAAGATCTGCGAACCCTTCGGCTCGCCCTGGGCGGTGTAGGCAAGGCGGTCGCCGCTCGGCGACCAGCGCGCGTTGCTACCGCGGACGAGAAAGCGGCTCTTGCCGCCGTCGGCGTTCATGATCCACAGGGACGACTCACGCTTGTCGTTGACCTTGTCGGTCCAGCCGCGCGTGTAGATGATCTGCGCGCCGTCTGGCGACAACTGCGGATCGGAGACCGTCTCGAACTCCCAGTAGAGATCAAGGTTCAGCCGGTCGTTGGCCACAGAGTTGGCCGTCGTGGCGTTCTGGGCGGTGACCATGGCGGGCAACGACGCGAGGGCGAGCGCGAAAATCAGTCGACGCATTTCAACCTCCAACCGGGAATTCTAGTCCCAACGACCGCGGTGACACGGTCTCCTTGCACACCCGATTTACTTGAGCGGAATGAAGGCCAACCCGTTGTTGGCGTTCATCGGAATCACCAACTGATTGGCGCCTGAGTCGTAGCACATCGATGCCGGGTTGGGGATGTTCTGCGCGATCAACTCGGCCGGCTGGCCCGGACGAATGCGCGACACGCCGCCGTTCTGGACGCTGCTGACGTACTTCGTGCCGTCGGCCATGATCACCAGTCCGTCGTTGCCGCCCTGCACCGCCTTTTCGGTCTTCAAGACCTTGCCGTCCGGCGAGAACGTGACTACGTCAGGGTTGCCGATGTTGACGACGACGATGTTGCCCTGTGGATCCATGGCCACACCGTTTGGCGCCACCAGGGGGACGTTCTGGAAGAAGATCGACGCCGCGCCGTCTGGCGTGATCTTCCACACCTGCGCGCCCTCGCCCATGGCGGTCACCGTGCCGTAGATGTTGCCAGCGTTGTCGATCGCCACGTCGTTGAAGCCGGTCGACTTCTCGACGCGGAACTCCTTGCCCGGCAGGCCGGTGGCCATGTTGAACGTGCGAACTACCGACACCAGCGGATCCGTTGGGGTCGTGCCGCCGTCGCGATCCGCCAGGTACAGAATGCCGTTGACGATGTCGCTACCCAGTGGTTCGTTCAAGACGAGCGGCGGCGTGCTGTTGCTGCGCTGCGCACCGGGCGTCTGAATGCCGACCCAGCGGGCGGTGTGCACCGACCCATCGTGGTTGATGAATGAGATCCAGGCGTTGTTGGTCTGCACGTTCTGGCCGACGCCGCGATTCGGTACGACGATGACGCCACGCACCGGGTCGTAGGAACAGCTCTCGGCGGAATAGATCGCACCGTAGACCTTGACGTTCGACGACATGGGCGTGAACTTGCCATCGGGCGCCGGGTTGATCGGCAGGCCCAGGGGATTGCCGACAAAATACGGCTGGGGCGCGGCCGGCGTCGCCGGCTGCGGTGCTTGCGCGGCAACGGCCGCCGCCGAGGTCGAAAACACCGTGGCCAGGGTCAGGTTTTTCCAGTTCAATGTCATGGCTAAAGTCTACTCCAGCGAGTCGTGCGCCGTTGCCCGTCGAGGTCCGTGCCGACCCTAAGGCGCTCGAGGTAGCCGGTGTGCTTTCGAGTAGTCATGGTTGTGCCAGTAGGAACGGCTTTGTTTCTTTTAGAGACCACAAGAACGATATCGTTCCTTGACTGGTTGTTAGCAACGTCGCCCCTGACCAGGATACGGCGCTCGTCAAGCAGGTATCCTTGGAGCACACCATGTCCGCTGCCAACGATTCCGCTGCCTTCGTCGCCCTGGCAAACGTCACCACGGCCACGCTCACCACGGACCTGCTGAAAAAGGGCCTGCGGAATGTGTGGATCCGCGGCGCGTTCCCTCTCACCAGCAACCAACGGCGCATTGTCGGACGTGCCTTCACCGTTCGCTTCATTCCCGCCCGCGAGGACCTGGCCACGCCGGCCTCCTGGAGCTCGCCCAACTCCACCCGAGCCGCGATCGAACTGATGCCGGCCGGCTGCATCGCGGTGATCGACGCCAACGGCGTCAAGGACGCCGGCTTCTGGGGCGACATCCTGTGCGCGCGCATGGCCGTGCGAGGCGTGGCCGGACTGGTCAGCGACGGAGCCGTACGCGATCTCGCGGGCGTGCTGTCGACCGGGTTGCCGGTGTGGGCCAGCGGCACGGCGGCTCCGCCATCGGTGGCCGGCCTGACGTTCGTCGATTGGCAGCAGCCGGTCGGCTGCGGCGGCGTGGCGGTGTTCCCGGACGATGTGATCGTGGCCGATGGGGATGGCGCTGTCGTGATCCCGGCCGCGCTGTTCGAGGAGGTCGTGGCGCTGTCGGTCGAGCAGGAACGCCTCGAGGGCTGGATCATGGACGAGGTCAAGGGCGGCGCCGCGCTGCCCGGCTTGTATCCGGCAAACGCCGAAAACCAGGCGCGATACGAGGCCTCGAAACGGAAGTAAGATGCGGCGATCAATTTCCGCCAGGAGGACGCCGCGATGACCAGCCGATCGTTTATGACCTCAGCAATCGCCGTTCTTGGATTAGCCGCCAATCTCGCGGCTGATGCGGCCTGGAAGTGGACCGGCAGCCACGGCGACCAGGCCGTCGAGTTGCTCATCCTGGGCGATATCCAGGTGCATTCCCAGCGCGCCGACCCGACGACCGCCTTCAACCGGATGCGTGAGACGCTCAGGGCCGCGGACCTCGTCTATGCGAACCTTGAAGGACTACTGGTCAAGTCGGTTGGCACCACCATCGACATTCCCGACAAGCCGGAGTGGACACATCCGGGTCCTGACGGCGTGAAGGCGCTCAAGGCCGCCAACGTCGCCGTGGTTGGCGTCGCCAACAACGTCGCCTCCGGCCGCGCCAACATCCTGAAGAGCCTTGGCGTGCTCGATGCCAACGGCATCCTGCACGCCGGCGCCGGCAAGAACATCGATGAGGCTCACAAGCCAGCGATCGTCGTTCGCAAGGGTATCCGCATCGGGTTCCTGCAGTACACCGCGCGGTGGTATCAGGACAAGGACATGATCGCGACCGCCACCGAGGCCGGCGTCGCCCGGATCAAGTCGCTCGATGGCCTCACCATCGATTCAGGTGATCTCGAACGGCTCCGCAGCGACGTGAAGAAACTGCGGCCACAGGTTGACATTGTGGTTGTGTCACATCACAACCGTGACGGCTCAACACCGGTCCAGTTCGGCGACGTGAAGGGCACCAGTGCCGGCCGCGATCGCACGAAGACCGAGGCGTATCAGAAACAGTTTGCGCACGTGGCCCTCGATGCCGGTGCCGACATGGTCTTTGGCCACGGGACCCACACCGTCCAAGGCGTGGAGCTGTACGCGGGCAAGCCGATCCTGTATGCGATCGGTCACTCGAACTTCGACCAGCCCGGTTACGAGAAATCGATCGACGGTCTCGTCGCCCGCGTCGTCATTCAGGGCAAGAGCATTGTCCGCGTGTCGTTCGTGCCGGTGTCGCGCGATGCCAACAACGACGTCTTCATGCTCGATCCCAGCGAGGGCGAAGGCGCGAAGCTGTTGCAGGCCGTGAAGGATCGATCGGCGACGCCGCCCGCGCTCCGCATCGACGGACACGAGGTGGTCCTGATGGACAAGGCCGCGCGCACGTCACACAGCCAGTAGCACTGCGGAAGCGCTTGCGCGTCCCCTGCGACAGGATCTCGGCCACAATTCCGGGCGCGCCGTGGATGTGCTTGTCGGTCAGCACGTCGAGCTGGTCGCCTAAGACCACGAGCACATCCGGTCCAGGGCGTCGGGCAGCCACACGCCGGCGAGTCCCGCCTTGCGGTCGGCCTGATGCTGGATCTCGGATTGCTTCAGTTGAGTGCGCAGCTCGTCGCGACCCAGTTCGGCGAGCAGCGTCGAGCGGTCCTGGTCGCCCTTGCCGCGGCGGACGATGACCAGCCCCCTGATCGAAGTCGATGTCTTTGATTCGAAGTTCGCAGCATGCGGAGACGCGCAGGCCGCCACCATAGATGAGTGCTGCCATCAGACGAGGTATCCCCGGCATCGCGTCCAGCAGCACCAGCGTTTCGGGGATGCTCAAGACTGTCGGCAGGTAGGCCCCGCGGTTGGCTTGCACCGCCGTGGAGACACTCTCGATGTTCACGCCCAGCACCTCGCGACACAGGAACCGAATCGCGCAGAACGCCTGGTTCGGCGTGCTGGCTGCGACCCGCTGGTGCACCGCCGAAGTTAGCCTGCTGAACCCGTACAGATTGCTTAATCCAATCGACGTGACTACAATGTAGCCACATGATTGCCAAGACTCGTATTGTCCGGATCGGCAATTCTCAGGGCATCCGCATACCCAAGGGTTTACTCGAACAGGCGCAGCTGCCCGAGGAAGTCGAGCTGCAGGCCGAACATGGCCGCTTGGTCGTCCGGGCCGCTCATGGGCCGAGAGCGGGTTGGGCCGCTGCCGCCAAGGCTATGCACGCCCACGGCGACGATCAGCTCCTCGACGCCCCAACGCAAACGCGCTTCGACGCGGGAGATTGGGAGTGGCGGTAACGGGGGCGGCCATCGCGCGCGGCGAAGTCCACCTCGTCGGGCTCGATCCGACCCAAGGAAGCGAAATCAAGAAGACCCGGCCTTGCCTTATCGTGTCGCCGGACGAACTTAACCAGCACTTGCGAACCGTTATTGTTGCGCCGATGACGACTGGCGGACAGGCCTACCCGTGGCGCGTCGCGTGCCGGTTTCAAAACCGCTCGGGGTTCGTGGCGCTCGATCAACTGCGCACGGTCGATCGCGAACGCCTGGTCAAGCGACTCGGGCGTCTTTCCGCTGCTACGGCCACGGAAGTGTTCGACACATTGCAGGAAATGTTTACCGAGTGAGACACGCAGGCTAACCTTCGAATGGAGCCGACGCGCCAACTGTCCCAGGCGATCATGTCGCCTCGGCGCGCGGCTCATTCGTAGCCGTTGGGCCGACGAACACGGATTCGCAAGTGACGCAGCAAGAACACCGAATCGACATCGTCTTCTACGATCCCAGTTGGCCCGTTGCGTTCGACACCGAAGCCGAGCGGCTGTCCAAAGACTGTCGGGTGAAACATGCCGGTTGTTCTCGACGGTCAATCAGCTGCTGCTGCCATCTCCGTGGATGGCCAGATGAATCAACGACGCGGACAAATTCTTGGGATCCTGTCGCGCGTTGCGGCGTCAAGCTTGCCCGTGCTGTTCCTGATGATGCGCTTGAAAATATTCACTTTCCGAGACGACTTTAGGATCGTCGCTCCTGGAGCGCCCTGCATCCTGGCCTACCGCCGGCGCCCGATCATCACCTCGGTGGACTTGATGATCGCCACCGCCTCGTCGCCCTTCTTCAGCTTCAACTCGTGCACCGCATCGCGCGTGATCACCGCGGTCAGCACCTGGTCGCCGATGCGCAACCGCACCTGCGACAGCAGCCCGTCGCTGCGGACTTCGTCGACGAGACCGCGCAGTTGATTGCGTCCGCTGAGCGCGACCAGCACACCTCGGGCCGCTGGGGCGGCCTTGGCGGCGGTCACCCGCTTGCCGACAACCTTGCCAGCAGCTTTACCATCGGCGGCCATCTGCAGCCGCAGGACCTCCGACTCCGCGATCCGGTGATGCCCGCCATTGGTCCGTCTGGTACGCACCGAACCGTCATAGATCCACTGCTTCAACGTGGAGTAGGCCACGCCCAGTTGATCGGCGGCCGCGCGCACCGTGAGCAGCGTGCTCATTTCACATCTCGCACTTCGATCTTCGCCACTTGCCGAACCCAGCGGGCCGGACGCTGGTCGTGCGGCACCACCAGCTGCAACGGGCCGGTGTCGGGCAACAACGGGCCGTCATCGCGGCGGTCGGCCAGCAGAATGATCTGATCCGTAAAAGCGGCGTCGACTTCGGCGATCGCGTAGACCACCTGATAACCATCGAGACCACTGACGATGATGACGCGTGACAGGGCCTTGCCGCGAAGCGCTTCGCCGAGGGGCACGCCGGCCTTGGCGAGCACGTCGCGCAGGGCCACGCCTTCGAAAGTCGCTTTTCGACCATGATCGCTCGTAACGACGGTGTGGCGTGGGAAAGCGTCGAGGTTGACGCCGGTGGTCACGCCGTCGTGGCTGGTGACGCCAAGCGTACGCTGCGCAAAAGCCGGGTGGACCCAGAACAGAATGCAAAACACCGAAGCGGTCAGCCACTTCACGCGATTTCCTATCATCTCTAAAATACGTTAAATCGACAACGAAATCGCTTGGAATCATACTAAATTACATACCAGATGCCTATCATCGTCCCGGCAACCAAGTTCGTGATCGGCATGGTGGCCGGCGTGACATTGCTCGTTGCGCACAGCACGTCCGTTGCCGCGCAGCCCCCCGGTTTGGTCGTGTCGGTTGCTTCGAGCATGCACGCCGCGCTCGAAGAGATCGCCGTCCTGTATCGTGCGGCAACCGGCGTGACTGTTGCCCTCAATACCGGCAGCTCCAACACCCTGGCCCGGCAAATTGTCGAAGGCGCCCCTGCGTCGGTGTTCCTGAGTGCGGATGATCTCCAGATGGATGTGGTCGAGAAGGCCGGCCGGCTGGTCGCCGGAACGCGGACGCGCCTGCTGACCAATCAGCTGGCAATCGTGGTCCCGTCGGATGCGCCGGCCTCATTCAGCCTGGCGGCCCTGCTCGAGGGCCGCGTGACGCGCCTGGCCATGGGAAAAACTGCCACTGTGCCCGCCGGTGTGTATGGCCGTCGCTGGCTCGAACACCAAGGCGCCTGGTCGCGCCTGCAGCCGAAGGTGATTCCATTCCCGACCGTTCGCGCGGTGCTCTCGGCGGTTGAAGCCGGCCGTGTCGATGCCGGCATTGTCTACGCCACCGACGCGCGCGACTCATCGGCCCGCATCGTCGCCACGCTGTCGACGAAGGAGCATGCCTACCTGAACATCGTGCAACCGGCCGCGGTGATCGTCGGATCGGCCGAGGCCGACGGCCGGCAGTTCTTGCGGTTTCTGCAAGGTCCGGCGGCCCGCGCGGTGTTCGCGCGGCGCGGCTTTGGTCAGCCATGAGTACCGAAATCTGGGCCATCGCGCAGTTCACCGTGCTGATGGCGCTCTTGGCCACGGCGTTGACCCTGCCGCTGGCGATCGCCGCCGGCTGGGTGCTCGCCCGCCATTCGTTCCCGGGCAAGGCCCTCGTTGAGACCGTCGTATCGCTGCCGTTGGTGCTGCCGCCGGTGGCGACCGGGCTGTTGCTGCTGTGGTTGTTCGGGCGGCGCAGCCCGCTTGGGCAGGCGCTTGATGCCGTGGGCATCGAGGTCGTCTTCACCTGGAAGGCCGTCGTCATTGCCATGATGGTGGTCAGCTTCCCGTTGGTGACCCGCAGCGTGCGCTCGGGCATCGAGCAGGTGGACCGACGCTACGAGGACCTGGCCGCCACGCTCGGCGCCACGCCATTCCGCATCTTGCGCACGATCACGTTGCCACTGGCATCGCGTGGCATTGTCGCGGGCGCCATTCTCGGGTTCTCGCGCGCGCTCGGCGAGTTTGGCGCCACCATCATGGTGGCCGGTGCCATTCCCGGCCGCACGCAGACGCTGGCGGTCGGCATTTACACCTTCGTCGAGACCGGCCGCGAAGAGGCGGCGTGGGGACTGTTACTGCTGTCGGCGCTGCTCGCATTCGGTGCGATCTACGTCTCGAACCGGCTCGTCGAAATGCGCGCGTGATTGCCCTGACCATCGACGTGACCCTGCGGCAGCAGGCGTTCGAGCTGCACGTGCGCGAGACGTCTGCGGTGGAGGTGCTGGGTGTCTTCGGCCCATCAGGCAGCGGCAAGACCACGTTCCTCGAGACCATCGCCGGCATTCGCACGCCTGACACCGGCGAGATTTGCGTCGGCGACCGGGTGCTGTTCTCCGCCGCGGCTGGGATCAACCTGCCGGCGCGCGAACGGCACATCGGCTACGTGCCACAGGACGCGCTGCTGTTTCCGAACCTCGATGTGTCAGGTAACCTCAACTACGGCGTCCGCCACAGCCACCACCCGCTGGCGGGTGTGCTGCCGTTGCGGTCAACCCTGATCGAGATCCTGGACCTGGGTCCGCTGCTCGAACGCCGCGTGCAGAAGCTGTCGGGCGGCGAGAAGCAACGCGTCGCCATTGCGCGCGCGCTGATGACGCAGCCGGCGGTGCTGTTGTTGGATGAACCGCTCGCGGCTGTTGATCGCGCCAGGCGCGACCGCATCCTGCCCTACATCCTGCGCATTCGCCGCGACCTGCACGTGCCGCTCGTCTATGTGACCCACGACGAAGCCGAGCTCAACGCGATCGCTAACCGGGTGATTCATCTTGAGGCGGGCCGCGTGGTTGGCCGGTCGGCCGCACCGTAGGCGGCTATCAGGGTTCGGCCATGAAGCCGGCCGAGGCGCCCACCCAGCGCGCGCCCTTGTTGTGGTCGACGCCCATCATCTTGCCGCGGCCCATGCGAATCAGCGGGAGCACCGCGTGGTAGCGATCGCCCCCTGCCCTGAGCGCAGTTGAAGGGGCGCGGACGTACATCACGCGAATCTCCGCTTGCGTCGGTCCTTCCGGCGTGTCAATCACTGGCTCGAACTGGATGCGTTCCTGCAGAATATAGTTGCTCCGCTGATCGGCCGGGATGGCGGCAATCTGCGCATCAGTTGGCGCGAAGATGATGCCGCCGCCGGCAAACGAGAACAGCGGCTTTAGCAGATAGCGATCGCGATCCGTGGGCAGCCGATCGATCTCGTGCAGAAACCGCGTCTCGGGCACCGAGCGGTGCGTTAGCCACCGAATCGAGAACTTGCTGATCTGGAAGTACCACGACGGGTGGCCGGCCCACTCCACGTCGAGGTTGTCGCGATAGTCGAACGGCAGCGGCACGTTCTTGCGTTCCAGTTCATCGGGAATCACGCGGTTGTAGATGCGTGCGATCGGCGTCCGCACGCCGTCGCGCTGGTAGAACAGCCGGCGCCCGTCGCGCTCGATCTCGGTGGTGTCGACTGCGCGGATGCCCCACATCTGCTCGGTGACCGCGAAGTCGGGCCAGGTCTTTTGCTTGCGCGGCTCGATCTCCATCAGCACCACGTGCTTCGGATCGTGGCCGGTCAGCAGCGCCTGGCCGACCAGGTCGTGATACTCGGCCGGGCCGAGACCGCCGAGACGCCGGCCTAGCGACTCCGGCAGGCTGAAGGCCTCTCGATACGCGTCCGCCACTGCCAGTTGAAAGCCGTAGAGCGAGGCAAAAGCCTGCAGCTCGACCAGCTTCGGCTCGATCGCTCCGGAGGCGCCGCGGACAAGACCGAAATCCACCTGGAGAAACGTTGGCTGCGCTTCGGCGTGCGGTCCTTGAAACCGGGCCGGCACCGCGGCCAGCGCCGCCGCGCGCGCGGCGGGATTGTCGAGAATCTGCCCAACCAGCTCGAGGCCGGTGGCCGACAACTCGTCCATCAACGCCCGCGGAAAAAAGCACGGGGTCTCGCAGATCGGGAAACCGATGGCGCCGCCTGTGCGCTGCTCAAGCCGCGCCACCACGTCGCGATAGCGGGCCTCGGTCCACGACGAGTTGAACGACCGCCGGAGCGCTCGGATCAAAAGTGAACCTGCTTCACTTTTACCACTTTTACGGTTTACGTAGGGCTACAGCCCGGCCTGGCTCTCGGTCACCATGTACTCGACCACCTTCTTGAGGTCTTGGGTCGCGGCGAACACCGCCAGCTGCCGCTCGGCGCCATTGCCGCGCTCGAGCATGGTCTTGATGTACTCGATCTCGGTCCGGCTCCCCAGTTCGTCAACGACATCATCCACGAAGTCGAGGTACTCGAGCATCAGCTCGCGGGCCGGCACTTCGACCTCGCGGCCGAAGTCGATCAGCTTGCCTTCCAGGACGTAGCGGGCGGCGCGCCACTTGTTCTCCATGATCAGGGCGCGGCTGTACATGCGAAAGCCCTGGTTGCGTGAATGCAGCTTGTAGAGCTTCGCCATGGTGGCCTGGATCAACGCCGCCAGCGCCAGCGTTTCGTCGACGCGCGTAGTCAGCCCAGCTCGAGAACGTATCGGGGATGTTGGTGCGCGGGAACTTGTCGAACACCTTGCAGCGATATGACTTGAGGCCGGTGTTGAGGCCGATCCAGAACGGCGAGTTGGCCGACAGCGCCAGCAGGTGCAGCAGGAAGTAGCGCACCTGGTTCATCAGGTGAATCGCGACCTCGCGATCTTCGACGCCGACATGCACGTGTAACCCGAAGATCAGGTTCGAGCGCGCCACCAACTGCATGTCTTCAACGACCTGGCGGTAGCGTTCGTCTGGGTAAATGTCCTGCACCCGCCAGTCGGCGAACGGATGCGTGGCGCCGACGCACAGCAACAGGCCGTTTTCCTGCGCCAGCTTGATCATGGCGCGGCGCAAGTTGACGATGTCGGCGCGCGCTTCTTACATGTTGCGACAGACGCCAGTGCCGACCTCAACCACCGACTGGTGCATCTCGGCCTTGATCCGCTCGTCGAGCTGTCGCTTGCCCTTAGCGATGATCTCGGCGTTGATATGCGAGCGCAGGTCGTAACTGACCGGATCGATGGTCTGGTATTCCTCTTCGATGCCGATAGAAAAAGATGGCTTCATTGCCAGCAGGGCAGCACTTTAGTGCTGCCTAACCGTTCAGAAAAGCATCCCACCGGTAGTTCGGCGGAGGTGCGGGCTCAGTCGCCTGCTTCACGGCCAGGCCGGCCACCGCGTTCACGATCCAGTCGAAGTTGGCCTGGCCGACCGAGTGCAGGTCGGCGTCGGGCGCCGGGTTCATGAAGTCGATGGCGTACGGCACGCCGTCTTCGACCGCAAACTCGACCGTGTTGAGGTCGTAGCCGAGCGCCTGACACAGCGTGCGGGCATCGCGCTCGACGCGTGCCAGCAGGTCCTTTGGATACGCCGGCGGGTTCATCACGTAGCGCTCGTGGAATGGCGCGCGCGGGTCGTAAGGCATGATGTGCACCTGTTCCTGCCCGACCACGTAGCAGCGGAAGTATTCCTTGAACTCGACCCCGCGCTGCAACGTCATGCACAGCGTCTTGGTCTGGTCGTAGGCGGTGAAGAATTCCTCGCGGTTGTTGATCTTGTAGACGTCGCGCCAGCCGCCGCCGTCGAACGGCTTGAGAAAGGCGGGGAAGCCGACGTACTTGAAGATGGCATCCCAATCGAGCGGGTATTTCAAGTTCCGCATCGACCGCTCAGTGGTGCCGGTCGGATGTTCCTTGTGCGGTAGCAGGACGGTCGGCGGAATCGCCACGCCGAGCTTGGTGGCCAGCGCGTAGTTGAAGAACTTGTCGTCGGCGCTCCACCAGAACGGGTTGTTGATGATCCGGGTGCCGCAGAGCGCAGCGTTCTTCAGATAGGCGCGGTAGTACGGGATGTCGTGCGAGATGCGATCGACGATCACATCGTAGCCGGCCGGTTCGGCCATGCGCACGTCGGCGATTTGCACGAAGTCGGCCGAGACTCCCGGCACGTTCAAGGCGGTGATGCGCTCGACGAGCGCGCCAGGGAACGTGTTCTCCATTCCGAACAAAACGCCGATTTTTTTCATAGGAGTTCCGGAATCTTATGGCAAATAGGCCTGCGCCATCGGCCGCCAGTATGTCCAGTCGTGCTTGGAGTGGTTCCACACATGCAGGGCGTGAGGAATACCCCTGGCGCTCATCAACGCGGAGAATCGCTCGTTGGGAGCCCGGCAAATATCCTGGTCGCCGGTGACGATCACCCATTTGTTGCGACGGAACTGATCGAGGTAGTACGCGTCGGACAGGCCCGGTAGGAACGATGGCGGGTTCAGGAAGTAACAGTCCTCATCGTGATATCCATCGAGAAACTGCGTGATGTCGAAGGCACCGCCCATGGTGAGGCAAGAGGTGAAAGTGTACGGATGGCGCAGTGCCATCACCATGGCGTGATACGCGCCGAGGCTGCAGCCAGTAACGCCGATGCCGTCGTAGCGGGTCAGGTGCCGGATCAATGGCCCCACCTCGTTGAGGAGGTAATCCTCGTAGTGCAGGTGGCGCTCGACGCGATGCCGCGGATGGAGCCTCTTGCAATACCAGCTCTCGCTGTCGACCGACGACACGCAGAACAGGCGCAGCCGGCCGTGCTCAAGTTTGTCGGCGAGAGCACTGATCATGCCGCGGTCCTCGTACTCGAAGAACGCGCCCATGGACGAGGGGAACACCATGACCGGCGGGCCGTCGTGCCCGAAGATCAGCAGTTCCATGTCCCGATTGAGGGAGCGCGAGAACCATTTGTGATGGTCGCGGGTCATGCACCTGAAACATATACTGATCGTGCGGCCGATGCATCCTCAGAACGCCACGCTCCATAGGCACGAACGCTTCCACTCGGCCTTCCGGCCAGACGATCGCGATGTCCTGGCGTGGCTGCCCCCGGGTTACGACGCCGAGCCCGGCCGCCGTTTCCCCGTCTTGTACATGCACGATGGGCAGAACCTCTTCGACCCCGAGACCGCCTTTCAGAAGGGTGAGCACTGGCGCGTCGGCGAGACCGCGGCAGCACTCGTCGCCGCCGGCCGGCTCGACCCCCTCATCATCGTCGGCATCGACAACACCGGCGAGGAGCGCATTCACGAGTACACGCCGACCAAGGATGCGCAGTTGGGTGGCGGCCTTGCAGACGACTACGGCCGGCTGATCATCGAGGACCTGAAGCCCTTCATCGATCGCACCTACCGCACGTTGCCAGACCGGCAGCACACTGGCCTCGGCGGCTCATCGCTCGGCGGATTGGTGACCTTGCACCTGGGCTTCACTCATCCCGAGGTGTTCAGCCGCCTGGCCGTGCTGTCGCCGTCAGTGTGGTGGGATCGGCACGCCATCCTGACGACGGTGAGACAGGCGCGATCGAAACCCGCCGCGCGATTGTGGGTCGACACGGGCACCGCCGAAGGCCGCCGCGGCCTGGACGATGCGCGGCTGCTGAAGGCGGCGTTGGTGGGCGCCGGCTACGTCGATGGCGTGGACTTGTACTATGCGGAGTTCGAGGGCGCGACCCACAGCGAGGCGGCCTGGGCCGAGCGCGTGGCGCCGATGCTGACGTGGCTGTTCCCGCCAGTGTCGACCTAGCGCAGAGGCGGTATCCTGAGAGGGTGAGCCTCGGCCTCGACGCCACCACCGAGGTTGCTGCACTGGTGGTGATCCTGCCGCTGTTGCCTGGAGGGCTGTTGGGCCCGGCGCCTGGTATTCGACCCCGCGAGCTGTGGCTGCTGGTGTTGCTGTTCTCCGGCATGAGCTTTCTTGGCTTCCTAATCCCACGGTGCCCGCTGGCGCCAGACGCGATCCCAGCGCCGGCAGGGGGCTTCCGCACCTGATAAACCTCGGCGGCCTGGGCATTATGGGCGCGACTACGTCATGGCCGCGTGATCGAGGCCGTCGACCAGCGGCAGATCGCGCTCGTGAAAGCCGGGGTCGACGCCGTGGGCCTCCGAGCGCAGGCGGATCGCGCGGTAGAGAGCAAAGCGCAGCGGTCCCATCAACGTGTAGCTCGACGTCAGGTGCAGGGCGTGCTCGTTGACACCGCCGCGCGCGCGCTTTTCTCCAGCAGCACAAGTTGGCGTTGACGGTTGACGATCTCGGGATGGTGGTTGACGCCGAGCATTCGCGGGATCACGTCGGCCGGATCATCCGAGACCTCGACCATGGTGACGGCGTTGCCCGGCGTCCCGTCGTCATGGCAATCAAGGGCCAGCAGCTTCACTCCGGCCGGGGCCCTGACCCTGATCGAAGGCAAAAGCATCACGTTGCCGCCGCCAGTCTTGGCGAGGGCGCAGCTGGCAATGCCGCCTTCGGTTGGCGTGATCAAACCCGAAAGCGACAGGGCTTCCGCGACGGGAATGGTGCCAGCTGTGCTCACTCTAGTGTTTCGCGAAGACGTACTTCTTACCGTCCTTCGTGAACGCCATCACGGTGTACGGCTGCTTCATGCCACCCTGCTCCATCCCGGGCGACCCCATCGGCATGCCCGGCGCGGCGATGCCGGCGATGGCCGGCTTCTCTTTCAGCAGGCGTTTAATGTCGTCGGCCGGGACGTGGCCTTCAACGATGTAGCCGCCGATCTTCGCGGTGTGGCACGACGACAGATCGGCGGTCACGCCGGCTTGCATGCCGATGGCACGCAGTTGTGCGTCGTTGACGTTGTTGGCTTCCACCTGGAAGCCTTGCCCCTGGAGGTGTTCAATCCAGGCGCTGCAGCACCCTCAAGTCGGTGATTTGTAGACCACCGCGTTGGGGCGCGCGGACACTGGCTTGGTCTGGGCGTACGCGACCCCCAGCCCGGCCATGACCACGACCGACGCGGACAATACGAAATGGCGAATCTTCATGACTTGATGCTACTCCAATCCATCACGCGATGAGAATCACCTTCAGCGCCCACTCGCCCGTGCTGAAGACCGGCCGTGCCTTTGTGCTGGCGGTGCCAGGCCGCTGGTTCACAAATCCAGCGCAGACATTTGATTACAGGAGCGATGGAGATCGCGCCTGTAGAATTCGTCGAATGCGAGCGAGCCTGCGTCGATTGCTCTGCGTCATCGGTGTCATCTGCGGCTCTCATGCGTCTGTGTTCGCGCAGTCGACGTTCGACATCAAGACCATCGACCCCGAGACCTTTCGCGCCATTGCCTTCAAGCTGGCGGAAGGCCAGCAGCCGAAGATTGATGGCAAGCTGACCGACGAGGCATGGAGGCTGGTGCCGGCGCAGGGCAACTTCATTCAGCGCGAACCCCAGTACGGAACACCCTCGTCCGAGAAGACCGAGTTCCGCATTCTCTACGACGACAAGACGCTGTATCTCGGCGTCTGGGTCTGGGACAGCGATCCGTCCGGCATCCTGGCCAGCGAGATGAAGCGCGACGCCGGATTGAACAAGGGCGACCAGCTCAAGATCACCATCGACACCTTCCACGATCATCGCAACGCGTTTTACTTCAGCACTAACCCGCTCGGTGCCTACAAGGACGCCAACACCGTCGAGAACGGCCGCACCATCAACTACGACTGGAACGCGGTGTGGGACAACAAGACGTCGATCGACGACCAGGGCTGGTATATCGAGCTCGCGATTCCACTCAGCCAGTTGCGGTTCAAGACGACGATTGGCGAATCGCTGTGGGGCATTAACCTGTGCCGCATCCTGTTCCGTAAGAACGAGGAGTCGTACTGGGTGCCGTTTCCGCGCGAGTGGGGAGCATCGGGCTTCGCGCGGGTGTCGAACGCCGGCGTCCTGACCGGCCTCAAGGATCTGAAGTCGCGCCGCCGGATCGAGTTTGTGCCGTACGCGCTGCCGACCGCCGCGCGTGAGTACGTAACGCACACCGAGGCCGACGTGGATGCGAAGTACGGTGGCGACTTCAGGTTTGGCCTGACCAACGACCTGATTGCCGACCTCACCTATCGCACCGATTTCGCGCAAGTGGAAGCCGATCAGGAGGTCGTCAACCTCACGCGCTTCAGCCTGTTCTTTCCAGAGAAGCGGCAGTTCTTTACCGAGAGCGCCGGCATCTTTGACTTCGGCAAGGCCGTGGCGGGCCTAGGCGGCGAATCGGCTGCCAACGATCCGGGTCTGCTCGCGTTGTTCTACAGCCGCCGCATCGGTTTGGTCGATGGCCACCAGGTGCCAATCATCGGCGGTGGCCGCGTCACCGGCCGGATTGGCGACTACGCCCTCGGCGTGTTGAACATCTCGACCCAAAAAGAGGCGTTGTCCACGCGACAACTCGACAACGCCAACTTCACCGCTGTTCGCATTAAGCGCAACGTGCTGGCCAAGTCGAGCGTGGGCATGCTGGTGCTGAACAGCGCCAATGGTGTCTCTGACTTCAACCGCTCGCTTGGGTTCGATACCGGCCTCGTCCTGGGCCGGTACGTGACCTTCACCAGCCTGTTCGCCAAGACGTTCTCACCAGACCAACCGGACTCAACCAATGCCGGCGTGGCTGACTTCCTCTGGAAGAACGACAAGTTCAACTACGGCGCGCAGTACCAGGACATCGGCGAGCACTTCAACGCCGAGATGGGCTACATCCCGCGCCTCGACATTCGCGCCGGCAAAGTGAAGGGCGGCTGGACGCCTCGGCCCAAGTGGCGCGGCGTCCGCCAGTTGGTGTTCAACGGCTCTGCCGACTACTTCGAGAATCACGCCGGCCGCGTCGACTCGCGCACGCAGGACCTGTCGGCCCACCTGCAGATGCAGAACACCTCGGGTGCCTCGGTCAGCATGGCGCACGAGTACGACAATCTGAGCACGCCGTTCACCATTGCCGGCACGGTCTTGCCGGTGGGGGAATACACATGGACGACCGCATCGGCCAGCTACTCGTTCGATCGCACCAAGCGTGTCCATGCCACCATCGGCGGTGACGCCGGCGGGTATTACAGTGGCGATCGGCAGGCATTGCGCGCCAGCGTCACCATCCAGGTGATGAAGACGTTGCTGTTCGAACCGAACTACGCGCACAACCGGGTTCAGTTGCCGGGACGTGCCGACTACTCAAGCAACGTCCTGAACTTCCGCGTCAGCCACTCGTTTTCGCCCGACTTCTACCTGAAGAGCTTCATTCAGTACAACGACGATCGCAAGACCGCGAGCTTTAATTTCCTGTGGTGGTATCACTACAAGCCCGGCAGCGATCTGTACGTGGTCTACAAACAGGGGTGGGATATCGACTTGCCGCTGACCTCGCGAGAAATGCTCGACGCATCGTCGCGGGTCCACAGCCGATCGCTGGCCGTGAAGATGACTTACTGGCTCGCGAGGTAGAGACGGTTGCTGGCGATCGCCCAGGTGCGACCGGCATCGCCCGAGCACAACACGCGTGACGCGGTCGTGCCGATCCAGATGTGGTTCGCGCCAAACACGGCGACCTTGGGATCGGTGTTCGCCAACTGCAGCGCCCAGGTCGCGGAAGTCGCGCTTCTCAGTGCCGGGAGGTTCATCACGCGCCCGCTCGCCGGTGTTTGATGACTTCGACGACGATCGGGATCGTCGAGGCGGCGACGATGCCGAGCGCGACGAGCGAGAAGTTGTCTTTAACGATCGGCACGTTGCCGAAGGCGTAGCCGGCGCCCATGCAGACGCCGACCCAGATCACGCCGCCGAGGAGGTTCCAGAACACAAACGTCGAGGTGGTCATCGACGCCGCGCCAGCCACAAACGGCACGAAGGTGCGGACGATGGGGACGAAGCGGCCCAACCCGACGGCCATCCCGCCGTGCTTCTCGAAGAAGACATGGGCCTTGTCGAGGTGATCGCGGTTGAGCAGCTTGTGCAGGACGCCCTGGTAGTCGTGGGCAGAAAAGACCTTGGGTCCGATGAACCGTCCGACCGAATAGTTCACGGCATCACCGGCAATGGCGGCCGTGATCAGCAGGATGGCCGTCAGCCACGGGTCGAGCGCGCCGGTCGCCGCCATGGCGCCCGCGGCAAACAGCAGCGAATCGCCCGGCAGGACCGGCCAGATGATTAGGCCCGTCTCGATGAAGATGATGGCAAACAGCATGGCGTAGACCCACACGCCGTACTGCGCGACGAACTCGGCGAGATGCACATCGAGGTGCAGAAACAGATCAATGACGTATTCCATGCGTTTGTATAGAGTATTCCGAAATGCGCGCCTTCCTGATTTCCCTATGCTTTTTGGGTTCAGCTGCCGTTTGGGCTCAAGGTGGTCCACCGCAGGATCCCAAGGCCACCCGCACGGCCGACCTGGTCGAGCTCGTGAAGCTCGATTCCACGGTCAAGCTTGATATCCGCTACGCCGGGTCCAACAACTTCCTGGGCAAGCCGGTCTACAAGGAGGCGCGGGCGTTTCTGCAGCGGCCCGCGGCCGAGGCGCTGCTCGCCGTACACAAGGAACTCGCCCGCAGCGGCTACGGCCTGCTGATCCACGACGGCTACCGTCCGTGGGCCATCACCAAGTTGTTTTGGGACATGACCAGCGGCTCTCAGCGCGAGTTCGTCGCTGATCCGAAGACCGGCTCCAAACACAATCGCGGCTGCGCTGTGGACCTGACGATCTACGACCTGGCGACGGGGAAAGTGGTGGAGATGCCGGGCAGCTACGACGAGATGACGCCGCGTTCGTATCCCGACTATTCCGGCGGTTCGCCGGAGGCCCGCGCCAAGCGCGATCTCCTGCGCAAGGCGATGGAAAGCCACGGCTTCACCGTGGAGTCGAACGAGTGGTGGCACTTCAACTACAAGGATTGGACGCTCTATCCAATCCTCGACATTGCCTTCAGCGAGATTCGTTAGCCGCCCATACGTACTTCAAGAACCAATCCTGGTTCTGCTGCATGGCGCCACGGTTGGCCTTCGGCTTGGTCAGCCCGTGGCCGAAGCCCTTGAAGATCGACAACTGCACCGGCACCTTCTGATCGCGCAGGCCCTGATACAACTGGAACGCATTGGGAATCGGCACCCGCGGATCGTCGCTGCCATGCTGGATCAGCGTCGGCGTGCGTGCCTGCTTGATATAGGTTATCGGTGAGGTGTCGGCGTAGATCTTTGGGTCGTCCCACGGCGTGGCCTTGAGGTACTGCCGCGTGAACGGGTGGATGTCGGTGTTGACGTAGTACGTCATCCAGTCGGAAATGCCGGCGCCGACCGAGAGCGCCTTGAAGCGAGCCGAGTGGCGCGTGGTCAGGAACGCCGAAATATAGCCACCCTGGCTCCAGCCCATGCTGCCGACCCGGTCCTGATCGACCAGCCCTTGCGAGACGAGGGCGTCGATGCCCGTCAGCACGTCCCACGCATCGCCGATGCCGAGGTTGCGCACGTTGAGCGATCGAAACGCCTCGCCGTAACCGGCGCTGCCACGGTAGTTGGGTTCGAGGACCAACGCGCCCTTCGCCAGGAACCCGTCCACGGGGTAGTAGCCGACCTGGCCGTAAGGCACCGGCCGCGACACGCCGGTCGGACCGCCGTGAATCACGACCAGCAGGGGATAGCGACGTCCGGCCTGGAAATCAGCCGGCTTGTGCAGCACGCCTTCGATCTCGGCGCCGTCCTGGCTCTTCCACTTCACCACTTCACGCGTGTGCGTCGGCCACTGTGCGATCTGCGCGCCCGTATCGCTCACCTTCCTCGCCGCCATCGTCTGCACCGGCGCGAGGTAGACATCGGGAAACTCGGTGGCACTGGATCCGATGAAGGCGGTCGTCGTACCATCCGGCGTCAGCGAGAACGATCCGCCAATCCACTGGTCGCGAACGGCATGGCGCGTGGTCTGCTTGGTCGCGGGATCCAGGTGGAACAGGTACGACCAGGTGCGCTGCGACGCGGCGAAGAAGATGCCGGCGCGGGTCCACGCCAGCATGTTCGGCGATTCATCAAACCCGTCGGTCAGGCTGCGGATATCGTTCTTGCCGGGCGTGACGACGGCGATGACGCTGTTCTGGAAGAAGTAGAAGGTTTTGCTCAGCGCCGACCCGAAGGCGATCTGCGAGCCGTCGGGCGACCACTGCGGATTGGAGTCCGGTCCGGGTTGCGTGACGACCGCTTCGCGCGCCGCCGTCGCCACCGTGACGACCGAGATGTCAGCGGAGCCGCCCTCGCCCGGATCGCTGCTGCTGCGATGATCGAACGCGATCTTCGTGGCATCCGGCGACCAGTCGAAGCTGCCAACGACGAAGGCGCCGCTCGTCAGCGGCCTGATCGCCCGCGTGGCAACCTCGAGCGCGTAGAGATGCGTGTAGCGCTGGTCCTCGTCTTCGATGCGAATCTCGCCCCAGTTCTTGTCGCGCGTCTTGATCGCTTCGGTGACCGCGTCGGTCATCGTGAACGCGATCTGATGACCCTTCGGCGACCATGCGAAGTTGGTGACGCCCTCGTCTCCGCTCGTCAGCCGCTCCGCTTCGCCGCCGGCGATCGCGATGCGATAGAGCTGCCGCTTGCCGTCGCGATCCGAGACGAAGGCGAGCCACGCGCCGTCGGGCGACCAGGCCGGTTGCAGGCTCGACTTCTTGCTGTTGGTGAGCTGCCGCAGCGCCCCGCTCCCGCCGAGCCACAACTCAGTTTCGTAGGCGTTCTCTTCCCAGTTGGTCTCGCGGATGGTGAACGCGACCTGGCGGCCATCCGGCGAGATCGCCGGTGCGCCGACGCGCTTGAGGTTAAGCAGGTCGTCAATCGACGGCGCGGCCGGCGCCTGCGCCGCGAGGCGGACCGCTGAAACACCCAGCCAGAGCCCAAACACGCCGGAAATCACCAAGAGTCTGCGCATCGATGCACTCCCAGCGCATGCTAACCTTGAAGCATCGAGTTTGCACCCCCCGGGTTTGGAACCTGACGTGATTAAACCAACAGTTTTGAAGGAATTCGACAGGCACAAACTGATTTCGCTGTTCTTCGGTGCCGCTCTCGTCGCCGCCCTGGCCATGCCGCTGTTTGCCGCCGACATGACCGTCAAGGGCGACATCGTGGACGTCGCGTGCGCGACCGACATGAAGCCCGCCGGCAAGGCCACTTGGAGGCGTGATGAAGAACCGTTTTGCGATCGGCGTGGTGTTGCTGGGTGTGGCGATGGCCGGCCAGGCGCCGGCAGTGGGGCAGTCAAAGGGTCCGGTCACACTGGCCCTGACCGGTGACTCGATCATCACGCAACGCATCTCGCCCTTCAAGGAGCCGGAGTTCACCGGCGTGATCGATCTGGTCCGGGGCGCCGATGCGGCATTCACGAACCTCGAGACGTTGTTCCACGACTACGAAGCGCCACCGTCGCACGAAAGCGGCGGCACGTGGATGCGGACCGATCCGCCGATCCTGAAAGATCTGGTATGGGCCGGATTTGACCTGGTGTCTCGCGCCAATAACCACGCCGCTGACTTCGGTCCGGTTGGCTCGCAGCTCACCAGCCGCTACGTGCGCGAGGCCGGGCTCGTCGAGGCCGGCGTCGGCAACAGCTTGCGCGAGGCGCGCGAAGCGAAGTTCCTGGAAACGCCCCGCGCCCGCATCGCCCTGATCTCGGCCGCATCGACGTTCACGCCGTCATCACGAGCGGGCAACACCCGCGGCGACATGCCGGCCCGACCCGGACTGAGTCCCCTCCGCTTCACCACCACCTACATCGTCACGCCCGAACGGCTGGCCGATCTGAAGCGCGTGGCCACGGAGCTGTCGGGCCAGGCCGCGCCCGCGGGCGACACGCTGAACTTCGGCGGGCGCCGCTACGTGTCAGGCCCGGTCCCGGGCCAGCGCACCGAACCCAACCAGCAGGACCTGAACGAGATTGCCCGAGTGGTTCGCTCGGCCGCGACACTGAGCGACCTCGTGGTCGTCTCCCTGCATTGCCACGAAGGCGGTGTCAATCGCTCCGTGCCGGCCGACTTCATTCCGATTTTTGCCCGGGCAATGATCGATGCCGGCGCCGACGTGTTTGTCGGCCACGGACCGCACGTGCTGCGCGGCGTCGAGATCTACAAGGGCAAGCCCATTCTCTACAGCCTGGCGAACTTCATCTTTCAGAACGAGACCCTGCTGCGCATGCCGGCCGACAGCTACGAGGAGTATTCACTCGGCGACGCGGCGCAGGCCGCCGATTATCTGGATGCCAGGTACGACAAGGATCGCCGCAGCTTTCCGGCCGAGCGCGAGTATTGGGACTCGGTGGTGGCGACCACCAAGTGGGAAGGCCGCAAGTTGGTCGAGTTGCAGCTTCACCCGATCACCCTGGGCTACCAGACCTCACGCGCCGACCGCGGACGTCCCCGGCTCGCTGCGGGCGCCGACGCGGCACGAATCCTGGAAATAATGACGACGCGATCGAAGGCGTTCAGCGCGACCGTGGTGGTGCGCGGCGGTGTCGGAATCGTCACGCCGCCGTAGGTCTTGTGGGCGTGCTACCCGCGGAGCGTCTCAACCCTGAGATCGTCCACCATCTTGAAGTGTTTCTCGTCTGACGGCCCGACGAGCACGCCGAACTGCAGTCGCCTGGCGATGGCCACGACGGCCAGATCGTTCGACGGAATCAGCTTGCCCTTGCGGCTGAGCGCCGCAAACAGGCGCGCCCACTCGCCGGCAATCTCCGTATCGAAGTCCACCACCGGCACGTGAGCCACCAGCGCGTCAATGCGAGCCCGCCGAGCCGCGGCGCGAATGGCGGTGTCCGCCATGGCCACGCCAACCAGCACTTCGGCCACGACAATCGCCGGCAGGACGACGGGCTCGGCGGCCAGTTGAGAAAACTGCCTGGCCCAGTCAGCCTCGCCTTTTAGTTCGGACCAATGCCGTTCGACGGCAATCAGCGCGCTCGTGTCGATTACCAGGCCCATGGATTTTTCGGCGCCTTGTCGGCGGCGTTGACCCGCTCAAGGTCGTCGGCGAAGCTCGCGTCCGGCAGACCTGAGCCACTCCAGGCCGCGAGCGCCACCGAGAACGCGGGCGGACTGGCGGCGTTGGCCGGCTCCAGCCTGGCAACCGCAACCCCGTTGCGCTCGACCACGAACGACTCCCCCCGGTAGCGGACTCTTCCGAGCAGGTCACCGAGCTTTCTGGCGAGTTCTGTTGCCGTGACTATAGTAGGCATAATCATATTATACAGAAATATGTATTTTACGTAATAAAGACAGTACAAAAGAAAAGGCCCCCGTTTCCAGGGGCCCTCTCGATCGCGGCGGACTACAGGGCCTTGAGCAGGGCGGCGACCTTGTTGGTCGCTTCCCACGTCAGGTCCTTGTCGTTCTTGCCGAAGTGACCGTAGTTGGTGGTCTTCGAGAAGATCGGGCGGCGCAGGTTGAGCTGGTCGATGATTTCGGCCGGCTGGAAGTTGAACACCTTGTTGATGGCGCGGATGATCTTGGCGTCGGCCACGGTGGCCGTGCCGAAGGTTTCGACGTGCACGCTGACCGGGTCGGGGTGACCGATCGCGTAGGCGAACTGCACCTCGCAACGCGCCGCGAGCTTGGCGGCCACGACGTTCTTGGCGACCCAGCGCGCCATGTACGCCGCGCTGCGATCAACCTTCGTGGCATCTTTGCCCGAGAACGCGCCGCCGCCGTGCCGGCCCATGCCGCCGTAGCTGTCGACTAGGATCTTGCGGCCGGTGAGGCCGGTGTCGCCCTGCGGTCCGCCGACCACGAAGCGGCCAGTGGGGTTGATCAGGAACTCGGTGGCGCTGGTCAGCAGCTTCGCCGGCAGCACCTTCTTGATCACGTTCTCGATGCAGAACTGCTCGATGTCCTTGTGTTCGGCATCCGCCGCGTGCTGCGTGGAGATGACCACGTTCGAAATCGCGACCGGCTGGTCGTTGTCGTAGACCACCGAGACCTGCGACTTCGCGTCTGGGCGCAGCCACGGCGCCTTGCCCGACTTGCGAATCTTGGTCAGCTCGCGGCCGAGGCGGTGCGCAAACATGATCGGCGCCGGCATCAGCTCGGGCGT